>ENA-OPYX01000260-OPYX01000260.1-human-gut-metagenome-genome-assembly--contig:-NODE-260-length-31513-cov-3.649844_pt1 | contig 31513 bp, 30 predicted proteins | sample MGYA00242639_ERZ504486 | MGnify/ENA primary metagenome ERZ504486 (study PRJEB26092, sample SAMD00036296) | human gut metagenome | host: Homo sapiens | study: EMG produced TPA metagenomics assembly of... | reverse complement strand
CTCATACGGTGTATTTCCGGTTCCTTTTTTATGCTTGCAGCTACCTTTTTCTTCCGCAAGCGGCTGTTTTAATGCTGCCTGTACCACATCTCCATCCACAGAGGTCCGGATATCATTTAATGCAACTTCCAGTTTAGCAGGACAATCATTTTTTTAATCTTAAGATTCCATTGAGTTTTTCATTTTTTTCGGACCTTACATACTGTTCTTTATTTCTTCCCAGAGTGCTTCATTTCCCTTTTGTATGTGATGGCTTATCAAGTGTGATCATCTCTCTGCCATTATGTCATTTTATAGTATCCATCGGTAAATCCACTGCGGTTTCCAAAATCATAAAGATGCTGTATATCTTCTTTCGTTACTTTGAAATCTTTCTTTGCAGATCACCTCATCCGTGCGCAGGCATGCATTGATGTAATAGTCTATATATTTGCGATAAACCGATACCACACCGGCTGCATATTCGGGCTGTTTCATTCTTCCCTCAATTTTAAAGGAATCCACTCCATTTTCGATCAGTTCCGGGATCATTGACACCGTACAGAGATCTTTCGGGCTTAAAATGTAAAGGTCACGCTCTTTTTTCCCCGTTTTTACCGGATGTTTTTTTTCATCCATGACCTCATAAGAAAGACGGCACGGCTGTGCACATCTGCCACGGTTTCCGCTACGTCCTCCTAACATACTGCTAAACAGGCACTGCCCGGAATAACAGTAACAGAGCGCCCCGTGGACAAAACTTTCGATCTCAATATCCACATGATCTTTGATATCCCGTATCTCCGCAAAGGACATCTCACGCGCAGTCACAACACGGTCTGCTCCGAGTTCTTTCATCATCATTGCACCATAGCGGTTTGTCACGGTCATCTGTGTACTCGTATGTATGGAAAGTCCCGGAAAAGCCTCCCGCACCAGCCGAAAAGCCCCCATATCCTGAATAATGACTGCATCTAATCCCTGCTCATAATAAGGCAGCAGATACGAATATAATTCCTCTGTCAACTCACGTTCTTTAAATAATGTATTTACCGTAAGATACACTTTTCTCCCAATGAATATGCGCATAATCAATTGCCAGAAGCAGTTCTTCCTCAGTAAAATTATTCGCATAGGCGCGTGCACCGAATCTGCCGCCACCGAGGTAAACTGCATCTGCACCAGCATGTATCACGGCCTGAAAAGTTTCCATGGACCTGCCGGCGCTAACAATTCTATATTCTGATATCGTTTATTACTGTTCATTCTGATTCTCTCCTCAAAAACTAAAAGGACGAAATCAACCTCTCCGCCCTCACTTTTTCCTGTATGGCAGTTCTTCTGCTACAGGTACCCATCTACTATTAATCAGCGGTATCTTCCTGTTCTGTTTCATCTTTTTCTGAGGTATCTTCATCCTCAATCTTCCCAAGAAGCGACTCCTCTAATGACGATTCCAAACGCGCCTTATTCAACAGTAATTCTCGATTTTCTGTATCTAAACGCTTGATCTCTTTCTTATCATTTTCCGACTGGATCTGTTCTGCGATCAGATCGTGTTTCAGGTTATAAATTTCTTTTTCTTTTGCCTCAATCTCACGCTCTAACTTTTCAGCCTGGCTTTTGCCTTAAAATAATCATCTGCGATATTAAGCTGTAACAAAGTTGCCTTCATGTCAGCCGGAAATCTCTGATAACCCTCTATACTGTCAAATTCATTTAATTTTCCATTGATATAGACTGCAACCTTCTGAAGATATTCCTCGCTTTCGTATCCGCTTAATGTATATACTTTTCCGCCGATCACAACTTCTGCACTTGTTTTCTCTGCCATTTATCTTCTCCTCCGGTCTTCTGCAGTTTTTACTGTTTCTTTTACCGAACATCACAATATATGGTATATTATAATGACATACAACGTTAAAATCAACTATTTTGTCAATCCGAAATGCTGATATGCAAAATCAGTTACCACGCGTCCTTTCGGCGTACGGTTAATAAATCCGTTTTTGACCAGGTACGGTTCATACACGTCTTCAATCGTCCCGGAATCTTCGCCGATCGCCGCTGCTAACGTATCGAGTCCTACCGGCCCGCCGGAAAATTTTTCGATCATGATCTTTAAGATATTGCGGTCATTCTGATCGAGTCCCATCTTATCCACCTCTAAAAGATCCAGTGCAAAAGCAGCAACTTCTTTCGATATCTTTCCATCATATTTCACTTCTGCAAAATCCCTGACACGCTTTAACAGACGGTTCGCCAGTCTCGGTGTTCCGCGTGAACGTCTCGCGAGCTCAAATGCACCTTTCTCATCAATCTCCACTCCAAGTGTTTTTGCCGAATGCAGGATGATCGTCTTTAATTCTTCCACCGTATAAAACTCCAGATGATGTACCACACCGAAACGATCACGGAGCGGTGCCGACAAAAGTCCCGCCCTTGTGGTTGCACCAACCAGTGTAAATTTGGGCAGATCCAGACGGATTGCACGAGCTGTTGCACCTTTACCAATCATAATATCGATCACATAATCTTCCATTGCCGGATATAGCACTTCCTCCACCTGACGGTTCAGCCTGTGTATCTCATCCACAAACAGGACATCCCCCTCCTGCAGATTGCTTAAGATAGCCGCCATTTCGCCCGGCTTTCCGATTGCAGGACCCGATGTCACTTTAAGATGCGTCCCCATCTCATTTGCAATGATTCCCGCAAGCGTCGTCTTTCCAAGTCCCGGAGGTCCATAAAAAAGTACGTGATCCAACGACTCGCCTCTTTGTTTTGCAGCTTCAATATATACTTTTAAATTTTCCTTCGCCTTCTGCTGTCCGATATAATCATCAAGCGTCTGCGGGCGCAGGCTTTTTTCGATTTTAATATCCTCTTCCTGCACCTGTGTGGAAATGACTCTTTTTTCCATTTAATTTTTCACCACATTTCTATAAAAATGCCATATTCTTTAATGCCATCTTTAATATTTCTTCCACGTCCGTCTCTTCTGTAATTTCAATGCCGTTTAATGCACGCAGCGCCTCGGAGGACGAATATCCAAGTGCAACTAAAGCCTGCACCGCCTCGTTTTTGGTGCCCTGGGCATGATTTTCTGCCGGTTCGCCCGTCTTTTCAAACTTCTGTTCAAACGCGTCTTCTAAGCTCATTTTATCTTTTAATTCCAGAATCAGTCTCTGCGCCGTCTTTGTACCGACTCCCGGTGCCTTTGCGATCGCTTTTGCATCATCACCAAGGACTGCAAACCGCAGATCATCGGTCGTCATCACGGACAGAATCGCAAGTGCTCCCTTCGGTCCGATCCCGCTGACACCTAAAAGCAGCTTGTAGATTTTCAATTCATCTTTGGTCAGAAATCCAAAAAGCAGCATGGCATCTTCCCTGACATGCAGATAAGTATATACTTTTACCTCTTCCCCGACAGAAGGCAGATACCGGAACGTTTGTCCGGTTGTGTAAATATGGTAACCGATCCCTCCGGTTTCCACCACAATGCTCTCCTCATCCATATCTGTCAAAATGCCTTTGATATATGAATACATGTTAATCCTCCTAATGCTGCTGTCCACACTTATCGTGTGAGCAGCAAGCTCTAATTACACCATCCGGTTTCCAATCCGTTTTATCATTTCCTGTGCCGCAATGCCGATCAGGAAACCGGTCAGTGCCCCGGCAAATAAAAGCACCGGCATATAATAAAAAATATTATAATTTTCAACAACATACGCTGCCACAATAAGCTGTCCGACATTGTGAAAAATTCCACCGCTCACACTGACAGGCAGAACGCCAAACCATTTCATCCTTTTTAATAGATACATTGCAAGGAAACTGAGCAGTCCGCCTGCCAGACTATATAAAATGCTGAACATATTTCCAAACAGAAAACCCGCCAGCACGATACGCAATGTAGAAACTGCCAGTGCCTCTTTTGTGCCAACGCAATATAGCATCAGTACCACAACAATGTTCGTCAGTCCAAGTTTTACACCCGGTATTCCAAAATAAAACGGAATCAGTGACTCCACATAGCTGCAGATCAGTGCCAGTGCCAGATATACACCTAAGTATGCCGTTTTTTTCTTATCTCGCAATGGAATCCAACTCACTTTCTCCTGTACCAATCACCTGCACCACTACTTTGTTTGGCAGACAGACGATTGTTTCATTTGTTTTTGAAATAGCTTTCTGGTGCACACAGAGTTTGTCCGGGCAGTCTGCTTCTGTCACATCCGCTTTTCCATCTTTGATCACAAGCAGATTCGTCGTTTTCCCGTCCTTCTGGATTGGGATCTCCTTGTCCACATCAAGCGGATAAGTTCCATAGATTGCTCCGTCTACTGTAACCTCCACGCTTGCACCGGTATCCTGATGTGCCAGATAAAATCCTGCCGCGATCCCTGCTAAGCCTATGAAAACTACAGCTAAAAAAGTAATATCTTTTTTCTTCATTCTTGCTCGTCCATATAATAGAAGCCAAAGGCTTCTTCCCGGAATTTTATATACACTCCCCATGTAATAGAAGCCGAAGGCTTCTTCCCAGGATTTTATATACTCTCCCCCATGTAATAGAAGCCGAAGGCTTCTTCCCAGGATTTTATATACTCTCCCCCATATAGTAGAAGCCTTTGCATTCCTGAAGTTTCACATCCACGATTTTTCCTATCATATCCTCTGTTCCCGGCAGATGTACTACCGAGTTATTGCTAAGTCTGCCAGTCACAAGAGCTGCATCCTGCTCATTTTTTTCTTCGATCAAAACCGGAAGTGTCTGTCCGGTCAGCGCTCCGGCTTTTTCTGCGGAAATAGTCTGCACTTCTTTTAACAGACGGTCAAACCGTGCCTTGATCACGTCCTCCGGGATCTGGTCTTCCATCACTGCCGCCGGAGTTCCGGTACGTTTGGAATAAATAAAGGTAAACGCACTGTCGTAACGCACTTTGCGTACCACGTCCATGGTCTCCTCAAAATCTTCCTCCGTCTCACCCGGGAATCCGACAATGATATCCGTTGTCAGCGCGATATCCGGTACTGCGGCACGGATCTTATCTACCAGTTCTAAATAATGTTCTTTGTCATAGCGGCGGTTCATCAGCTTTAAAATACGGCTGCTTCCGGATTGCAGCGGAAGATGCAGATGTTTACAGATTTTTTGGAATTTTTCATAACCTCGATCAGATCATCGGAAAGATCTTTCGGGTGGGATGTCATAAAACGGATACGCTCTATTCCATCTACTTTTTCAATTTCCTGTAAAAGCTGTGCAAATGTCATCGGCTGCTCTAAATTTTTACCATAGGAATTGACATTCTGTCCTAAGAGCATAATCTCAACCACGCCATCTGCCGCAAGACGCTCGATCTCACGGATGATCTCTTTCGGTTCCCTGCTCCGCTCCCTGCCGCGCACATAAGGCACGATACAGTAACTGCAGAAATTGTTACATCCAAACATGATGTTGACACCGGACTTGAAAGAATATTTTCGTTCGACCGGAAGATCCTCAACGATTTTGTCCGTATCTTTCCAGATATCGATCGTCATGGATGTGCCGTGACCTGACGAATGCTCCGGGAAACTGTTTTCTAACGCTGTAACGATCAGCTCTGCAAATTTGTAAATATTGTGTGTTCCAAAGATCAGGTTCACAAAACGATAACTCTGCTTGATTTTCTCCACCACCGTCGGTTCCTGCATCATACAGCCGCAGAGCCCGATCATCATAAACGGATTTTTCTTCTGGAAACCGTTTAAATATCCCAGTCTTCCGTACACTTTATTATTGGCATTCTCGCGCACAGTACAGGTATTATAGATGACGAAATCCGCTTCCTCGGAGTCCTCCTCCACAAAACCGATCTTCTCTAAAATACCGACTAACTTCTCGGAATCCCTTGCATTCATCTGACATCCGAATGTGGAAACATGGAAAGTCAGCGGATTTCCCTTTTCTTCGGAAAGCTGTCTTAAATACTCTTTTGCGATATCCATAAAGTAATACTGACGCTCCGGCTCAGTTGCCGGGATCTGGTTTTTATCTGCGATGCGCAGTGTCGGGCGCACTCCTGTTGTAACTTTCTGACTCATAAAACTGTTAATTCCTCACTATTTCTATTACTTTTTCTTATGGTCTTACCTGACCATTTCCATAAATGATATATTTTGTGCTGGTTAATGCTTCTAAGCCCATTGGACCTCTCGCATGAAGTTTCTGCGTGCTGATACCGATCTCCGCGCCAAAACCAAACTCAAAACCATCCGAAAACCGTGTGGATGCATTGACATAGACACAGGCAGCATCCACTTCATCTAAAAACTTCTGTGCATTGGTATAATTTTCCGTAATGATTGCCTCGGAATGTCCTGTATTATAGCGGTTAATATGGGCGATTGCCTCATCCACGGAAGTTACCGTCTTTGCAGAGATCATATAATCTAAATATTCCCTGCCCCAGTCTTCTTCCACCGCCGGTTTGATCAGTTCTTTATTCAATGCAGCGTCGGCTTCTGCTGCCGCAAAACTTCTCTCATCTACATGCACCTCCACGTTTTTTTTCTGAAGTGCCTCTGTCAGTTTCGGCATAAACGCATCCACGATCTTTTCATGAATGACAAGCGACTCGCAGGCATTACAGACACCGATCCTCTGGGTTTTGGCATTCAGAATGATATTTACCGCCATGTCAAAATCAGCAGACTCATCCACAAAAATATGACAGTTTCCGGTTCCTGTCTCGATCACAGGTATCGTCGCCTGATTCACGACCGCACGGATCAGCCCTGCCCCACCGCGCGGGATCAGCACATCGACATACTGGTTCATTTTCATGAATGCTGTCGCAGTATCCCTTGACGTATCTTCGATCAGAGATGCTGCTTCTTCTGGAATACCAAGCTGCTCTAACGTCTTCTGGATAACCGAAACGATCGCGATATTCGAATAGATCGCATCACTTCCCCCCTTTAAGATCACAGCATTCCCGGTCTTAAAACAAAGCCCGAAGGCATCAACGGTCACATTCGGCCTTGCCTCATAGATCATGCCGACCACACCAAGCGGTACACGTTTTTTTCCGATCATCAGGCCGTTCGGACGTTTTTTCATGGAAAGGACTTCCCCGATCGGATCATCTAAAGCGGCTACCTGCTGCAAACCTTCAGCGATCTGGGCGATTCTTGCTTTGTTTAGCATCAGGCGGTCTAAGAGTCCTTCCGGCATATGATTATTCCTGCCATTTTCAAGATCTTTTTCATTTGCGGCAATGATATCAGCAGATGCAGCAATAAGTGCATCTGCCACTGCGATAAGAGCCTGATTTTTCTCATTGGTGCCTAACGTGGCAAGGGTGCGGGATGCAGCTTTGGCTCCCTGGCATATTTGTTCTAGTTCCATGATGATACCTTTCCTTTCTGTGAAATGTTTATACGGTGTTGCGGCGATACTTGGGCGAAACTCTGCGATAGGCTGTGGTTGTTGTGAAACAGGCACCTGTTTAACAACAGTCGAAGGTTTTGGGAGAGTTTCGCTTTGAATTGCCTCAGATTATCTTATATTCACTTTCTTCGGTATAGATACGATACATTTTTATATCTGTATCAAGTACTTCCAACTCTGGTTCAAGCTGGTTCTCGTAAGCTAATGCATAGCGGTTTAGCTTTGCAAATCTTGCAAAATAGCGGTCGTAAAAGCCCTTACCGTAGCCGTAGCGGCTGCCAGTGGGGGTAAAGACGACTCCTGGAACTAAGACTGCAACCTGTTGGTCGTATAAATCCATGGGATTTATACGGCGGCATTCCACAGTTGGTTCCATGACATGAAATGCACCCTCTGATGTCTGTGCGAAAGATGTGATCTCGTAAAATTCCATGGTACAGTCTGTTCCTGTCCGTGGCAGCGCGACATGTTTTCCATCATGTAACGCCTGTCTGAGAAACGTCAGGCAGTCTGCTTCTTTTCCAAGCGGATAATATCCAAAAATCCAGTCTGTTTTGGCATACCAGTCCGATTTTAACAGATTATCACAGATTTTTCTGCTCTTTTCATGTTTTTCAGATTCTGACATTGCGTCCCGGATGGCAAGATGCTTTTTCCGGATCTCTTTTTTGTCAGGAGAGCTTTTTCTTGTTTCCATATTCTTCTCCGAGATTTGTGACTGTTCCATCCGGATTCTGCATATCAATGTTATTTAACTGTGCTACGAGATTGCGTTTTACATCTGCAACATAGGCTTTTCGCAGCATTGCCTGTTCTTCTTTTTCCGCCTCGGTAAGTCCTTCCGCCTGTGATTTGCGGTAAAGTGCGTTGATTCTGTCAATCTGTTCCTGTTTCATTAAAATCTCCATTCCTGCGCGTGAAAAATTTATTATTCACACTAATCTTTTTCTATCCGATTGTTTCTAATATAAAATCCTGTATACGGAATGTTTCCTTTTTCTGTGCCTTAAAAATGGTTCCCCTAAAGCTGTCATCAAAAATATGATGCAGTACACAGACATCTGCTCCGTTTGCAATGATCATATCTGTCCCGGAAAGTGTCGCGATCTTTGCCGCGGTCAGCTTGGTCGCCATGCCGCCGGTTCCGACATCGCTTCCGGTCGTACTCTTTGCCATTCCAAGAATGTCTGAATCCATCTTTTCGACCACTTCGATCAATTTTGCATCCGGATTCTTATGCGGATCATCCGTAAATAATCCGTCAATATCGGATAACAAAATCAAAAGATCTGCTCCAATCAGGGAAGCAACGATCGCAGAAAGCGTGTCATTGTCACCAAACTGCATCTCATAGGTAGATACCGTGTCATTTTCATTGACAATCGGGATCGCACCTAAACGGAACAATTCATCAAATGTATTCTTTGCATTTTCCCTGGAAACCGGATTGACCATGGTATTTTTTGTCATAAGTACCTGACCTGCCACCTGATTATACTCTGCAAACAGTTTCTGGTAGATCATCATCAGTCTTGCCTGTCCGACTGCTGCACATGCCTGTTTTGTAGAGAGTTCCCGCGGCCGCTCTGTCATGCCAAGCGACTGTCTGCCGACGGCGATCGCACCGGAACTGACTAAACACACATCCATCCCCCGGTTTCTTAAATTGCAAAGCTCGCGCACCAGGTGCTCTAGTTTTGTAAAATTCAAATTGCCGGTCTCCTCATAATTTAACGAAGAAGAACCGATTTTAACTACAACTCTTTTTTTCTCATGAAAGTGAAAACTACTCTGGTCCATTTTCCCAACGAATCCCCTTTTATTTCTAATTATGCTGTTTCGAACATATGCACTATATTATACTCTATCATATCTAATACAAAATATCAAAGGAAAAAAAGAGAATATCTGTTCTGCATTGGCACATCTACAACGAATTGCAGTAAAAATAATATATTATGGTATACTTGTGGCATTTTTATTTTTATGCTAAAGTGTTGTTCGGACAACTCAAGTTGTTTTCCTTGAAAATCAGGTAAAAATGGAGAATTTTATGAAACAAAACTATCGATTATTTTTATGTATACTGCTGTCTATGCCGGTTTTACTGCTATCCGGCTGTGATCTGCCATCCCGGCTCAATTTTGGCAAAACTTCCGGCTCCGGCGAATCGATCTCCAAATCGGGTTTTTATTTTAATACCGTTATCACCGTCACCTTATACGGAACAAAAGACGAAACCCTGCTCGATGACTGTTTTTCTCTGGCAGACACTTATGAAAATTATTTTTCCAACACGATCGCAGACAGCGATGTGTCAAAAATCAATGCAGCAGGCGGTGCACCTGTCACCGTGCATGAAGAGACCGCAGAACTGATCAAAAAAGGTCTTTATTATGGAGATCTGAGCAATGGAAAATTTGATATTACGATTGGAAAATTATCGGATCTGTGGGATATTTCCACAAAGGCTTTGTTAGATCAGACGGACGTCTCCATGATCCCATCTGATGATGAGATCAAAAAGGCTTTAACGACAGTAGACTATCAGAATGTAGTTGTTGATGGCAATACCGTCACCTTAAAAGATCCGTCCGCTAAAATTGATCTCGGCGGAATTGCCAAAGGATATATTGCAGACCGCATGAAAGATTACCTGAATCAAAAAGGAGCCGCCTGCGGCTATATCAACCTCGGCGGCAATGTGCTCTGTCTTGGTGCAAAACCGGACGGTTCTTCCTATAATATTGGCATCCAGCGTCCGTTTGACGATGAGGGCGCTGCAATGCTCGCTGTATCCGTGACCGACCAGACCGTTGTGTCTTCCGGTGTTTATGAGCGCTATTTTGAGGTGGACGGCAAACGCTATCATCACATTTTAGATACTGCTACCGGATATCCCTATGATAACGGACTGCTGGGTGTTTCGATCATCACGGACGAATCCGTGGACGGTGATGGACTCTCCACCACCTGTTTTGCACTGGGTTTAGCTGACGGGATGGCGCTTGTGGAAAGTCTGGATAATACAGAAGCCGTTTTTATTACGGAGGATTATGAACTGCATTTTAGTTCGGGGATGGGGACTAAAATTCCGTATCAGGTGATGGAGTGATGATCTGCCATGGTATGGATTTTATAACTGTATGATCTGATTATTTTCTTCCGTAAAGTTTCCACCATCCATATTCTTTCTCACAAAAGGAACTCCCTTGCGAACATAAAATATATTATCTGTAAGCAGTGCATCCGGGTTTTCGGACGGACTGATGGTTCCACCTAAATCATCATAACTGACGTTATTACGAAATGTGTTATGAATGGCCTCCTGCATACAAAACATCACACAACCGCCTTCATTTTGCCTGCTGTAATTATACTCATACACCGTTCCATCCCCGGAATCTGCATCGTAAGCCATCCCGTCCTGATTCAGCCGCGTGTCTGCCACTTCATTATAACAAAACAACGCATCTTTACATTTCCATGGCCAGATTGCCGCAGCAACCTTTCCACCACGGTTGCCCGGATTGCAATAAATACGGTCATTGATCTCACATGCCACAGAATCGGTCATATTATGTTCCACAAACGGGCGCAGTGCATACATGACCGTTATTCCATCTCCACCTGCCATTTTCACATAATTATCCCGTATCACAATATTCTCATGACCATATTTCAAAAACCTTTTTTTATCCAGTTCTGCACCCGCAAATTTCTCATGTGCATAACTATACCCGACTGCGATCCCCCAACGGCTCACACGATATACATAGCATCCCTCCACCAGGATATCTGAAAATCTTGCCACTCCTGTCATTGCTTCTTCCGCTGGCTGTAATGCTGTCATATAGATGCCGCCATTATTCATATGCTTGTCATAAACATTTCCATGAACATCATGGATTTTAAGATTTCGAAGTGTGATTCCACATCTTAAACCTTTCTCTTTTGCAACGACTGCAACACCTGTACGCTCCATTTTATCTGCCTGTGAATAATTTTCGCCGATCACTTTATCCGCACTGTTTGTAATCTCAATATCCTGTATGATAATATACTCGGCATCAAATAGAAGTACTGCCGAGGAAACATAACCATGGTAAACATGCATCGGCGAATCCAGTTCTTTTCCATAATCCTGATACCAGATTCCCTGTCCGTCTGTCTTTATCAGAGGATCTTCACCACATCCATAACTTCCAATTACAATCGGCATCTGCTTTGTTCCGCTGTCACGAATCTGTAAAAACTGTTTTTCAAAAACACTTCCACACGCAAGCAATATGTGATCCCCCGGTTTTAGTGCAAGCCTATTGACGGCAAAAAGACTTGCGAATGCACTGTTTTCACTCAAACCGTCATTGGTATCATTTCCGTTTATCGAATCGACATAATATTTCCTGCACAAGTCTGTCATACACTTCCTCCCGCAATCTTTTTCAATGATCTGCTCTACCTCTTCATAAGAAAAAAGATCTCCAAAATATCTTCCAAATAAATCTTTATTCCGCTCATAGAAAGCTTTTTTCTGATTTTCTGTAATCTCCGGACTGATTCCTGATTTTCTAATATTTTCTGTCGGCTGTACAAAATCTAACCGGAAACGCGTCAATTCATACTGTAGATACATCGGCAATGAATATCTGCGCGGTCCGTAAAATACCTTTTTCTCCATTTCAAGCCTGGCATTCTCTTCATTTTTTCTGCACATCTTTTTTCCAACGCCTCTATACCGGCGTTTTCAATCAACCCCAGCTTTTCTGCAAGAACAAGTTCGGCTTTCGCATATGCCCACTCTTCTGGTGTAAGGCAGTATCTTTTTTCTATCATTTAACAGCCCCCGTAATTCCATTTGCAAAACTTTTCTGCAGACATAAGAAAATAATCGCCGTCGGAAGTGTACAGATCAGTACACCGAGCATCAACATCCCATAATCAACACTGTAGCCGCTTTTTAAGTTTGCCACAAGCATTGGCATTGTGATGGAATCATTATTTTGAAAGACAATCTTTGGCCACAGATAACTATTCCATGCGTTCATAAAAGTAACCGTCATTGCAGCTCCATATGTTGATTTCATAACAGGCACAAACATCCGGAAAAAAATCTGTATTTCACTTAGCCCCTCCAGACGAGCCGCCTCTATAATATCATGAGGGAAAGACCGCGCCGCCTGACGGAACATCATAATCATAAATGGCGTTGAAATAGACGGCAAAACAAATGCAATCCAGCTATTGACCAGATTCCAGGAAGAGATCATTTTAAAAAGCGGGATCATTATTGCAACAAATGGCAGCATCATGGCTAACAACAATACACTCATCAATATGTCTTTTCCCTTATCATGATAAATTTCAAATCCATAACCTGCAATTGAACAGACCAATAATGTGATAATCGTCATAAGAATCGCATTTCGAAATGAATTGATCATTGCCAGCCCCAGATTCTGATTGGCAATCAATGCCTTAAAATTTTCGACTAAATATGTTCCAGGAAACAGTTTTCCCCTGACCACATCAATACTTTGATTGGTTGCACCACAAACCATGTAATATAGTGGAAATACAGACAAAAAACTTGCAAAAATCAATACAATATGTGATATACATAATTTTCCTTTACTCACGTTTGTCACCTACTTTCATTTGAATTGCAGACAAAATTGCCACTATAATAAGGATAAACACTGAAAGTGCTGCCGCATAATTAAATTTTGGTGTCTCCACAAAAGAAATGTTATAAATATAATGCGTCAATGTCATTGTTGACTTTCCCGGTCCACCAGCCGTTAAATTTACAGACTCGTCAAACAACTGCAGTGTTCCAGACGTTGACATAATAGCCGTCAGTAATATGGTAGGCTTTAACAGTGGAATGGTGATCTTTGTAAACTGTTGAAACGGTGATGCCCCATCAATACGACTCGCCTCATAGACGGAATAATCAATATTCTGCAGCCCCGCAAGATAAAACACCATATTGTAACCGGTCCATCTCCAGACCAACGCGATTATAATTACAAATCTTGCAGCCCATGCATTCTGAAACCAGTCTACGGTCGGAAGTCCAATCGCAGAAATAACGTGATTTACCAGACCATCCTGCGCAAACAGTGACTTAAAAATCATAGAATACGATACCAGTGATGTTGCACATGGCAGGAAAATCATAGTTCGATAGATTCCTTTTCCCTTTATATTCGGATTGTTCAGTAATTGAGCAAGAACAAGGGCAATGATCAACATGACTGGAACCTGTATGATAAAATAAAATACTGTATTGAAAAGGCACTGCAAAAATGTTTTGTCCTTCAGTATCCTGACATAGTTTGCAAAGCCAACCCACCTTACAGAATCTCCCATACCATTCTTAAATGACAGCATAAGCGCCTGTATCATGGGATAAAAACAAAATACAAAAATCAATATAGCTGCCGGAAGCAAAAACGCCCAACCAGTGAGGTTATGTTTTCTTTCCAGACTTAATTTTCTTTTTTTCTCCATATATTTTCTCCTAATGTAATACCGGGAACATAAAATTTGTTCCCGGTACAAACCACTTTACATATTTAATTTTCAATATTAAATTCTAATGTTTCCTGTGCATTATTCATTTCACCGTCAATATCAGCATTATTCTGAACAACATTTGTGATTGCATCTGTCAATGCACTTCTTATGTCCGAATAGTATGCACCACAGTCAAATGCTGGAACCGAACCTGCATATCCAACGATATCTTTATATACTGCCTGTCCACCATAAAAATCTGATGCCTGATTATATACATCAGACTGTGCAGCCGGAATGTAGCTTGCAATCGCACCTGCATTCGGCAACAGATCATCATATAATTCCACACTGCTTCCAAATGTAGATTTTAAGAAATCAAATGCAAGTTCTGTATTCTTACAGTTAGAAGATACTGCCCAGCTTGCACCACCACAATTTGCATAATTTGTGGCTCCATCAACTCCATCCAGTTTTGGCATGTTTACAATTGCCCATTTTCCTGACTGATCCTCTGCCGCCTGAATGGATGACATGATCCAGCATCCATTGATCACTCCTGCTGTTTTTCCGTCATTCATAGAGGCAATATACTGATCCCAGTCCGTATACTCGGCAATAATACCCTCATCAACTAATTTTTTATAAACTTCCATTGTCTTTTTTAACGCTTCATTGTCTGCAATATGAACCTTTCCGTCAACAATTGGTGAGGCTCCTGCCGACTGCAGCATTTCCATAAGTAATTCGGATCCCCCGGAGGAAGCGATCATTGGCACTCCATTCGCCTCTACTACTTTTTTTGCAAGTTCCTCAAACTGTGACCATGTAGTATCCTTAAAATCGTCAACCGTAAGACCTGCCGCCTCTACCATATCCGAACGAATTGCCATAATCGTTGCACCATTATCAAAAGGAAGTCCATAATTTTTTCCCTCTGCCGTGGAATCTGCAAGTTTTCCCTCTGTAAACTGCGAAAAATCAATTCCGGAATCTGTTAATTCTGTAAAAATTCCAGGAAAATTGGCAATATTTTTATGGAATGAATAGTCCTGCATCAGAAAAATATCCGGTAAAGTACTGTAATCTCCTGACGTTGCAGCTGTAATCAGCTTTGTCTCAATATCATTATAAATATTTTCCTGAATATCCAGTTTAAAATCTGGATGGTCTTTCTGATAAATCTTTTCTGCCTGTTCCATGGCATAAATATTAAAAGTGGGATCCCAGCACCATACCGTAAGTGTTTCATCTCCATTTTCATTTGTTTCTGCGGAAACACTCTGCGTATCCTCATTACTGTTCGTAACATTTTCTTTTTCGTTCGTGTTTCCTTCATTTTGGTTCCCACCACATCCGGCAAACACAGATACTGTCATAGTTGCTGCCAACATGAATCCCAATGCTTTTTTCTTCATAAAAAATACCTCCCTGCAAAAATTATTATTTTTTTATTTTATAAAATATGACGGTATGATACCACTCATAAATTATCAATAGTTACATTGTCTCATTCAACCACCGCATTTCTCCTGGTTCTAGTGTCAACCTTACGATAAAATCGCCATTGATATACAGATCTGTCTGACATTCTTTTCCTGAATTATTTATGACAGCTATTTTTTGCGTTTTCTGAAAAACAGTGACCTCAGTATCTACATTTGTTACGTAATATCGTTTCATCTCCTGTTCCATTCCCGCTGCATAATAAATTGCACGAAGCAGAATACGGCAGTTCTGAGGGGAATACGGCAATCCTGCAAAGTAAACACCGTGACCTTTTCCGTATTGATTAACAACCAGCTGGCTGTATTCTCCATCCATTGCAAGAATCTGATAATGATCTCCCTGCGCATAAATGCGGGTCGTACCTTCTCCGAAATCAATATCCCCTTCAATATCTTCCAAGATAAAATGCTGCGGATTTTTCTCGTTATATTTATCTGTACTTAGTGAAAAACCCATCTCACGATCTACACCAAGCACATCCGCCAGCTGGAAAAATCTTCCCTGATGCTGATATGCTGTCGGTTCTCCTACTCCGATAAATCCACCACCTTCATCCACAAACTGTCTTAACGTTGTTACAACTGCTTCATCAATCCAATTTTCAGCTCCACTGAATGACGTATATGCATCTCCAACATTGATGATCACCCTGATATCTTTTGGGATTCCTTTTTTCACATCATCAAAAGAGATAAATTCCACATCAAACGGCATTCCACTCAGACATTCCAGCACTCCCTCTGCAGAATAAGTTTCTCTGTGCCATATTGCATGATGCACCTGGTTTGACATCCATTTCCGCAAACCTCCCCAACAGTTTAAAACTGCTACTTTAAATGGTGCAACATAAGATTTCGTCCCGTTCATATTTTCATGTATCTGTCTGAATTCCCCGACAACACTTTGAATCTCTTCTATAAATCCCGGCCATTCACTGGCCAATTTTAAATATCCGCCATATCCGATGCGGTCAAGCGGAGAACGTAAAATTGCCCTTCTCGCTTTCATCCAGTTGTCCTTTGCCTCCCCTATGGGATCTCCGCCTTCTCCAAACACATCCGGGAAGAAGTATGGTAACAAAAGCCTTCCTTCTGTATATTTAACCCCTTTTATATCTGAAAATCATACGGAGTGTCACACCACTGCCAACAGAACCAACTACTGCATCCAGACCAATTTCTGCAAAATATTTTCCGTATGGTTCCGTCCCTATCCAATGATCTCCCAAAAACATCATCGCTTCTTTTCCATAGGAATGAACAATATCTACAAGTTCCTTGGCAAGCGCACAAACTTCCTGCTGCTGGAATTCAATAAAATCCTTAAACTCACGACTTGGCACACGGAACATGCTGTTGTGATATCCCTGATCCACAATAAATTCCGGTCTGAATTTATACCCTGCCCACTTTTCAAATTTCTCTAATATGTATGGACTTACACTTGCACTATATCCAAACCATTCTACAAATTTTTTCACGTTTTTTTATCATCAAAGGTAGTGTAAACTGGTTGAAAAAAAGTCGTAAATCTTACCACGTCGATCTGCGGGTTTTTCTTCACACCAGCGTTTTTAATTTTTTCTTTTACGTACTTCTGGGTTTTCGGCTGCCGCACATCATATGTCAGTTGATGTGGTGTTATCTTTCCAATCATTTGTAAATAAAGTTATACATATGTATCAGGATCCCATATTTAAAAACGCCAGAAAACTTACCGTATATTCATGTATAAGGAATGGTTTTTATTTCAACTTCTTCCCGTTCTTTTTTAAATTCCCAGTCATCGACAGAAACCACTTCACCCGTTGTGCGATCAATTACTTCCCACCATCTTTTGGGATCATCCAACGTATTGACTTTTAACTGCTGTGTATGAAATCCTTCCATCAATCTTATACATAGTTTTTCACTTCTTGCAGTTACACGATTGCTGATCAGGTATTCCTGTTGAATCTCTTCCGGATTTTGCTCGGCCCAGGCATTATCCTTTCTGGTCGTATAATACGTTGCATATTTCTTTACCGGCTCATTCAATAACGCATCCGGCATCTCCGTTCCGTCACAGTCACGCAATGCATCTGCTCCAAGAAGATTTTTCAATCGTATGGTTTCCTCGACAATGTCTGCATCGGTCGGCAATGTCAGTCTGCCTGTTTGTTTTGTCATTCCTGTCTTCTCCTTTCTTGTCTCATCACCTGATGTTTTTAAGTATATCTGTCTGCATCAACTGCTTCAATTTTTATGTTGCTCTAATTTTTATATATCTTGCTTTATACTCAATAAAATATTTGCATTTATCATAAATTACTGTATACTTGCAATAAGAAACCCTATTTAATTTCTATTTTATTCATCAGTTTCACAACATTATTTTAGTAATATTGCGGTTTTAATCTATAAGATATAAAATTTGATACAACAGGAAGATAATACAAATGAGTAATGAATTAATTAATTTTGAGTACAAAGGAGTACCCGATCCGGATTTTAAACTTCGTTATATTTCTATTTCTAAATACGAAGGGGATTGGCAAAGCCACCCTCACACCCATCAGTTTTCTGAACTTTTCTATGTTATCAGTGGAAAAGGTGTATTTTACATTGAAAATGATACGGTTTCTGTATGTGCAGACGATCTGATAATCATAAATCCACATATTGAACATACGGAAAAAACGATGTCAAACGATCCTATGACCTATATTGTATTTGGTGTAGAAGGGCTCGCTTTCTATTTTAATTCCCAAAACGCTGCTAACCCAAAAGGATACAGCTACTATAATTATGGTTCCGCCAAAACACACTTTATTAATTTTTCCCAGATTATGATAAAAGAGTTTAATGCAAGAAAGCCAGGTTTTGAAGCAATCTGTCATGGTCTCCTACAGGTTTTGCTTGTTTATATTACACGCGAACAGCATCTTTCTGTCATATCTGATACCACTTTGCAAATATCAAAGGAATGTTTTGTTGCGAAAAAATATATTGATGCTAATTATGCAAAAAATATTACTTTAGATCTGCTCGCTGAAATCACCCATATCAACAAATTTTATTTATCACATTCTTTTACGGAGTATGTTGGAACATCCCCCATCAATTACCTGATGGAAACCAGACTCGCTGCAAGCAAAGAACTATTGCTCAGCTCCAGTCGCTCGATTGCAGAAGTTGCATCCAGCACAGGTTTTTCATCACAGTCGTATTTTTCGCAGATTTTCCGAAAGAATACAGGTATGTCACCCCTGCAATACCGTAAACTGAAACAAACAGATTCGAAAACCATGCAGGATGATTCCTATTATATTTGAAAATTTTATAGAAACATATAGACTTAATTGATCATTTCATGCACAAAATGATACACATTTTCTTTATTACGACAAAACAAAAAAATCCGCCAAAGCCCCACTGCATAGAAATGCAGTCCCAGTCTTTGACGGATTTTCTTATTCATTGATTTTCATTTTATTTCTGGTTAATATAGTTGACCAGTCCCTCACAGTCAATAATTTTCTGCATGAACGGCGGGAACGCCTGGCCCTGATATGAGGTACCCTTTGTCACATCCGTGATCACTCCTGTGTCAAAGTTGACTTCCACTTCGTCCCCGGCTTCGATCTCTTTTGCCGCCTGCGGACATTCAATGATCGGAAGTCCGATATTGATCGCATTACGGTAAAAAATACGTGCAAATGTCTCTGCAATAACACAGCTTACTCCGGCTGCCTTTATAGAAATCGGAGCATGCTCTCTGGATGAACCGCATCCAAAGTTTTTATTTGCCACCATGATATCTCCAGCTTTGACATTTTTCACGAAATCTTTATCGATATCTTCCATGCAATGCAATGCCAGTTCCTTCGGATCAGAAGAATTTAAGTATCTTGCCGGAATGATGACATCGGTATCTACGTTGTCTCCGTATTTGAATACATGACCTTTTGCTGCTTTCATGTTTACTCTCCTTTTTCTTAAACCTATGCTACTTCATCCGGTCCGGAAAGTTTTCCGGTAATCGCACTTGCTGCCGCTACTGCCGGGCTGGCAAGATAAATCTCAGACTCCACATGTCCCATTCTTCCTACGAAGTTACGGTTTGTGGTGGAAACGCAGCGCTCATGCTCTGCAAGAATTCCCATATAACCGCCAAGGCAAGGTCCACAGGTCGGTGTGCTCACGACTGCACCAGCCTCGATAAAGGTCTTAAGCAGTCCTTCTTCCATTGCATCAAGGTAAATCTTCTGTGTTGCCGGGATCACGATCACACGCAATCCTTTTGCTACTTTTTTGCCTTTTAAAATAGATGCTGCCACACGCAGGTCATCCATTCTTCCATTTGTACAGGAGCCGATCACTACCTGGTCGATCTTGATGTCACCGACCTCGTCGATCGTCTTTGTGTTCTCCGGAAGGTGTGGGAATGCAACGGTTGGCTTTAAAGTACTAAGGTCGATCGTATAAGTCTCCTCGTACTCTGCATCCTCATCTGCCTCGTAGACAACATATGGACGTTTGGAATGTGCTTCCATATATTCCTTTGCAAGATTATCTACCGGAAAAATACCATTTTTTCCGCCTGCTTCGATTGCCATGTTTGCGATTGTAAAACGGTCATCCATAGAAAGGCAGGAAATGCCGTCCCCAACAAATTCCATTGATTTGTAGAGCGCACCGTCCACACCAATCATTCCGATGATATGTAAAATGATGTCTTTTCCGCTGATCCATTTTGCCGGTTTGCCGGTCAGGACAAATTTGATCGCTGCCGGGACTTTAAACCATGCTTTTCCGGTTGCCATACCAGCCGCCATATCCGTACTGCCGACTCCGGTGGAAAATGCACCCAGCGCACCGTAGGTACAGGTGTGGGAATCCGCACCGATAATGACATCGCCTGCCACGGTAAGACCTTTCTCCGGCAGCAGTGCATGCTCTATTCCCATCTCTCCTACATCAAAATAATTTGTAATATCATGCCGGCATGCAAACTCTCTGACGCATTTACAATGCTGTGCAGATTTGATATCCTTATTCGGCACGAAGTGATCTAATACAAGTGCGATCTTATCCTTATCAAAGACACCGTCCACCTTCATTTTATCCATTTCATGAATCGCTACCGGTGAAGTAATGTCGTTGCCTAAAACCAGATCCAAATCTGCCTCAATAAGCTGTCCGGCACTGACTGATGGAAGTCCTGCATGAGCTGCAAGGATTTTCTGTGTCATCGTCATCCCCATGGGTATATCCTCCTAAAAAATTAAAATCTGTGTCAGGAATGGTGTGTGCCCGTTCCCGTTTTTTGTGTGATGTGTGTGTAGAACAACATTCGCTGTCCTATCTGTATGTTATTCTAACACAGGTGTTACTATAATAAAAATACATATTAAATATATTTACCATAACTAAACTTCATGGTATAATGAGAAAAATTATCGATGTATCCAGTATCAGAAAGGAATTTTATCATGAACCAGAATTTATCATCTTATCGGATTTTTTATACCGTTGCAAATACCGGCAACATTTCAAAAGGCTGCCAAAGAACTCTACATCAGCCAGCCTGCCATCAGTAAATCCATCCAGAAATTAGAGGAAGGTGTCGGCTGCAAGCTGTTTTCCCGAAGTTCGCGCGGCGTTGTCTTAACCGATGAGGGAAAACTGCTCTACGACCATGTGAGCAGTGCCTTTGAGACTTTAACCCTCGGTGAGGAAAAATTAAAACGTTCCATTGAGCTCGGTGTCGGACACTTAAAGATCGGTGTCAGCGCAACCCTCTGTAAATATCTGCTGCTTCCTTATTTGCAGGAATTTATAAGACAGAACCCGCATGTCTCTATCTCCATCACCTGCCAGTCGACCAACGAGACACTTGAACTGCTCGAGGACAATAAGATCGATATCGGTCTGGTAGGAAAACCGGATAATTTAAAAAATATCCATTTTGATTTTCTCGAAGAGATCGAAGATATCTTTGTCTGCACCAAAGACTATCTGCGGAATTTGCGCGCGCGCGGCGTCCACAAGGATCAGATCCTTACAAACTCAACACTGATGCTGCTCGATAAAAACAATATGACACGCCAATATATCGACGACTATCTTTCTGACAACCAGATTCAGGTCAAGGAATCCATCGACATCTCCAGCATGGATCTTCTGATCGACTTTGCCCGTATCGGTGTCGGCGTTGCCTGCGTCATCAAAAGTTTTGTAAAAGAGGATCTTGCCTCCGGCGCCTTAGTGGAGATTCCGCTTGGCATCCCAATCCATAAGCGTGAGGTCGGTTTTGCCTATAAAACAACGACAAAACCTTCCAAAACACTTGGGGAATTTATCCGGTTTTATAAAAACTTTTAACAGATACAATATAATAGAATGCACGCTCCGCGAACATTCTATTATCATGAACTATACAGCCAGGTTGGCAAAGCGAATTGGCTCAATAAACTTTATTTCTTTTCAAAACTATATAGCCATATTCGCAAAGCCAACTGGCTCAATAAACTTTACTTTTTCTCAAAACTATACAGCCAGTTGGCTTTTAAGAAGTAAATTAAAAAGATGACTGAACTGATTGACCAGGTCAGCGGGTACGCCCAGAAGATGACCTGGATCTTCGGGATAAAATGCACGGTAACCGTGATGTATGTAATTCTTATGATGCACCAGGATGCAAGCATGACAAACATTGGCACGGTAGATTTTCCCGCACCGCGCATGATACCGGCGATACAGTGCGAAAATGCCAGAAAGCAATAAAAAAATGCTTCTATATGTGCCTGTCTGGTCGCAAATTCAACAACCTGCGCTTCATTGTTAAATGCCGCTGCAAGCTGCGGGATCGTAAAAAATACGATCACACCGACAACTTCTGCAAGCAGTGTCGAACAGGTAATGCCAAAATACGCACCTTTTTTTGCCCTGTCATACTGTTTTGCTCCGAGATTCTGCCCGATGAACGTTGTGAGCGACATTGCAAAACAGGTGATCGGCAAAAATGCAAATCCTTCTATTTTCGAATAAACACCACATCCCGCAACTGCCATCACACCAAATTTGTTGATATTCGTCTGCACGATGATATTGGCAAATGAAATGATGGAGTTCTGCATACCGGACGGCAGTCCGATTCCGATGATCTGTCCCAACATTCCCCTATGAAAACGGATCTGTGAGATCTGTACCTGATAGACATCTTTGGTGCGCATCAGACGGAGCATACATAAAAATGCGCTGGAAAACTGCGAGATGATCGTCGCAAGTGCCGCAGCACCAACGCCAAATCCCAGTAAACCTACAAACAATAAATCCAGTACAATATTTACAATCGATGAGAAGATCAGATAATAAAGCGGATGTCTGCTGTCCCCGACCGCCTGCAAGATTCCCATCACGATATTATACATGACAAATGCGACCGATCCCGCAAAATATACCCTGAAATATACAATGGAGTTTGGCAGCACCGACTCCGGCGTTCCCATCAATACAAGAATCTGGGGTGCCAATATCATTCCGACCGCTGTCAGGATACAGCCGGACACCAGACCAAATGCAATATTGGTATGTACTGCTTTTTTCAATCCTTCATAATCTGCTGCTCCAAAATATTTCGAAATGACAACGCCGGCACCAACTGCAATTCCATTAAAAAAGCCGACCATCAGAAATATCAGACTGCCGGAAGAACTGACAGCTGCAAGAGCATCACTGCCAAGAAAATTACCGACGATCAGAGAATCGGCGGTATTATATAACTGCTGAAACAGGTTCCCTAAAAAGAGGGGGATTGCAAATGACACAATCCCCTTCCAGATGGAACCCTCTAATAAGTTTGTTCCTTTTTTCATCTTATTTCATTACAATATTGACAATTCTTCCCGGAACGTAAATCTCTTTTACAATGTTTCCAGTCAGCTTATCTGCAATTGATTCTTTTGCTTTTGCAATAACATCATCTTTTGCGTCATTTCTGCCGATTGCCAATGTTCCTTTCGTTTTTCCATTGATCTGTACTGCGATCTCAACCGTATTTTCAACTGTTTTTGCCTCGTCAAATTCCGGCCATTTCTGCTGGTATACATAACCTGTTCCGCCAATGATCTGCCAGAGTTCCTCTGTGATATGCGGAGCAACAGGGTTTAACAGAATTAAGAGTGTCTCATACTCGCCCTTAGTCACAGCATTTTTCTTATAGAACTCGTTAATCAAAGCCATCATTGCAGCGATCGCGGTATTGTATTTCAGATTTTCATAATCGCTGCTGACTTTCTTGATGGTCTGATGCATCTTTGTCTCAAGTTCTTTGGAATATCCGGTTTCTTCTGTCATGATGTCCTGTAACTTCCATACACGCTCTAAGAAACGACGGCAGCCCTTGACGCCATCCTCAGACCAGGATGCACTTAAATCAAATGCTCCAATGAACATCTCATAAGTTCTTAAGGTATCTGCACCATACTCTCTTACGATATCATCCGGATTTACGACATTTCCTCTGGATTTTGACATCTTCTCTCCGTTCTCACCAAGGATCATTCCGTGGGAAGTACGTTTCTGGTAAGGCTCCGGACATGGAACTACTTTCTCGTCATAGAGGAATTTATGCCAGAATCTGGAATATAACAGATGGAGTGTTGTATGCTCCATACCGCCGTTGTACCAGTCTACCGGCATCCAGTATTTTAATGCCTCCGGACTTGCAAGTGCCTCATCATTGTGCGGATCGGTATATCTTAAGAAATACCAGGAAGATCCAGCCCACTGCGGCATTGTATCTGTCTCTCTCTTTGCAGGACCTCCACAACAAGGACAGGTCGTATTTACCCAGTCTGTCATGGCAGCAAGCGGTGACTCTCCATTGTCAGTCGGCATGTAGCTCTCTACCTCAGGAAGCATCAGTGGCAGCTCGCTCTCATCAATCGGCACATAGCCGCATTTATCGCAGTGAACGATCGGGATCGGCTCACCCCAGTAACGCTGACGGGAGAATACCCAGTCTCTTAATTTATAGTTAGTCTTTGCTGTACCAATGCCTTTTTCCTCTAAAAATGCAATCATTTTTGCCTTTGCATCTTTTACTTCCAGTCCGTTTAAGAACTCAGAATTGATCAGAACACCGGTTGCAACATCTGTAAATGCCGCTTCGTTGATGTCAACTTCCTCACCATTTTTTGCAACAACCTGTACCATTGGAATATTGAACTTTTTGGCAAATTCCCAGTCCCTCTCATCATGTGCCGGTACTGCCATGATCGCGCCTGTTCCGTAAGACATTAATACATAATCGGAAATCCAGATCGGGATTTCTTTTCCGGTTACCGGATTGACTGCCATAAGACCGTCAATCTCCACACCCGTCTTATCTTTTGCAAGTTCTGAACGTTCAAAATCGGATTTCTTTGCAGCTTCCTCACGGTATGCAGCAATCGCATCCCAGTTCTTTAACTCGTCTTTATATTTATCAATGATCGGATGCTCCGGAGATACAACCATGTAAGTAGCACCAAATAATGTATCACAACGTGTCGTATAAACACGGAGTTTGTCCTCTTTTCCGGCGATCGCAAAATCTACCTCTGCACCCTGTGATTTACCGATCCAGTTTTTCTGGGAAACCTTGACACGCTCGATATAATCTACATCATTTAATCCCTCTAACAGCTTCTCAGCATAATCGGTGATCTTTAACATCCACTCGCTCTTTACCTTGCGGACAACCGGAGCACCACAGCGCTCGCAGACACCGTTTACAACTTCCTCGTTTGCCAGGCCTACTTTACAGGAAGTACACCAGTTGATCGGCATCTCTTTTTTGTAAGCAAGTCCTGCTTTAAACAGTTTTAAGAAAATCCACTGTGTCCATTTGTAATAACTCGGATCTGTAGTGTTGATCTCTCTGTCCCAGTCGAAAGAATAGCCCAAAGAATGAAGCTGCTCTTTGAAACGCTTTACGTTATTCTCGGTTACAATCTTCGGATGGATCTTATTTTTGATCGCATAGTTCTCAGTCGGAAGTCCGAATGCATCCCATCCCATCGGATACAGTACGTTATAGCCCTGCATTCTGCGCTTTCTTGCTACGATATCAAGTGCTGTATAAGGTCTCGGATGACCTACATGAAGTCCCTGTCCTGACGGATATGGGAATTCTACCAGTGCATAATATTTTGGTTTGCTGTAGTCGTCTGTCGCAGCAAAAGCCTTATTGTCATCCCAGACTTTCTGCCATTTTTTCTCAACGACTTTGTGATTGTAAAGTTCTGACATATAATCCTCCTTGTTTTGCGAAGAAAAATGCGACTGCCCTTGCAGGAGCAGAGGATTTTCCTCCTTGTTTTGCGGAGCAAAATCCGAGCCCTATGGCGAGGAGAGGATTTTCCTCCTTGTTTTTGCGAAAAAAAAGCTCCGTCTCCGAAGATATGCTTTTAAAATTGCACATCCTCTTAGAGACGAAGTCTATCTTACTCCGTGGTACCACTCTAATTCGTATTCTTTTGATTTCATTTCCCATCTGTCAATATTTAAAATCCATCTGCTCATCTGTCAGATCAATTTTAACATGAAAACAAGACAATACGCTCTTATGATCCTTAACGCGGACAACACGCTTTTGCTTACACACTATAAACCTAACTGATAGCTTGGGCAAAAGGACTCAAAGGCGAGTTGGGAATTTTTCTTTACTGTCTCGCAGCATCCGGCAGCTCTCTGAAAAATAAAAAATTCTTACTATTCCTTATCAAAGTCTGATGTATTTTATTCACAACATGATTTATTTTATCATATACCATGGTTTTGTCAAGTACCAACCGCCCTGCCGGAAACGTTTCCTCCAGCTGTCATAAAAGTTTTTCTGATACCGGTTCACAAGTTCTTAAGGTAAAAAAAGAACCATCATATGAAATGTACCACATGATGATTCTTTCTTTTATCTTTCCAACAATAAATCTATACTCTAAAGTATAATATCCATTGTCTCATTACTCAGCTAAAAATTAGTTATTGATCAGTTTGTCCTCTTCGTTGTTCCAGCTGTACAGTTTACGGATCTCTTTACCAACCTGCTCTGATGGATGCTCTGCAGCTTTCTTTCTCATAGCCTTGAAGTGAACCTGACGTCCTGCAGGAGACATATCAAGTAAGAAATCTTTTGCAAATGTACCATCCTGGATATCGGAAAGGATCTGTTTCATCGCTTTCTTTGTATCCTCTGTGATGATCTTCGGTCCTGTGATGTAATCACCATACTCTGCTGTGTTGGAGATAGAATATCTCATTCCCTCGAAACCTGACTGGTAGATTAAGTCTACAATCAGTTTCATCTCATGGATACACTCGAAGTATGCATTTCTTGGGTCATAACCAGCTTCGCATAATGTCTCAAAACCAGCCTGCATTAATGCACAAACACCACCGCAGAGAACTGCCTGCTCTCCGAAAAGGTCTGTCTCTGTCTCGGTACGGAATGTTGTCTCAAGAACACCAGCTCTTGCTCCGCCGATACCAAGTGCATATGCTAATGCAAGATCCTGTGCTTTTCCTGTTGCATCCTGCTCAACAGCGATCAGACAAGGTGTTCCTTTTCCAACCTGATACTCAGAACGTACGGTATGTCCCGGAGCTTTTGGAGCGATCATGGTAACATCTACATCCTTTGGAGGTACGATACATCCGAAATGAATATTGAAACCATGAGCAAACATTAACATGTTGCCTGCCTCAAGGTTTGGCTCGATATCTTTTTTGTACATATCTGCCTGTTTCTCATCGTTGATTAAGATCATGATGATGTCGGCTTTCTTTGCTGCCTCTGCTGTTGTATATACTTCAAATCCCTGTTTCTCAGCTTTTGCCCAGGATTTGCTTCCCTCATAAAGACCAATGATAACATGGCATCCTGAATCTTTTAAGTTTAATGCATGTGCATGTCCCTGACTGCCGTAGCCGATGATTGCGATCGTCTTTCCGTCTAACAGTGAAAGGTTACAGTCTTCCTGATAAAATATTTTTGCTGCCATAATTAATTTCCTCCAGTTTTGGTTTCTTAATAAAAAATATGTATTTGCATATTCTTATCTGCTTATTTTGTTATAATGATACTCTTTTGCCGTCTTCGTCTAACATAACGACATCGGAAATGCCTCTCGACAATCCGGTCAGTCCGGTTCGCGCAAGTTCTAAAATCTCATATCCGGACAGAAGATCTAAAAATGCATCCAGCTTGTCCTGATGGCCTGTCAATTCGATCACCATCGAATCGTGGGTTACATCCACAACTTTTCCATGAAAGATCTCGGTTACATTTAAGATTGGCTGACGTTCTGTATCTTTCGCACGAATCTTTACTAAGATCAGCTCTCTCGTCACGGATGAACCATTTTCAAGTTTTTTGATGTCTACAACATCTTCCAGCTTCGCAAGCTGTTTTTCAATCTGCTCTAAGATCTGTTCATCGCCGGTCGCGACAATCGTAATCCTTGTATATCTCGGATCTGCGGTCACGCCGGAAGAAAAACTGTCAATGTTGTAACCTCTTCTGCTGAAAAGTCCTGAAATATGACTTGTCACGCCCGGGTTATTCTCCACTAATAGAGATAATACCTGTTTTCTCATTCTGCATCTCCAATAGTTTAATACTTTAATCACACATCACACTAAAGCTATGATATCACATCGAAATATTTTGTCAATAAACATTTTTTCATCTGCCCGAAATCATAGTCGATTTTCAGAAAAATTTTGCGGTAATAATCCATATGACCGCTGCTGCCACAAACCAGATGCCAATCTGCCGTATCCTTTTTTCTGCATTCAGATCACCTCTCTGATCTTTTCTCGTGCACGCCCCCGGCACAACTGTCATAAGAAGTCCTGTCAAAAGTAATACCATTCGAATCAGTAACATTTTAAGCTCCTTCGTGTGGGATCAGATCATGATCTCCGTGTTTTTCTTGCTCTTTTCAATGACATGGTTCAGTTTACGGAACGGTATCGCAATAAGAAGTCCAATGACCAGCGAAACGACCAGATAAATTGCAAGTTTTCCAACATAGATCCAGTAGTTCATCTGATAAATTCCACCGATTGTCTCTCTCATGGCATTCATTCCATACGGGAATGGCAGATATTTATAAAGTGACTGGTATACCTGCGGTAATGTCTCAATCGGGAATGTTCCGCCCGCACCGGCAACCTGGATAACCATAACAACGATTGCAAGTGCCTCACCGACATTTCCAAATGCAACGGTAAGCGAGTAAATAAACAGCGTAAATACAAAACTGCTGACTGCTCCGGCAAGCCAGAACAGGAATGGATTATGACACTGTATCCGCACATAAAACAAATCTCCAAGCACCGTGATCAGTGTCTGTGTCTGCCCTATCAGGAAAAACAGGATATAGCGCCCGAAATATGCCTGATATGGTTTTATATCCGTGATGCCCTCTTCCGGTTCTACTTTCACATGAATAATCGCAACCAGAATCAGCGCACCTACCCACAATGCCAGAATCGTATAAAACGGAGCCATGGCAGAGCCATAATTTTCAATCTCATAAATTCCGACAGTGTCAAGATTTACCGGAGAAGAGATGAAACTGCCCAGCTGCTGTGGATCTGTCTCTAATATCTCCATAAACTGTTGATACTGTTCATCCTGTCTCAATGTGGTGAAATCCGCGATGATCTGCGTCAGTTTATTATATAACTCCTGCGCCATTTCTAAAGAATCATATAAATCTGCACTTCCCCTTGAGAGCGTGTCCTCGTATTTTGACAGCACCTTTTCCACATCGCCAAAATCCGCATTGATTCCGTTTAAAATCGATGTCGTTGCGATCATGGAATTCTGCATTGCATTCATCGTGGAATCAAGCTGTGGTTTTACGGTATACTCAAACGTATGCTGCAGCGCATCCAGAGCTGTCTTACAATTTTCAATCTCGGTTGTAATCTGTCCTTTTAAGGTATTGATATCCTCCGCTGTGGCAGTTCCGTTTTCTGCAAGTCCGTTCAGTTCAAGTTCAATCATCTTTAACTGGTCACGCACACCCTGGATCTGCATTCTTGTCTCGTCATCTGCTGTGCCCTCCCAGCTTGAAACCGAGTCATTAAACATTTTTTCCAGATAAGGCACTACGGATATTGTCGCATTCAGTCCGTTTCCTGCCGCATCTTCGTATTTTCCCCAGTTTTTCCATGTCATTTTGTATCACCATGGACACATTATTCAGGCTGTTCTCAACCAGATCAAAACTGTATGTAACCATCTGGGTAACCGTATCCGTCGTTGCATTTCCGGCAAGTATCAGACTTCCATGCTGTTTACCGTGTCCTGACCTGAGAAACCATGGAATCAAGTCCCGGAAGCATGACCTGGCTTGTTGCGACGATACTCTGTGCAGAATTTAAAATACTTGCAAATGAATTTAAGATGTTGATGTAGCTCTGCAGATCACCGCTTACATCGTTTAACCGCTGCGTAATTGTATCCGCAAGTGAACCTCCGTCAACATCGTTTCCCGCAACTGCATCCCCGACCTGCATCATTGCCTCCGCAAGTGTGCTCACGAAGCTTGCATTCACCTGTTCCTGAACAGACGTTTTGGCTTTTGAGGTAATCTTCGGTGCTATCGCATTTTTCTTTTCATTTTCATAATAAATAATATCCGGGTGTTCGATCTGTCCGCCAAGGAAGCTGATCATCTCCTCCGTAAAATCATCCGGAATCACAAGAGCCGCATAATATTCACCGCTGTATACACCATCCACCGCCTCGTCGGATGTCTCAGTAAATACCCATCCCATAACCTTGTTTTCCTGTAACGCTTCAACAACGGATGAACCGATATTGACAGAAATACCCGCCACCGTTACACCTTCATCTTCTGATACCACTGCAACCTTCAGGTTTGAAGTCGAACTTTCACCATACGGATCCCAGTTTGAAAATATATTAAACCATGCATAGAGGCATGGAATCACACAAAGTCCCATGATAACCACAACCGCAACCACGTTCTGGAAAATCCGTTTCACATCGGAGATAAAGATTTTAAATATATTTTTCATTCTGTTTTCTCCTTTGTATCACTCTCTGTTATTTTGGGTATCTCTGCCTCGGAATTAAACTTTTCATCTAATTTCTGAATGGCATTCTTAATATTTTCCTCTACTTCGTCAAGCTGTTTTCCCATAAGAACATCCACAGCTTTATCCTCTTCATCCCGCAGTTCGTTTAGCTTCTCCTGCAGGTTATAATCTACATACTCTACAAGGATCAGATAAGTTGCAAGTGCAAATAATGATACGATCCATAAAATCAGGAAAACCACCTTGTTACTGTCTGTCCAGAATAACAGGATCAAAAATATAGGCGGAATGATCGCAATACATTTGAGTCCGATCTTGATCCGTTTCTGGTTCTGCAAATGGATATTCTGTTCATATGCAACGAGTTTTCCATACATTTCCTCGTATCTGCTTTTTTCTTCCATTCTTCTCTCTCCAATTCTGCTATCTATAAAAAAAACTTGCTTTTCACGCTTTGCTTCCGCTACATCATTTTTGTATCTTCCATTCGTTTTTCCACAAAGTGATTCAGTTTCACAAACGGAATACGGATTACAAGTCCGATCAGAAGTCCAACTACCGCAAAGATCATCAGCTCCGCCAGATTCTTCATATAATCGCTTCCATACATACCACCGATCGTCTCACGCATGGCATTGATCGCATATGGGAACGGGAAAAATATATAGATATTCCGGTAAACTGCCGGTAAAAGTTCAATTGGGAACGTTCCGCCGGATCCCGCAATCTGAATTACCATGATCACAACCGCAAGTGCCTTACCCACATCACCGAATGAAAGGGCAAGTGAATAGATCAATAGTGTAAATGTAACGCTGGCAAGCGATGCCACCAGCCAGAACCACCCCGGATATAAAATCTGACAATGCAGGATATAGATATCGCCTAATACAATGATCAGTGCCTGTAACTGTCCATCACAAAAAACAGCAGATATCTTCCAAAAAAGAGC
>ENA-OPYX01000259-OPYX01000259.1-human-gut-metagenome-genome-assembly--contig:-NODE-259-length-31599-cov-4.202021_pt1 | contig 31599 bp, 27 predicted proteins | sample MGYA00242639_ERZ504486 | MGnify/ENA primary metagenome ERZ504486 (study PRJEB26092, sample SAMD00036296) | human gut metagenome | host: Homo sapiens | study: EMG produced TPA metagenomics assembly of... | reverse complement strand
ATTACACATAAACATGGTATCGGCTTTTATTAAGAAGAAATACCCGAACATATACTACGAGTATTACTTTATATTTTATTTTTAATGCTATTGATAATGACAATAGTTGCCTTGGTTTTATTTATGCTATTAATAACGGCAAGTCAATCTATCACTTTATATATTAGAGATAGGTTGGCTTGTCTATTTATAAAAACTGCCATTATTTCTCCGGCTGTTTTTTTAGGTAGGACAAATTTAAATTGGGGCATATAAGATTGACCTTGCTCTAAATTTGTCCTGCCTTTCAAAGTGACTTCACGACATCAACCTTGCTCTGACAAGTAATCTCTTAACTTGTGTAATCTGAAACTTGCATCCCTTAGATGTAACAAAGCCTTGCTCATTCAACAGACAAGTCATTTCGGATAATGATTTGCCTTGCATTGATAGTGACCGTAACAGTGCTATCGCTCTCATGTTATTTGAATTGTTATCCGCTTTAGCCTTGTTGGTAACGATACTATGCTGAACGGCTTGTTCAAATTTATTCATCAAGTTCTCCGATTTACCAAGCTGCATACCCCTTGCTTTTTTGGCTTGAAGTGATTGTTTGGTTCTCTGACTAATCAGCCCTGCTTCATATTCGGCTATGCTACTGATGATATGCAGAATTAATCTGTTGGCTTGTGGAAAGTCACAGAACACAATCTCAACATCACTCTCCAACAGCTTTGAAGTAAATGCAACATTTCTTGACAGTCTATCCAATTTAGCGACAATCAGAATAGAGTTCGTTTTCCTGCACATTGCCAAAGCTGCAAGAAGTTGAGGTCTGTTAGATTTCTTCCCACTCTCCGTTTCAATATATTCAGCAAGTATGGGTTTATTCTTTACATGGTTGTGTATAATCTCCCGTTGTGCTTCTACACCAAGACCCGATATTTGCTGTTTCATGGTGGATTGCCTTAAATATGCTATGTATGTCTTCATAATTCACAATTATTAATAGTTGGTTACAAGTGCTGAATGTTCGTTCAGCTTATGTAAGTAAGGACACCCAACTTAAAAATTGAATGTCCTTTTCAAGATGATACGCTATAACTGTCCTTCATCAGCAAAGCTGTAATATCCTGCATCTGTTAATATGAGGTGGTCTATTACTGTAATTCTCATAAGTTGGGCTGCATTCTTGACCTGCTTAGTAATTTCCATATCCTGCCTGCTTGGTTTCAAATTACCACTTGGGTGATTATGAGCAAGGATAAGAGCTACTGAATTGGTAAGCAATGCAGCTTGTAGAATTACTCTTACATCAACGGTTGTGTCTGTTATTCCTCCCTCTGATATAAGAGTATATCCTAAAACTTGGCTGGATTGGTTTAGGAACAAGACTTTGAAATATTCCTTGTAACAAATTGTACCCTCCTTGTAGGTAGGAAGCAAGTATTTATAAGCGTCCTCCGAGCTATATATTTTATTCCGGCTTTTTGATGTGGATTTGTAAGTGAGTTCCACTTCTCCAACAGTATAATCTATGTCTAATATTTTACTATTCATTCTATCAACATTAATGTGGTGGTGGAAGAAAAATTGGACAGTTAAAATGGTCTGTCGCCATATTCATAAACAAGAATTGAATTGCATACTCTATCGTAGAATGAGAATCCACAGCAAGTATGGAAGTAGCTTTCATAAACTGCTGCATATTCACCATGCAGCCTACTGTTCCTATCCAAAAATGAATCAAACTTGTGCAGCCAATATTTAAGTGCTTGCAAGCGTTTGATATATTGCAAATTGTTTTCACAGTAGCATAGTCTTTCTTGTAAAGAGATGATATGATTGATAGCATTTTCAATTTTAGATTTATCCATGATTGTAATATTTGATGATTAATAAAATGAAGAAAGGACAACTAACTGAATAGCTACCCTTTCCTCTGTCAATCAACAATCCACTCAGCCCAAGAACCAAGCGTATTTGTTATCAAGTCCTTGCAGGACGTTGTTAATTCCTACACTGACTTCCGTAGCGTTTACTGCTCGTTGCAGATAAGTATCAATGTAGCTTCCCTTGTTAGCCTGCGTCAAAAGATTGTGGAAATCGAACATTGATATGGCGTTGTCCTTTGCTCCGAACACTTCGTTGTGATAGTAGTCGCGACAAACAGAATTAATCTGACTGTCCGTAATTAGAAGTTTTGGAATAGCTTTCTGCCTTGCAGGTGACAATGCTTGAAACATTCTCATCCGTCCGACAATCTGTGCAAATTGTGTCTCGGACAATGAAGTGTTGGTAAGTGACTGCATCAAGTGGATTTCTTTTGCAGGATTGAAGCTGTGGAACAATTCAAGCACGTTTCTGTAAAGTTCGCTGATATTGGTCACTTCCATATTGAACTTGACACCTTCTCCCGTTAAAATTTGATTGCTACAAATTCTAACTCTCCAACCCACAAAAACAGAAAACTTCTCCAAACCTTTGGATGCACGATAAAGGTTGAGGTCTGAATAGTTCCTTACCCCACCGATGCACAGTTCAAGCCTTTGCCCTCTTATCGTTTCGATAATGGTTGGAATGGTAAAGGCAAATGCAAGACGTTGGTAGAATTGTGTCTTCTCACACTCCAGCAGTTCCGATGCTTTCTTTCCCAAACTTTGGGGAGTTCTACCACGTACAATGTGTGAAACTCTGATGTCCGGCTCGTTCACTCTTTCACCTGCATAGAATGAGCAAGCCGCATCATGCACACATGAAATAAAGTCTTGATGTGCGATAGTCAATTCTTGGTTAGCCCAAGTTGGAACAACGCATTTGTTTGTAAGCTCGTCCATAGTGATTGCATCGGTGTTGGCTTCCAAAAAGTTCACGCTCGGCTGTACGGTTGGTTCGTCTTGGATAATGGCAGCTTCTTCCGCATACTCGCCTAAGTTAAATCTCGATTGGTTCTGTGCCATGATAGGCATAATTTGTAATGCTTCCATAATAAATTTGAATTAAATGATTATTGATTGAATGGATTTAATAAGAACAAACCCTAAACACAAGTGAATTTCTTCGCTTGCATCTAAGGCTCGTTCTATGTCTTTCCCTAAATATTCTTTTAAAAGAAATTCGGAGCATTAGTAAATTATAGCTCGGCTGCGGGAATAGAATTGTGAACATATACGCTGCTGACAAAAGACATTCTTTTTCATGGATGATGTGAGGCAATAGTATCATCGTGAAGTAAAGAATGCTTTTTTCTTCCATAGCCATGAGGGGGCATAAAAAGGTAGTGTACCTCCGTTTTTATCATCCGGCACAGCGTGGGGGAATGAAATTACGACATGGTGACGTGTTCAAATAAAAAAAGAGTCCCCACTTTCATCAGCGGAAACTCTTCGTTTATTAATGATTTGATAAAGCTAAATATTAATGAATAGAGTACCTTTTTTAAAACAGACCCTATAAAACTAACTTTCATCAAAAAAAGTACTATCCTATATTAATGGTTCTAATATTCTGATAGCTTTTTGATTTCCGATTTTACACTCTTGAATTTTGAAGAAATCTTTTATAGTCATGGCTGTAATCGCATTTTTAGGTGCAGTCTTAACCAATGCGTATAAACGCTTTAATTCTTTTTTGATATATTCACGAGTGTATTTCTCGCCAATCTTAAAGGAGTTTTTAAGGAGTTGAACAAACTCTACTCCGCTTGTTTTTTCTCTATAGTTTTTCATAATCATGGCTTCTTTGATTTTTTTGAATGAATAATTGTTTACTTCAATAACTTCTTTGCCCACCGTATCGTAAGCATCAATAATAAAAGCATCAACTTGCCTAATGTCACTGATAAACGATTGCGCTAATGGGGAATTTCTGTCATCCTTCAATGATTCCAGTATTTCAATGATACGCTTTCGGTTTTCTTTGATAGAACTGCTCTTATCCATCAGTCTCAACCTTTCCTTATCGCCAAATTTGTAAAAAAGAGGTGATGTCTGTTCCGGTAAAAACAAACTGCTTTCCTTGTATCGGTTCACCACTGAATCAATATTGTTGTAGGCAGACTTAACCAATGCTTCATCAATAAAATTGTCAATCGCGAAATAGTTGGTCTTACCGTTTTTCAGCATCCGGTTATATGGCAGTATATCCAATGCAGCCTTATAAGCATCTCGGCTTTCTGAAGATGTTGCACATTCATAAAGATTTTTAATAGTCTTGTAAGCATCCCTGCAACCTTTGAGATATTCCTTGATGCCTGCTTTGGTGCGTATCGGATAGTTCTCATTGGCATTGACAACATGAATAGCCAAAGAAGTACCATTTCTGAATCGTCCTATTGCTTGTACCGCATCAGTACATGGGTCAATGATAGTGTATTCTGCAAAATACGGTTCAGTGACAAATACTATATCGGGTTGTTCATCCAATTCAATATCTACAGCAGTATAGTTTCTGCTGGTAAACCACATATAAGGCATTTTATGCTTAATGTTCCAGTATTCATAAGCTCGTTTAAATCCTTTCTTTTTCAACTTCTCAACACTTTTCTCTGCACAGAATACTGCGGACTCATTTTCAACTCCCAATTTACTCATCAACTGGTGTATCATATCAACGCTGTTGGCAAAGAAACAAATACTGCGTGGTTGCTTTTGTTGTGCTTTTATCTGCGGTAGAATTTCTTTCAATGCTTCCAAGACATTGTTGGTCTGCACAATGCTGATAGGGCGTCTATATTTAAAAGTGGGTCGGATGTCTACTATTTTGAAACCTTGACTTTCAAAACGTGGGTCACTCGGTAATATGGGAGTGGCTGAAACAAATGCCTTTTCTCTGAATTTGAAAAAATCATCCATAGGAAGAATTATATCAGCTCTGTAATCGACATCTTTTATCAGCTTGTCGCATTCATCGGATAGGAAGAAGCATATATTATATATGTCAAGTTCCAGTTCCTCGAAAGCCCGTTTGATTTTAGCAAATCCTTCGGGAGTGCTTATCAACTTGATAAACTTTCCTGCGGCTAATGTCTTTTCAATATAATCAATGATTTCTTCTGTTGTCACCCCTTGCTTGACACCGAACAGATTGTCATTCTTATGCTTCGGGTCTTTACACTTGCCAATAATAGGCGGAACATTGGGAACGATAATAACAGAATGTCGCTTAGCCTTTATTTCGGAGTAGGTTGCACCCAATCCGGTTAATGTCTTACAAAGGATAGTGTTTGTTTCTATCTGTGGCAGGACTTCTGTCAAGTACTGGATTTTACCAGCTATTTTATATATAGGTATATATTCCTTTTTCATTTATGTGGATTTAAAAAGGAGAGAGGAAATTTGCATTTCCTCTGCTCCGTTTAGATTTAACGAGTTAACCCTTTCTCTTGCAAGTACGAAACAATATCCTCGTCTCGGTTTATAAAGAAGAAGATGTTACCGAACTTGAAGTTGGCTACTGCTGTTAGTTGCCCTCTACGGTCTCTGAACTCGGGTGTAAACTGAATGTTTACAGCCTTACTTTCCACAAACAGTTTGAGCATATTCTTTCGATACTCGTTACCGTTAGTTTGGTCTGACTTCTGAACTTCGGACGGTTCTACGCCAAAGTCCTCACTCTTGCCAGTAGAAAGGTATGTCATAAGCCAGTTTGCGGATTTATCGTTCAACTGATACGCGAAGCGTTTCACGCATGTGCTTTCGACCTTTATCACTTCGTAGCCGTCCTCGTCAATGTCGAAGAAGATGTTCAATCTGTCAAAACGTGACATCATGGACTTCAATTCTTCATGCGCAGCCACATTGTTATATGGTTCGCGATTACTTGAAACGACACTTTCAAAGTTGAAGGTAATCATTTGTCACCTCCTTCCTCTGGATATGGAATATCGGGTAGATGCTCCAGCCAATTCTTTTGAATTGCCAAGCAGGAAAGTCATCATCTTCACATGAGAAAAATTGATTCTCATTCAAATCCCAAGATTTCCATACCCTGCATTTAAGTCTTTCTCTGATTTCGGGAAGTGCAGCATCCACACGTTCCACATCAAAACCTCTTGTGGTGGTTTCATGCCTTTTATCCGGGAATCTTTTCCTCATGGTACATGCCGCTATCATGAAACGCCATTTTCCGTTTATGAACTCTTGCAATAAGTCTTCATCCCGTTTGGGTTGTGAAGGGAATAAAGGCACGTGTACAAAACCTTCCGCATCTTGTTTTATTATGGGGAAGCCTAATCGCTCTATAATATCAAGCCTTTCGTCTTCACTTTTTACAAGTTCGGGAAGCCACTTCAAATCTTCCAAGGGATTTTTGGGCATGGAAAGCTGTATTTTTCCTTCGGGCATTATGCCTTTCTTTGCCCCATTGTTTTTCCAAAAAGGATAATAGTTTCTTTTAGAATTCTTCATTTTTCAATTTTTTTTAATTAAACAATGAAGCGTATGGACACAAAAAAAGCCACTAATTTCATTTTCTGAATTTGTAATGCAACATACCCTACTTCGACTGATAATAGCCGAACACATAAATTATGTACTTTACAATTTTAACCTCAGAGCAATCCTTTTGATTGCTTTATGAAATTAACAGCGTTCTTTTCGTCCATGCATACCATACGAGGGAATCATGAAGAACAAGATGCTTGTAATAAAGAAGATAAATCTTCTGTTGTGATATGGTTGAAATAGAGTTTTACAACTCCGTACGCAAGTTTAAATCTTTCAAATCAACCCACTTAATTAGTGACACGTAATTGCGTCTTTTAGCTCCAACAACTCTTTGTTGTTCGATGCAAAGGTACAGCTATTTTTTAATTCACAAAATGGATTTCAAAACATTTTTGTCCCACATATGCACATATAACATTCATTGATAACCTTTTAACGGAAACAAAGAGTTCCACCTTATTATATATAGGGCAGAACTCTTTTTAAGTTACAGCAAATTCTTCATTGCTTCATCTACTTGCTCGTTGTCAAAGCTATCCAAGTATATTTGAGTAGTCGCCAAGTCTGAATGTCCCAATGCTTCACTTATCAATGCAATATTTACTCCCGATTTTTTAAGGACACTTGCGAATGAATGGCGAGCCACATAGGTTGTTATATTAGCTTCAATTCCCAATCGCTTACCAAGTGTCTTTAGAATGTCATTTACCTTGCCACGTATTTTATGAATCCTATTCTGCTTCTGCAAAGCTGTTTTATGGACTTTTACGTTCAATATCGGGAATAGATAACCATTACTCTCATCGGTGTATTTTTTAATAATTTGCATAGCTTCTTGGGGTATTCCAATCTTGATTAGCTTACCAGTTTTCTGACGGATATAGTGTAACCTACCATTAACGATATTCTCTTGTGTTAAATTAGCTATATCAGTAAAGTTTATACCGCCACACAGATAGCTGAATATAAAAATGTCTTTACTTAACTCCACATATTTTTTCTGTCCTATCGGTTGGGAAGTTTCTGTAAACTTCAACATATCCGTTTTAGCTATGGCTCTCTTTTGAGTAGAAGTGTCGAATTTACTGATTTTATATTCTTGAAAAGGATAATCTGACAAATGGGCACATCTTTCTTTTATTGCTTTATTATATGTGCTTCGTAAGGTACGGAACATTAAACTGATTGTTGTTTCTTTGTTGCCATTACTCCGAAGCCATTTTTCATATTTTTCGAGCCATGCCACATTTATGGTGTTAAAGGGGATTTCCAATTTTCCATTAGTAAATCTTTTCAAAGAGTTATAGGAATTAAGGTAAACCAGCCTATTGCCACATTTGTTGTTAATCTCACATTGAGCAATTATTTCTTTATAAAAGCAATCTACGTTTTTAGCAACCTGTAGCTTTTCATTTGCTTCAATCAGAGTTGCAGCCGAGTATTCTTTTTGGTCGGACTTTATTTCAAGCATTTTCTTTTGAAGTTCCAGCTTCTTATCAAGAATAATCTTTTGAAGATACTCCAAGTTAGGACATTTAGGTTTCGGCTTATTTTTCTGAAAGTCCCAAAACTTGGGATTTACAGATATTCCCAAACTTTGGTATTTCTTCTTTCCGTCTTTACTGATACGAAGCATTAGAGGGTGTTCGCCATTAGATAGGGTCTTGGATTTGTAACAAACCACTGAAATTGTAGCATCCATGTTCATTTTTGGTTTAACTCTCGGTTTAACTCACTCGGTTAAACCAAAGGTAAACCGCCCCATTCGGAGAATAAAAAAGGAGCTACATTTTACCGTAACTCCTTGATTCTCATCCGTCGGGGTAGCGGGATTCGAACCCACGACCCCCTGCTCCCAAAGCAGGTGCGCTAACCGGACTGCGCTACACCCCGAATCTTTTTTTATTTTTCAATCGCCTTATCTCTCAAAAGCGATGCAAAGGTACGGCTTTTTTTATATATGCAAATATTTAAAGCGATTTTTTTTTCTACTTTTTTTTCGCATCATTACTTATCAAATTATAAATCAAAACATTAACCTTAAAACTTTTTTTATCCGCAACAAAGAAATTTCAGTGTAAAACAACTCCCCTTTCCGATTTCACTACTCGCCGAGATACTTCCACCATGTAAATTCATAATTTGTTTGCATAAACTGAGTCCTATACCACTACCTGTTGGCTTCGTTGTAAAAAAAAGGAACAAAGATTTTATCCAATACTTCTGGAAGAATGCCACTACCATTATCACAGACAGAAAGGAAAAATAGATGTTTGTCTAAATCACAATGTGTACTAATAATAACTTCGGGATAGGTTTGCTCTACACAAGCCTCACCTGCATTCTTTAGTAAATTGATTAATACTTGTTCTATCTGTGAACGATCTAGCATCAGAATCGTTTCTGGGTTTTCTACTTTATATATATATTGTATGTTTTTATTAGGGAATAGTTTTTTCATATCACTCAACAACTCACCTATATTTACTGGAGCCAGTATCGGGACAGACAGACGAGAAAGTTTACGATAGTTTTCCACAAAATTCAGTAATCCTTTACTTCTTCTATGAATAGTCTGCATCCCTTGCAACATGATATTGTAATCTTTCTCATTCATACCATTTTGCACAGCACGCTCACTTAATGTTTCACTTAATGAAATAATAGGTGCAATGGAGTTCATTATTTCATGAGTAAGTACACGAATCAGCTTTTGCCATGCTTCCATTTCATTTTCCTCCAATACAGCATGGATATTCTTTAAATTAACTAACCGGAGTTCCGTACCATGTTGAGCGGAATATTCGGATACCGTAACAGCCAATTCTTGTAGAGTATCTCCTTTATGTATTCGTACTGTTTTAATTTCTCCAGGCTGTAATGACAGGATAATAGTAGGAAAATCAGAATTTAACAGAGCCAATTCCCTGACAGAATGAATACGATAACCGCACAAATCCTGCATGGCTGCCCGGTTCATCCAATGTATATTGCACTGACTATCTACTACCAGCAAACTGCTGTCAACAGTATTCAATAATGTTTCATAATATTGATATCGCTCTTCATTCTCGGACAACCGAGTACGGAATTCAGCAACAACATTATTTATTTCTTGTGCCAATCGTTGTTCTGTACGAGTTTTGTGCTGGGTAGAAAAACTCAAAGAGAAATCTGCATAACGAATACCTTCTATCATTCGCGATATCATACGGGTCGTTTTATACTGCCACTGACAGATATAAATGATAATACCTGCCATAATCATCAGCGAAAAAAACAAGCAAAAATAGAGCGAATGTTGATAAAAGAGATATGCAGCTATAGCTACTACCCCCATTAATAACATACAAGCTATCATCCGTAAAGTTTGTAAACGACTCATAACCCTAATTTTTCAAGTTTCCGATAAAGAGCGTAACGGGTAATCCCCAAATATTCCGCTGCACGACTCAAGTTCCCTTCGCTGCGTTTCATAGCACGTTCTATGGCATTGCGTTCTAATTGTTCCAAGTTCAGTATCTCATCCGTATTCACCCTCTTCTCGGGTTGTGGCTGCAACATGAAATTTTGCAGGCTTTAACAATGGCGAGTCCGAAAGAATAATCGCCCGTTCTATGGCATGCTGTAATTCGCGTACATTACCCGGCCAATGGTAACGCATGAGTTTCTGCTTGGCTTCGCGGTTCAGTCCGTTTATCTCTTTCTTATATTTATGAGTATACCGTTGTAAGAAATAATCAGCCAATAAGAGCACATCCTCTCCCCTTTCCCGCAAGGGAGGAATGGCAATCTCGATCGTATTGATGCGATACAACAGATCTTGACGGAAATTGCCCTCCTCCACCAATTGTCGGATATTTACATTCGTTGCGCTTATCAACCGAACATCAATAGGAATTATATCCGTTGCTCCCAAACGTGAAATCTGCCGCTTTTCTATGGCTGTTAGCAATTTGGATTGCATAGGTAATGACAAATTCCCTATCTCATCCAAAAAAAAGCGTTCCTCCTGATGCCACCTCCATACGTCCCGCTTTTGCTTTACGGGCATCTGTAAAAGCTCCTTTTTCATAGCCGAACAATTCACTTTCGAACAATGATTCTGGTATGCTCCCCAAGTCAATCGTTATAAAAGGACATTCACGACGAGGAGAAAAATAACGTAGAGAACGGGCCACCAAATCTTTACCGGTTCCATTTTCACCCAATATCAAAATATTAGCATCAGTATCCGATAATTTCCGAATAGTATCAAAAACCTCTCGCATAGGCACTGAGTGACCTATCATTTGAGGCATCTCTTCATCCTGCGCGCTCAATGCTACAACTTGTTCTTTCAGTTGCCTGACCTCTTTACGAGAATCACGAAGTTTGATAGCCGATGAAAGCGTAGCAAGTAGTTTTTCTTTTTCCCAAGGTTTGGGAATAAAGTCAATAGCTCCAGCCTTAATGGCCCGTACTGCTTTATCTGTATCCGCATAAGCAGTCATAAACAAGACAATAGCCTGCGGATCTAACTTTAATATCTGCTCTAGACAATCGAATCCTTCCTGCCCGCTGATAGCATCCCGACGAAAATTCATATCAAGCAGAATAACATCAGGTTGAAAAGTAGTCATGAAATGCTCAATACGAGTCGGTTGAGTAGTAACTTTTATTTTTTCCACGTAGGGATCCAATAAAAGGTTTAGTGCAAAAAGCACGTCCTCATTATCATCTATAATCAATATTTTTCCTTTTGCATTCATTATTTTATCCTCAATATATCTTGTTATACGAATAAAAGATTTTCTATCCGCTTTTTTTGCAAAGATATTGTTTTTTTTAATGTGTTGTCTGTGCGGATACGCACTATTTTTGTGCGTATCCGCACAGAAACATCATTATCTTTTATCCCACAAAAAACTGGTAAACAAAGAGATAAGATAATGGCACGCTATTTGATTAGTCTACAATACTAATATATTAAGTTATGAAAAAAAAATCAGTAATAGCTATCAATTTATGCCTTATAGCAAGCATAGTAACTCTATTCGGCAATAAGATCTATATGCTTTATATAGGTGACTGCCATCAATTGTGGGAAGAAGCACAAACTCACTATGTTAATCGACAATATGAAAAAGCACGCGAGTTATTAGAAAAGATAGCTCGCATTGATACGGCCCATCATGCCCAATATCTGACAGGCGATATGTATTTAAAAGGCTTAGGAGGTGAAATTGATTATGATAAGGCTTTGAAACTTTTTCATCAATCGGCAGCGGGCGGAAACACGTATGCTGAAAACAATATAGGCTTTATGTACACATATGGTTTGGGAGTCACTAAGGATTACAGCCAAGCTTTCAAATGGTTGAACAAAGCTGCCACTCAAGGAAATCCAGAAGCTCAAATTGGTATGGGGAGCCTTTATAAAAACGGTTGGGGAGTACGTAAGGATTGTTACATTGCTATGACTTGGTACCTACGTTCTGTAGCTCATGGTAATACGGACGCCATGAACAATATCGGTTATTTATATAAAAACGGACTTGGGGTCCCCCAAGACTTTGAAGAAGCTTTTTTTTGGTTTAAAAAAGCAGCAGATAAGAATAATCCGATAGCTCAATATAATATAGGAAATATGTATTGTTATGGCGAAGGAATGGAAAAAGACTTTGCTAAAGGAGCCGAGTGGCTGACCAAAGCTGCTTTACAGGGGAATGCTCCTGCACAATACAACCTGGGACGCATGTATCAGTGGGGCAAAGGCGTAGAAAAAGACTTACAACAAGCCCGGTTCTGGTTCCAAAAAGCTATAGACAACGGTCATGAAAAAGCAAAGGAAGCATTAACCAAAATAAAAAGCGACTTATCCAAAGAAGACACCGAAGCCCCACTCCTGTTCACCTAACTATAAGCCAAAAGTACTAATAGGTATAAAGACATAAAAAAACGAACATGAAACTATATTGTATTATAGCACTTTCTCTTCTGCTTCGCCCGGAAACAGCCACAGCACAACAAGAAGAATCAATAACATTGAGTTTGCAACAAGCTATTGAAATAGCACAAGAAAACTCACCGGAAGCACAAGCTGCCCGTCATACCTATCGGGCAGCTTATTGGAACTACCGTTTTTTCCGGGCGAATTATCTTCCCTCCGTCACATTAACTTCATCTCCTACCCTAAATCGGGAGATAAACAAGATTACCCAACCGGATGGAACAAATCAATTTATCCAGCAAGACCAGTTAAGCACAGATCTCAGCCTTAAAATAAATCAAAATATATGGTTTACCGGTGGCAGCTTGTTTGTAAAAACTACCACCCAACGCATTGATGAATTCGAAGATAATCATACAGCGTATAACACCCAACCCATAGTAATAGGTTACGAGCAGCAACTTTTTGGATATAATTCTTTAAAATGGGATCACCGTATCGAACCCCTTCGCTACCGGGAAGCCCGTAAAGCATATGCAGAAGCATTGGAACTTGTAGCCTCAGAAACCAGCACTCTTTTCTTCAACCTGGCAACTGCACAAACTAATCTTGACATAGCCGCCTACAACTATGCTTCTGCCGATACTTTATACAGGTATGCCGAGGGAAGATATAATATAGGAACCATAACTGAAAACGAAATGCTACAGCTGGAAATAAACAAACTGACAGAAGAAACCAATATGATGAATGCCCGCATCGAAGTAGAGGACCAAATGCAAACACTCCGTTCCTTCCTTGGCATTAATCGGGAAATAAATTTACGAGTTGTTCCGGAAGACAGCATTCCTCAACTCGAAATCCCTTTACAAAAAGCATTACAACTGGCATTCAAAAACAGTCCCGATCCTGACACTTATAAACGCAAACAATTAGAAAGCCGCAGCGCATTAGCTTCTGCAAAAGCCAATGCAGGTTTGAAAGCCGACCTGTATGTACAATTCGGGCTTTCTCAAACCGGAAATAAATTTGCAGATTCTTACCGAAACCCCATGAACCAACAATATGCCAGTATTGGTATTTCTTTACCTATCCTGGATTGGGGTCGTGGAAAAGGACGCGTTCGTGTAGCTCGTTCCAATGTAGACTTAGTAGATACACAGGCTGAACAGGGAATGAAAGATTTTGAATTGAATGTATGTAAAATGGTCCGTCAATTCAATCTTCAAGCATACCGTGTAGCAGTAGCCGCCAAGACGGACAAGACGGCCGACCGGCGCCACGATGTAGCACGTCGGCTTTATATCTTAGGAAAATCGACAATTCTGGACCTCAATGCCGCCATTGCAGAAAAAGATACCGCACGGAGAAATTATATAACAGCTTTGAAAACTTATTGGAGTCTGTATTATGGTCTTAGAAGTATGACGGGATATGATTTCCTCAGAAAAGCAGAGATTTCATGTACTATACCTAAACCTTAACTACACGACAGGTATAAATGACCTTTGTATTATCGCCATGCATTAAAAAAGAAATAAAAAAATTATATCAAAAAACATAAACTAATGGATATAAAAATTGAAAAGAAACCGTGGTACATCCGCTATCGCTACTATATGATAGCTGCACTGGCCTTTATTATCTTCCTTATCTATGTGATAAGCCTTTCATTAGGTCCTCGCAAACTGCGTATCGAAACAGACAACATTCAGATAGCCGAAGTAAAAGACGACAAATTTATGGAGTATGTAGATGTGGAAGGACTGGTGCAACCCATTCTTACCATCAAAGTAAATACTCGTGAGGGCGGCAGTGTAGACCGCATTGTTGGAGAAGAAGGGAATATGATGAAACAAGGTGACACCTTGTTGATATTGACTAATCCGGATCTGATTCGTTCCATTGAAGACCAACGTGACGAGTGGGAAAAACAACGAATCACTTATAAAGAGAAAGAGATAGAAATGGAACAAAAGAGTCTGACACTGAAGCAACAAACATTACAGGCACAATATGAGATGGAACGACTGCGCAAGAGCTTCGGACTGGACAAAGAGGAATTCAAAATGGGAATTAAGAGCAAGGCTGAGCTTCAAGTATCTGAAGATGAATATAAGTATAAACTGAAAAATACGGCATTACAAATGGAAAGCCTGAAACATGATTCATCCGTAACCCTTATCCGCAAAGAATTATTGAAAAATGATCTGGAACGTGAAAGCAAAAAACTGAAACGTGCAGAAGAACGGTTGGAGGATTTGATAATAAAAGCTCCGATTGGCGGCCAACTAAGTTTTGTGAAAGTAACTCCCGGCCAACAGGTTGCTTCGGGAGAAAGTATAGCTGAAATAAAAGTGCTGGATCAATATAAAATTCATACTTCTTTAAGTGAATATTACATTGACCGCATCACAACAGGTCTTCCGGCTACCGTAAACTATCAAGGGAAACGCTACCCCCTGAGAATTACTAAAGTAGTTCCTGAGGTAAAAGACCGTATGTTTGATGTAGATTTGGTATTTACCGGAGAAATGCCCGAGAATGTCCGTGTAGGAAAGAGCTTCCGGGTACAAATAGAATTGGGCCAACCCGAACAAGCTATAGTTATCCCACGTGGAAATTTCTACCAGTCTACTGGAGGACAATGGATTTACAAAATAAACCCATCAAAAACAAAAGCTGTAAAAGTTCCATTGAATATAGGACGCCAAAACCCGCTTCAATATGAAATCACTGAAGGTTTACAGCCTGGAGAATTTGTAATTATCACAGGATATGATACCTTTGGTGACGCAGAAGAATTGATATTAAAATAAAACATGCAACATGAAAACTTTGAAATATGCCTGGCGCTTCTTAATGCGTTCTAAATCGTATACTATCATTAATTTGCTAGGACTGGCTTTCAGTCTGGCATGCAGCATCATCTTGATGCGATATATCCATAGGGAACTGACGGTGGATGCACATAGCGTAGATCCGGAACATATCATCATTCCTATACGGGATATAGAAGGAAATCTTCATCCGGGAAGTTTGCAACAAGGTTGGTCTGAAACTGATTCTGTTTATATTCCTGACCATCAAATAGTGGAACAATGCCGCCTGATGTTACAGCAGCGAGACAATGTGGTATATGAAAACAGTAACTATGCAATGAATATAGCAGCAGTTGACTCCACTTTTTTTCATTTCTTCCACTACCCGGTTGCAGCCGGTGAGGCCCATTTAGATGCCCCTGGTGACGCCATCATCACCCAGCGCTATGCCCGTAATATATTTGGTAAAGAAAATCCGATAGGAAAAGTATTGGAATATTATGGTAAAAACATCACCATCAAGGGAGTGATTGGAGAATTGGGATGCAAATCATTACTTCGGTTCGATCTACTGGTATCATACAGATTGGTGGAACACTGGCAACGTATGGATATATCACTGATGCGCATACTCCCCGGTGTAGATCTGGATAAGATAAACAAAGCAAGCAATGTGTACAGAAAGGACAAAAGGGGAAACAGAATACGCTGGGAATTTATTACTTGGAAAAATTTATACTGGAGAAATTCCATTGGTCACGATGACGATTACGATTCCATCATGCAATTCGGTAACCGTACACACCTGTATATTCTTTCAGGAGTAACCATATTGCTATTATTGGTAGGTATATTGAATTTCATCAATATTTATATGGTATTTATGATGAAACGTTCTAAAGAATATGGAGTAAAGAAAGTATTCGGCTTGCAGCGTCTACCTTTGTTTTTACAAATATGGATAGAAAATCTGTTATTAGCCTTTGCCGCATTGCTAACCGCCTGGCTGTTGATAGAAGCAACCCAAGTACCAGTCAGCCGGTTAATGAATGAACAAATTAGCTATTCGGCATTCGACTGGCAATTGTCTTTGGGATTCATCATATTATTACCTTTGGTCACTTCTATTTATCCATACATCAGATATAATTATCTCCCTCCTATTGTGTCTATCCGTTCAATAACATCAAACCGTCATGCTATCACTGTACGTATGACATTCCTTTTTTTCCAATACGTTATAACCATATTACTCCTTATCTTGTCATTTTACTTTGGCAAGCAACTGCATTTCCTGCTGAATACCTCTCCCGGATATCGGACAGAAAGAATTCTTAGAGCTGAGTTGTTACACGAGAACAAAAATTATCTGCGCTCTGAAACAGAAGAAAAGCGCAATGAGCGCTTTGCCCGCCAAGACCGTATCAAGCAACTATTAAACGAGTGTCCTCACATTGAAATGTGGATGAATTCCCATTATTCTATATTAAGGGGAGGCTCTATCTGCATGTTGTTAAATGACCAGGATACCCGTCAACCCATGCTCACCCTATTTCCTTCTCCACAATTCTTCCAACTATATGATTTAAAAGTACTGGAAGGAGAAATCCCCCAAAAATTTGAAGGTTGGAGTGACAATAAAATGGTACTGAACAAAGCAGCAATGAAAGCTATGGGCTATACTCGGCTAGAAGATGCTTTTGTACGCAGCGAATCCCCGCTTTGGATTAGTGTCAGCGAAAAAGGAGAAATGGAAGAAGGTGGAACCAAACTTATGCCTGTAGTGGCTGTAATAGACGATTATTACCCAAGCCATCTCACTGAAGGAATAAAACCGATGGCATTTGTCGTAGGGCCCAGCAGCGGCAACAGCGATTTTTTGATTGCCGTCAACCCCGATAAAGAAAAAGAAGTCATAGAATATCTGAAGAAAACAGAGAAAGAAATATATAATACCGAAGACTTCACCTATACTTGGTTGACAGATGAAGTCCACAAACTTTATGCTCAGGACCGTCAAACAGCAAACATTTACTTTGTCTTTGCCTTGATAGCAATCATCATCTCCTGTTTGGGATTATTTGGATTATCCTTATTTGATATCCGACAACGTTATCGTGAAATTGCCATCCGCAAAGTAAATGGCGCAGGGATGAAAGACCTTTACCTGCTATTGTTCCGCAAATATATCAAAGTAATAGGTTGTGCATTTGTATTGGCTATTCCACTTGCCTATTACCTCATATATATGTATACACGGGATTTTGTACTAAAAATACCTGTAGATATAGGAATTTATTTAGCAGTTCTAGCTATCATTTCCTTTATTTCATCAAGCACATTAATTTGGCAAATACACAAAGCTGCTCAAATTGATCCCGCAAAAATTATAAGATCAGAATAAACACACATTAAATATGAAAACACTGAAATATGCTTGGCGCTTTTTAATGCGTTCTAAATCGTATACTATCATTAATTTGCTGGGACTGGCATTCAGTCTGGCATGCAGTATCATCTTGATGCGATATATCCATAGGGAACTGACAGTGGACACACATTGCATCGACAGGGAGCATGTGTATGCTATCTGTACCAATACAGAAGGTAACCGGGGACTGAGTGGACTGAAACAATATAACTATGATACCATTTCTATCGACAATCGTTTCGTAGAAGCTATGACCACCTATATTCCATTGGAAAAGGACTATGTCATTTCCGGTACCAACCGTATTCCGGCACGTTGCCTCGTTACCGACAGTGTATTTTCCAGTTATTTCATTATCCTATAGTGCAAGGAAAGCTATCTCTCACAACAACCTCAAGTCGGCATTATTAACAGAAAAATACGCCCGTAAGATTTTCGGTAATGAAAATCCGATAGGTAAAGTACTACGTTATAGCAATGGCAAAGATATTACCGTAGAAGGCATTGTAGGAGAACCTGAGTGTAAAACTACAATTAACTTTGATATCATCCTCTCTTCTAAATTATCCCAACATTGGGAAAGGATGAATACAGAGCTCTATCGTTTCCTACCCGGTACAGATATAAATGCCATAAATAAGACAGGTAGTGTTCCACGGTATATAAATGACCCTAAATATGACACTCGCACACATACATTTTCTTTAATTTCTGTGAAGGATATTTACTGGGACGGTTCTTTAACAGACCGTGAACCTGCTATGTTTCTTTCGGGAAACCATTCCCACTTAATCATTTTGTCGGGCGTATGCCTGTTATTGCTCCTCACCGGCATCTTGAATTTTATTAATCTTTACCTGGTAGCATTATTACGCCGCGGAAAAGAATATGGATTGAAGAAAGTATTTGGTGTATGCGGCAAAACATTGTTTGCCAATATATGGATTGAAAATACATTACTAGTTCTGAGCGCCTTATTAGTATCCTGGCTTATTATTGAAATAATGTCTGCCCCTACTGAATATTTGTTCGACATTCACTTTTCTTATACGGCTTTCGACGGATGGCTTTCGGCAAGTATTTTATTATTGTTACCAGTAATAACTTCTATTTATCCATACATTAAATACAATTACACCTCCCCCATTCTTTCCATTCGCTCTATCGGTGTCCAAAGTCATTCCAAACATTTTCGTATGTTCTTTCTAGGGGCACAGTATATTATAACTTTTTTGTTAGTGGTATTATCACTTTATTTTAATCGACAACTTGGAATGTTGTTAAATACCGAACCCGGCTTTCGTACTAAAAACATAATGAATGTAAATTTAGTATATGAATCGAAAGATTTTAGCAGTTATACTTATGAAAGTATGCAACAACGTCGCCAACGTGTCATGCAATTGGATAATGAACTTAATGCATGTCCTTTTATTGAATTGTACGAACCTAGCAATGAAAATATCCTTACTCCTACCTTTGGTACAAACTATCTGAACAATAAAGGAGAAAAGGTGTTTCTGAATATTCATTACGCCACTCCTGCATTTTTCAAATTATATGATATAAAAGTAATTGAAGGTGAGATACCCGATATAAATAAAGAAAACCGGCGCACTGTTTTTGTTGTAAACAAAGCCGCACTGAAAGCATTAGGCTATACTTCAATCAATGGCGCTGGAGTGATTGAAGAAAATCAAAAAAAGGCTAATGCTAACGCTTCTCTTCAACCTATTGTTGCAGTAGTAGAGGATTATTTTGAAGGACATTTGACATCTGGAATCAAGCCTACTATCTATCCTGTCGGAGCACGGTTCAGTGGTGATCTTTATCAGATAGCTTATACACCCGGCAAAAAGAAAGAAGTGATTGATTTCTTACGTAATTTGGAATATAAAGTCTATGGAAGTGAAGACTTTGAATATACTTTCCTGGAAGATGATATCAAAGCGATGTATACACAAGACCGCCAAACAGCCACTATTTATTCTATTTTTGCAGGTATGGCTATTATTATTTCCAGTCTTGGCCTGTTAGGGATTTCTCTTTTTGACATTCGCCAACGATATCGGGAAATAGCGATTCGTAAAGTGAACGGTGCAAGTGCCAAAGACCTTTACCGACTGTTATTCCGCAAATATATAACCGTTTTAATTATAGCATTTGTCATAGCTATTCCTTTGGCTTATTATCTGATAAATACCTATACTCAAGATTTTGCAGTAAGGGCACCTGTCAGTATAGACATTTTTATCATATCATTGCTGTTGGTAATAATCATATCACTGGGCACCTTAGCATACCAAATACAAAAGGCGGCATATATTAATCCGACACAAATCATGAAAACAGAATAATTTTATAAAACAACGGAAATATGTTAAGGCATTATATAAAAATGGCAATGCGCCACTTATTAAAAAATAAGATACAAAATCTGATATCTATCGTAGGGCTATCCGTCGGGATATTATGTTTTAGTATCTGTCTTTATTGTAGCCGGTTCATCAGCGAAGTAGATTCTTGCTTTTCCAATAAAGAACTCATAGCAGACATAAATTTATGTACAACACGGGGAGATTTGTATTCTGGTATTCCGGCAACAACGATTGAAGAATTGCGCAAACTTAGATTCGATGAGGTTCAAGATTTTACCTTTACCGTTTATCCCCGAGAGCGGAGTTACAACGTAGAGATAAAAGAAGGGAAAGAATTGCCATACGATCATTTGATGACAATGGAAGTAGACTCTCTTTTTAGGAAAGTATTCACTCCCCGAATACTACAGGGATCATGGGCAGTAGCCTCCAACACCCCCAATGCCATCATACTGACCCGCTCTTTAGCAAAAAGGATTTTCGGTGAATCAGAAAATCCCATAGGCAAACGTATGATATTGACACAACGTCTTTTTACAGCACCGGATACCACTCCTCGTACTGGAGGCATAGCCTATACCATTCAAGCCGTGATAGAAGATATTCCCCTGAATACCAGCCTGAGTTTTCTTGAGAAACTGGATATGCTGACTTTGAATGACAGTGAAGGAACATTGCAATTCAACGGTCGTAATAATATGACCGGAGGTTTTGGATTTTGCTCTGCTACGTCCAGGTAAAACAGCCCGAAAATTAGAAGCCCGTTTTCGCTCCATAAATATGAAGCACTACATGTATGACGAAGAAACAGCTATAAACCGCCTCACCCATTTGGAGAGAAACTTTTGGGATAAGTCCATCGCTCCTTATTTTGCAGGAATAACCATGATAGTAGGCCTGCTGATCTTACTGACCGGACTTCTTAATTTCTTCCATTTTCTTATGGGAACTTTCTTGAATCGTAACCGTGAATACGGGATACGCAAAGTTATGGGCAGTGGAAACCAGCAACTTTTTTACCAACTCTTTGTCCAGTCTGTCATCATTGCATTCATCGCTTTCTTGTTTACGTTCTGCTTGATTGAAATAATCAGTCCCTATTTGAATTTCAATTTATTTAATTACGTTCTTATCATTGAAAAGAACCTCTTGTTTATACAGACCGCAGAGTATATGGTATTCATCTTATTTTTATGTATGATATTATGCTTTATAACTGTATTGCGCATACATTACACACCCATCCAGACAGAGATTCATGGCAGTGAGATAAAACGTCATAAACATGGAATGCGGAATATTCTGTTAGGCATCCAATTTTTTATATGCTGGGTTTTTGTCGCATTTACCGTAGCTCTTTATATGCAAGCGGAGAAAACGGAATCTACCCTATTCAACACATTGACTGAAAAAGAAAAAGCCAATATACTAAGTTTCTCCATAGATTATATGTTTATGAAGAATGAAGAGAAACTGGCTTTAATAGAACGTATATCCAAATTTTCCGGTGTACAAGACAAATTATTGGCAGACATCAGTTATCTGAAAGGTATATCAGGTACTGGGATGCAAATGGAAAAAGGTAACCCGGAAAGCAGTTTTGAAGTAAATGTCATGAATGTTTCCACTAACTTCTTCCAATTCATGAACATACCTTTACTATCGGGACACACATTAAAAGCCAAAGAGGATTTGGTAGTAGACAAAACATGGGCGGAACGCCAGAAAAAAGATCTGTTAGGAACTATTTTATACAATTACTCGGAAAGTTATACCATTTGCGGTGTATGTGACGATTTTATCGCCGATGTATATAATCAAAGTCCTGGATTTGTATTCTTACCCAGCGACTTCAATTATTATGTAGGTCATTGCTATCTGAAATGCGAGCCGGGGAAAACGGCTGAAATAAAAAAAATGATAGAAAAGACATTGAAAGAAACACTCCCGGAAAGTATTCATCCTCATGTCAACTACATTGCAGGAAGATATATATGAAGCACAAGCAATAGAAAATAAATTGAAAGGGATTATTCTATTCTTTTCTATCGTCAGCCTGCTCATTACTTTGTTGGGAGTTTATTCGACCATCACATTGGATACGGAACGCAGACAAAAGGAAGTAGCTATCCGGAAGGTAAATGGAGCAGGATTGAAACAGATTATTTTATTGTTTGCCCGCCTTTATATAAAACTGCTGACTGTTTCCGCAATTATTGCATTTCCATTAATTTATATAGTCATACAAATATGGAAAAAAGCATATATTGTATTCTTTAATGACGGTATCATATATTGGGCAGGAATTTTCATCGGAATAACATTTATTACGGCCCTCACGGTATTATTCCGTATTCTGGGAATTGCACGAATTAACCCTGCAAAAGTAATCAAAAACGAATAACTTTATAAAATATAAGATTATGATCAAAACAGTAAACTTACAGAAAATCTTCAAAACAGAAGAAGTCGAAACATGGGCATTGAACAATGTCAATCTAGAAATCAAAGCAGGCGAATTTGTAGCCATCATGGGACCATCCGGTTGTGGAAAGTCCACCCTGCTGAATATCCTCGGCCTTTTGGACAATCCCACGGAAGGCACTTACGAACTGAACGGAACAGACGTTTCCAAATTTACCGAAGCACAACGCACCAATTTACGTAAAGGGGTCATCGGATTCGTGTTCCAGAGCTTTAACCTGATTGATGAATTGAATGTATTCGAAAATATCGAGTTACCCTTATTGTATATGGGGATTCCGGCGGCAGAACGCAAACGCCGGGTAGAAGATGCCATGAACCGTATGGCTATTGCCCATCGGGTAAAACATTTCCCACAACAACTATCCGGCGGACAGCAACAACGTGTTGCAATAGCCCGTGCTGTAGTAGCAAATCCGAAACTGATTCTAGCAGATGAGCCTACCGGCAATCTGGATTCCAAAAACGGCAAGGAAGTAATGGAACTTCTGACCGAACTGAATAAAGAAGGAACAACAATTGTTATGGTTACCCACTCCCAACACGATTCCGGCTATGCGGGGAGAACCATTAATTTGTTTGACGGGCAGGTGGTGAATGAAATAAAAATATAAGTCAATTTATTATAGAGGTGGTTTAACCACCTCTATAATAACAAAAGGATATTATAACAATGAACGTCTTCTTAAACATCAAACTTATTGCCCGCAACTGGTGGCGAAACAAACTTTTTTTTCTGATTTCGCTATTCAGTCTTACAGCTGGATTAGGATGCACCAATCTGCTTATGACTTTTTTTATCCATGAATATAATGTGGAAAAATATAATACCGACCGTAACCTCATTTATCTATTACGTCAAGACTCTCCAATGGAAGAAGGTATTAAAGTAGCCTACTCTACCTCAGACGCAGCCACACAGATAAAAGAAAAATATGCTGAAATTACAGATATTCTGCGTGTAAACGGAATGTCTGGTAATCTTTGCAAATATAATGGGACAGATATCAAACAGTTTCTTTTTATCAGTGCCGACTCTACTTTAAATCAATTTTTTCCTTATACAACTTCAGAAGGCAGCCTGGAAGAAGTCCTCACGACTCCGGACAAAGTTGCTGTAAACAAAAGATTTGCCCACCAACTTTTCGGAAATCATTCCGGTATTGGAGAAATCTTGGAAATAATCAATAAAGAAGGACAAAGTAAAAGTTATAAAGTAGCAGCTATATTAGAAGATCGTCCACAATCTTTTCTGCATTTTGATTTGCTGACAGGACTATCCGACAAATCATGGGGTGGTCCTGTATTATTGAAACTACAACCAGGTGCATCTCCCTTAGCTTTACAGGAAAAAATTAAAAAAGACAAGATTCCAGCATTAGTACCGGATTCACGATATTATATTGATCCGATAAAAGAACTATACTTTAATACAGGAAAAGACAGCAAGCAGCAACAGTTGGCTTTTTTCCAACATTGTAATGTATTATTACTATATATCAGTCTGATTTCGGCCCTGCTTGTGCTTATCATCGCTTGTTTCAACTATACAAATCTGACTCTCTCACGTACCCTGCAGCAACTTAAAATGATACATATAGAAAAGCTGATGGGAGCAAATCAAAAGAAATCCGCAGTCAGTTATTTCTTGATGCAGCACTTACCGTTTTATTTGCATTCCTGTTATCATTATTGCTTATTAATGACATGCTGCCGTGGTTTAACAACCTGTTGTCTACCCGTCTTTCCTTCTCTTTCTTTTTCAGCCGGCAAGTTCTACCTTTACTTTTATCCTTCATTTTCCTCATGGCTGTCATTCCTGGTCTGTATATCAGCCATAAACTCTCTCAACAGACTTTGAGCAAGTATCGGCAAGCTTATACAGGAAAGAAAAAGCAACAATTTATATGGTTGCTTGTTACCATCCAGTTTATATTTTCAATCGGGTTAGTGTATGCAACCACTCTTGCACAAAAACAAATGGATTTAATCAAATCCCGTGCATACCATTACGAAAATACAATAGAAATAGGGAGTGGCACCCTTCCTCTGTTTCCGCTCTATCAGGAACTGAAACAAATGGATGGGATAGAGTCTATAAGTCTTTCCATGAGTTCTGTACTTTACTGTTGGCTTCGTGAGCTTCCTATCCGACAAACAGACGGTAGTATCCAACATAATTTTATAGCACACATCCCTACTGACACAGCTTTCTTCCAAACCATGCATATCCGACAAATTGCCGGAGTATCTCCCTCCCAAGCCTGTCGGGAATATACTCATCCGGCTTTTATCAATGAAAAGCTTGCGCGTCTGCTGAACATAGATGTTTCCCACATAGGTCATAAACTAAATGAATTTGATGAATTCTCGGATTCATTAAGTACTATTGCAGGTATTTTCAAGAACTTCCCATTAAACTCCCTGGAAGAGGAAATCGGTGGTCAACAAATATCTATTGGAACAGAACAAGATTTAATTCAGAAAGGAACATTCATACAAATAAAACTCATTCCTGAATATTATAAAGAAACATTGGTATCTATTGAAAAATTATGGAAGGAAATGAATGGTGACAGAGGTTTCAAATATGTAGATATGCATAAAGAATTTATGTTGCGTAATAACAAAGTAATTATACTCTCCCGAATCCTTATCAGCTACTCATTTATTGCATTGGCCCTGACCTGTTTTGGCCTGTTCGGTATTTCATGGTACGCTGTACGTCATCGTACCCGTGAAATTGCAATCCGTAAAGTGCACGGTGCTTCCAATTGGGAAATAGTATGGTTACTAAACCGTTCGTTTCTATGGCAAATACTAGTAGCATACATCATCGCTATTCCGATAACGTGGTTATTAATGCAACATTGGCTGGAGCAATTTGCTTATCGAATTTCAGCCACACAATGGAATTTCCTGACCCCTGTTCTTATTGTATTGGTAATTACAACCATTACGATAACAATACATAGTTATCTCAGTGCACGCACTAATCCGGTAAACAGCCTGAAAGCTGAATAGCAAACGTCTATGTATATGTTCTCTTTTGCTGAAAAAGAACCAAGCTTACAGAAATCACAACAAGGATTATGCCCAAAGCACTGTATGTAGTAAAGAGTTCTTTGAATACAAATACCCCTACCAGGACTGCCGTAAGAGGTTCCAATGCACCCAATAAGGAAGTCAACGTCGGTCCTGCCAATTTTACAGCCTTCACCAACGTAATATTAGAGATCGCAGTTGCAGGAAGTGCCAGTCCTCCGATATAGAGCCAAGTGATTACATTGGTTTCCAAACGGACCCCCTCATCATAGAAAAGTCCTCCCAGCAAAAAGAACAAGGCTCCCAGTCCCATCACATAACAAGTTAATACCGTAGAATTAACTTCCACTGCTCTGGTTTTTCTTATACCTATTATATAACCGGCATAAGAGAAAACCGATATGCAGGCCGCTATCAACCCCATCATTCTATTTCCACCATTATATTCTATATTTCCGGAAGATAATAAAGATGCTCCTACTAATGATAAAACGATAGCAGCGAAAGTCACAATAGACTTTTTTTCTCTAAAGAAAACAGCCATTGTTACTGCAACAGCCAGCGGATACATAAAATGGATGATAGAAGCAACACCACTTGCAATATTCTGATAAGCTATGACAAGACTGAACGAAGTAAGCGCACGCAGCAAGCTCAGTCCGAAAATTGTTTTAAAATCTTTATACCCTATATGAAAATCACATTTGGTAAGAAAAGCAAAAACAAGCAAGACAACTGTAGCAACTCCCCAACGATAAGTCAGCACTTCGAAAGAAGAATATCCAATAGCCAACAAGCTTATGGAAAAAAACGGTGCCAATCCGAAAGTCGCAGAAGACACTGCTGCATATAAAATACCTTTTATCCGATTCATGTCCTTTTCAAGTAAAGCGGATACAAAGATAGACAATAATACATAATAAAAAAAACAGGTTGCCTTTGTAAAGGCAACCTGTGATATCTTACTTTATGATTTCCAACTTCTTAAAGCATTTGGTCAGTTTATCCACAGCATAGTCAACTTGTTCCTTTGTATGAGTAGCCATCAAAGCAACACGCACCAAAGTATCTTGTGGTGCACAAGCCGGTGGAATAACAGGATTAATAAATATACCCTCGTCAAATGCCAGTTTAGTCACTTCGAATGTCTTATCCGTATCACGAACATAAAGTGGAATAATCGGACTTTCAGTATCACCGATTTCAAAACCGGCCTGACGGAAACAATCCAAAGCATAATTTGTAATCTTCCACAAATTCTCACGACGTTCGGGCTCACTCTTGAGGATATGAAGTGCAGCACGTGCAGCAGCTGTTGCAGCAGGAGTATTACTTGCAGAGAATATATATGAACGTGAGTTGTGACGCAACCAGTTGATTGTATCTTTATCCGCAGCAACAAAACCACCGATAGAAGCCAGTGACTTTGAGAATGTACCCATAATAACATCTACCTGATCTGTCAGTCCGAAGTGATCACAGACACCTCGCCCGTCACGACCGAACACACCCAAGCCGTGTGCTTCATCCACCATGATACTTGCATTGTATTTGTCTTTCAAACGAACAATCTCAGGCAAGTTAGCCAAATCACCTTCCATAGAGAAAACCCCGTCCACCACAATCAGTTTCACAGATTCCGGTTTACACTTCTGAAGTTCTTTCTCAAGGGCTTCCATATCATTGTGCTTGTATTTCAACTGGGTGGAGAAAGAAAGGCGACGTCCGTCTACGATGGAAGCATGGTCACGGTCATCACAGATAATGTAGTCATTGCGGTCTGTCAGGCAAGATACCACACCCTCATTTACAGTAAAACCGGTAGAATAAACCAATGCATCATCTTTCCCTACGAATTCCGCCAATTCCTTTTCTAACTGAACGTGCAGGTCAAGCGTACCATTCAAGAAGCGTGAACCTGCACAACCTGTACCATATTTACGGGTTGCAGCAACAGCTGCTTCAATAATCCGTTCATCGTAGGTTAACCCCATATATGAGTTGGAGCCAAACATCAGCACCTTTTTACCATCCATGATAACCTCTGTATCCTGATGGCTGTCTATCTCACGAAAATAAGGGTAAACGCCTCTTTCCATGTATAGTTGAGGCAATCTGAATTTACTTAACTTGTCTTGTAATAATCCCATATCCTATTGTATATGTAAGCCTCGTCGGCCTACTTTAAAATAATGTATATAAACTCACTAATACATTCTGTTTTCAAGGTGTTCCCGTCAAAACAGGCTGCAAAGATAGTAAATTCTACAACCGATTGTACTTTTTTTCAAAAAAAATATTTAGGGGCATCAAAACTTTTAGGATTTAGGGCAGTTATAAACAAAATGTATTACTTTTGCGTTTAATAAAGAGCTAAACTACCAAAGTAAAAGTATGACCACGAAAAAGAAAATTGTATTTGTCGTTAATCCTATCTCGGGGACACAGGGGAAAAGAGCCATATTAAAATGGATTGACGAACGTATAAACCGTACACTCTATGATTATACGATTGTCAAAACACAATATGCCGGCCATGCTGAAAAGATTGCGGCTACAGCTGCCAAAGAGAAAGTAGATATAGTAGTGGCTATTGGAGGAGATGGAACTATAAACGAAATAGGACGTGCGTTGATACATACGGATACGGCATTAGGCATTATACCTTGCGGATCGGGAAACGGACTGGCACGGCATTTACAAATTCCTTTGGAGCCCAAGGCTGCTATTGACATTATAAACGAAAGTTTCTGTTGCCTGTATTGATTACGGAAAAATAAACAATATACCCTTTTTCTGCACATGCGGAGTAGGTTTTGACGCGTTTGTCAGCTTAAAGTTTGCTGATTCAGGTAAACGCGGACTACTAACCTATCTGGAAAATACCTTGCATGAAAGTCTGAGTTACAAACCTGAAACTTATGAAATAGAAAATGAAGAAGGAACGGTAAAATACAAAGCTTTCCTGATAGCCTGCGGCAATGCCTCCCAATATGGGAACAACGCATATATTGCTCCACAGGCCTCGTTAACCGATGGGTTGATGGATGTCACAATATTAGAGCCGTTCACAGTGCTGGATGTTCCTTCTTTATCTTTTCAACTTTTCAACAAAACCATAGACCAAAACAGCCGGATCAAGACATTCCGTACTAAAAAGATTAAAATACATCGTTCAAAACCCGGAGTTATGCATTATGACGGAGATCCGATCATGGGAGGAAAAGATATTGAGGTAGAATTGATTCCACACGGACTCAACATCATTGTTTCTGATAAAAAAAAAGAGAACGAACCTTTTAGTCTCTTACAGCAAATATCCGAAATATTCAGTGGTATGAAACCTAAAGCTGAAACTTTTGCTTTCCGGCACAGCCATTTATTTGAACTTAACAAAAGTTTATTGCGTCGTCTATCCAAAAAACAATAAAAATATCTTTTTTCTGAACATCAGTAAAGACTCTGCAAATAAAAACAGTTTCTTTATGATGTTCAGAATAATCCGCTCTCTACATGTTCAGATAGAATTCTTTAGTCAAGGCTATATATTCTTCACTATACACATGACGTGATAATTCGATGGTCAAATCGTCTATAACACACTTATCCACAGAGAATTTGAAAGCAAGCAGCACCCGTTTGGGCTCCGATCCAGGTTTTGTATGAATGAAAGTCTGATGTGAGAGATGTAATCCGTAACGAGTGGCAGCCATCAAAAAAGATTCTTTACCATCAGCAGGAATAATCACAGAAAAAACGCCTTCGGGATGAAGCAAACGGGCTGCAGATCCTGCTAATTTGTCAAAATCAAGAAAATCTGTATGCCGGGCGATATTACGCTGTTTCCCTGGGCATTTCAATGAATCGGTAAAATAAGGAGGATTGGAAACAATAACATCAAAGAGTGTTTCCGATGTAAAATGGCAAATATCCTGCAACTCCACTTCTATCCTATCCTGCCACGGAGATGCCGCCACATTTCCACGAGCTTGTTCCACAGCATCCGCATCTATATCAACAGCTCTTATCTGGGCATTGCACCGCTGTGCCATCATCAAAGAAATTAATCCGGTCCCAGTACCAACATCTAAAATATTACGGGCAGAAACCACATCAACCCAAGCTCCCAATAAAACTCCGTCCGTACCAACCTTCATGGCACATCTATCATGATAAACAGTAAATTGCTTAAAAGAAAAATAAGGATTTGGCATACTATATTTATTAAATTAGCTGTCAAAAATAGGAAAATCCATTTAATTACTCCAATTATTAGGAAATATTTGATTTTTAAAACTCAATTAGTTCCCATGAATTTTCCTTATTCGACAAGGAATGATTAACTTTGTCCCCGTTTTGGGCATTGGGCTCAATTTAACACAAGAGGAATAAATTATGAAGAGGAATAAGAAAGAGGATATTTTGTTGAATACTGATAACGATGACATCTCTATGTTAGCTGAAATCCAAACGGATCCGGATGAAGTAACTGCTATGGAATTTAATAAAGAAATACCTGTTATGCCTTTACGCAACATGGTAATGTTTCCATCTGTAGTAATGCCTGTGACCATTGGACGCCCCAGCACATTGAAATTGATAAATGCTGCATACAAGAAAAAACTTCCCATAGCGGTAGTTTGTCAGATACAGGGAGATATGGACGATCCCGGTTTTAATGATGTGTACCATGTAGGAGTTATCGGGAAGATTCTCCGTGTATTCGAAATGCCAGGTGGAAATACCACAGTAATTATGCAGTCAAACGGGCCCAAAGTACATTTGGACAGTATCACCAAAACGTCTCCATATTTGAAAGGGATGGTGACTCCTATTCCGGAGGCAAATGACCAACTGGAAACGGACGAATTCAAAGCATTGATTGACACCTGCAAGGATTTGACGAGTAAGTTCATAGAGGCTTCCGAGAAGATGAGTCCGGATACGGTTTTTGCAATCAAGAACTTGGACAATCCGGAAATTTTGGTAAATTTCATTTGTGCAAACTTCCCTATTCCGGTAGAAGAAAAGATAAAATTGCTAAAAGCTGGCGATTTGCAAAGCCGCCTGTATATGCTGGTCAAGATCTTAAATCGTGAAGTACAATTGGCTGATATCAAACAAAGCATTCAAATGCGTACACGCGAAGATATTGACCGTCAGCAACGCGAATATTTCTTGCAGCAACAAATTAAAAACATACAGGATGAACTGGGTGCCGGACAGGAAGATGAAATAGATGAACTCCGCCAAAAAGGAAAAACCAAGAAATGGAGTCCGGAAATGGCAGAACTCTTTGAAAAAGAAGTTTCCAAATTGGAAAGGACAAATTCCCAATCACCGGATTTCAATGTGCAACTTACCTATTTGCAAACCCTGTTAGGATTACCTTGGAATGTCTTTACCACTGACAACCTGAATATAAGTAATGCCGAAAAGACATTGAACAAAGACCACTACGGACTAGAGAAAGTAAAGGAGCGTATCCTTGAACATTTAGCAGTGCTGAAACTAAAAGGTGATATGAAATCACCCATCATCTGCCTTTATGGTCCTCCGGGAGTCGGTAAAACTTCTTTAGGACGTTCCATAGCGGCATCATTGAAACGTAAATATGTACGTATGTCATTGGGTGGTGTGCATGACGAAGCCGAGATCCGTGGCCATCGTAAAACTTATATCGGTGCCATGCCGGGCCGTATCATCAAAAGTTTGATAAAAGCCGAGTCCTCTAATCCGGTTATCATTTTGGACGAAATAGACAAACTGGGCAGTGACCACCGCGGAGATCCCAGTTCCGCTATGCTGGAAGTGCTTGACCCCCGAACAGAACAACACTTTCCACGATAACTATTTGGATGTAGATTACGACTTGTCTAAAGTAATGTTCATCGCTACGGCAAACAATTTGAGCACCATCCCTCCTGCTCTGCTGGACCGTATGGAGTTGATAGAGGTCAGCGGATATATCACAGAAGAAAAAGTAGAAATAGCTCGCCGGCATCTTGTCCCCAAAGAACTGGAAGCCAACGGCATTAAAAAAGAATATGTGAAGTTCTCTAAAGCTGCCTTGGAATGTATC
>ENA-OPYX01000254-OPYX01000254.1-human-gut-metagenome-genome-assembly--contig:-NODE-254-length-31977-cov-5.957017_pt1 | contig 31977 bp, 23 predicted proteins | sample MGYA00242639_ERZ504486 | MGnify/ENA primary metagenome ERZ504486 (study PRJEB26092, sample SAMD00036296) | human gut metagenome | host: Homo sapiens | study: EMG produced TPA metagenomics assembly of... | reverse complement strand
CCCCATAAAGCTGCTGATGACAAACCATCGATTGCTACGAAATCGCTGTGGGAAGAAACCCCAGCCGCCTGCCATAGTTGCATATGCACTACCATCAGAATCCCAAGGAGTTACGATACCAAGCTCATCCTTGTGCTCGCATACATACTTGAAATATGTAGTCATATCTTCCCAGCTGTGAACGCCATTCTCAAGACCTGCTAGCTTTGCAAAATCAAGACGATATGCAAAACCATGATTTGTCCACTGTGCGTAGTTATCCTCTGGCATCAGATAAATGTTGTCATTGTACTTACACAGATCCCAGTCTTCCTGCGGAACAGTCTCATAAGTAACTGGTGCATACTTTGCAAGCATCTCATCACTTAACTCAAGGAAAGCACCATTCTTTGCGTTTGGCCATGCATCCAGCCAGTCAGTAGCAGTACCAACTAAGTCTACAGAACCATCCATACGAGCCAGAGTCAGGTTGTAGTTTGACAGATAATCGGTCCAGCCGATGTAGTAAATCTGCAGCTCTGCGTTAACCTTCTCGGTCAGGATTGCATTCAGTTCATCTAACATCTTCTGTGTTGCATCGTTTGTCGGTGCATCACCAGTAACCATGTAATTGATGACTACATGCTCAGATGTATCAACATCTGCCCACTTCTCTGCCCAGACATCATCATAATTCGGAACCTCGCCCGTAGTTGCCTCTGCTGCTGCGCTGCTGGACTCTTCCTCTGCTGATGCGCTTGTAACCTCTTCTGCTGCTGCGCTGCTGGACTCTTCCTCTGCGAATGCCGGCATTGATGCGAACATTGTTCCTACCATAGATGCTGCCAATGCGGATGCAAGAAACTTCTTCTTCATATTAAAATTCCTCCTTCTTTGTGCGAGTCTTCTCCTCGCTTGTTTTCTTTGTTAAGTATCTATTAATGCAGGATACCTGCTATTAATCAAAAATCATTAGCCCTTTACGGCTCCGACTGTGATACCGCCGATAAAGTAGCGCTGTACAAATGGATAAATCAGAATAACTGGTCCTGTTGCTAAGATTGCATTTGCCATCTTAAGTCCATTTGATGGAAGATCTGACAGGTCAACATACTGACCTGCTACTGTACTCTTTAAGCTGTTTACCTTATTTACAACCTTATACAAAGTATACTGCAGCGGATAAACACTAACCTTCTCACTTAAAAACAGTGATGACTGATACCACTCATTCCAATAACCGATTGCAAGGAACAGACCGATTGTTGCAAGTGCCGGCTTTAACATTGGAAGAATCAGTGCGGTAAATATCTTCATATCACCAGCTCCATCAATCTTACCAGACTCGGTGATCTCATGAGGAATGGACTTTACAAAGTTCTTCATCAAAATGATCAGCCAAGATGACATTAAAAGCGGAAGCCATACTGCTAAGTAGTTATCCTGCAGCTTGTAGGTCTGTGTCATTAACAGGTAGTACGGAGCCAGACCTGCTGAGAACAGTGTGGTAAAATAGATGTAGAATGAGATTACATTGCGGAATGGGAAATCCTTTCTCTGCAAAGCATATCCAGTCATTGAAATGATGCCCAGACCAACGAGTGTACCAGTTAAGGTCATCGTAATAGTCAGTCCATAAGACTTCCAGATTGCACCACCCTGAAGTACCATCTCATAAGCCTTTGTTGTAAACTGCTTCGGGAACAGCTGCGCTCCTTCTGTACGGATCACTTCCTCCGATGTAAATGATGTTCCGATGATGATCAAAAATGGAAGTACACAAGCGAGTGCATAAAACGTAACTACTACATATCCTATTGTACGGATTATAATATCGGAGCGATCCAGCTTGATTTTCGTACCTTTTACTGTCGATTTTGCCATTTCTTTCTCCCTCCTTAGAATAATGCGTACTCAGGATCAATCTTCTTAACAGCAAAGTTACTTGCCATAACGATACAGAATCCGATGATAGACTGATACAGGCCGACTGCAGATGCCGTTGAAAAGTTGAAATCCGTCATTGTGCTTCGATATACATAAGTCTCAATAATATCAGTAGTGTCATACAACAATGGGTTCGTTCCGACGATGTTGTAGAACAGACCGAAGTTTCCTTTTACGATACCGCCAAGTGCGAACAAAAGTAAGATAACGATTGTGCTTCGAAGACTTGGCAGAATAATGTAGCGAATCTTCTGGAAACAGTTTGCACCATCCACTCTTGCTGCCTCAATGATAGAAGTATCAATACCACAGATAGATGCGAAATAAACAACTGAGTTATAACCAGTTACCTGCCACAGATATACGACAATTAAGATTGGTGGCCATACACTCTTATCGGAATACGGCTGCCATTTTTCCATACCCAGCTTTACTAAAATACCATTGATAAATCCGGTATCGTAGTTTAACAGGTTGAATACAAGGAAACCAACAAGAACCTGTGAGATGAAGTATGGAAGGAACATCAATGTCTGTGAAACCTTCTTAAAATACTTATTGTGGATCTCGTTTAACAAAACTGCCATTAACATCGCAATGATGTTTCCTAAGAAGATGAAAGCCAAGTTGTAAAGAATCGTGTTCTTTGTCAGGTCGAGGAGCTTTCCAGACTGCATTAGAAACTCAAAGTTTTGCAGACCCACAAACTTGCTTCCGAAAATACCGTCTCTGTAATTGTACTTAACGAATGCCACATAGATGCCTGGGAGCGGCATGTAGTTAAATGCAAAGAAAAATACGATTGCCGGTACACACATCAGTGTCAGTACACGATACTTTTTAAGGTTATAGAAAAAGCCATGCTTTCTCTTGTACTGATACTGGGGTAAAGTTGATGTTGTCTTTCCCATGTTACCCTCCTTAATAATAATAAAGAATAAAATTTGAATTTCAGCCACTGCTGCGCTCGCGGTTATAAAGTTATTTTGACGCATTTATGAAACCGCTTTCATCTTTCTCATAAAAAAATAAATTCATGTCACATTATGTATATTTTCTATCAGAAAGGTGAGGTTTCATTCATGCATTTCAACTATCCTTGCTGAAACCCTTTTCATAACTTTATTATATATTTTTTATCTGATATGTCAACATATTTTTGCGCATTCTAACATCTTTGTAATAACTCACTAATATACAAGCCTTTTTATTGTGCATATTTTACAGTTAAAATAGGAGTGAACATATGTCACTCCTTGATTTCTTGTTATACTAGCCTATTTTGCTTATTTTCTGTCTTCCTTTGACCTTATGAAACCACTTTCATATTCCTCAAAGATTTTCTTCAGGCACATGTGTGCAGGAATCTCTTACGCTAATACCAACCGGAACCATATAGTCCTCAGGGCATGTCTCGTTCTCTGATGCACGGATTGCTGCCTCTACAAGATGCTTTGCAAACTCTGTATAGTTGGCTCCTACTGATGTCAATGCTGGTGTCAATGCACCTGACAGGTACGTATTATCAAATGCTACTACTGAGATATCCTGCGGAACACGAAGTCCTTCATCGTGAATTGCCCTAAGTACACCTGCTGCCGTAAAATCGTTGATTGCCACTATTGCTGTTGGTCGATCTGGATTTTTTAAAAGCTCTTTCGTACAGTTGTAACCGCTATCATTAGAATAATCAATGGAATCAAATACGTAATCTTCACGATATACAATTCCTCTTTGCCTAAGCATTGTGCGATATCGCATACGCTTTTCCAGTGTAGACTTCGCATCCTTTCGTCCTCCAATTGTTGCAATCTTTTCATGGCCAAGACTAAATAAATAGTCCATCGCCATATCCATGCTACCGCCCTCATCAAGATGTATCTTACAATTTCTCACACCTACAGGACGATTTGTTGCTATAATTGGTGTGCTTTCCAAGATATGATTAAGCTGTTCTACATATTCTTCATCTACCGCAATTCTGTCTATTACACCGCCAACTACGATAATTGCATCCACCTGCTGCTCATACAACTTCATTAACTGTTTTTTTTCAAGCTCTGGATCACCCAACGACGTAAGCATCAACAGCAGATAGCCTGCTTTATCTGCTGCTTTTTCACATTCTGTCGCTACCGCTGAATAGAATGGGCTGTAAATATCAGCAATCATTAGACCAATCGACCTTGTTTTTTGAGTTACTAAGACCTTGTGCCAGCGCATTTGGTGTGTATCCATATTTTTGTATCACGCTTTGTACTTTTTCACGCTTTTCTTTACTGACTCTGGCGTTATTGGTCAGCACGCGCGAAACTGTTGCCGGGGATACACCAGCCTCTTTTGCGATTGTATAAATATTCGCACGCTCTTTTGCCATAAATGTACCATGCCTTTCTGTCACCCGCTGTGCAATTTTTATTCAAGCTGTCCTTTGCAAGCGGTTTCAAATCTCTTTTCTTTAACTATACATGATATTTTTTTCTTTGGCAATGGGAAATTTTCCTATTTTCAAGGAAATTTGTGTTTCAACAGTTCACGCGGTGCAGTGATTTCGTCGGCAGATCAAATAATAGCAAAAACCACTGGAGATCATTCCCCAATGGTTTTTATACAAATTTATGGCTTTTATGCGTTCTTGTAGCGATTGTACTCGTCTACGCAAAGAATCTTTCTTGCCAGTTCGACTTCTTCCTTGGTTGGAGTCGGTACACCTTCAAGACCATACTTGATTCCAAGCTCTTTCCATTTGAATACTCCGAGTGTATGGTATGGAAGTACATCGATACGATATACATTATTTAAGGTGCTGATGAACTCATGAAGTTTTGTCAGTGACTCTTCGTCGCTGTTGATGCCTGGTACAAGCACGTGACGGATCCAGATTGGCTTATTGATATCGGAAAGATATCTTGCCATATCAAGGATATTCTCGTTTGTCTTGCCAGTCAACGCCTTGTGCTTTTCTGGATCAATATGCTTTAAATCAAAGAGAAGCACGTCTGTATTTGTCATCAGTTGCTCTAACTGTCCGAAGAATGGCTCTTCTCTCGTAAATGGCTCTCCTGCGGTGTCGATACATGTATTGATCTTTAACTTCTTTGCCTTGCAAAAAGATCATTCATGAACTCCATCTGTAAAAAGTGGGCTTCCTCCACTTACAGTGATGCCCGCCCCTTGTCGCCCCAATAATTTCTATAGCGAACTGCCTTTTCCAAAATTTCGTCAGCTGTTAACAGCTGTACGTCTTTCTTTGCCCATGTATCTGGGTTGTGGCAATACTTGCAGCGCAAATTGCAGCCATTTAAAAATACGAGATAACGAACTCCTGGTCCGTCTGCAGAACCAAAAGATTCCAAAGAATGAACAACGCCTTGAATCATAATTTTTTTCCTTTCTTGTTTTGTGAACTTCATATCTTCACGTTTACTATTATTTTGTAGTAAAACAGGCGGGAGTGCCAAAGCACCCTCCGCCTGTATTAGTTTTATAAATTTACAGCAAATCTATTCTGATTTGTTCAGATCGAAATCAATCGAGTCTGTCACTGCTCCTAATTACAGGAAGGAATGGCAAGTTCTCTTGATAACGTCGTCCTGCTGCTCCTTGGTCAGATCGATGAACTTAACTGCATAACCAGATACACGGATTGTGAAGTTAGCATACTCTGGCTTCTCCGGATGTGCCTGGCAATCCAGAAGCTTCTCAACACCAAATACGTTTACGTTCAGGTGATGAGCACCATTTGCAAAATAGCCATCCATAGCCTGTACAAGGTTGTTTACGCGCTCTTCCTCAGTGTTTCCAAGTGCACTTGGGTTGATGGTCTGGGTATTGGAAATACCATCCAGAGCCCACTCATATGGCAGCTTAGCAACAGAGTTCAGGGATGCAAGCAGACCGTTCTTCTCAGCGCCGTAAGACGGGTTAGCACCTGGAGACAGTGGCTCACCAGCCGGACGACCATCCGGAAGAGCACCAGTAGCCTTACCATAAACTACGTTAGAAGTAATGGTCAGGATAGAGGTGGTCGGCTCAGAGTTACGATAGGTATGACGCTTCTTGATCTTTGCAAGGAACTGTCCTAACAGCTCTACAGCGATGTCATCTGCACGGTCATCATCGTTACCGTAACGTGGGAAGTCTCCCTCGATCTCATAATCAACAACCAGACCGCTCTCATCACGTACAGTCTTAACCTTTGCGTACTTGATAGCACTTAAGGAGTCAACTGTGTGAGAGAATCCTGCGATACCAGTAGCAAATGTACGACGTACATCGGTATCGATCAGAGCCATCTCAGCTGCCTCATAGTAATACTTGTCATGCATATACTGGATCAGGTTCAGAGTATTTACATACATTCCTGCCAGCCAATCCATCATAACGTCATACTTCTTAACAACTTCATCATAATCCAGATATTCGGAAGTGATCGGCTTGTATGCCGGACCTACCTGAGCCTTTGTCTTCTCATCAACACCACCGTTGATAGCGTAAAGCAGACACTTAGCCAGGTTTGCACGAGCGCCGAAGAACTGCATTTCCTTACCGGTCTGTGTAGCGGATACACAGCAGCAGATGGAGTAGTCATCGCCCCATACAACACGCATAACATCATCATTCTCATACTGGATAGAAGATGTCTTAATGGAAACCTCTGCAGCATACTTACGGAAGTACTCTGGCAGGTTCTTGGAATACAGAACAGTCATGTTCGGTTCCGGAGCCGGTCCCATAGTCTCCAGTGTGTGCAGGATACGATAATCGTTCTTAGTAACCATGGAACGTCCGTCTACGCCAAGACCAGCGATAGCCAGAGTAGCCCATACCGGGTCACCAGAGAACAGCTCGTTGTAAGACTGAATACGAGCAAACTTAACCATACGCAGCTTCATTACGAAGTGGTCAATGATCTCCTGAGCCTGGGTCTCGTTGATAACGCCATTCTCAAGGTCTCTCTGCATATAAATATCAATGAAAGTGGATACACGTCCGATGGACATTGCAGCACCGTTCTGAGTCTTGATAGCTGCTAAGTATCCGAAGTACAGCCACTGAACTGCTTCCTGAGCGGTCTTAGCCGGCTCGGAAATATCGAAGCCATAGCTTGCAGCCATAACCTTCATATCCTTCAGTGCTCTGATCTGATCAGCCAGCTCTTCTCTCTGACGGATTACATCATCAGTCATAGTACCATCGCCGCAGTTAGCCAGATCCTTCTGCTTCTCAGCAACAAGGAAGTCAATTCCGTACAGAGCGATACGACGATAGTCGCCTACGATACGGCCACGGCCGTAGGTATCCGGCAGACCAGTAATGATCTTGTTCTTACGTGCAGCACGAATCTCTGGTGTATATGCATCAAATACGCCCTGATTGTGGGTCTTGTGATATACAGTGAAGATCTTGTGCAGCTCTGGGCTTGGAGTATATCCGTACATCTCGCAGGACTCCTCTGCCATTCTGATACCGCCGTAAGGCATGAATGCTCTCTTTAAAGGCTTATCAGTCTGAAGACCTACAACCTTCTCAAGATCCTTATCCAGGTATCCCGGGCCATGGGATGTGATGCTGGAAACGATATCGGTATCCATATCCAGTACGCCGCCCTTTGCTCTAGCCTGCTTATTTAACTCCTGCAGCTCTCCCCAAAGCTTATCTGTAGCCTCAGTAGCATCTGCAAGGAAGGATGCATCTCCATCATATGGAGTATAGTTGTTCTGAATGAAATCGCGGGTGTTAACTTCCTCTTTCCAGAGTCTGCCCTTAAAACCAGCCCATGCTTCAAACTGTTTCATGATTAAAAAACCTCCTTTAAAATTTGCTGACACCCCCGGTCAGGGGCCCTATCATGTGCCGCATCACCCGAAACCGAATTAATGTTTTTTATTTCTTCGATTCCCGGCGATGCTGCACATCCACCTGTCGCCGTTTGTGTCTTAACCTTTGGTCTGACATTATAATAGCATATCCCCTAAAATCTTACAAGCGGACAAATGCGTTTCTTTGCACTTTTTTCAATACATCGGGGGTGCAGCCCGGTAGGTTATGAAACCAGTAGGAATGCAACCCGGTAGTTCAACATGCGCGGTTCGCCGATTGTTTTGTCGGCTTCTCTTTTCCGCAGGTACCTGTTACGTTACTTATTTTCTTACTCTATTTTGAAAGTCCTGCTACAACGTTCAGCCTCGTAAAAGCAACTCGTCTCACCGCTAATTCAGGTTACGATATTTTCCCGGTAGAAGATGTCAACGATAGATGTTAATGATTGTTCTAATAAAGCGTGCTTCTGTTTTTGTTTTTCAAACGTAGTGATCTTTTATTCTGTCAGGCTGCATAGATTGAACATACTATTAAGTAAATCTTCGTATTGCTCGGTGCAGCACTTTTCGAAGCGTTCCATATTTTCTGGGCAGTATTCGATTTCTTTTGAGAAGCGCCGTACTAATTCAATGCGATCTTGCTGTGTATAAACACCATTTTCCTGAAAACACTGTAAGTCCATAAGAAATAGTAGGCAAATGGAGGCAGCCGCAAACAGAATTTTTGCTTCAATCTGACCATCAAATAAAATCTCTGGATAATAGCGATAGACTAAGTACACTGCAATATGCTCATACTCGTATAAGCGATTCTCGCCCTTCATAAATTTGAGGAATGCGTTTGTGTTATCTGTGTCCACTAATTTGTCAATATTCTGCTCTAGCCCTTTCATCATGGACGGCCATGTTTCGTCAAGTGACTCCATTCCTCCAAAAAAGCGAATCAAAAATAATGCACTGCTTTTTAGTGTATTCGTGCTTGGCTTTGCATTATAGTCTAATTTCGGAATAGATTCTAGATCGTCCCACTCCAAGATTGGAACTGTCAGAAGCAACATTTCATCTGCGTATGGCAGCTGCAAAAGCAGTCTCTTTAGGCGTGCGCCGATATTTTTTTTACGGTTTTGTAGAATTGAGAAGATTGCTTTTCGTTCTTCAAGCATCTGCTCACATTCTTCGGATTCATCGTCTAATAGGTCAGAAGCATCTGTATATTCATCCTCATCACTGTAGTCTTGTTCTTCATCTGCAGTTGGACAGACGTCCTCTGTGTCATTCCACATTTCTTCAGCTAATTCTTCATCCTGCGTAACTTCTTCCACAAATGTAAGCGGCTTACTGTTAGAAAATAAAAGTCTCTCTGCCTCTTCACAGCATAGTCCCAGACCTACTTCCGTGTAATCGCCAAACCAATTATAAAACCTTGGATGCTCACGGCAGATATCGCAAAGTCTGTCTTCTCCCAGATTGATAAAAATATCGCATAAATTTTCTTTATTTAAAAATGGACAGCGATTGTTTTTTAATTTAAAGAAATATTCTCCCGGTTCGCTGCCAATCTCGCGGCGCAAGCGATCTCCAAATGCACCTTTTTCTGCAAGATACCCTTGCGCTGTTGTCTCATCAACTTCGATTTCCCATCCGGCACAGCAGGTATCTGTACAGGCCGAACCAATACACTTAAATTGATCAAAAAATGATGGTTTATGGTATTTCATGCCGAACTCCTTTTACTATAAAATAGTTTGCACTTAATTTAAAAATGGTCCGCAACCAAATGTCGGATACGGACCATACTATCTATTACAGTGGCAAACTCTCTACAGCTGCGCGCTCTACCGGCAGACACTCCTTATATCTCTGAATGAACGCATCAAATCCAGCTACATCTTCTGCATTTGGCTCCATGCGAACACCAGTCTCACCGTGGAATACTTCTTCTGAAAGGAACGCATCTAATGGCTGGTTTTCTTTCTTATTAAGCATATAGGAAGCAAGCAGTGCAATTCCCCATGCACCACCTTCTCCTGCTGTCTCCATCAATGATACAGGTGCATTGATTGCTGCTGCCATTATACGCTGTCCAACACCCTTTGTCTTGAACAGACCGCCATGGCCGTAGATATTGTCAAGCTTTATGCCCTCTTCCTTAAACAGAATATCAAGACCTACCTTTAATGCGCCAAGAGAGGTGTACAGATGAGTTCTCATGAAGTTTGCAAGTGTAAACTTGCTGTCTGGTGTACGCACAAACAGCGGACGGCCCTCTTCAAAGCCTGTGATGCTTTCTCCTGAGAAATAGTTATATGCCATCAGACCACCGCAGTCAACATCGCCCTCAAGTGCCTTATTATACAGTACTGAGAAGAGCTGATTCATATCAACCGGAACACCAAGCGCCTGCTGAAACTCCTTAAAGATTCCTACCCATGCATTCAGGTCAGAGGTACAGTTATTGCAGTGAGCCATTGCTACCGGAAGACCATCTGGTGTTGTTACCATATCGATTTCCTCGTGAACCTTCTTTAATGTCTCGTTCTCGTCCATGACAACCATTGCAAATACAGATGTTCCTGCTGATACATTTCCTGTATGTACAGTTACACTATTTGTTGCTACCATACCAGTTCCGGCATCACCTTCCGGCGGACACATTGGAATACCAGCTTCAAGCTCACCGCTTGGATCTAAGAGCTTTGCACCCTCTTGTGTCAAATTACCGGCTGGCTCTCCTGCTACAAGTACCTGCGGTAAAATGTCACGCAGCTTCCAGGAATATCCCTTCGGTGCAATGAGCTTATCAAAGGTTTCAACCATGTTCTGATCGTAATCCTTTGTCTTGCTGTCAATCGGGAACATACCTGATGCCTCACCAACACCAAGCACTCTCTTTCCAGTTAACTTCCAGTGAACATAACCTGCCAGTGTGGACAAATAGTCAATGCGTGGAAGATGCTCCTCACCATTTAAAATTGCCTGATACAGATGAGCAATGCTCCAACGCTGCGGAATATTAAATGAAAATGCAGCTGTCAGCTGTTTTGCTGCCTGCTCAGTAATTGTATTTCTCCAGGTACGGAACGGAACCATCAGTGTTCCTTCCTTATCAAATACCATGTAGCCGTGCATCATTGCTGAAAATCCTATTGCACCAATTTTTTTCAGGCTGGCACCGCACTGTGACTTAACGTCTGCTGCCAGCTTTGCATATGCATCCTGCAATCCGCTCCAGATATCCTCAAGAGTATACGTCCAGATTCCGTTCTCCAGACGATTTTCCCAGTCATGTGCTCCCTGTGCGATTGGAGTATTCTCATCATTTGTCAGCACTGCCTTGATTCTTGTTGAGCCAAACTCAATACCAAGAATGGTCTTTCCAGCCTCTACGGCCTCTCTCATTTTTACTGAATCCATAATAGACCTCATTTCTGCGTTTAGTACGCTTTTCAGAAAGTACAGCTTTCTGTTTTTTCAAGATTTTTACTGCTTGTCCAGTATACCATACCGCTGACAGAAATACAACTTTGACTTTTCTTACAATTTTACATAATAGAGGAATGCTCGCAGTTTTGACCATGCCGTCTCATCCCAGTCATGGTCGATCTCGATCTCATATAATGGTGCCGTGCATGCCTGCTTTAGTCCCCTCATCTGCAAGATAATCGACACATTTTCATAGCGCGGAGCAACCGTGAGCATCGCATCGGTGCGCTTCGCAAGCTCCAATGTCTTTGCAAAGCGATAACGTCCATTTCCACCCGCAAAATCGCGCAGATACTGATCGGCTGTGTCCGACAAGCTCTGTATATCAGTTGAAAATGAATTTCTCTTTCCAAGCAACGCTCCGATCGTTTTCATATGTGACTCAATTGTCTCTATGATTTCCATCGTAAGCACTTGCGTATGTCCTGCGAGCAACTTTCCTTTCTTCTCGCCGCATCCATTTTCTTTCCAAAGGAAATACAGATACTCAATCAGCGGTGCGCGCAAAATTGTATACTCTTTTTCAAGCTCATCCAAAACACCATCGTTTAAGACACTCAGGCACATTGGCGTTCCTGTCACGCCAAGAACAGTTGCCTTAGCACTTGCATCAATACTTGCCGTAACGTCTGCATTACTATTTTCCTTACTTGGAAGCTGCCCAATACGCTTTGCCAACTGCTCAAGCTCTCGCCATTCTAATATAGAAGAAACATCAAAGCAATCTCTTTGTTCAGATGGAATCGCATACAACAAGTCGCCTGTCATGACTGCCCTTACAAACAAATCAAGATCATCAGTCTGATCTGGTATGTGCTCTATGATCGGTGCGGCAAGAATGACTTTTTCCATACCACTCTTCCCCAAAATAGCGTCAATAACTGTCGCGTATTGTCCGTCCGCCTCGGATCCAAGTGTCTGCGGGATGAGGTATTGCACAGCACGCAGACTTGTCTGGTCATTTACACATCCTTTTAGCACGTTTGCTTTGCTTAACTTCTGCTTTTCACGCTCTTTTTGATCTTTCAGAATGCTTCCAAGCAGCACAACAAATGGCAGATATTCCTTGCTGTTTGTGTGGGCATGTCCAAGCGAAAGTGTATCCTCATCTGCCGCTGGCATCACATGCACGGTGTATCCGGTCTTCTCATAATATTGTCGAATAAACTCTGTATACAATCCAATGTTTGGAAGATAGATAGGAAGCTCTTTTTGCGCCTTCGGCTGAATATTCGATGTTCTGATGGTTACATCTTCGATATTAAAATTAGCTGGAAGCACCTTTACCTCGCGTTTTGACAGGCTATTTAAAAATGCCTCGATTCGTGTGACAACGCCGACCTTACTGAAATGTTCATCGACCTCGATCTGCAAATACGGCTTATCACCCATCTCTTTCTTAAACAGATGGCTCAACATGCTGTCTGGTCCGCAGCCATGGTTTGTCAAGTAAACCGCATACAAATTCGGATGATGCGCGATCAGCTTAGCACCGGACAAAATATGCTGTCCAAACGGCCAATAGAGGTTCGGGTATTCCCCTGAGATATCAAGCGAATGACCTGGTAGATGTGACAGTGTAATTACCTTTATGCCACGCTCAAGAAGTAAATCTGGAATGCCCATATTTAAGATCGGATCGGACACACCATAATTTCGTGTGATCAAAACAAGTACCTTATCCTCTGGCTTTAAGCAGTCTAACAGTTGTTTTCCCTGCTTTTCCACAGCATTTGTGTGCTTTCGCACTGCCATCGCACCCGATAGAAGTGCTTTTGCACAAAACGGCTTTGAAATGCCAAGAATTTTCCCCAGACCAATCATTGCACTTGCCATCGCCTCTTTTCCAAAGTCAAGATCAAACACTGGCGAAAGAAGCGTGATTCCCTTTTCTTCAAGACCTAGTGCCTTTCCGATGGAGACAGCCGCCGTCTGCATATATACACAGCCATAATTATGCTCGACATGGCTTAGCTCATGCTTCATGGTATGAATTGTCGGCAGGAAAATGTAGTCTACCTTTGCGTCAATCAGCTGTTTCATGTGACCGTAAATTAGCTTGACAGGATAGCATGTCTCGCCTCTTGCATTCTCCTGAGACAGACGAATCGTCTCCTCATTTGTCGGCTTTGTCAAAAGAACGTTGTATCCAAGAGAGGTAAAAAACGCATTTGCCATCGGGAAAAACTTGTGAATCATCAGCGCAAACGGCACGCCGACAGTCTTTTTTCTCGGGTCGCGCTCGCCTGTGTAGCCATCGAGCAGAAGTTTGTCCGCCTGATGATAAAACTCCATATTTTTTCGCACCTCTTCGCTTCTGGTATCCATATGAATCATCTTTCCAGAAAATTCATAACTCGCAAAGGACGATGTCTTTCCTGCATTGACCTCTTTTGCAAGAAGCGCCACACCAAAGGCGCCGCTTATGGAAAAGTACGGATTGACTGTCAGACGATCTCCGTAAACAGCACGAAATGCCGCCACGATACCAGGATTGTATGCCACGCCACCCTGAAGCACGATATGGTTTCCGACTGGCTTTGTTCCTACAACTTTATGCAGATAATTTTTCACGATTGCATAGCAAAGACCCGCCGCAATCTCGTTTTGCGCGATACCCTCTGCTGATGCCGCCGCAATCGCTGTCTCAATAAAAACCGTACAGCGCTCACCTAAGCTGGCCGGATTCTTTGCGGTTAACGCAAGCGGTCCAAACTCATTGATCGGGATGCCCATTCGCGCGGCCTGCTCCTCCACGAAACTGCCCGTTCCCGCAGCACAAATCTTATTCATTTGAAAATCGACTACTCGACCATCCTCAATCTGGATATATTTGCTGTCCTGTCCACCGATCTCAAATACCGTATTGACCTCTGGCACACAATGTGCTGCTCCTGCTGCCTGCGCCGTGATCTCATCGCGAATTGCATCCGCGCCAAGCATTCGTCCCACGCGCTCTCGACCCGATCCGGTCACGCCCACTGCCTGAAAAACAAGCTCTCCGAAGCGCTCCTTGATACTCGCAAGGCCTTTTCGCACGGCTGCCTCTGGATTTCCAGAAGTGCGAAGATACTGATAATCGACTAACTCATTGTGTTCACCGATGATAACCAGATCTGTACTCGTAGAACCGATGTCGATTCCAAGAGCACATTTTCCACTTACTGGAACCTGTGTACACGTCGGGTCAGACAAAGTATTTTCGTAGATTCTGGAAGGGCTGGCAAGCTGCCATGGTGACTCTCCTTCATATGATCTGCCGCACAAAGCAGCTGCTCACGGTTAAAGCTGCCAGACGCATGAAGCGCTGCTCCTGCCGCACCTGCAAAGGATGCATACTCTGAAATAATCAGCTCATTCTCCTGCAAGTCAAATACCTCTTTGATCGCACGAATCACTCCACGATTTTTCGTCACGCCACCACAAAATGCCACCGGCTTGTCCACCAAAAGGTCACGCACGATGGTTGCCTTATAATTTTTGATCATCGCATAGCAAAGTCCTAGTAAAATATCTGGCGTGCATACTCCCTCCTGCTGTCTGTGAATGATATCCGTTTTTGCAAAAACGGCACATCGACCAGACAATCTCGGGACAGACGTTGCCTGATCCACAAGTTTTGAATAGTCCTCAATCGAAAGACCGAGTCTTGACATCTGATCCTCAAAAAAGCTGCCCGTTCCGCCTGCACAGTGGCCATTTGTCGCAAACTGCGGCACCTGATCAATCTGCGTGATAAAGCGAGATCCCTGACTTCCAATCTCCATAATGCTGTGCGCAGACGGAGCCAGAAGCTTTGTTCCCTCCACGATGGCTGGCACATCCTCAAAAAAAACAGAATCTTTCAATATTTTATGAAAACTTAGTCCATCGGCACCCGTGACGCCGATGGCAACTTCCTCTGTTAGAAAATCGTGAATGGCTGCAATTCCCTTTTTCAGCGCTGCGGATGGATGATTGTGGTGCAATGCCTCCCACGCGGTAATGATTGTTTTATTTTCATCGGTTAACAGCAGCTTTACAGTTGACGTTCCGATATCAATGCCCAAACGATACATATTTTTCTTTTCTCCATTCCATGCCATATATTGCTTATCAATTGACTTTCCATAGCAAAAACCGTATAATATATACTATCTAAAATTAGTTTTTACTAACTTTTGTTTTATTATAATTACTTATTTTTCAGGAGGCGGTTGCCATGGCAACAAAAAATATATCTTCAACTTCTTCAAATGGATCTTCTGATCTATCTTCTGATCTGGCAATCTATCAGAATTATCTGAAATCTTCTGGTCTGTTTAAGGGCATACCAGAAGAAAAATACAACAATATTTTTACCTGTCTTCAGGCGCGAATTGCAGAATACAAAGCAGATACACTAATTGTCAACATTGGAGACCGCAATTTTCGCGCTGGAATTGTGCTTGAAGGTGGTCTTGAGGAGTTTATCTATGATGAGAATGCAAACCATGTGGCGATTCAGCATCTAAAAAGCGGCTCTGTCTTTGGCGCTGAACTCGCGTGCGGAAGCTCACTTTCTAGCCAGTTTTATTTAAAGGCCTCTGTCGATACGAAGGTTTTGCTGATGGATTTTAAAACGCTTTTGTCAGAGACAACGCTTACCTGCCCATGTCGGATGCAGGTTACGGCAAATCTTCTTCAGGAACTGTCAAATCAGATCACCTTCTTTAACACAAAGCTGCGAATCCTTAGCCAGAAAAAACTGAGGGATAAATTAAAGATTTACTTGCAGACACTAGAAATTTCAAAAGACAATGTGATTCATCTTCCATTCACACGAAATAAATTGGCTGAATTTCTCTATGTTGACCGAAGTGCCTTATCACGCGAGCTTTGCAGGCTGCGCGACGATGGAATTCTAAAATTTTCTGGCTCCAATATCAAATTATTAGACCCAGACTTTATTGCAGGCTGAAATACTCAGCCTGCATCTTTTTTTATTTGTGTTGCCATAGCAACCGACAGATCCACCTAAGTTCTAGTAGAATCACTGCATGTTGGTTAGATTTCTCTAACTAAAGTATTTGTATTCTAATTAATTTTTTTTAGGAGGGTTCTATTAAAAAAATTTGTTGCTGCATCCTTAGCTGTATGCATGAGCTTAACACCATTTACCGTATACGCTGGCAAAAATGATGCCAAGAATTCAAAGACTGAGACTGAGGTTGAAAGTATCGAGACCGAAACCGAATCTGATGAGAACGGCACTCACACCGTTGTCGATCACGCAGGAAATACTGTTGAGGTGCCAAATCATATCACCAGAGTTGTTATTGACCAGATCCCGATTCTTTCCACCTATATGTCTTACTTTGGCGGCTCTGCTCCGTACATCGTAGGCTATTGTGGTTCCTTTAAGGATACCATCACAAAGACTGTTTTAAAGGATATTGCACCAGAGCTGATGGAGTCTGCTGATACTGTTTACGCACAGAGCGACTTAAACATCGAGGAAATCATGAATTTAAAGCCAGATGTTATTCTTTACAATGCAGGAAACACTGCTCACGCTGAGATCTTACAGTCAAGCAGCATTCCGTGCATAGGCTTTGCAACCGTTGGTACTGACACCGCTGCCGACCCGTTAGAGCGCTATCAGCAGTGGCTTGATCTTCTTGAGGATGTTTTCGGTGAAGACGGAAAGATGGACGATTTCAAAGAAGCTGGAAATGAGATCATCGAGGATGTTGAGGATCGCATTGCAGAGATTCCAGAGGATGAACGTCCAAGTGCAATGATTCTTTGGAAGTATTCAGACGGTGTTCCGCAGGTTTCTGGTAAGGGCACCTTTGGAACTTACTGGTTGCAGCATCTTGGCGTTACTGATGTCGTAGTGGATGAGGCACAGGGCTTCACACAGGTTGACATGGAGCAGGTGTATAGCTGGAATCCGGATATTCTGTTCTTAGACGGACCGGGGCTTCTTTCTCTTACGACTGAGGACGTACTGGAAAATAAGGTAGAGGGCGCTGACTTCTCCACTCTGACTGCTGTACAGAATGGCCGCGTTTACGACACCACCCTCGGTATGTGGAACTGGTTCACACCAAACCCAGACGCTCCTCTTGTATTTGCTTGGCTTGCCTGCAACACCTACCCGGATGCATTCGCAGATTATCCTCTTGAGGACACCATCAAAGAGTACTACAAGGATTGGTATGACTACGAAGTAACCGACGAGTATTTGGAGGAAATGTTACAGTACTAATATGAAAGACAGCTTTTTAATCAAAAAAGGACGCTTCACACCATTTGCTGTCATCGCCATGATTTTGCTGCCCACCGTAACCGGAATTTTGTGCATTTGCTTTGGCCGTATGAAACTGCCCGTCTCCGATGTTATCAATTCCATTTGCAGCATCTTTACTGGAGAAATTGATAACCTTCAGGTCTACTCGGTTGTTGTAAATTTGAGACTTCCCCGTATCCTTATGGCAATCATTGTCGGTGCAGGACTAACCTGTGCCGGGGATACATTTCAGTCCCTCTTTTCCAACCCACTCGCTACTCCTGATATCTTAGGCGTAACGAGCGGCACCTGCGTCGGTGCAATTCTGGCAATCATTTTGTCCTGCAGCATCTTAGAGACACAGTTAATCGCACTTGTCTTCGGACTGGTATCGGTCTTTTTCACCTTGAAGATTGCCGGTAAAAATAATAGTGGCTCAATGGTTTATCTTGTCTTGGCAGGTGTGATTGCCTCCTCGCTATTTAATGCAATCGGCTCCCTGTTAAAGTACACGGCTGACCCGCAGGACAAGCTGCCGGAAATCACCTACTGGCTGATGGGCAGCTTCACGAGCGCAACCTATAAGAAGCTCATCGTTGGCTCTCCGTTAATTCTGATCGGAATCGCAATTATCTTTCTTTTAAGATGGCGTCTAAACATTTTGTCTTTAAGCGAGGACGAAGCGAAATCGAGCGGAATCGACATCAAAAAGACACGTATGCTTTTTATCCTTGCCTCGACGGTCATTACCGCTTCCTGCGTTTCAATGTGTGGACAGGTCGGCTGGATTGGTCTGTTAATTCCACACTGTGCCAGAATGCTTGTCGGAAGCAACAACCGCTACGTCATTCCAATTAGCATCAGTCTGGGTGCCTGTTTCATGATTTTAATTGATACCTTATCCAGAACAATCAGCGTGATTGAGCTTCCGCTGTCGATTCTGACAGCCATTATCGGAGCTCCAGTATTTATCTCGCTGCTTAGCAAGAACAGGAGCAATCTGCGATGATTTTAGAAGTACAAAATGGCTGCTTTGGTTATCCAAAGCAAAAGGAAGTCCTGCATGACATCAATATTTCATTAGAGGCAGGACATATCTTATCGATTCTTGGGCCAAATGGTATCGGAAAAACAACTCTTTTAAAATGCATGATCGGCCTTCTTTCATGGAGCAGCGGTCATTCGCTTTTAAACGGTCAGTACATTCAGCAATTAAAGGCTAAGGAAATCTGGAACACGATATCCTATATTCCGCAGACACATGGCTTTTCTTTCTCCTACACCGGCCTGGAAATGGTCATGATGGGCCGAAGCTCACACCTTGGCCTCTTTGAGCAGCCGGGCACAAAGGAGATTGAGATGGCAGAGGCGATGATGGAAAAGACTGGAATCACACATCTTGCCTCGAAGGATTGTAACCGCATGAGCGGCGGTGAATTGCAGATGGTGCTGATCGCAAGGGCACTCATCAATGAGCCGAAGCTGATCATTTTAGATGAGCCAGAAACAGGACTTGATTTCCACAACCAAATCCTTGTTCTAAATATGGTCGAAAAGCTGGCACATGAGGACGGCATCAGCGCAATAATGAATACACACTACCCAACAAATGCAATGCGAATTGCAGATGAGGCATTTATGATGAACAGAAATGGGGACCGATTCTATGGGAAGGCAGCAGATATCTTGAATGAGGAAAATATTTCCAAGTCGTTTGATGTAAATGTCATCGTGGATGAGGTCATGTACAATGACCGTAAGCTAAGAAGCATTATTCCGGTATCGCTTACTGAATAAAACACTTGCAGTCTACCATACTTATAGAGTATAATAGTGTAAATTTATGATTATGTTAAATAGCAGCTAGAAGGGAGATTTGTTTTTATGGCTGGCGTATTTACAGTGGAACAATTGCGTCCGATCAAGGATGGAATGACCATCTCTCGCGATGCTAAGATGGGACAGACAACTGCGGTTACATTCTTTTCTCTTGGCAATGATACGTCCATCAGTCAGGAGCGCTATGATGTAACTTCCATTTACATTGGTGCAAAAGGAACTGCTGATTTTCTTATTGGAGATCAGGTAAAAAAGGAGCCGGTATCAGACGGTGACTGTCTTATCATTCCGGGTGGCACACTCTGCGGAGTAGAAACCGCTACCGGAACTGTCTATACAGAAATTATTATTAAAAAGGAGAATGATGTTCAAATGAATAATATCGTAAAATCTGGAGAAGTAATGAAGTTAAAGGATTTAATTTCTTATGAGGAGGGAAGCATCGCAAATTTAGACGTCGTAAGCAACGGCACCATGAAGTTTGTGCTGATGGCATTCGATGAGGGAACTGGTCTGACACCACATCGTGCACCAGGCAACGCAATCATCTTCGCACTCGAAGGAAAGGCTACTATCGGTTACGAGGGCAAGGATTACACTCTGTCCGCAGGTGAAAATTTCCGTTTCGATAAGAATGGTCTGCACAGCGTTACCGCTCAGGGCAAGTTTAAGATGGCTCTGCTGCTCGTTCTTGAGTAATCACATTTAAATACAGCTTAAAAACCTCCCGGAAGAAATTTTCTTCCGAGAGGTTTTTTGCTGTTGATACATTCATAAAACTACCGAGTAGTCACCGTCGCTGCCAACGCCGGCAGCACATATTTCCACTCCATATCGCTTGCCAGATAAAACTTTGTATAGCACGGCTGGTTGTAGCAGTTATTCTGCCATGCCACGCCGACGCGGTACTGAATGTCATGAAGCAGCGTAAACAATTTATGTGCTGACAGATCGGTGTTTGTGTAGATACGCACTGCACTGCTGTCTTCGAGGCGCAGAATAATTTCGTCACGGTAATCACCGAAAATATCTGCGACAAGACAAGGATTTCCCTTTGTGCCGTTGTTTGTAAGCGTCCCCTGTGGGTCAAGCATAATGCCATGTGTGTTATCGTTAATAATACCAGTCTGCTTTTTGCGTTCCATATAGTCAACACCGTCAATGATCTGCGTTGTCATATCAGAAGCCCAGTGGATATTCGCATTTGTTCCAAGGCGCTTTACATCAAGCTTGTTTCCATTGCAATCAAATGTGTCCTTTACCCACACCTGAAGACCGCGCACACCCGGTACGACATCTCCTATCATGCAGCGTCCAAGATCTTCTTCTGCATATTCACCAAAGAATACTTTTCCAGTAAGTGCATCGCGAAGCGCAAATCCATACGGTGCTGCCTTTGCACCCTCGAACACATTAAAGATCTGGTAGCCCGGCAAATCCGGATTGATTCTTGCGACATGCATTGCATCACCGTGACCAAGCTTTGCAAGACGTCCATCTGGCAGGTGATCATAGCTTGAATATAAAAGACTGCCATCATGGTCAATCACAGCTGCACCATAGATAATCTCCTGGCAGCCATCACCATCCACATCTGCTACTGAAAGGCTGTGATCTCCCTGTCCTGCAAACTTTCCATAAACAGGATCTAAACCTTCTTTTTCATGTGCATTATCATTAAATGGATTGCTCATTGGCACATGACCAGAATCTGCAATGAATCGTTTTGCAAAGTGACCGTCCTTAAAATCATAAGCTGTCACAGTGCTTCTTGTGTAGTAACCTCTGCATACGATAACAGATGGATGTTCACCGTCTAAATACGCAACACCAGATAAGAAACGATCTACACGGTTGCACGGTTCAATTCTTCTCATTGCATAATCGCCCCACATCAGGCCGTCATCGCCTCTTGGCACTGGAAAATCAATTGTCTCAAGCTCTTTTCCATCACCGCCAAACATAGTCAGATATTCCGGACCATCATAGATAAAGCCCTCAAATGCTTCAAGATGATTCTTATCGCTTCTTGACGGTGCAAATTCATATATAAAGTAAGAAACAAGCTCTTTTGCATCCTCACGGCTAAGCGGATAATGATACTTAACAGGAATACCAAAGCACTCCTCAAGTGTCGCAGGCCAGCGTCCAGATACAACCTCCGGGTGACTGCTCCAGCCCATAAACATCTCTACAAGATGCTCTTTATAATCTGCTGCGGTGCATACATAATTGTCCTGATTTGTCACGCCATTTTTTACATCGCGCGCAGGAAGAGTAATATATTCCTCTGTCGCTGTGCCGTCTGCTGCAAAACGAGTCACTTTTGTACCTGGTGCAGTCTTTACGCACATTTCTGCCTTGCCGTCACCGTCAAAATCATACACCATAAATTGCGTGTAGTGCGCTCCTGAGCGGATATTTGGTCCCATATCGACACGCCATAAAAGTGTACCGTCCAGTCGATAGCAGTCAATGTAGCAATTTCCGGTATAACCGCGATGAGAAACATCATGCGCATTTGACGGATCCCACTTTACGATATACTCTAACTCGCCGTCTCCATCTACATCACCAATACTCATATCATTTGCGCTGTAGGTGTAAGGCTGACCCTCTGGATACATCTCGCCCTTTGGGGAACGGCCATCAGCCGGCTTATTCATTGGAATATCAATGTAATTATTTTCCCACACAAAAACTTTCTTACAGCGTTCTCCCTCTTTGCCGTCAATAATCGGTGCAACACTATATGTATCCTGCAAGGTTCCATCTGTATCAAGGTAGTTAGTGCTGTCTGTAACGACTGCAATTTTATTTTCACCGCGATATACGGCATAATCAGCACCTGTAAGTCCTGTATCGCTGTAGCCGCGCACCTCGTCAATAAACATACGCCAGCCAGCATACACGCCTTCGTCTGTCTTAACGGCAATAAGACCTCTGTTTAATTTTTCAAGCTGCTCATGAAAAACTGCCTTAAGAGGTGTCTCAACGAGATTACTCATCTCATACTCAGTTTCATTCTTTACAGCTGCTACCTTTAAATAATGCGGCACATGCGTTGCCTTCTTTAAGACAAAGCTGCACTCTTTTGTATCGCCCACAAGCTGATACTTCATGGTCGAAATATCTTTATCGGCCCAGTAAACATGATACTTTTCGGCTCCCTCTGCCGGTTCCCAGGCAATTTCTACACAGTCATTATAGACCTCTTTTACTGTTGCATTCATAACGTTCTCCCTTTCTTTATCAAAGCGCGACGAACATATTTTGTGCCAGCTCTGCTTTCACCTTATCCAGCTTGTCATCACGCTCATATGAACGAATCAATCCTGCAAGAAGTCCGGCAAATGCCTTTGCACCTGCCTGCTGTAAATGTGCATTGTCCTTTTTTCCGTCTGGATAGCCTTCATATGCTCCCTGATCTAACCACATAAACAGCTTCTTAGAACCCTCACTTCCAACAGTATTTAAATAATCTGCAGTTGCTTTTCCCAGATCAAGCACAGGAAGATCATACTTATCCCCCATCTCAAGCATCTTATCACGATACTCTGGAAAGCTTACGCTAAACTTGCCATCCGGCGTATCATCACAATCTCTCATTGCAATTGCTGTCACAAGAACTGGCTGTGCGCCACGCTCCTTTGCTGCATTTATATAGCGAAGCAGATATTCCTCATACTGCTCTGGAGTAACATAACGCTCCTCTTTTTCCTTGTTTGCATCGTTATGCGCAAACTGCATGAACAGATAGTCACCTGACTTGATCGCCTTTTTTAAATCATCAAGGCGACCCTCATCAAAGTAGCTTCTGCTGCTTCTTCCTGCCATTGCACGGTTATCAATAAACAAGCCATCTGTCTCATAAATAATCGACTGGTCAAAATCAGACGCACTCTTTTGTCCATAGCCCATCCAGTCACAGCCATCCTGATTCATCTTTTGTTCTGTCTCTTTAAAATACGTATGCAGCATCTGACCCCAGCCAGTAATCGGCTTTACAGGTGTCTTATAGCTTTGTACGGTAGAATCTCCTGCTAAGTAAATTGTAAATTTTTTCATTTTTGCGCTCCATTTTTAAGTTTAAGAAATTTCTAAATTACAGTTCCTTTACGATCACATCCTTCAGGCTTCTCTTCGGAACATAATGAACCTGATTTTCGTCACGATAATATTTGATATCGTCGTCTTTTACCTCAACCATCTTTACTTCTTCAACTGGAACACCAAGTGCTATTACCATTGAAATTGCGTACTTCTCTGGATCTAATCCAAAGATTTCCATAAGCTCGGTGCGCTTGATATTCATTAACATGCAGCCGCCGTAGCCCATATCTCTTGCGCCAAGGAAAATGGTCTGTGCCACGATTCCTTCGTCAACGGTCAGATTCTTCTGAAGGCTCAAATCACGCAAAATCAAAATATAGCCTGTCGGACGCTCTCCCTCTACTGGTCCGTCCCAGTCACTTAAATAGCCTGCCCATGCCAGATTTTTGTAAATCTCTGCATTCATCTTCTCATCTGCGCAAAGTGCAAAGCGGATATACTGACGATTTCCACCGCATGGTGTGATGCGGCCTAACTCAGCTAGCTTTTCAAGTTCCTGCATGGTCATTTTTTTACTCTGGTCAAAGCGGCGGTATGAACGTGCGCCAGCTACTAAATCGTGAAATTTCTGTGTCATAATTATTTTTCTCCTTTACGCTTTATGGAATCCACTTTCATCAAGCCCTGTCAAAAGCTTTTCTAACTCTTCCATTGTCTTTGGCAAATCCTCGCGAATATAGCGAAGTGCCGTGATTATATTTAAGCACCACTGTGAAGTGAAGTTTGTAGTAATCCATGGAATCTCATGAAGTACTTCTTTATTTCCTGCATCAAAGATGTCATGCGCCAAAAAGCCCTCTGTATTATTATGAGTGCAAAGTGCATGAAGAAGAATCTTCCATGTAGCCTGTGCCAGCCACTTATCGTGCAAACGAGCTGCTCCATATGCTGCAAGTCCCGATGCCATAAATGGAAGGCTAAACTCTCTGTTTCCGATAAGACCATTTGATTCTTCTAACTGCTTTTCCTTTGGCAGATAGTAGAAACGGCCATGCTCTGCTAACATATCCTTCCATTCTTCATCGCCAAGCAAATCGGCAATCTCAATCCATACCTGAATAGCACCCATGCACACCTGCAGATGACTTCCTCCGTTTGTGCGCTCTCCGATGTAACGAAGATGGCTGTCCTTCGGATCATACTCAAAATCAGGACCTGAGGTAAGGCGAAGCGGCAGCGCCTTTAAATCATCAATACCAAGCTGAATCTTATTTCTATATGTGTCATCGTTAAATCGCTCCCACTGTGTCATCCAGTCAGAACAAAAACTTGACCAATCTGGTCCTGAACGCGCATGTGCCGGTGCATTCATCTTGTCTTTGTCAAAGAAGAAACGAAGCGGATCTGTCGTAACAATTGCCTCATCAGCATCCTTTACATCCTCAAAGACATCACCAAGACGCATATCACCTGTCAGGTAATAATAGAAACGATGATGACCTGCCATTGCAATACGAGCCTCCTTGCATGAGCAGCCCCAGTGACGCACGTTATGACGAGAGCCAAGACCTTTAAGCGGACCAAAATGATAGATATCAACCTCAGAACAGTGACGGCTCATTGCCTCTGCCATTGTGAAAATATCTTCTCTTCCGCTTCTCATAAAAGCTAACCACAACCACAGCGTTGGAACAAGCTCTGTATTCTGCCATGCGTAGCCGCCCATATCATAGCGCCAGCTATGGCGGAATGGATCATAAGTATGCATGATATCTCCATAATTAAACATGCCGTACCAACTGCGCACCTCTACCTCATTTTTATAAAAATCAAACGCCTTATCAAGCTGTTCCTCTAAGAAGCGCTCTACCTGTGTTTTTTTGGATGGAAGACTCCACTCACCAAATGCCTGCAGCTTTTCATAAACAGATGGATCTGCTACATATACAGGCGGCTTTTGAACACTGTCTGAAAAACGCTTTAATGCATCGGCATCAGATACTGAATTATTAGAAAGTTCAATAGAGAAATTGTTAGTATTTCCAATACCGTAAGCAGATGCACCAACTACATCGAAACCCTCATAATAGGTCTGAGAATAGCCCTGATCGGCATAATGACGAAAATCCATCGCCTCAACCTGTGGGCACCACAGCCAGAAAATCACCTCTGCATTGTCCTGATCAAGATCACCAGCCTCAACTGCTGACGGATATTTCTGCCAGAAATCTTTTGAGGAAAGAGAAAAGCTTCCGCTCTCATCAGCAATGTTTACGCTACCCGGTGCTCTCATGCCATGAAGTCCCTCTATGTAGCAGCAGTCTGGATTTACGATCTTCTTTTTAATGGAAAAATGTGTTGCGCTGTCCTGGCAAAGCACGTAGCGGCTCCAGATAGGCATATGCTTAGATGCTTCTATTGCAGTTGCGGCAGCCTGATCATTATCTGCATCAAGATAAAGCATCTGTCCCTTTGTCTGTGCATCATAAATCTCTGGCGCTACTCTTGGACGCCAGCTAAGAAGCTCAGCCATCTCCTCATGAAAACTTCCATGATCAGTACCAAAACGAATGTGACGGTTATACATTTCACCCTTCATTGGACGATGGAAACGCACACCAAGACCTTTTAAGAAATCCTTTTTCTCATCACCATCAAATAAAAATGTATGCTCAAAATCAATCTTTGTGCTGTTAAGATAGATAGTCTCTCGAATGACAAATGGCAGCACACGGCGATCATTTGCATGACTTACATGAGTTCCTCTTAAACAAAATGTTATGCGAACTGGTCCCTGCTCCTCAATAGAAACAGACTCAATCTCTCCTGTGTACGGCACTGTTTTTTGAATCAATACACCATCTTTCACACTTCTTTCTTCTAACTGCAGCACCAGATCTGCATCCGTCACCTGAACACATCCATCTACTGTTACATCGCGAAGAATCACATTTTTATTCTTTGGCACAACTGCGTGAACACATCCTGCGTCAACTATATATGCATCTTCCTCTTCTTTTACAAAAAGTGATGACTCCATATCCTTTTTGCTGCTTACGTCTTCATTTACAGGAATAACCTCAAAGATTTCACCATTTTTGCTGTCTGCGGTATGAGCTGTCCACTTTACTGAACCATCCGGCCAGTATGCTGTTATTCTTGACTGAGACGGCACTATTTTATTTTTTGTACTGTCTTTTGCGTACACATTAAAGGAAGCATCCTTCAATACAGCACCTTTCTCCCACATGCAGCCCCATGTTGTATAGCCATACGCTTCTCTGTTTTCCATCAGATGAAGTGTCATTGACTGAACTGTCTGCCCCTTCATTTCCATGTTTTTCATGTCCTCCATGTTCTTTTGCCCCATTTTTCACACACACACCACATATGCTTTTTTTGACAATTTGCATTTTGTAAGGCGTTTATTCACCAAAAAACAAAATAAGGGACACCCGGCTAAAACCAGGTGTCCCCAATACCGCTTTGGTATCACACCATTGACGGGTTTTCTTATTTTATTTTTAATTACTCAGCCTGGCTGGAAGCTTCCTCAGTAGCTGCTTCCTCAGTAGCTGCTTCCTCAGTAGCTGCCTCTGTATTCTCATCAGCCTCAGCGGTTTCCTGATCTGCTGCATATGCCTCGTTAACCTCAGCAATCAGATCATTTCCACCCTTATTTGCCCAATCATCCCAAGCATCCTGCAGACCCTGCTCGTCGATAACGCCACAGATATACTGTGTTCTTGCCTCAGACAAGATGTTGTCAAGGTCAGCGCCATACTTGGAGTAAGTCTCGGAACCAGACAGATAAGCAAGTGCCGGATTGGAAACTGCTACCGGACGTGTTCTCTGCTCATAGCACTCAGTCAGAGCCAGATCTCTGTCTGTCTGCTTCAGCGGCTTCTGATCATCTGCGTATCCCGGAATGTAAGCTACCATCTGGTTCAGACCAAGATGTGGATTCTCACTGTTGTCACGACCGGAAATAACTTCGATCTTTCCATCTGCATCCCAGTTGTAGGTAACGCCCTCAAGACCGTAATCAGCTAAGATAAGCATATCATAGTCATTTAACTTATCAAGGAAGGTAAGGGAATTGATAACATCTTCCTCAGTCTTAGCACCATCAGTAGTGATTACATAGAAACCATTGTAACCGGAAGTAGCAAGAGTCTTGCCATTGATCGGTCCTAACAGGTTCATAGATGCAAACTCATCTGGATTAGTAACAGACGGAACTTCGTTGTTTACGAAGTAGTCCCAAATACGGCGAGCGCCATCCATAACGTCGATGTAAACACCGTTCTGACCCTTCTTGCAGCCGTTTGACCACTCAGAAGTATCAATAGTTACCCAATCCGGGCTCATTAAACCATCATCATAAACCTTCTTTAACCAGTCGATTGCTTCCTTGTACTCAGCAGTCTGATGTACTGGAACAAGCTGACCGTCCTGCTCTACCCAGCCGTTTCCACATCCAAACCAAGTCTGAACGATATCAAACGGTCCTGTGTACTTAGTCATTTCCATACCGTATGTATCATCTACATCGTTTCCATCCGGATCGTTATAGGTGAAAGCATACAGCATATCATAAACATCCTGAATAGTCTCCGGAGTACCTAAGCCTAACTTATCAGCCCAATCCTGACGATAGGAGAAGCCGTAACGTCCAAGCTCACGAACACGCGGGATACCGATAACTTCGCCACCTACTGTCAGACCCTTTAAGGTTTCCTTGCTAACCTGAGACAGATTCGGGAACTTCTCGCTATCATTAAGATACTCGGACAGATCCCAGAATGCACCTTCCTCAGCTGCTGATACGATTGTTCCGTTCATAGCGCCGCCGCAGGTAAGAATCATTGGCATGTTGTCGAAGTCCATAAGAGTGGTTCCAAGAACCTGATCATATGCACCATTATCTCCCCACTTAATCTCGAAGTTGATTCCAGTGTACTCCTGAACCTTCTTAATAACCTCATCAGAACCCTCATTCTTTAAGCTCTTTCCTGCATTGTACTCTGGAACGAGTAAAGTTACTGTCGGCTGCTCATCTGCAAATGCCATAGACGGAAGCATTGTTGCTGCCATTGCTGCTGCCATACCAGCTGCTAAAAACTTCTTATTCATTTTTTTAACCCTCCTGGAATAAATATTCTGACAGTGTCCGAAGCTGCACTTTTTATAGGCAGCTTTCGGTCGCCATCTATGAAAGATGATCTGCGAAATTTTCGCGCTCATTATCACTTCTTTTTACTTATTAGCCCTTAACTGCACCTACCATAACACCCTGTGTAAAGAACTTCTGGATGAATGGGTAAACACAAAGAATCGGGACAGTTGCCACTACAGTAGATGCCATACGAACTGCCTTAGACGGCGGTGCTCCATTTGAACCCCAGTCCATAAGCTCATCTGTCTCTGCCTGCTGTGCCTGCTGCATAACCTCACGCAGTACCTGCTGTACAACCTTCATGTTAACATTATCAATATACAGCAGTGAGTTGAAGTATGCGTTCCAGTGTCCTACTGCGTAGAACAGACCTACAGAAGCCAAAACTGGCTTGGAAAGAGGAAGAACAACCTTAAGGAAAATGGTAAGGTCAGATGCACCATCGATGTGTGATGCTTCCTCAAGTTCCTTTGGAAGACCCTGGAAATAGTTCTTGATAATAATCATGTTGAATGCACTGATTGCACCTGGCAGCCACAGTGCCCAATATGTATTACGAAGATGAAGAATATTTACAACTAAGATGTAGCTTGGTACCATACCACCGCCAAACAGCATCGTAACTATAACCATGTTTGTGATACCGTTTCTCCAGCGGAAGTCGGAACGAGCCAGAGGATATGCAAGTGTGGTACTCATAAACATATTGATAAAAGTACCAACTGCTGTTACAAGCAAAGAGTTTGCAAGACCTCTAAAAATAGAACCATCTTTTATAATGTAAGAATATGCATTGGTAGAAAATACTGTCGGGAACAGGAAGAATGACTTTTCAGTCAGCTCTGCCTCTGTCGCGAAGGAACCAGCCAATACATATAAAAACGGGACAACGGTTGCTATGGCAAAAAGTGCTACGATCACATACAGAAGAACCTGTACAAATGCATCACCAGGCGACCGCTTAATTTTGTTTGCTCTTGAAATGTTGTTAGCCATCGCTTTTGCCTCCTTAATAGAATCCGCTCTCACCACAGAGCTTTGCAATCTTATTTGCACTTAAAACAAGAATCAAACTGACAATAGACTTAAAGAGTCCTGCTGCCGCTGATACAGAATACTGACCGCTTACAATACCTCTCTCATAAATGTAGGTATCAAATACCTGTGCTCTTTCAGCATTCAAATCGTTCTTCATCAAATAGATCTGCTCGAAACCTGTGTTTAAGATACTTCCGCACTTCATGATCAGCATGATAACAACTGTACCACGGATGGCCGGAAGTGTGATGTGCCACATCAGTCTCCATCTGCCTGCACCATCTACACGTGCTGCCTCATACAGCTGCATGTCAACACCGGAAAGTGCTGCTAAGAAAATGATAGTACCGTAACCAGTCTCCTTCCAGATACTCTGTCCTACAATCAACTGATTGAAGAACTTCGGATCGGTCAGAACCTTCGGTGTCCCATCACCCATAAACATCTTCATTAACTGGTAAACAGCACCGTCATTAGAGTTAAACAGCTGCTGTGTTAAAGATGCAACAATAACTAAGGATACGAAGTGAGGAATGTAAACCAGTGTCTGTGAAATACGCTTAAACGGCATACATCTTAACTCATTAAGCATCAATGAAAGAATAATCGGTGCTGGGAAAAACAATGCCAGACTCAATAATGAGATGGACAATGTATTTCTAAACAGCGACCAGAAACTAACTGTTTTACTTGTAAAGAATTCCTTAAAATTATCCAGTCCTACAAATTCACTGTAGATGAAACTGGAAAAGATGCCTGAATGACCACGAATACGTAACTTGTAATTCTGAAATGCCATTACCAGGCCGCCCATAGGCAGATAACAGAAAATGATCATCCAGATAACGCCTGGAAGAACCATCAGATACAGCCACTTATGACGCTTCATGTCAGTGATCAGCGGAGTCTTCTTATGCTGATAGGCTGATGTGTTATTTTTCTTACCCATGATTTTTCTCCTTCCTTCTTTTCTACTCCGATCCTTTTAGAGTGCATTCTATGCATTTACGACCAAGTTTTTTTATAAACTTTGATTTTCAAAGATGATATCTGCTGCACACGGATGGTGTATTTTCATTGTCGATATTATATAATACTTTGCTTATTTTTTCAATAGTTTTTTTGCTTTTTGTTCCAAAAATTTTATTTTTTTCTATTTTTTGTTAAAAATTTATCATTTGTCATTGGGTAGAACAAACAAATTTTGGATGTCTATTCAATTTATTTTTAGTTCGTAGCAAAAACGACCATTTATGTGAATAGACGCTTTTTGAGCTATATTCTTTTAATTTTCAAAGTTATAAACTTTAAGCTTTGAATACTCTCCTATCATCGGTGCAAGCTGTCTAAATCCAATTTTTCCACCTTCTAAGCATGGACCATATGTTGTTCCATCATCGTTGAAATTGAATACTTCTAAGTCATTGACAAAGAACCGCACCTGATTCTCATATTTTAAAAGACCAAGCTTATATGGTTTGGATGCGTCTGCAACGTCTGGAATAGGATCAGCGCCCTGCGCAACAAGATAAAATCCATAGCTCTTTCTTAAGTTGCATGTGTGGAAACTTCTCTCATCTGGCTCTTTTCTTCTGAAATAAGATACATGGAAGGCATTTATATCTCCGTGATGATAAAGCGGATACTCTCCTGTTCTTGGCTGAAGTGATTCATCAAAGAGGTCTTCTCCATTTCTTCCCTTTGCAGCAAAGAAAAGGATTGCAAGTCCTGGCTCCTTTAATGGCTGAAACTCCCATTCAATGTAAACATTGGATGGAAAATCCTTCGGACACCATAAAACGTAGTTTGCCTTCTGACCCTGCGCAGCACTTAAGCCGTTTTCCATGCGAAGCTTGCCCTCAGGAAATGAAATATTAGCTGTACCTTCAAGCACAAAGCCGTCGATATCGGACTTGGATGCAAGTGGGTTGTTGTAAATTAGTTTTGGAGTTTCTGTGATTCCATACTTTGTAAATTCCATGGTAGATATTCCTTTCTTTTTTATTGTATTGTAACCCGAGAGGTTATCGAAGGGGACCTAAGCGAAGTGTTTGTCGGCCACCCATTTACGTAACTAGTTATCAATTTCAGCAGTAGCACTCTTTTCAGAAGTGACATTTTGCAAATTATTCAAAACTTGCTTACCGTTTTTCTTACTATCTTCTAAGTGAGCTAATTTTCGCTGTTTAATCCTCTTTTTCCAAACGGCCTATCTCTTCTTCCTCTGCCAAAAGAAGATTGATTACCGATGCGCTAAAGATATCCTGCGGCAACTGTCCCTTAAACTCTGGATTAGCAGTCGTGTCTGCCTCTTTTTGATACCAGCCGTCTGGTTCCATTTGCCCAGAAGCAAACTCTTTCCCGGTGCGCCTAAATGTATCGTA
>ENA-OPYX01000252-OPYX01000252.1-human-gut-metagenome-genome-assembly--contig:-NODE-252-length-32146-cov-4.305163_pt1 | contig 32146 bp, 32 predicted proteins | sample MGYA00242639_ERZ504486 | MGnify/ENA primary metagenome ERZ504486 (study PRJEB26092, sample SAMD00036296) | human gut metagenome | host: Homo sapiens | study: EMG produced TPA metagenomics assembly of... | reverse complement strand
TTTTTTAAGTTATTTTCGTGCCGCTTTTCGTTCAATATCCACAGAAACCGTTTGTGTGGTAAATAAGTACTATTTTATATTTTTTCTCTTATTTCCGCAGTCATATTGCGTGTTGTCTGATAACTTTAGGTAAAAAAATTTTTGTTTACCACATGTACTTTTTTCATTTGTCGACGCAGATTTCATTATAGCAGTTGTCATTTTCCGGATATACGGTAATTTTCAGACTTTATTCGCATGTATTTTTGTGAATTTGCGTTTTTTGACATGAATCCCAAAAAAAGCATGCCGCTTCTAAATTTATATAGAACCGCATGCTTTTTGCTTGCAACTATAAGTCTTTTCATTTACATTTTTCTTTATTGAAATCAAAGAGCCGGTTTCGAGATAACTATATTTCCCATCCAAAACAAGATGCTTTATTGCCTGCCTTGCTTTAGGAAAAAGTTGTACTTCATCAAAAATGATCAATGACTCATGTTCATATAATGTCACTCCGGTTTCCGCCTGAAGTCTCAAAAAAACATATTCAAATTTCCTATATCATCAAAACATTCCCGTATATTATTCGCTGTTTTTGAAAAATCTATTAAATATATGATTTATATTCATTTTGGGCAAAATTTTCCGCGATCGTCGATTTTCCAACCCGTCTGGCACCTTCAAGCAAAACAGCGTATTTATCTGAATAAGTCTTTTTCCATTCTAATAATTCGTTATATACTTTTCTTTTAAAATACATAAGTATCTCCCAAATATAAGATCACAAAATGTGCATTTCTTCAAAATTTTCTGTTTTTATCCATACATTTTTTCGATCTGTCCGGGTTCCATAGTCTGTTCCGGCACAAAACGCTCTGACGCGGCATACTGATACAAACTGTAGAACAGCCATTTTGCCGCGATCTCATCTTTATGCAAAAGATCCGGCTGACAAAACAGTACGCTTCCATTATCCACTTTCGCCTCATAGATCAGTCCAAGCCTGTGATTGCGGGCAAAATTGTCGATTACCCAGACGATCGGTTCAATGTCTGTCCCGTCTAAAATTGCATTTTTTTCCTCTGTTACGATATCCCACCACTGCGGTGTCTCATATTCCTCCGTCACAAACTCCGCCAGCGCCGGATGCTCTGAGCGGATGTAAAGTCCCATCGTTCCAACCGGTTTTGGTCTGTTCATGCTCTCGGAGATCGATGCAAACATCGGGTAGCACCAGAAATCCGTACAGTAGGTTCCGATCATTGCATAGGCATCCCGGATACCGGTGCCAAAAAATAACACTTTCCTGCCTTCTGCCACCGCACGCTTTAACTCTTCATACCGATCGGTGATGACCGGCAGCGTATCCGCCTTCTGACGCAGTATGTTCACAACATCCCCCAGTTTAGAATGGCATTTCGGAAAGGCATAGATCTCATAACTGTTCTCTATACTGCTTCCCTCTATCTCCACATGGACCTCATAAACCTGCGGCACACCACACTCCGGAATCCGAAATGTTCCGTCAGCGTATTCACTCAGACGCGTCTGTGTAAAATGCATCCGCTCTGTCTCATTTCTCATGCGCTCCCCGGTCACTTTATTTTGCATGGTCACAACGATTCTGGCATCTTTAAGTTCTGTCGGATTCATGTTTGAAAACAGGATGCGGTAGGAAAATTTCATTCCTTCTTCATACACGAAGGATGGAAAAGAAAGCATCAGCACACAATCCGAACAAAAACTTCTCCAATCGTCCGCCGTGATCAATCCCTTATTTTCCATAAAAGCATTTAAGATACCGACCAATGCCGTCCCCTGTCCGGTAAAATCCTGGAGATCTAAGATCTGAAAACCTGCAAGTTCTCTGCTCTTAAATGCCGTCTCTAACTCACGTTTATAACACTGCACAGCAAGTTTCCCGGACGCCTGAAAAAACTTCTGCGCCATATGTACCATGCCGGCCTGCTCCAGCCGTTCCTTAAATATCTTTAAATTCTCCGGCACAAGCACTCCGGTATATTTTTCGATTTCCCGGTAATCCGGGTATGTCTCGTACTGCCCGATCTCGTGGGATACGACCGGGATGTGAGGGATCAACTCTTCCTTTCCTTCTGCCTTTACCTTCTTTGTCCCTGTTCCAAACTGGATCTCGATCTCCCCGACACCACTCTCCATCTCTGCTTTCTGTGCCGGACGGATTTTATCATCATAACTGTATTCCATTTCCGGTCTTTTAACCTGCACATGGCCCTGCGGGGCATCACACATGGCATAGGATCCACGGAACAGCCGCTCTTTTGAAAAACGTACCCCACAGAAAAAATCATCATTAACAAGCACAGTCGGCACAAACTGAAAATTATTTGATCCCTGCACATACCAGTGACGACGGTCCACCGCTTTATAATCACCGAGGATCTCATCTAACACTTTCGGATTTCCCCACAGCTCATTTCCCAGTGAAAACAGGAGAAATGACGGATGGTTTCCGTATTCCCTTAAGATATCATAGCCTTCCTGTTTTAAAAATTCCTGTCTCGTCTTATCATACTCCGGCTCCCCTTCCGCCGCGATCGTTCCCCAAAACGGAAGTTCCGGCTCTAAATACATTCCGACCTCATCCGCTGCCACAAATGCAGCTTCCGGCGGACAGCAGGTGTGGAACCGGTAGTGGTTGATCCCGTAATCCTTTGCGGTCAGAAACACCTTTTCCCAGGACTGCACATCCATTGGGGCATAGCCAGTCAGCGGAAAGATCATTCCGTCGTGTTTTCCACGCAGCAGCAGAGGCTGTCCATTCAGATAAAAACTCCGCTCATCCGTTGTGAGATCCCGAAAACCAATGCAGATCTTTTTTTCATCCGCATAAGTGCCGCCGGACGTCTCTCCAGAAATTTCCACCCTCATTTCATAGAGAACCGGCGTGTACTCATTCCAGCCTTCCGGTTCATTCTGTCCTTTTAGATCAAATGTATGTGTGATCTCATTTGCTCCCGCAGTAAGCTGTACCGGCACGCTCTCACAAAACCAGTTCACGGATTCCCCTTTTTTGCAAAGACTGACCGCAAGCTTTGCATAAAACTGCGATATTTTATCATCCACCGCTGCATTTACAGCGATCTTAAGCTGCCGTTTCTTCCAACACGACTCTGCAAAAACATCTTTAAGCCGCACACCGCGATACACCCGAAGTGAAATTTCACCTAAGATGCCGTTCCAGTTCGTCTGAGTATCCGGGGATGTCATATGACCGCCCGGCGCCTTATAATCCACATTGCTGATCATGACAGAAAGGTGTCCCCTGCCCTGCATTAAATATGCAGTCAGATCATAGATATGGCTTGTGCAGAAACTCTCACGGCTTCCCACAAACACGCCATCGATCCACACATAAGATTTTCTTGTGCGCTCTAATTTTAAAATGACCTGATCCCCCGGCTGATAATCTTTTACTTCCACCTCTCTGCCATACCACGCATACCCCTCAAAATGATAAGGTTCGGTCAGATATCCTATCCTCTTCTTTCTCTCTCCGCCCTTACCCTTTTCCTCGAGGTCGTTCCAGGCAATGCGATCGTGTTCCGAAAAATGTCTGTTATAAAATTCCTGTTCCATGCTTTTTTTGTCCCCGTCAAGGCAAAATTCCCACATTCCGCTCAAATCTGTTTTTGATTTCATTTTCCCTTCTCCTTCATTCAACTTTCTGATTCGTGTCCCCCTTATGGCGTCCCTGCAAATTCCTCCCGGCTCTAACTTAAGCCGGATTGCCCATGGCGGAACCGCCGCATCATCATACGTTCCTCATAAAAAACAAAAACTGCCGTCTAGATAGTCCGGTCTCATTTTCGGATAAGTCCCCCTGCCATCCGTAAAATACAAAAGCCCACCAATATTTTTTAACTCTCCGCGCTCGATCAGGTCATTGACGTACGAAAATACCGGACGAAAATCCGTGCTTCCACCGCCCGCAACCGTAAATTTCTGCATCAGTGCCGCAATATCCCGCTCGCTTCTTAATTCCACATCCGACCGGACCTGATTATCACACTGGATCACACGGATCTTTGACTGCGCAAAAAAGCTGTTTTTCTGTGTCAGGACAGAAAATGTCTCCTTTAAAAACTGTTCTACCAGTGCACCACTCGTTGAATAACTGGTGTCGATTGCGATCACAAATTCCCTGATTTTCTTTACCTCACGGCTCTCAAGCGGCTCCATCAACGGCATATTTCCATATAATTTTAATCCATAGGTATAATAGTTTAAATCAAATTCCTCCTGGTTCACGCCGATTTCTTCACGCAGCACGGAAAACCGCTGTAAAAAATCCTTATAACTTCTTCTGCTCTTTTCCGCTGTCGCCTGCGCCAGAAATAAATCTTCGCCGTCCGCTGTCTCGCCGCCGCGTAACTCCTGTTCCATCTTCGTCTGCCTTGCGATCTTATTCCACTGGTTCTGATTTCTTACCGCCTGCTCCTGCTTTGCCTGTCCGTCCTCTTTTTTCGGCCAGTAGCAGTGGTCATCCGTGTAAAATTCCTTTTGGAGCAAAAGCTTTTGTACCGGTTCTTCATTCTCGATTATCCGGTATATCACCGCCGCAGAAATTCCCATTTTCTGCTCTTTTAGCCTGTTATACATCTGTTTTCTCGTCCAGCTTAAAATACGTTTGGTACACTCTGCCTGCATCCAGTCGATCGTGTATTCCACCGCAATATCACACGCTAAATGCCACGTTTTCCTGTCCCGGTTCCCGCCGATCCACAGATGGGAAAAAATGCAGTGAAGCACCGTATGCAGATACGCACGGTCCAAATACTGCGCATTTTTCTCAAAAATTCCGATCAGCCATTCCGGTGCCACATAAAGATATGCACCGTCCGTCGCAAATGCCCGCAGATTCGGATCGGTCTTTAACTGTAACTGCGATAATGCCAGTTTCAAATACCGCAGTTCCATATATAATTCGTGCCGTACAAACTCCATGATCTTCGCCGACATCTCTTCCTGCCATTCTGACTCTGTCTGTATATGCGCCATTTGTGTTTCTCCTTTAAATTACGGTAGATTAAGATGATGTTTAGGACAAATATGCCATTAACAACATCTTAACATTTTTTACCATAAATCATCAAATGAATAGCGTTCTTTTTTCTGCTCCGTAAAGTATTTACTCTGCAGGTGCAAAAGTTCTGCTGTTCCTTCTGCCCACTCCATCCGGGAAGCCTGTTCTAATCCGGCTTTGACTGCCGCCTGCGAGATCCAGCCATTTTCACAGAAAAATGCGGTCATTTCCATATTTTTCTGCTCTACAAGTTTGGGTATGATATATAATTCCTGCTCCCTTAAATGTGCCACATAACGCTCCTTCGCCTCATCCGTGAGACTGACCGGATACCGTAACCGCAGGCTTAAAATGTGAAGCAGCGTGTGCTCTTTTTCTTCTGCACATGCCTTTGGAAAAATCGTATCATACAAACTTAGATCCGGGACTCCCTCCTTAAAACACTGCCTTGCCCGGAAACCTTCGCCCTCGATACTCCGCCCGAAAATATGCGCCGGAGCGATCTCATCATAGCTCTCGTAATATTCCGGATAAAAGACAACCGTCTGCCCTGTTTTTCCGGCAAATGTCACTTCCATATCCGCTGAAATCCGGCTTAAGATCTGTTTTGCCCCGCTGCGCTCCCCCACATCACAGCGCACCGTCAGAAAGTGAAACTTTTACAGTTCATAAAGGCATCGCTTCCGATTTCTTCCAGATACTTTCCGGTCACGAGCATCTCTAAGGCAGTGCAGTTATAAAATGCATAGTTTCCCACTTTGCGCATATTATCCGGCAGTGTCAGCTTTTTAACCTGGCACCACTAAGTTCCACAAGGCGTGTGTTCCAGTCCGCCCCATCTGCCGGTATCTCCTGCCATGTTTTTTCCTCTGTGTCATAGATGCAGACCGTGCACCCATACTCTGCCGGCAGATGTTCGGACACCGCAAAGCAGTAATCTCCTGCCTCCACCACCGCACGTCCGGCTATCATCTCCGGCACAACTGCCTCCTCTGACTCACCAAACATGCGCAAAATCCTTATATTTTCCTCACTGGTTTTGTTCCAGTAACATTGATAATATGTCTGCATGGTACTCCTCATTTCTGTACTGTTCAATGCAATTAAGATTCTATGCTTCCAGGCAGCTGCGTATCGCATCCTCATCCAGCTGTTCCCCGATCACAATGATGACTTCCTGCCCCATTTTGATCGGCGAGATCACCAGATTCTTTTTGGTGGCATTCATCTCGATCCACTGCTCTTTTTCATTCTTCATAAATCCCTTGATACGGAATATTTTTCCGCAGGACTTGTCCAGGAACAATTTTTTTGCGGCTTCCTGTAATTTTTTCTCCGTCAGGTGCATATTCATAAAATAGAGGGACTGGAATGTTTTTTCCTGTGTCAGATCCGGCTTGCGATAGTTTTCCATGTGGTATCCGCAGGATAACAACTGCTTAAAGTCCTCATCCGTCAGCTTATCCCAGTCTTTTGCAAAAACTTCGTCAAACTGTCTCTTACATCCAATATTGTTCAGGGAACGGTTTAAATGGGAAACGGCATTTTTCTGTTCCTCTTCCGTTGTCTCCTGTGTCTTGCTAAGAACAACACACCCTGCATTTGCCGCCTGCGATGCAAGCAGAAATTCTGCGCCTTCCGGCAGGTCTTCTTCCAGATTTGAATCCAAAACTGTGATGACATTTCCAATCTGATACCAGCCGTCTAACGGCTCCTCATGAAGTGTGTCAAAAAACTCGTCCACATCGTAGATCCCGGACGGCTCCACGATCACACGGTCATATCCGCACATTCCCATGGAGATCAGTTTGGTCTTAAAACGTCTCCGGTGCGTGTCAGTATCACAGCCACCCGATATCATCTCAAGTTCACAGTTATCCCCCCTTAAATCACCAAGCAGCATCATATCCACATTGACTGCCCCAAAATCATTTTCCAATATTCCGATATTCTGCCCCTGTGCAATCAGATGCGAAGCATATTTTCTTAAAAATGTTGTTTTTCCGGAACCTAAAAATCCGGTAATCAGATCTATTTTTACCATATTTCACATTCTCCTTTTTCAGCCGCCTGTTACGCTGTTTTAAATTTCCATTTTTACCCACTTTTCAATGAAAATAACCTTTCCATTTGTATCACAGGTTTGTGTGCAGGCAGAGAATCCTGTGGGACAGGATTCTTATTTATTCTGCCGCTTCTTTTCTTCTGATTTTAGCGCAACTGTGTCATACCACCAACCAAAATTCCCTTATTGTCATGATAAATCCTCTCAACCTGTGTCATTGGCAGTGGATTTTCTCCCATACCCGCCTCGACCGTATAACCCGGTCTGTCATATTCCTCGATAAACCAGTCTTTATATCCGGCATAACCGGAGGCACTTGGTGTCTCTTCCACCGCATAACCACTCACACTGGCAAAATAATCTGCGATCTCTTTTGATCTTGCCGGTTCATAATCAAGATATTTCCAGTAAATGACTTCACCCTGTGTATGATATGCAAGGATCAGTAAAAAATCATTCTCTTTTGTCAGCTCATATACTGCCACACTCTCCGGTGCGGTAAGCGGTGCCTCCCCCACAAAATCCCTCGGTGCCGGTTTATCATACCCCTGGGAAAATTTGATCTGCTTTGCCATCTCCCAGCCCGCCGGAAACTGCAGATTTAAATCCACCCCATCAATGTTTGCCTTCCAACCATCCGGAAATGGTATTGCCGGATAATCATCCGCAATCTGCCTTGCCCTGCGGTAATAAATACCGCTGTTTAACAGGCCATTGACTAAATCCACCCCATCCGGGTTCACAAGCGGCACCATGCAGAGCCTGTATTCATCAAATAACGTCCTCGCATCGACGGATTCCTGCCCCATGCCCGTCTGTCCACTATGTTCCTCCCGGACAGCCGATGAAAAAACAATGTTTCCACCTGCCGCATAAGCTGCTGCATACTCCTCCACAAATGTTAAGAGCACCGGCGTTGTAATGCTCTCATTGGCATGATAAGATGCGCTGTAAAATACCTGCTTCTCACCGGTTCCGATCCAAAGACTGTGAATATCCTTTCCCATCACACTTTTTCCTATGACACCAGCCGACAAAAACGGATAGCGCACCACAAGCCCGTCTATGATCCACTGTGTTAAGACCGACGTATATTTTACCATCTGCGGAACCAACGGAAATCCGAGCGGAACCGCTAAAATGGCATCAACAACCAGATCATCCGGATCGATCAGCGGATTTGCCACAAGGATTGCCTCCTCCGTTGTCCCATATCTGCGCGACAGTCCAAAGACCGTATCTCCCTTTTCGATCGTATGCATGCGGTATCCGGTCAGATATGGTTTTAACTGCTCCCATACCGCACGGTTTACCGTACACACATCCGTATTTCCGGTAAAATCTTTCAGCGCCTGACAGGTGTGCTCCCCGAAAATTCCGTCAATTCTCGTCGGATATCCCGCTCTGGTCAATGCAAGCTGCAAATATTCTACCCAGATACCACGGTCTCCCTGTATTAAAAATTGCATATTTTCCCCTTTGTATCATTCTTTCCACTATTATATGCACCTTCCCGGAAAATTTTCTTTTTTCTATTTTACAAAAGCGATATTATCCATGTTCACCGCACCGTTTTCTATCCTGTCAAACGCAAACCGTACACTTCTGATCTGACTCCTGTCAAATCCGTTTTCCTCCGTAAACTGCTTTTCCGTGATATGCACGGTCTGAAGCTGCCTCTTATATTCATTTTTTCCTGTGATATACTGGATCTTGGATAATTTTACCGGAAATGCCAGATACAGGATCGTAGAATCGCATAAAGTACTGACCGCACGATTTCCATGGATATCTGTCAGCACCACAGAAAAATCCATCGGTTCATTCTCCGCTTTCTCCCTCAAATCCATGGCATCAAAACAGATTCCGCCCTCTCCCATTGCCATCGGCTCATCCAGTGCGATCTCATAATATGCCGCTTTAGTGTCCTTCCATTTCAGGCGCACTGCATGGTTCTCCCTCTTTCCCATCGCCGATTCAGAATCCGCCAATTCTTCCTCCGTCCACATTGTAAAATGCTCCGCTGATACGCTGCCACATGGTGCCGTTTCTAAATCAGAGTCCTCCTCATAATCAGTGATAAACAAAGCGTCTGACGTTTCATACTGCTGCACATAGAGTGTTTCCGGCAGATATTCCGCATACTTTGCATAATCTGTCAGAAAATCCGCATAGGTGTCTTTTTCCTTTAAGCTCTTATCTAAAAAAACAAGCGAGGCAATTTTTAAGATCTCCTGCTGATCCTCCGCTGTAATAAAATTTTTTACATTCAGCCACAGGGAAAACGGCCTCCCGATATCATATTCTCCCCATTCCGTATTGAATTGCCCGTGATTTGCACCGGCAATATAGAGCGAGGATGCTATATACGATCCGTCTTTTGAAAATGAAACATTCTCATACTGCTCATTTCCGAGAAAAACACTGATGTCCTGATCGTTTGCCCCCTGCAGCACCAGATAATCGACATCTGACAATTCCGTTTCATGCCCCGCCGGCAGATACTGGCTGACAGACGGTGCAACTGCGATAAGTGCCCGGATTCTGTAATGATAATCAAACATAAACATTCCATTGCTCGGATATGCATCATACTCATTAAAAAGATATGCATCCGCGATCATCTCACCGCCCCGCGAATGTCCCATCAGTGCAATATTGTCCTCATCGATCTTACTGTAGACCGGCTGCGATTCATCCCCGTTTTTCTCTAAGATCTCCCCGATATTTTCCAAAAGAAGAACAGCGCGCGCATCATTTTCCCCACTTCTCTCATTTAAAATATTTTCATCCACAGAGACGAACACATAGCCGTGTGATGCCAGATACTCTCCGAGATAATCATATCCACGATATGACTCTGCCGTAATGCTGTGGTTGCCGTGCGCCATAAACACGACCGGACAGTTTTCTGCCTCCTTAGGAAACCAGATTTTTCCCGCGATTGGTGCATCTTTTCTGGTATGTTTCGTAAAGAAACTGCGATAGATTCTGTGCCACTTTTTCTCTTTTGCCACATATGGACTTAAATCCACTGTCCCCGTCGTCATATCGGTTCCACCATCCGGACCATAGGTCAAACAGACGGGCGTATATGCTCCTTTTGCACAGTAATCTGCAAATCCTGCCACCTCACCTGCCTGTGTCACATAGATATTTTTTTTGAGATAATCCGAAATATATCTGTCCGAAAATCCCTGTCCAAACAAAAATGCCAAAAATGCGCACCAGACGATGCAGCCCGCTGCAAAGTGGATTCCGCTAAACAGTGTATGCCGTCGTTTCACAAGCCACGCCCAGATAAATCTTCCCGATAACAGCAGCAAAAAATAAATCAATGCAGCAAAAAAAGTGCTGACCATATGTTCATTGCCAACACTTCCATATACACAGCAGCAGACAAATATCAAAAATCCTGCAATCCCATACAAAAAACTCTCAATATTGCGATGCCAGATGCGGCCGCCGATGCGCGAAAACAGACATGCTGCCCCCGCGAACAGCATATCGCCTAAGATCACTCCTCCAACGAAAAAAATCAGTTTCGTTCCAAAATATTCAGATGCCAGTGCACCGCAGAAAAATCCCGTGATCACAAGCACCACCAATTTCATTCCCCATCCGGTATCTTTCAGATTCAACCGGTATGCCCTGCCATATCCCTGCAGTCTGCCACGCAAAAATTTTCTCATCTGTCAACTGTCCCTGCTTACTTTTTTCTCCGCTTTTTCCTCATACATCAGCATCTCAGCCCGTTTTACATAACTCTCTAACACGTTTTCTTCCCCGGGATGTGCGACCACAACACCGATACTTGCGCTCAAATCAAAAGGGAGCTGCATTGCTCTCTGTGTCTTACTCAATTCCGTCCGGATCTTCTGTGCTAATACCCTGCCGGATTCCTCGTCCTTTGCGCCCTCTAATACAATAAACTCATCGCCGCCTGTCCGCGCTGCGATTGCATCTGCATCACAGTGTTTCAACATCGCTTTTGCAATGGAAACGATTGCAAAATCCCCATACTCATGTCCAAAAGTATCGTTAATGTATTTCAACCGGTCTAAATCGATAAACATCACTAACACAGGCATTTTTTTCTCGCGCATAATCGTGAAGTAACTTATCGACAACTTCTGGTATCCCATGCGGTTATAAAGTCCCGTCACAGAATCCCTGACATAAAGATCGGAAAGGATCTGGTTCATATGCTCTAATTTTTCTTTTTTATGGAGATTTTCCATCGCATTGGTCAGTGTTTTTATCACCTGGAACAGATATTGTTTTTCCATCAGATAAACTGCATTTTCAATAACAAAATACCCGACTGTACGGTTTCTGAAATGCATTGGCAGAAACAGAAAATCCGTTCCGCCCTTTTGTGGTTCAAAAAATGGAAAAATACCTTCGATCTCCATCTGGTCTGTATCCAGCATTTTACCATTTTTATATGCAAACTTTACCTGCATGCATTTCGGATAGCCCTCCACATGAAAATCTTCCTCCTCAAAAAAGCTGAGGCTCCGATGTGTTTTCACCTGTTCCTTATACGTATCCATATGTGAATCCAGTATCAAATACATCGCATCACACTTTAAAGACGGGATACATTGTGGAATACAATACATCATCTCACGGACTGTATTGCATTTGAGAAGCTCGTATTCCAGGGAAAATACTTCATCCTCAAACCGTGCTGTCTCAATTCCATACATGACCTGCCCTTTTAAATATTCTGCCTGATCCGGCACTTCTCCCGGCATACAGCCACAGCTGTCCCAGAAAATGCCTTCTGTATCCGTATAATAAAACCGGTCCGGTTTTTCCCCTTTCCAGATGTGAAGAAACAGATCTACACATGCGATTCCGACATTTTCCCGGATATGACTGATTGTGGAAATCCTCGGTTCATAATATGCCGCTTTGTCAAAATTATCAAAACCTGTCACACAAAAATCTTCCGGCACCTGGTATCCGTGCGCCGTGGCTGCCTCGCACACGCCAACTGCAATATTATCATTTCCACAGATAATCGCCTGTGGCAGCCTGCCTTTATCGTGTGTTTCAAGCAATTTTTCAAATCCGTTGACTCCGCACTGATATTCAAAGCTCTCACAATAAAAATCAGACTCCGAATATGTAAGCTGCTTTTCATCCATATATGCCCTTAAGGCAGCAATTCTTTTTACATTCTCATAATTATCTTCCGGGCCCATGACAAACCAGTATTTTTTACATCCGTGTTTCTCATAAAGGTGTTCAATCATCATCCGCATTGCTTTTTCATTGTTGATTCCGACATAATAAAAATCTTCAATCTCATTTGCAATGGAAATGACCGGTACACCGGACTCTTTTGCCCGCCGTATCACATCTTCCCACACCTCCGGATAGCCAATGTTATTGAGATCAAGAATGATTCCGTCAAACTCACGCAGATCCGGAAGCCGGTATATATTATACTCACCGGTATTATACTCCTCATCGCAGCTCCATCCGCCCGAACTGTTAAAGATGTACAGACTCACTTCCTCGCCGGTCTGTCTGATTCTCTGAAGAATTCCTGCCGGCCATGCAAAAGTAAACCACCTTTTCCAGCCATCCATAATCAGTGCAATTTTCTTCATGACTCTCTCCTGTCCACCTTAATCCTGATAGAGTACTATACTAGTACATCGTTTTCAAAATAACTACACCATTCACTTGCCTGCGGATTGGTATAATTATTTACGAAACGATGTACCAGACGAAAAAACCCCGGAAACAAAACGCTTCCGGGGTCTTCTATGCCAAATCAGCACTCGCACCCATTAAACTCTGGATAAGTACTCACCTGTTCTTGTATCGATCTTGATCACATCATCCTGCTCAACGAATAATGGAACAGATACAGTTGCACCAGTCTCAACAACTGCAGGTTTTGTAGCACCTGTTGCTGTATCGCCTTTGAATCCTGGCTCTGTATCAGTAATTCTTAACTCTACGAACAGAGGTGGCTCTACTGCGAATACGCTTCCGTTGTGGGAGCACATTTTAACCATTTCGTTCTCTTTTACGAACTTTAAGGCATCACCGATATCGTCTTTGGATAAAGCGATCTGGTCATATGTCTCAACATCCATGAAGTAGAATAAATCACCATCTGCATACAGATACTGATAATCTTTTCTGTCAATACGTGCCTGTGGGCATTTCTCTGTTGGACGGAATGTTTTCTCAACAACACCGCCACTCTTAATATTTTTTAACTTAGTTCTAACAAACGCTGCACCTTTACCTGGTTTAACGTGCTGGAATTCAATGATCTGGTAAATGTTACCCTCTAACTCGATGGTAATACCATTTCTGAAATCTCCTGCTGAAATCATGTAACTTCCTCCTTAAACATACGCCCGAGTTTTGGACTCTCTGATTTTTCTATTTTATAATAAATGCCTGTACATTTCAAGCTTTTTTTCGTTTTGCTCCATCAAATTGACAAAAAACTGCGGATTTATTCATTTCGCTCCTCAATCTCATGGATCAGATCAATTCTCGTCTGGTGTCTTCCGCCTGAAAACTCTGCATCTAAATATGCTTTTACGATGTCTTTTGCAAGCTCTGTTCCTACGATTCTTGCACCGAATGCAATAATGTTTGCATTATTATGCTCTTTGACAAGTCTTGCAGTTGCACAGTCAGAACATACAGCCGCACGTACTCCCTTTACTTTATTCGCAGCAATCGAAATACCAACTCCGGTTCCGCAGATCAGCACTCCGCAGTCTGCCTCCCCTGCCACAACAGCACGTCCGACTTTTTCACCGTACTCCGGATAATTGCAGCTGTCTAAGGTATCTGTTCCAAAATTAATGACCTCATGACCTAATTCTTTCAAATAATCCATGATGACAAATTTTAACTCTGTTGCTGCATGATCATTTCCAATCGCAATTTTCATTTTTTTCCCCATTTCTTTCTATTTTATTTACTCTTAAATGAGCATTTTATCCATGACAATAGCGCTGCCCAAAAATATGCTGTCTATTGTTTTCTTATTTTTTTTTCAGATCTCTTCTGTAGAAATACAGCACGATCTTTTCCAGATACCGTTTTAACACGATCTGTATCTCCTCTTTCGGATGAATCGGTTTTACCAGGATCGAGCGGATACCGGCACGCTTTGCACCATATACATCCGTAAAAATCTGATCTCCGACAAAATGGTATTGCCGGTATCTGTCCCCAGTTTCTCCATCGCCTTTTTATAATTTGCCGGATTCGGTTTGCCCGCCTTATAGATATAAGAAACATTGACTGCATCATTAAACATTTTCACACGCGGTTCCTTGTTGTTGGACAACAGCATACACGCAAATCCCAGTTCTTTTAAATGTGCAAACAGTGCACATGCACGCTCATCCGCCGGTGCTCCATGCCGCACCAGTGTGTTGTCTATATCAAAAATCACACCGCGATACCCCTGTGCATACAATTCATCAAAATCTATCTCGTAGGTCGAATCCAGATACTCATCCGGATAGAACTTTTCCATCATATTTTCTTATCCTCATTTTCATACAAATTTTTTGGGGTATGTATATTTTTATTTGCCTGCAAATTTTTGTCTGCATACATATTTTTTCATGTAAATTTTCATACAAAATACAGTGTACTATACTTTCAAAAAAATATCCAGTAAAAAAGAGAATCACCCACAGGCAATCCCCTTTCCATCATCAATGTTCTGTTTACAATGAGAAATTCTCATTCGGACGAATATATAATAATCCGGTCTGGCTCATACGCTCTCCAACAAAAAACTGATACTGCTGTAACACCTGATCCTTCTTCATATCAGAGATAGCTTTCTCTACATCCAGACTTGTAATATCGCTCGCGATTCCTTTCAGATCATACTCTGCATCCGGCTGATATTGTTTCGCATACTCTGTGGCACCATGATCCGGCTTGTTATCCCTCTCACTCTCTGTAACCTCAGCCACACGGGTATCTTCCCCCGCCGTATCTATGACATTTGGTACACTTTCCTCCTGAATCTGAGTATTCTTTATGGTATTGTAATCATAAAACCCCGCCTGTATACGGATACCTGAAATATTCATACCACCCAATCCCATCCATCTGCATCTTCTTCTTGACAAAAACTATATCAGTCTGCCTTTGTAAATACTTTAGCATATTTTTAGCGTTCCGTTACTTGTCTAACATCTTTTTCAATTCGCTCATAAATGTATTCACATCTTTAAACTCACGATATACCGAAGCAAACCTTACATATGCAACTGCCTCGAGATCTTTCAGCTTATCCATCACAAGTTCTCCGATCAGACTGCTCGGGATCTCCTTCTCCTCACGATTAAATATTTCCGTCTCAACCTCATCGACTAACTGATTGATCTGATTGACAGAAATTGGTCTCTTATGACATGCCCGCAGTACCCCTGCTTCAATTTTGGAACGGTCATACTGCTCCCTGTTATTGTCCTTTTTAATCACGATAAGCGGTATCGTTTCAACCTTCTCATATGTTGTGAAGCGCTTCCCACATTCATCGCATAACCGTCTGCGGCGAATCGAATTGTTATCGTCTGCCGGTCTTGAATCAATGACTCTCGTATTCTCACTGCTGCAAAACGGACACTTCATAAGCTACCTCCTATGCACAGACCCCATTTATTAAAAGTATATCCATTGTTTTTGTAATTGTCAACATAATTTTCCCTGTTATGTCCACCTGTTTTTGGTTATTTCAACGAAAAGTTTCGAAATATTTTCGTTTTACTGTATTTTCTTACGAACTTCTTTTTCTTCTATATCAACCAATATGATATCGGGTCCGATTTTTACGATTTTGCACCATGGAATATGCAGTTCAAATTCTCTTCCCACACATCCAAAAAGCTTTGCCGGTCCAGGAACAATAATCGTCCGGATACATCCATCATGCTCATCAAACTCCAGATCACAGACATTTCCAAGACACTTGCAGTCACAGACATTGATCACTTCTTTTTTCTGAAATTCACAAAAACGCATATAGTCTTCCAAATCCGTTCATTTAGAAAACCATATGCGTCCCGGTATATTTTTAGACTATTTTTTATACATTAAAGCGGAATAAGATTACATCTCCGTCTTTGACCACATAATCCTTTCCTTCCATTCCGACGATTCCTTTTTCACGCGCTGCGGAAAGACTTCCATTATCTAATAGATCCTGATAGTTTACAACCTCAGCCTTGATAAATCCACGTTCAAAATCCGTGTGGATCTTTCCTGCTGCCTGTGGAGCTTTTGTGCCTTTTTTGATCGTCCATGCACGGCACTCATCTTCTCCGGCAGTGAGGAAGGATATCAGTCCAAGAAGTGAATAGCTTGCAGCTACAAGCTTGTCAAGTCCGCTTGACTCAACACCGAGATCCTCAAGATATTCTTTTTTCTCATCCTCATCAAGCTCTGCAAGTTCCTGCTCTATCTGCGCACAGATTACGAATACTTCTGCGCCTTCTTCTTTCGCCATCTCTCTGACTTTCGCAACGTGCGGATTCGATGCTCCGTCATCTGCAAGATCATCCTCTGCCACGTTTGCCGCATAGATCGTAGGTTTTGCTGTAAGAAGGTTGTATCCCTTAAACCAGATCTGTGCATCATCATCGTCCGGTACTTCAAACGTTCTTGCCATCTTGCCATCTTCAAGATGCTTCTTTACTGCCTCTACAAGTTCAAGTTCTTTCGCAAGCGTCTTATCCATTCTTGCCTGCTTTGCAATTTTTGAGATTCTTCTGTCAAGGATCTCAATATCTGAGAAAATAAGTTCAAGATTGATCGTTTCAATATCTCTTGCCGGGTCAATGGATCCATCCACATGGATGATATTTGTATCCTCAAAGCAGCGTACGACATGAACGATTGCATCTACTTCACGAATGTTTGCAAGGAACTGGTTTCCCAATCCTTCCCCCTTACTTGCACCCTTTACAAGTCCTGCAATATCAACAAATTCAATCGTTGCTGGTGTAACTTTTTTCGTGTGGTAGAGTTCACCAAGCTTTACAATTCTCTCATCCGGCACGGATACAATTCCCACATTCGGATCGATCGTAGCGAATGGATAATTCGCCGAAAGTGCGCCTGCCTTCGTAAGTGAATTAAATAATGTAGACTTTCCGACATTTGGGAGTCCGACGATTCCAAGTTTCATTTTATTTTCCTTCTTTCTTATTTTTCTAGTGTTTCAAGGACTTTTCATGTGGTTGTCCCCCATCTTGTCCCCCATTTTTATATATTTCATTTATGACCTTTCATGAACTTATGCAAAAACCATTCTATCCATATAATTGGAAAACTTATCTATCTCGGTTTTCACTGTTTCTTCGGTCAAGTGACTATATAAATCTAATGTGATTTTTATTGAGCTATGTTCCATCATTTGGGATAGCATTTTGTAACTCTTTGCATACTCTCCTGATGCACTTTCCAGAAATCGTGTTGCAAATGGTTCTATTTCTTTTTTTAGTTTTGGGTAGTTTCCATTTCTAACCGTATTAGGTCTCTTGTTGTTTTCTTTAAATCCATTCCATTGTTTGGCTTCTTTTACATTATCAAATATCCTGTCTACTCTTTTTCCACTAGCCGTTATAAAACATGCTCTATATTTACCATCTTTTTTTCGTTGGCTTAGATTTAGACCTAAATCTCTTTTAAATCAACTCCCATATTCTTATTTGCTCCCTTTATTAAATAAAAGAAGCCACCATATGACAAATAGTATATTAACATGGCTAGTGCTAATATTCAAGAAAAATCCTCCCCGCCATAGGGTAAATGAAATGACCCAGAAGCATATTTCTTGGTCATCATTTATGGAAAAGGTGACCTTGCCGTTATGAGCATTGAAGCCTACGAAGAATTAACCAGTCGCTTTGAATTATATAGCCAGATTAAAGAGGGTATGAATGATATTGCCTCTGACAACACACGACCATTCTGTAAGTCCGATATACCTGTAAAGCAGAAGAACCAATCCTCCGCTGACTACCACACTGGCTGCCGAAAACAATAACTGTTTTGCAAAAAGACGGAACCCGCCATAAAAATTGGCTGATTCCGTCTTTTTCTATGATTCATCCGCCATTGCCGCATCATCCCGCGATTCAATGACGATCAATATTCCATTTTCAAATGTAATTTCTGCCTGTTCTTCAGTTATCTCATTACTCACACCAATTGAACAGAAACCCTTTAAGCAATAATCGGCAAGCGGATATTTAAATCCCGCAAGATACAGATGCTCTACCTGCGCGGTATACGGAATCAGGGAAACATATTTTCCAAACTGTTCCTCTTTTTTTAGTACCATGCCGTGATCTGTCATACGGATACGGTTATTTGCATCCAGCAGTTCAATTTCAACTCCCAGCTCTAACCCTATGCCCAGAAGTTCAATATTCCCCAGCACATGATCTAACCTTGAACCGGTACCACCAAGCACAGTGATGCACTCCGCTCCCATGGAAATTGCAAGACGCAGCGCAAATTCTGTATCTGTGTCATCCTTTTGAGGATTCAATCTGTGCCAGACGATCCCTTCTTTTTTCTGAAACCATTCCAGTGTCTCTTTGCTTACCGAATCAAAATCGCCGATAATGACCTGTGGAACAATTTCATTTCTCCGCAAAAATTCCATACCGGAATCTGCAGCGATCACTGTTTTTTCAGCAAAGCCTTTTAAAACCTCTATCGCAAATGCATCTTCAATTTTTCCACCCGCTATGATAAAAAAATGTTTCATCCATCGGCTCCCATCATTCATTAATAATATTTAAGAAACGAATCGTATTCTCGGTCACATCCCCGGAAAAAATTGCACTGCCAGCAACAATAATATTTGCTCCTGCATCCATCAATTCTTCCACGTTTGACAGATTTACGCCGCCATCTACTTCAATGTCCGTTTTTAATCCCTTCTCATCCACGATTTTTCTTAATTCACGGACTTTCTCCACCGTATAGGGAATCAGTTTCTGTCCTCCGAATCCCGGATTTACCGTCATAACAAGAACCATATCCACTTTTTCAAGGACACAGGATATTGCAGAAACTGGTGTTGCAGGATTGATGGCAACACCTGCTAAAAGTCCTTTTTCTTTGATTTTTTCAATAGTACGGTCAAGATGTCTGCAGCTTCTCTGCATGAACAGTGATAAGATCTGCACCAGCCTCGGCAAACTCATCAATATAGCGTCCCGGTTCCTCAATCATCAGATGAACATCAAAAATACGGTCTGTACATGCTCTTATAGCACGGATGACCGGCATTCCAAATGAAATACTCGGAACAAACATTCCGTCCATAACATCAATATGGACATACTGTGCCCGGCTCATCAAGCTCTTTTATCTGTTCTCCAAGACGGCTGAAATCAGCCGATAATATAGATGGCGATAAACAGTTCATTTTTTTCTCCGTAATCTAGTCATTTATTTTAATACTTTCGGACAGCCTTTAATTCCTCATACAGCAATTTATAGTTTTCATACCGCAGCAAACTGATACTTCCTTCTTCTAACCCCTGTCTTACACCGCAGTCCGGCTCACTGATATGATTACATCCCTGAAATCTGCAATATGGTTCCCATTTCCGGAATTCCGGATAAAACCCTTTTAAGTCTTCTTTTTCCATTCCCGGAATGTAAAGTGTGGAGAATCCCGGTGTATCCATAATATAAGTATCCCCGCCGATCGGTATGATTTCAGAATGTCGTGTGGTATGTCTTCCGCGCTCGATCTTGCGGCTGACTTCCCCTGTCTGCATGGTGATGTTCGGCTGCAGGCGGTTCACAAGAGAAGATTTGCCAACTCCCGATGGTCCTGCCACCGCCGCTGTTTTTCCTTTCAAAAGTTCTAACAGCGCGTCCACACCCTTTTCCTCTTTTGCACTGACATAGAGTGTCCGGTAGCCGCACGCCGCATAGATGTCTGCAAACGCATGCAGTTCCTCCTCCGTAACCAGATCTGTTTGTTAAAACAGATTGCAACCGGTACATTCTGATATTCCATCATAACAAGGAAACGGTCTAACAGATTAAAATTAGGCTGTGGTTTTGCCGCCGCAAAAATGATCAGCGCAAGATCGATATTTGCAACCGCAGGACGAATCAGCTCATTTTCCCTCGGCAGGACCTTTTCAATATTTCCTTTTTATGTTCCTCATCTAACACAGCAATCTCGACATTGTCCCCCACCAGTGGCTTGATGTTCTGGTTTCGGAATACGCCTTTTGCCTTGCACTCATAAATTCCGGATCCCGCTGCATGAATGTAGTAGAATCCGGAAATTCCCTTGATAATTTTTCCCTGCATAAATCTTCCTATTGTCTTTATTCTTCCTGGAACTGTACATCAATCGTCTGGTCTTTTAAATCATTTCCATTTAAGTCCAGCCAGGTAACTACGATTTTACCACTGTCCGAAAGAATACCGGTCTTTGTCAGAATCAGTCCGCCAGTACCAAAATCTGCAATCGTTTTGCCGTACCAGGTCTGTAAAACATTGCCCTGATCATCATATAAAACAATGTCTGCACCGGAGATATTCGATGTATCTGATGGAAGCTGCAGGCTGACATTCAGCTTATAAGTCTTTGTGGTGATCTGCTGTGCCGGTTCCGGTCCAAGACTGACTGTGATCGTGATGGATGCTCCCGGATCTGCCTGTGTTCCCGACGCAAGTGACTGTCCGATTACGATTCCGGCATCCGTATCACTGTATTTTGTGACCGTTGAAACATTAAACTGTGATAAAAGTTCTTTCGCCTGTTCCTCTGACTTATAGCTTGTCGATACATCAGGTACTGTAATCTTCTCTGAGCCAAGGCTGATCTCAAGTGTGATCGTATCGCCCTCTTTTCCCTTGGTATCCCCATTTGGTGTCTGGGAAATTACATATCCTTCCGCAACGGAGGAACTGTAGGAAGTTGTCTTTGTGACCTGAAATCCCTTTGCCGTCAATGCCGCACTGGCATCAGTTTCACTCTGTCCCACAACGTTTGGTATTTCGACCGTATTCTCACTGGTTCCGGCGGCAGATCCGCTGCTGATGATAACTTCGATCGTTGTATTCTTTTCAACAGTCTTACCATCTGCCGGATCCTGGCTTATGATCTGTCCCTTTTCTACGGTATCAGAGGATGCGGTTCCAGCCTGTCTGATGCCGAGTCCGGTTCCGTTTAACTCCTGTTTTGCCTGATCCATGGTTTTTCCTGTCAGGGAAGGTACTACTACACCGTCCTTGATCTGGGTACTCTGACTGTCTCCCGTCTGTGTTTCCGTTTTTGTTGTTTCTGTATTCGAAGAATTGTTCTTGTTAGACTTCATACCCCCGACTAACGTGATGCACAGGTAAATAATGATGATAATGATCACTACACCTGCTGCGATTCCCATGATCGTGATTGCCTTTTCCATCTTCGGATTGATATCACCATCCTCGTCATCAATATCATCATCGTCGTCCTCGTCATCATCATCGATCACCGGCTCCTGTATTTTGATCGACGCCGGATCTATATAGACGTTTGCAGTCTGTTTCTTGATCTGATTTAAATCATCTGCTCCGATCACCCTCGTCTTATCCTGATTTGCAAGAGGTACCATCACAACAAAATCCTCGTTCGGGCTGATCAGTGCTTTTCTAAGATCGGCCAAAAGTGCTGTCATGGAAGCATATCTTCTGTCAGGGTTTTTCTGTGTACATTTTAAGATGATCTTTTCCATACTGATTGGAAGATTTGGTGCATAAACACTTGGCGGTACTATCTCTTCCTGCAGATGCTGGATTGCAACGGCAACTGTCGTATCTCCGTCAAACGGAACACGTCCTGTCACCATCTCATACATCACGATACCCAGTGAATAGATATCACTCTTGCCATCCACAAATCCGTTTCTCGCCTGTTCCGGAGAAGAATAATGTACGGATCCCATCACATCCGAACTGATCGTATTTGATGTTGCTGCCCGCGCAATACCAAAATCTGTTACTTTTACTTTTCCCTCAGTGGAGATCATGATATTCTGCGGTTTGATATCACGATGCACGATATTTTTATTATGGGCGGCTTCAATACCTCTGCCCACCTGAATTGCGATGCTGACTGCCTCCTTAAAAGAAAGCTGTCCTTTTTTCTCAATGTAGGTCTTTAATGTGATTCCTTCCACATATTCCATCACGATATAATGCAGGCCATTCTCACTGCCGACATCATAAATATTTACAATATTCGGGTGCTCTAACCCTGCAGCTGCCTGTGCCTCGGAAACGGAATTTCGTTACGAAATTAATATCCTCGGAAAATTCTGCCTTTAATACCTTGATTGCTACAAATCTTTCCCAGTGTAAGATCTTTTGCTTTATATACATCTGACATTCCGCCAGCGCCAACTTTACCTAAAATTTTCATAGCGGTCTGCTATGTACATACCTTCTGTCAACATTCTTTCACCTCATCAGAAAATGGTTCTATCAATACAACCGTAATATTATCCTTACCACCATTTCGATTGGCAGTCTCAATCAGCTTCTCTGCTTTCTCAACAATGTCCCTCTGTCCCAACACAATATGCCGGATCTCATCATCTTCAATCATATTTGTCAGTCCGTCGGAACACATCAAAATCTCATCCCCAGGTTTTAAACTGATCTCAAAGAAATCAGCTGTCACCTCCGGCAATACACCGACTGCCCGTGTAATGATATTTTTATCCGGATGATCTTTCGCATCTTCTTTTCTCACTTCACCTAAACGAACCATTTCCTCAACCAGAGAATGATCCCTTGTAATCTGTGTAATATCTTCCTGATTGATCACATACAGCCTGCTGTCTCCAACATTTGCGGCATAGAGTGTATTCCCGATCACCGTTGCAGCAACGATCGTTGTACCCATTCCATTTTTGGCCGGATCTGCCTGTGCCTCTGTCAAAAGCAGACTGTTCGTCATGGAAACAGCACTCTTCATAATCGCCACCGGTTCTTTTTCACCCGATTTACCAATCAGTTCCACAAGTTTCTCAACTGTAAATCTGGAAGCATAATCACCTGCAGCGTGACCACCCATTCCATCCGCTACTAAAAAAAGATTCGGCAGATTTCCCACAGCGGTCTCTGATGTAAACATATAATCCTGATTCATTTCCCGTCGCTGCCCGATGTGCGTCATGGAAAACGTCTTCATCTTCTCTACTTCCTACCTTTCTGCATGGCTGATATAACGTTTGCGCAGCTGTCCGCATGCACCGTCTATATCCCTGCCCATTTCCCCTTCTAATTGTAACGTTAATCGCATTTTTTTCAAGCCTATTTTTAAAATTAAGAATTGCTTCATGATCCGGCTGCACATAAGAACGCTCTTTGATCGGATTGACCGGAATCAGGTTTACATGACAATTCATGCCATGGATCAGGTCTGCAAGCCTTCTTACATCCTCATCGGTATCATTGACACCACCGACTAAACTATATTCAAATGTGACACGCCTTCCTGTCTGTTCAAAATAATAACGACATGCCTCAATTACTTCATGTATCTCATATTTATTGGCAATCGGCATCAGTTCAAGTCTCTTTTCCTGCGAAGATGCATGCAGCGAAAGTGCCAGCGTGATCTGCAGTTTTTTATCCGCCAGTCTCTCATTTTCGGTACGATACCGCATGTCGACACCGTCACATTTCCGCTGGCTGATGTTCAGTCCGTCTTCATCTGTCAGAAGTTTGATGAATTTCGAGCAGATTGTCAAAATTATCCATCGGTTCTCGGTTCCATCACAACAACATTTGCAACCCTCTCCCCGGTATCTCTTGTGATCCGGTATATCTGGTCTAACATCTCTGACGGCGTCAGTCCCCGCACCAGTCCGTCTAACGTGGATGCACAGAACCGGCAGCCCATCCGGCAGCCGACCTGCGAGGAAATGCAGACTGAATTGCCATGTTTATATCGCATCAGAACGCTCTCGATCACGTTTCCGTCATCTAATGCAAACAGATATTTTCTGGTACCGTCTATCTTTGATACCTGTACCGCCTCCTGCTTTAAACTTACAAAATGACATTCCTTCTTAAGTTTTTCCTGAAGGGATTTTGACAGATTTGTCATTTCATCGAAAGATGCTGCCTGTTTTTCATGCATCCACTGATACAGCTGTTTTGCACGAAACGGTTTTTCCCCGATAGATTCCATATATGATTTTAGTTCTTCCAGATTCATGGATTTGATATCTGTTTTTTCCTGCTGCATAATTTCCTCTTTTCCATTTTCTTTCCGGGTGGCTATGAGATACGTCTTAATCTGGCGTAGAAAAATCCATCTCCCACCTGTGTTCCCGGATAAATCTGTTCCATATCAAGCAGTTCAAATTCAGGATGTTTTCCTAAAAAACCACGCGACATTCTCCTGATTTTCTCCCGGGTTGATCGTACAGGTAGAATATACCATGATCCCGTCCTTTTTGACATAAGAACAGACCGTATCTAGAATCCGACGCTGAAGTGCTTCTAACTCTTCCTGCTGCCCCCGGCTCATTTTATAGCGGATGTCTGTCTTTTTGCGCAGAACCCCCAGACCGGAGCATGGCAGATCTGCGACCAGCACGTCCGCTGTATCTTCTGCACTCTCGTCCGGCACCGTGGCATCCCACACTTTTGTCGTCATATTTTTTATCTGGTAACGGCTGATATTTTCCTCGATCAGTCCGGTCTTATACCCTGTCAGGTCACGCGATTCCACACTTCCGGTGCCGTCCAGCATCTCAGCAAGATGAATGCTCTTGCCTCCGGGAGCCGCACAGACATCGATCACATGTGCGCCTTTCTCCGGTGCTGCGGCCTCAGCCACCATCATGGAACTGATATCCTGCACATAAAAAAGACCGTCCTGAAATGATGGAAGTGCCATCAGATGATCAAAACCTGAAATTGCAAATGCATAGTGATATGCATCCGTATATGGCAGTCCGGCATAAGAAAGTTCTTCTAACGTCTGCACCGTCACGCCTTCGGCTTTTAACTGTTCCTTTAACGCATCCGGCGTAATTTTGGTCACATTGGTACGGATCGTAATCGGTGCTTCCTTTGAAAAAGCATCTAAAATTGCCTTTGTCTGCTCCATGCCATAGGCGTTAAGCCATTCTTCCACAATCCACTCCGGCATGGAATAACGCACACTTAACGCCAGAACCGGCTCCTTTTCTTCATCCGGATACCGGATGGAACCACTGTTTCTTGCAATATTTCGAAGCACTCCGTTCACAAAACCGCTCAGTGTGGAAAAACCGCTTTTTCTTGCCAGTTTTACCGCCTCATTGCAGGCTGCCGAATCCGGTACGGAATCCATATACTGTATCTGATACACACCCATTCTTAAAATATTGCGGATGACCGGTTTCATTTTTTTCACTTTCACTTTTGAGAACTGGTCGATCACATAATCAAGTTCGATCATGTGCTGGATCGTTCCCTCCACCAGTCTTGTCAGAAACGCCCGCTCATATTTTTCCATATACTGATATTTTTCGAGCACGGCACGGAGCACCTGATTGCTGTATGCCCCATGTTCCGTCACCTCAAGCAGAACATCAAGTGCAAGTCTTCTTGTATTTACGGTATCAGTCATCACGATTACGTCCTCCAAATAAAAGAACCAGCCTTAACAGCTGTAAGATTGCTGCCGCAGCACTTGCAACATAGGTCAATGCCGCAGCCTTCAATACTTTTCTGGTATAAGGCAGTTCACTGTCTGATAAAATTCCCTGCTCACCTAAAATATGGAGTGCCCGGCGTGAAGCATTAAACTCTACCGGAAGAGTGACAAGCTGGAATAATACTGCAAATGAAAAACATAAGATTCCAAGATTGATCAGTATTGCACCGGTTGAGCGGTTAAAAAACAGACCGATCAGAATTAACGGCCATGCAAGTGTAGATCCAATGTTTGCAACCGGAACGATCGCCGTGCGGAGTGTCAGCGGCACATAGTTTTTCTGATGCTGGATCGCATGTCCACACTCGTGCGCTGCAACACCGATCGCTGCAACAGAATTGCTTCCGTATACGGAGTCAGACAGATTCAGTGTCTTTTTTGACGGATTGTAGTGATCGGTCAGACTTCCCGATATATGGCAGACCGTCACATCATAGATACCGGCTGAATTTAAAATACGTTCCGCCGCCTGTGCCCCGGTCATACCGCTCATACTGCGGTACTGGGAATATTTATTGAAAGTACTCTTTACTCTTGCAGATGCGATCAGGCAGATCACTGCGCCGATCAGAACCAAAACATAAGTCGGATCAAAACCATAATAGTAATAAGGCATATCAGGTTACCTCCATTCATTAACCACGTGTAAAATAAGTTCCCTCTTCCACCGTATAGCCATTTAAAAATGCATCCGTGGTCATACGTTTTTTTCCTTCTAACTGTACCTCAAGAAGCTCTAAGACACCGTCTCCTGTCTGTACCAGAAAACTTCCCTTTTCCGCTTTTATGATGCATCCCGGAGCCGCTTTCTTTTCATCCGGCAGCACATTTGCCCTCCATATCTTAAGTGTCTTTCCGTCAAGTCTCGTATATGCACTTGGCCACGGATTTAAACCGCGGATCAGACATTCGATCTCTTTCGCACTCTTCGTCCAGTCAATACTTCCCAACTCTTTATGGATCTTTGCTGTATGTGTGGCTTTACTGTTATCCTGTGGTGTGTAAACAGCCGTTCCATTTTCGATTGCTTCGATCGTCTTTACGCAGAGTTCTGCTCCAACCTCTGCAAGGCGGTCAAATAAACTTCCACCTGTCTCATCCGGCCGGATCTCCACTTTTTCTTCTAAAATGATATCTCCCGTATCAACACCTTCGTCCATGCGCTGTGTGGACACTCCGGTATACGGATCGCCGTTGATGACAGCCCACTGGATCGGTGCTGCGCCACGATATTTTGGCAGTAGCGATGCATGTACATTCACACATCCATATTTTGGCATGTCTAACACTGCCTTTGGTATAATCTGTCCAAAAGCCACCACGATCATGATATCTGCATGGAACGATTTCAGATACTCGATACATGCGCTGTCCCTGACACGCTCCGGCTGATAGACCTCAATGCCGTGTGCGATGGCACATTCCTTCACCGGCGTATATTTTAATGCCTTACTTCTTCCCACCGCTTTATCCGGCTGCGAAACGACCAGCACAACCTCATGACCGGCTTTTATGATCTCTTCTAATGTCCCCACCGAAAAATCCGGTGTTCCCATGAAAATTACTCTCATTGTTTATTCCTCCGGATCATCATAAGTTACATCATGTAACGGTCCTTCTACAATCTCCGTGTACATATGTCCGTCAAGGTGGTCTAACTCATGACAGATTGCACGTGCCATAAGCTCGGTCCCCTCGATCTCATATTCTTCCATATTTTCATCAAACGCGTGTGCCTTCACATAATTCGGTCTTGTAACGGTACCTGCTTTTCCCGGAAGACTTAAACAGCCCTCATCCCCGGTCTGCTCGCCTGACTTTTCCAGAATCACCGGATTGATCATAACAACCGGGCCTTCCCCGATATCGATGACTACGATTCTTTTTAAAACACCGACCTGTGGTCCTGCAAGTCCGACTCCGTTTGCCTCATACATGGTATCAAGCATATCGTCGATCAGTTCTTTGATCTTTGGTGTCATTTCGGTGATTTCTCTGCATTTTTTGGTAAGTACAGGATCTCCCTGTATTCTGATTGTTCTAAGTGCCATTTTTTTTATCCTCCATTTTGTATTTTACAATTTTAAAATCCGTTGACCGGGTTAAAGTCAAATCCTACTGCTACATTCTGATACAGACGGTTGTCTTTTATAAAAGCTTCCAGACCATCTTTCAATATGACAAGTGTCTGATACTCTCGGGTTTTCACATAGATCACTTTGCGGTAGACATCGGAAATTTTTGCAACCGGTGCATCTGACGGCCCGATTGAAAAAATCTTTTCACTGTTTTCTCTCACTATCTGATCGATTTTCCCCATCAATGCTACCGCCGCCTCACTTGCTGCCGCCTCGTTTTTCGACGCGCACAAAATATAAAGCATGTTCCACACCGGCGGATACCGCATCATTTTGCGGTACTCGATCTCCTGCCCGTAAAAAGCCTCATAGTTCTGCTCTTTTGCAGTCGTGATACTGTAATGATCCGGATCATACGTCTGTATGATGACATTGCCGGGAATGTCACCTCTGCCGGCACGTCCTGCCGCCTGCGTCAGGAGCTGGAAAGTCCGCTCTGACGCACGATAGTCACTGATATAAAGTGAAAGGTCTGCCGCAAGCACACCCACTAACGTAACCCCCGGAAAATCATGTCCCTTTACGATCATCTGTGTACCGATCAGTATATCTGCCTCGTGATTTGAAAATGCAGATAATATCTGCTCATACCCATCTTTGATTCTGGTGGTATCCATATCCATCCGGAGCACACGCGCCTGTGGGAAACGCGCCTTTACCACCTGTTCTATTTTCTGCGTGCCCGCCTTAAAACCACTGATATACTTAGAGCCACAGACCGGACACAAACCGGGCTGTATCGTCGTATATCCGCAGTAATGGCAGACTAGACGTGTCGCTGCGCCGCTTCCATGCTGGCTCAGTGAAACATCGCAATGCGGACATTTTATCACATGACCGCAGGCTCTGCAAGAGACAAAGCCTGCCATACCGCGCCGGTTGATAAAAAGCATCGTCTGTTCTCCCTTTTTCAGACGGTCCTCCATCAGCTCACTCAGACGGTCACTTAAGATCGAGCGGTTGCCCCTCCTTAACTCCTCGCGCAGGTCGATGATCTCACACAAAGGCATGGGGCGCTTTTGTACCCTGTGTTTTAATTCCAACAGGCAGTACTCGTCATTTTCTGCCTTATAATAACTCTCAAGGGAAGGCGTCGCGGAGCCCAGCACCACGACCGCATCTGTCATTTTTGCCCGCTGTATTGCGGTTTCTCTCGCGTGATATCTTGGCACGGTCTCACTCTTATAGGAAGCCTCATGCTCCTCGTCTATGATGATGATTCCCAGCGCCGGAAATGGTGTAAAAGTGCCGAACGTGGTCCGATCATCACAGAAATTTCTCCGTTTTTTGCGCGTTCAAACTGGTCATACCGCTCCCCGGCCGAAAGTTTTGAATTGATGATGGATACCTGTGCACCAAAACGGTTGTAAAAACGCCGCACCGTCTGATAGGTCAGCGCAATCTCCGGGATCAGAACGATCGCCTGTTTTCCCTGCGCAAGCACATGTGCAATCAGTTCCATGTAGACTTCCGTCTTTCCGCTTCCGGTGACACCCTTGATCAGGTAAGTCTTCCGCTCACCTGCATCGTACTCCATCGTAATTTTCGAGACGACATTCTGCTGCTCCTCATTCAGCTTCTTTTGTTCCCCGCACGGATCAAGACCGCCGACCGGATTGCGGTATGCGGTCTTACTCACCACTTTTACAATACCGGCTTCCTCCATCGCACGAATCACGGACGCGGAAACAGACATCTGCTGCGTTGCCGTCTCCCACTCTAACTCCCGCTGTTCTAACAATGCCACAAGAAGTTTTGCCCTTGCCGTTTTATGCTTTCTCTCGCATTCCGCAAGCTCATTTTTCGCTTCGACCGGATGCAGTGCAAGTCTTATCGTTTTCTGTTCTTTTGCCTTCTTTTTTTCTTTGACCGGCAGTACTGTCTTTAAGGCATGATTCATGGTGCCGCCATAGTTTTCCCTCATCCATCCTGCAAGGGCGATCATCTGCGACTCGATCAGGACACCGCCCTTTACAATCGAAAGGATCTCTTTGATCTTATCTTCCTCATACTCGCAGACATCCGTCAGCTCGATCACATAACCCTGCATTTTTCTTGATCCAAACGGAACTGCTACCAGCATACCAACTGCGATTGTACTCTTTAGTCTCTCCGGCACCCGGTATTGAAACGTCTTATCTAATTTTCCCTGATAAATATCCACAATGATATTTGCATATTCTGCCATTCCAATTTCCATGCCTTTCTTTCTATCTGCCACGTCCTTCTGCTGCTTTCTTTACCAGTTCTTTGTCCTCCATCGGATAACGGACACCACCGATCTCCTGATAGTCCTCATGCCCTTTTCCTGCGAGGACGATAATATCGCCCTCCCTGGCATGATCGAATGCATATGCCACCGCTGCTCTCCGGTCAGCAATGCGTATGTATGCCCCGCTCGTACCCTTTATCCCGCTCTCAATGTCATCTAAGATCAGTTCCGGATCTTCCCACCTTGGATTATCGGATGTCAGGATCGTAAAATCCGCGAGTCTTCCCGCTGTCTCACCCATCCTGCCTCTTCTTAATTTTGAGCGGTTGCCCCCACAGCCAAAGATCACGACAAGCCGCCCCGGATCAAAGCCCCGCAATGTTCCAAGCAGATTGCGCAGGCTCATCTCATTGTGTGCATAATCGACCAGAAATACAAATTTATCTGATATCCTGACGTTTTCACACCGCCCCGGCACAGTCTGTCTTTGCAGTGCATCCTTTACCACATCCTGTGCTATTTTAAAATGACGTGCCACAAGGATCGCAGCTAACGCATTGGAAACATTAAAAATTCCGGGCATCTGCAATAGGAATTCTTCTTTTCCATCCGTAAAAAAGTGGCTGTATAACCTTCCTTCTTTCATGGAAAAAGTGATCCTTTCTGCCACGATATCCGCCTTTTGTCCCGGGGCATCCACACCGTTTTCTCCCAGCACGGAAAAAGTTTCTATGTCACAGGTATGACCAAACAGTATTTTTTCCGTATTCCGGTCATCACGGTTGACAATTCCTGCCTGACACTGCCGAAGCAGCCGGCTTTTACAGTACAGATACTCTGCAAATGATGCGTGTTCTCCCGGTCCGATATGATCCGGTTCAATGTTTAAAAACACCCCGATATCAAAAAAAATCCCTTCCACACGCTGCATCTTGATTCCCTGTGAGGATACCTCCATCACACAGCACACACATCCGTTGCTTACCATCTGCGCTAATTCTCTTTGCAGGTCGCTAGATTCCGGTGTCGTATGTCCGGCCTTTTTTACATCTTTCCCGTTATATGTCCATATCGTACCTACCATGCCGGTCTTGTATCCCGCTTCTTTTAAAATTCCTGCCGTAAGAAACGCCGTCGTCGTCTTTCCTTTTGTTCCGGTGATCCCGATGATCTTAAGCTTTTTTGCCGGGTAATCGTAAAATGCAGCCGAAATCTGCGCAAGAGCCTGCCTGGTATCCTTCACACCTATCACAGCCATACCGTAATTGCGCACGAGTTCATGCACGCGCACTTTTCCATGTTCTGTGTAAATGAAACATTCCCAGCGGACATTTACCATACAGCTTTCATCCACCACCACTGCAAATGCCCCCGCTTTTACCGCATCCATAATATAATCATGTCCATCCGTGTACTGCCCCTTTATACAGACAAACAGGGACCCCCGCTTTACTTTTCCGGAATGATAACAGATATCCGTAATGATAAGGTCGTGGCTCCCCTGCACGCTTTCGTATGAAAAATGTTTGAGTAATTGATCTAACCGCATTCTCTTTCCTCAAGAATACACTTTTTTTATTATATGACAGAACGCCTGTTTTTACAAGTTTTCCGCTTTTATTTTAGAAAAATGTTACATATTTTTAAATTCCGTGTGACATACTGATACCATGATTTTATATAAAGGGACATGCAAATATGATTACAAAAACTTCTTTGTCTAGCGGATCTGACCGGCTTGGTGCATGGAGATTCTTTTTACCTCCACAGGCTCTTTTTGAAACAGGATTAAACGTCTGATTGGGCGGACATCCGTATGGATGTTTCCCATCTATGGGACTGCTGCCGTAATTGCACCGTTGTACCACAGTATCAAAAATCTTCCGGCACTTCTTCGCGGCTGTATCTATTCCGTTGGCATTTTTTC
>ENA-OPYX01000248-OPYX01000248.1-human-gut-metagenome-genome-assembly--contig:-NODE-248-length-32266-cov-17.160117_pt1 | contig 32266 bp, 35 predicted proteins | sample MGYA00242639_ERZ504486 | MGnify/ENA primary metagenome ERZ504486 (study PRJEB26092, sample SAMD00036296) | human gut metagenome | host: Homo sapiens | study: EMG produced TPA metagenomics assembly of... | reverse complement strand
TTGAAGAATATTATGGCCTTCAATTAACAGAGGATGAAGTAGGTTACATTGTTCTCTATATACAATCAGCACTTGAAAGAATCAAACGTCATTTCAATGTATTATTAATTGCTGATTTTTCAAGAGGACATGCACAACTATTGACAGAACGATTAAAAAAATCAATTTCAGAAATCAAAGAGATTCGTGTTATGAGCACGCATGACTTTAAATTATATGGGGATAAAACAAGCGATGTGATTATCACGCAAAAGGAATTGGACGTAAAGGATTCTCGGATTATTGTGATTCCAAACTTACTTAGTGATAGTGGAATCGTAAGTCTAAGAGAACAAATTAATGTGGTACTAAAAAGTAGAGATGAAAAAGTAACATCATTTTCTCCAGAGTGTTATCCATTATTGGATCCAGATTTGATTTTTGTACATCAAAAGTATGAAGATAAAGAATCATTATTAAGCTTTATGTCATCGGCAATGGCAAAGCGTGGATATGTTTCAACAAATTTCTTTGAAACAGTAATGGAAAGAGAAAAAGCTACAACAACTTCGATTGGAAACAATATTAGTGTAACGCATGGTGCGCAAAGCGAAGTGATTGAACCTAAATTATCAATTGCCGTATTAGATAAACCAATACGCTGGAATGATGATGAAGTTGATCTTGTATTCTTGTTAGGATTTAAAATGACAACTCCAGAAGAAATCAAAAGAATCCAGTGTTTCTATAAGGAATATATTTCAATTATAGAAAGAGAAGAAAATTTGAAAAAAATTAAATCAATGAAATCAAACATAGATTTATATAAATTTTTAATTCAATAGGAGGTAGAAGGAAATGGAATTAAAAGACGTATTAGATGAAAGAATTATCGATTTAAACATGGAGGCAAAAAATAAGGATGAAGCAATTCGTCATTTGGCTGCCAAATTAAAAGATGCCAATTATATTGGAGATGTTGATGAATTCGTAAAAGATATCTATCTTCGTGAATCAGAAGGTGTTACTGGTATTGGAAACTTTGTTGCGATTCCACATGGAAAAAGTGATTCTGTAACACAAGTAGGAATTGCGATTGGTAAATTAAACAATGAAATCGAGTGGGAAACATTAGATGGCCAAGGCGTAAAACTTATTTTCTTATTTGCCGTAAGCAATGATCATGAATATGCAAGAAATCATATGAAATTATTGGCACAGATTGCTGGTAAATTAGGAAATGATGAAAACATCGAAAAATTATTAAACGCAAAAACAGTAGAAGAACTAAAAGAAGTATTTAACTAATTGGTATATGATGAAGCAGATCGTGTGGGTCTGCTTTTTTTCTGTGATTAACAAATAAAAGTTACCACAATTAAATCCGGAAATTTAATATGGACATTTGAAAAAGTACCACATTAAAAAGTCTTTCCGTTTTATTTTCTGGAATAAATTACCACAATAAAATGCCCTCTATTAATGTGTAAGAAAGCGCTTTCCGTTGTATCATTTAGACAGTTAAAGAGAGGACATAAGTCCTAAAGAAAGGAGATAGTAATATGAAAATTGTTGCCGTTGCTGCTTGTACATCAGGTATTGCGCACACTTATATTGCTAAAGAAAAATTGATCCGTGCCGCTGAAGCATTAGGACACGAGATCCACGTGGAAACACAAGGTACTATTGGAACTGAAGATGAATTAACTCCAGAACAAATCCAAGAAGCGGATGTTGTTATTCTTGCAGTTGATATTCAGATTACTGGTACAGAACGTTTCAAAGACAAAAAGGTTGTTAAAGTTGGAACTAGCTTAGTAACTAAAGCGCCTAAACAATTACTTGAAAAAGTAGAAGCAGAATTAAACAAAACTAAATAAGCTTAATAATAAAAAAGGAGAGTAAAAAATGAAAAAAGCATTAGGAGAAATTAAAAAGCACTTGCTAACAGCGATTTCTTACATGTTGCCACTAGTTGTTGCATCTGGTTTGTTAATTGCTGTTGGTAACTTAATGGGAGGAGAAGTTGTAACAGATCTTAGTAAGATGACTGTTCCTAGCGCATTCACTTCACTTGGTGTTCTAGGTATGGGATTATTACCATCATTCATTGGTGGATACATTTCTTATTCTATCGCTGACCGTCCAGGTATTGCCCCAGGTTTCTTAATGGGTCAAATCGCATCATTCTTAGGAGCAGGATTCCTTGGAGGAATGATTGGTGGTTTCGTTGCTGGTTATATTGCATTAGCTATTCGTAAATATGTAAAAGTTCCTAAATGGGCTGAAGCTTTAATGCCAATGATGATTATCCCAACATTAACAGCTATGATTGGTGGATTATTAATGTACTTCGTATTAGGTGGACCAATCACTGCTATGACTAACGGATTGAATAACTTCGTAACTGGATTAGACCAATCTCAAAAAACATTATACGGATTCATTATTGGATTCATCGGATGTATTGACTTCGGTGGAGCAATCAGTAAAGTTCCTAACTTAATTTGTGATGGTTTATTATTGGATGGAATTACAGAACCAGAAGCAATCAAAGTATTAGCTGCTATGGTACCTCCAATTGGTGTAACTTTTGGATGGCTGTTATCAAAAGCATTGAAGAAGAGAATCTTTACAGCTCAAGAAGAAGATGCAATCAAAGTTGCATTCCCAATGGGATTATGTATGATTTCTGAAGGTGTTATCCCTATCGCAATGAACGACTTACTTCGTACAGTTGCTTCAACTTCAATTGGATGTGGTGTTTGTGGAGCAATCAGCTTTACATTCGGTGTTGGATCTAAAGTTCCATCAGGTGGAGTATTCGTAATTCCAGCAATGTCAAATCCATTTATTGCAGTAGTTGCATTATTAGCAGGAAGCTGTGTAACAGCAATCTTATTAAATGTATTGAAGAAAAAATTAACTGATGAAGAATACGCTGGCGGATCTGTTGAAGATGAAGAAACCGAAGTAGATTTATCAGGAATCTCATTCGAATAAAAAATTTAAGCTTAAGAAGAAGGATAAAAAAATATGTATGTTTCAATGAAAGGAATGCTTGAAAGAGCAAACCAAGGAAACTACGCAGTGATGGCTATAAATTGTTTTAACATCGAAACGACTCGTGCATGCATTGAAGCTGCACAGTCGCTTCGAGCACCAATCATTATTAACATTGTGCAAGAACACATGGTCAATCATTGTGATAGCGATTTAATTGCTCCAATTGTAAAGAAATTGGCAAATAGAGCAAGTGTGGAAGTTGCACTTAACTTCGATCATGGGCAAGAGGTGCCTTTATTAAAGAAGGCGTTGCACGATGGATATTCAAGTGTAATGGTAGATGCTTCCAGATATGATTTGGAAGGTAACATTAAAATGACTCGTGAAATTGTTGAGTTTGCTCAAGAATTTGATGCATCAGTTGAAGGCGAAATAGGATGCATGGGAGCCACTGAAGGAGAAGAATTCACTAGTGATCAGATGAAAACGAATCCTCAGCAAGCATTACGATTTGCACAAGAAACAGGTATTGATGCATTAGCTGTATCATATGGATCAAGTCATGGAAATTATCCTGAAGGATATGTTCCGGAATTTGATTTTGAGAGATTAAAAGAAATTAAAGAACTTACAAAAATGCCACTTGTATTACATGGTGGATCTGGTTCAGGTGATGAAAACATCTTGAAATCAGTAAAATATGGAATCAACAAAATTAATGTTGGTTGCGACTTTATGAATGCGAATACAGAAGCAATCAAAAAACACTTAGCAGCAGATCCAGATATCAATTTCTGGGTTATGATGCACCAGGTTGAAAAAGAAAGTCAAGAATTAGTTAAACACTATATCCGCTTATCCGGATCAGAAGGAAAATCTTTATAGTTTATATAGGAGGTAACATATTATGTTAATGAACATGAAAGATTTGCTAACAGTAGCACAAAAGAACCACTTTGCAGTACCTGCATTCAACATTGGATCTGACCAATTGTTAAAAGCAGTTATGAAGACTGTGAAAGAATTGAAATCACCAGTTATTTTGGAGATGAGTCCAGATGAATTCAATTTCGTAGGATATGCACAAATTCAAGCTATGCTTTACGAAGCGGCTCATACAGATGTTCCTGTATGTATTCACTTGGACCATGGTGATTCATATGAAACTGTAGTACGTGCCATCCAAGCAGGTATGACATCAGTAATGATTGATGCATCTAAACTTCCTTACGAAGAAAACGTTGCTATTACTAAAAAAGTTGTTGAAACAGCTCACATTGCAAACGTTTCAGTAGAATCAGAATTAGGTACAATTGGTACAACAGGTAACTCTATTGAAGGTGGAACAGAAGGTGTTATCTACACAGTTCCTGAAGAAGCTAAACAATTCATTGAAGATACAGGAATTGATACATTCGCATGTGCTATTGGTACAGCTCACGGTATCTATCCAAAAGATATGAAACCAAAATTACGTATTGATATCTTAAAAGACATCACTGACCAAGTTTCAGTACCATTAGTATTACATGGTGGATCATCAAATAAAGATGAAGAAATCGCTGAAGCAGTTAAGAACGGTATCTGCAAAATCAATATTTCAAGTGATATTAAAGTTGCATTCTACGAACAAGCACGTAAAACATTAAATGAAAATCCAGGATACAGAGAACCATTAGAAATCTATCCTGCAGCTATGGAAGCATGTGGAAAAGTATGTGCTGACAAAATTAGATTATTTAACTCTCAAGACAAAGTTAAATGTTATTACGAATAATAGTAAAGTAGCAGATAATTACATATATAAGGAAACCTTGAGTTTCCTTTTTCTATAGAATGGAGAATATAAAATGAAATATGCAGTCGCAATTGATATTGGAGGAACCAATACACGAGTAGCGTTGATTGATGAAAAATATAAAATTGAGGAAAGAGCACAATTCTCTACGGATGCCGATAATCCAGATATTACCCTATTTAAAATTAAACAAGCCATTGAAAGGTTTGATAAAGAAATTGTTGGAGTAGGAATGTCATGTCCAGGTCCATTAGATTTGATTGAAGGGAAAATTTTAACTACACCAAATCTACATGGAAAGTGGCATGGACTTTGTATCACAAAAGAATTAGAAAATCTGATTCATAAACCTGTCTATTTAGAAAATGATGCAAATCTTGCAGCTCTTGCAGAAGCTATAATTGGGGAAGGGAAAGAGCATAATATTGTTCAATACTTAACTGTTTCCACAGGACTAGGAGCAGGACTTGTAATTAATAAAAAAGTATTCCAAGGAGCCCACGGATTTGCAAATGAAGTAGCCAATGTATGTTTATGGGATAATGGGCCAAGTCATGGAAGCATTTATCCAGGCGGCGTAGAAGCAATTTGTAGTGGTACAGCTATCGAACAACGTGCAGAAAAAGCAGGCTTAATTGTAGCTCATGCAGGCGAAGTGAATGATTTAGCTTTAAAAGGAAATTTAGAAGCACAAAAGATTATGGACGATGCTAAATTGTATTTGGCAAACTTTATTGCTGGTATTCAAGCATTTATTGATCCGGAAATTGTAATTCTAGGAGGATCTGTAGCTTTAAAGATTCCTGGATTTGTAGAAGATGTTGAAAGCTTAGTAAAAACAAAGGTATATCCAGTAGTTGAACCATTAGTAAAAGTAAGAAAATCAACTCTAAATGAAGATAGCGGATTATTAGGGGCGGCTTGTTTAGCATTTAATAGTTAATACACGATAAAAGGACCGATATTCATAGGGAAAATAGAATATCGATCCTTTGTTTTATATAGAAACAGATAACTACGATTAGGATATTTTAATTGTAAGTATTGTTGTTGGAATAGGAGAAATAAATACATGATAGTAATCTGTTGCTACCAAATGATTGAATTATCTTTGGACGCGGTCTGAACCGTCTCCACCAGCTAATTTCAACACTTCGTCCATACTCACTATGTTGAAATCACCTTCAATGGAGTGTTTTAAACAACTTGCAGCTACCAAAATTCGATTATTGACTTTTGCATCATATCCTTCTAGACTTGCTATAATCAATCCAGCACCAAAGCTATTTCCACCACCGACTTTGTCTACAATCTGCATCTTGTATTTGTTTGAGAAATAGTAATCTTTTCCATCATACAACATAGCGGATCAGTTGTTGATATTGGCATTGATAGACTCTCTTAATGTGATAGCTACTTCCTTACATCCTTCGCGATTCCATTAGGATTTCCATATTTAATAATAGGTTGATCCTTTTTAATATCTTTCAACGTAAATTTATTTCCTTGGGCAATATCTTCAATAAGTGTAATTTCTTGTCCATCGACATTACATATAGTCCCTTTTTCTAGAGGACATAGTGCAACAGCTACCAAGTCGTTAAAATGAATCTTATAAATTTTGCACCATTTCTACCCGTCTATATTTTAAATGTTAGATGTAAGTACTTACATCTAACAACCCTGTTTTTTAAATAAATCAATAGAAAAATTTAAAAAGCTTACAAATAAGTATGTTTCATATCTGTTTTTTGATAAAATGTAGAAAAAGAGATAATACCCCTTAAATACAAGTGTGAAAACGATTCCAAAAAAAACTTGACTTATGAAATGTGAGTGGCTACAACAAGAAATATGATGTAAGTACTTGCAATTTTCAGTGCGTTGGAATAGGGCTGAGGAGTGAAACAATTATGAACATTTATGACATTGCCAAGTTATCAGGTGTTTCCATTGCGACTGTATCGCGTGTAATCAATAATAGTCCTAAGGTTTCAGAAAAGACAAAAAAGAAAGTCTGGGACGTTATGAATGAGTATGATTACACACCGAATGTGTTTGCGAGAGGTTTAGGCTTAAATTCAGTTAAAACGGTTGGTTTGGTTTGCCCAGATGTATCCGATCGTTATATGGCAAGTGCTATTGCGTATTTAGAAAAGAATTTACGTAAGTATGGATATGACTCAATTTTGATGTGTAGTGGCTTTGACTATGAAGGAAAAGTAGAAGCTGTAAAAATATTATTGGATCGTAGAATTGATGCGATGATATTAGTTGGTTCACATTATGCAGGAGATTGTGGACAGAATGATATTCAATACCTACAGGATGCTGCCCAAAAAGTGCCTGTGGTACTCATGAATGGCTATATTCGAGTACCAGGTGTATATTGTGTTTTAACAGATAATTATAAAGCTGTTTATGATACTGTATGTAATCTAATCGAAGTGGGAAGGAAGAAAATTGTTTTTTTGTATGATGCCAATTCGTACAGCACAACAAAAAAATTAGAGGGATATCAAGACGCACTGATTGATAATGGTTTAAAGGTGCAGGAAGAATATAAGGTGCTTATGCCAAATAACGTATTGAAGGCAAGAGATTTACTGGCAAAGAAAAAATTGGATTTTGATGCCGTAATTGCCAGCGATGATGCGATGGCTGTTGGTGCACTTAAATATGTGCATCAAATCAATAAGTCGATTCCTGAAGATGTCAATGTCGTTGGATTCAACAACTCAGAACTATGCGTTTGTTGCTATCCGGAAATGAGTTCTATTGATTCACAAGAAGAAGAGTTAAGTGAAATTGCGGTTGATTCGCTTATTAAAGTTCTTGCGGGAAAATCAGTTCGACAAAAAATGGAGATTCCATGTAAATTTATTAAGCGAAATACAACACAGTTCTAATATTAGGAGGATTATTGTGAAGTTGATCAAGAAAGTACTTGGATGTTTCCAAAATTGTGATACGATTGGAAAGATTCAACAAGGATCTGCTTGATGGTTTAATGACAATAAAACGGGTATGGAAAAACAAATGACATCTTTGGCAAACCTAGGATTATTAGGTAATTTCTTAGGTATGTTGACAGATTCAAGAAGTTTCTTGTCTTATTCAAGACATGAATATTTCCGCCGAATTTTGTGTAACTTAATTGGTACATGGGTAGAAAATGGAGAGTATCCTTAGAGTATCCTTATGATAAAGAAAACTTAACTGAAATCGTTAAGGGTATCTCTTACAACAATGCCGTTCGTTATTTTGGATTTGACTTATAATAGCTATTGAGAGAACTTTGATTCAAGGCTCTCTTTCGTTGTTTGATAAGTGAAGTAATATACCAGGATATCATAAGGGTGGCACTGTATTTGGCAAAGCTAATTACATTTGTGACGCAAAACTTGAAATGACAAGAGCCTTGAGCAACTGCAATTTCAAGTTTAAATAATATTGGGGAGCAAAATGTGGTGAGAATAGCAGGATATACTCCCCAATATGAATAATACTTAAGATTCTATAAGCAGTTCAGAAGAGTACGCCGTCCTTGTATGGCGGTGGTGAATTCAGCGTTACTGTTTTTTGATGAACTCTTCAAAAATCTCTGCCATGTTCACACCTACGGATTCTAAAAAATTACTATTCGTCCAGGAAAAATCAGGCGTATCAATAAACCGGAATTTGCAGATTAATAGAGCCAATTATTCACATTTTTTGATGTTGAATTTCAGACTTTTGAAGATATGAAAAAAGCATCCTTAAATATTCAAGGACGACTATAAAATCTCGGTACCACCTTATTTCCTGTACAAAAGTACAGGCAGTTGACTATCTGGATTTTTTAATCTTCGAAAGCTTAGCTCTAAGAAACGATCACCCAGTGTTTACGGTTCCATTTTCACCATCAGCAATATCCATGGCTACTACTTTTTTCCATTGCAGTCACAAAGGATGGATCTATTATAAACAAACTACTTTTAATCGTAATAAGAAATTTTATGATTTTATTAACGATTTAAGTTCATCCACACTAAGTGAACAGTAATTTGATATTTGTTCAAAGCTAAAACCATCTTCATACATCTTATAAATCATCTGTTCAACTTTCTTATCAGCCTCCACTGATTTTTTTGTAGCTTCAAGCATTACCTTTTTTGCTTCTTGTTTTTCTTTTTGAACCTCTTCTTTTGTTTTTTGAACTTCTTCTTTTACTTTTTGAAGCTCTTCAAGTTCAAGTTGTCGTTCCATTCGTTCTTCATTTTCATGCAATTTTTGAAAATCTTCTATTATTTTCTTCCAACCATCATCCGATATGGTTTCTACACGCTTCTCTAACATTTGAATCACCCCATCACTTTCTATCATTGCCTTAATTTTACTATCATCCATTCCCTTGTGGCAATTCAAAAAGTAATAAATCATCTTTTCCTGTTCATTCATGTCTTTAAGCGGTTTATTTAAATCTAACTTTTCCATTTCAACTGTACGTAACTTCATACGATCCTGACTTTCTTCTACAAAAGATAAACCTTCTTCATTCCTTAATGTAAATGTGTTGCACATTCTATGATTATCAATTAGATTCACATTAAAGAACACTAAGACGATTGTTTCCTTTAACTCTCCATAATATTTTCCTTCCAATTCTTGAGAACCATGAAGTCTAGCCAAATAATAACTAAAGCGAATCGGCAAATTATCTTTGGTTTGTCTTAACTGCATTTCTAAATCTACAGTTGTTTGATCATCAAATTCAACTAACAGATCCAACCGTGGACTTTTCATTTTACTATAGTCTTTGACCAATTCTGAATTCTTTACAACAACATGATTTACCTTCCTTTCTAAAAATACCGTAAGTAATGATTTTAAGGCATCATTGGCCTCCTTACAATCTTCGCCAAACACATACTTAAAGGCGAAATCATTTAATAAGTTTGCGTATCTCATACGCACCTCCTTTTTCTAGTAGGATTTTCCTACATACTCTTATACGTAAAAAAAGGTGCTTTTCTAATATTTTTAAATTTTTGCACAAAAAAATTATCATTTAATCATATAAAATGGGTCATTTTAATTTAGAAGAGCCTGCATGGAACATATGTTGAAGTATTTACCAAAAGCTATCCAGATTTATATACCGATGAATTATATTCAATCTGGAGATAATTATGAATCTGTGGTTAAAAAAGATGTCATAATTTTAAAAATGACACTTTTTCTATTGAAAAGAAGTCAAACTGAGTCATGTCTGACTCAAAATAGAGTGAAAAAAACATAAAAAGGTGTCAAAATCTGAAAATATGAACCAAAAAATATTGTAAAAGCGGTGAAATGAGTCAAAATATGAAAAAAAGACACTTTATATGATAAAATAAGAAAAATAAAGTCAGGAGGTAGAAAAAAATGACACCTTTTAGTGCAGATTTATATCCAGTGAATTATAAAATGGATAAAGACTTATTAAGATTATTGTCTCAGGCAAACGCAAAATATACAGAATATAAGATTAAATTACAGACTTTGGATTTTGATTCAAAATACTTTTTAGATTCTATTTTGTTGAGTGAGAGTTTGAAATCGACTCAAATTGAAGGGACGCAGATTTCGCAAGATGAAATGTATTATTTAAAGTATATGGAAGAAACGGATGATAATAAAGAAATTCAAAATTTAAAGAAAACTGTGGAATATGCATATGAAAAAATTAATAATGGAAAAGATATTGATTTTGAATTGGTGAATACTATGCACAGGCTTTTGTTGGATAGTGTTCGTGGTTCTAAAAAGAAGCCAGGTCATATTCGTACAACTCAGAATTGGATTGGTCCTAAAGGTGCGAGTATTGAGAATGCGATATTCATTCCTCCTGCACCAGAAAATGTATCAGGTTTATTAGAAAATTTGTATGAATATATGAATGATGAGTTTGTTGATCCATATTTAATTAATGTGGCATTAACTCATGCACAATTTGAAACAATTCATGCATATTCAGATGGAAATGGACGACTTGGAAGAGCTTTGATTCCTATTCAAATGGCAAGGTTTGAACAAGATAAACCAATATTATATATGTCTGAAATATTAGAATTGTATAAGCCTGCATATCAATTTAATCTAATGGAAAGTCGTAAAGGAAATTATTTAGGATATATCAAATTTTTCCTTCAATGCGTAGTGGATCAGTGCAATAACTTTATTTATAAAATGAATGAAATCGATAGAATCTACAAGGAAGATATGGCAAAAATGGAAACGATTCACAGTGCAACACTATATAAGATTATGCCAATTCTTCTTTCTCAAGTTGTATTTACAAAAAAAGAATTAGAAGATATGACAGGATTATCGAAATCAACAATCAATCGTACAATTCAGAAGATGGAAGAATTAAATGTAGTCTCGTACGATGATTCGGTACGTAAAAAGAGTTATTGTTATAGAAGTGTATATAATGTATTTGTAGGAAAAAGAAATTATTAAATGAAAAGTGTTAAATATAGTTGCGCTTTCCCCTAGAAAAATGTAATTTTCTTCAAATATTCCCATAGAAAAGTGTTAAAAGATATGGAATATTTCCCTAGAAAAATGTAAAATTAGCTTGAAGGAGGAAGATTTCATGTATCGAAATATATATAATGACCTCGTTAAATGGAAAAATAGTAGCTACCGTAAACCTTTGATTTTAAATGGTGCAAGACAAACGGGGAAGACTTGGATTTTAAATGAATTTGGGAAAAAAGAATATAAAAATGTAGTGTATATTAATTGTGACAATAATAATGAGATGAAAGAAATGTTCTATGATTTCGATGTGAATCGTTTGATCTTAAGCTTTTCAGCTCTTACAAATACGCGAATTGAAAAAGAAAATACATTGATTATTTTAGATGAAATACAGGAATGTCCATTAGGATTAACGGCATTGAAATATTTCCAAGAAGAAGCCTTTGAATATCATATTGTTGTGGCAGGAAGCTTATTAGGCATTACTTTGCATCAATCTACAGGATTTCCTGTTGGAAAAGTGGATCAATTAACGTTGTATCCCATGTCATTTAAAGAATTTTTGTTGGCTTTAAATGAAGATATGTTGGTAGAACAGATGGAACACCATAATTGGAAAGAGATGGATGTGTTCCATGAAAAGTTAAAGAATTATTTAAGACAATATTATTATGTTGGTGGTATGCCTGAAGTTGTTAAATATTATGCTCAAACCAAGGAAATATTTCATGTTCGCGAAATACAAAATAGAATCCTATTAAACTATCGACAAGATTTTTCAAAACATATACCTGGAAGCTTATTGACCAAAGTAAATTTAGTGTGGGATAGCGTTCCTGCACAATTGGCAAAGGAAAACAAAAAATTTATATATGGGATGCTGAAAAAGGGTGGGCGTGCAAAAGAGTTCGAAGATGCAATTCAATGGCTTGTGGATGCAGGCTTGGTGTTTAGGGTGAACCGTATTAATAAAGTATGCATGCCACTTAAGTTTTATGAAGAGTTCAATGCGTTTAAACTGTACTTACTTGATTTAGGACTTCTTGGTGCAATGGTGGATGCTCCCGCAAAAAACATTTTAATAGGAGATAACGTTTTTAAAGAATATAAGGGTGCTTTTACGGAGCAATATGTTGCTCAACAAATAGTGGCTTGTAATGTAACTCCAAAATACTATAATAATGAAAATTCAACAAATGAAATTGACTTTGTAGTTCAATTAGGAAATGTATATCCAATTGAGGTTAAGGCAGAAAAGAATTTAAAATCAAAAAGTATGAATACATTATTAAATGAGAACGAGGATATGGAAGGGTGGAAATTTTCAATGTCTCCATATCGTACCTTTAAACAAATCATAAATATTCCTTTGTATGATGTGGATGAATGGATATTAATGTATAAAGAAAAGATGTTGGAAATTTAAACCAACATCTTTTTAGGTTCTACCTGTTTTCACTGATATATTCATTTATGCTTTGTTTGACAATATTGAAGTTGACTTCACCATACTGTAGTAGTGCATTATGGAAGTCTACATTGTCAAATTTTGAGTTTAATCTAGATTTGGCATTACTCTTTAAATCTACGATTTGAAGATAGCCATAATAGTAAGATAAGAATATAGTTGGATTGTCTGCCAATTGATTGTAAATACTTTCTAATCCTTCTGAACTAAACATATCGCCATATTCATTCTTAAAATCATTGAGTGACATACCATCATAATGAATGCTGATGTCCATTAAGACAATGTATAGATTGGTAAGAATGTTATTCAAATTATAGGCTTCTAATAAGTCTTCATTATTATCTAAATAATGTAAAGACATGCTTTCCATATAAGTAGCCCATCCTTCTGACATGCCTAGATTGTTGTAGAAGAATTGGATTGGGTATTTTAAATGTTCCTTGTTGTATTGCGCTTGATACATATGCCCGGCAATACCTTCATGAGCTAATGTTTGATAAAGTGTTAAACTTGATGGATCATCGCCATAATCACGTTTGTTGTAGCGCATTTGATAGTTTTGTGAATAATCCAAGGCGGGTGTGATAAAGTAGGCAACAATTCCGCTGACAGATTGATCTTCTGGTAGTGCTTTTAAATCATATTTCATGGTTTTTACTTCTGGAAAATCCTTTTTATAGTCCTTTTGAAGGCTTTCTAGAATTTGATTGACATCTGTAAAATCTGTTGAAACAGAATCCAATTCATACGCAATCATTGGATTGGCTTTATATAGTTTTTGGAATTTAGTGATAGCCGAATTGATTGCGGATTGTGTGTTCTCTTTAATTGTAGAAATAGAGTCAGTAGAACTTGTCGCATTTTCAACTAATACTTCATAGTATTTCTTACCATTTTTATAGTTTGACAACCCTTGTAAAGGTTGTACTTTGGATTGAAGAGAGGTCAATGTATCTAACATAGCCTGATAACTAGGGAAGAAATTTGTGTCCATGGCATCTTTGACTTGTGCTTTAAAAGATGTTGTTTTTTCTTCATCCAGATTTAAAGCGTCAATCGCATTATATAATGCACTTGTGATTGAACTATTTTCTTTATTATTGATGACATCTTGAATATCTTGTATAACAGAATCATAGTCAAACTGTAACGTATTCTTATCTGCTTGTTCTTTTGTATATTCCAATACATCATTTGTATAGCGAGGCACATCGTTGATGAGTGTAATCAAATCTTGAATGTCTTTTTCACTTCGTAAAATGTATTCAGAAAAAACAGAAATCAAACTTTGGTGAAGTCCACTCATTGTGCTCCAACAATTGTTTAAATATTGAAATTTCTTGTTCTCTGCTTTTAAACTCAATTCATTCTCATACTTTAATTCATCATAGATGGTTTGTTGCGTCTTGTCTAAAGTACTGCGATTAAACTTGTTTAATTCTTTTTGATCTTTCTTAATTTCTTCTGTATTGTCTGTATAAAATTCACCAAGACTTACATCTACATTATTAATATCAATACCATAGTCTTCTGGATGTTCAAAGAATTGGTGCATCGTTGTATAGTCGTTTTCGGCATATTCAACTACCAATTGGTTTGTGTATTTTGTGAAACCTTTGTTTTCTTTAGCTGCAAACGTATTGTCTTGCATTGTAGTTGAACCACATGCAGTAAGTGATAATACGGTAAAGCTAATAAATATTTTTTTTAATGTATTTTTCATTAGAATCCCCTTGTTTTCAAAAAAAGGACTGATTATTCATCAGCCCATGTAATTTTCTTATTCTTAACACCTGCAATAGATGCCAACGCTAAAAGGTCATATCCTTTTTCAGAAATATACGCATGTCCTTTTTGGAAAGCTTTTTCAATCACCATGCCAACACCAACAATTTCAGCTTGTGCCTGCGCAATTAAGTTTTCTGTTCCTTTGAATGCTTCACCATTTGCCAAGAAATCATCAATGAATAAAACTTTATCGCCTTTTTTTAAGTATTCTTTTTCAATACAAATTGGATATGTCTTATTCTTTGTGAAAGAGAAGACTTCCGCAAATGCAGGATCAATCATTGTGCTTGGTTGTGTTTTCTTGATGAAAATCAATGGCACATTCAAACGGATGGCTGTCGCATAGGCTGGGGCAATACCACTAGATTCGATGGTTACTACTTTTGTGATGCCTTTGTCTTTAAAGTGTTCATAAAATTCATTTCCCATTTCATCTACTAAAGAACAATCAATTTGGTGATTTAAAAAAGCATCTACCTTTAATACCTCATCATTGATAAAATGTCCTCTAGTCTCGATTGCGTTTTTCAGTGCTTTCATGTTGGTTTCCTTCCTCTTTTCGCTTTATTTGTACAATAGTTTGTCCGATACGATGATTCTTTACTTCCTTAACATATACGTCCATTAAGTCTAGACTGACTTTAAAATGTGAACCTTCATCAGGAATTTGTCCATAATGATTTAGGATGTATCCACCAAACGTGTCACAATCCTCATCTTCTAATGAAATGCCTAAAGCTTTTTCGATATCTTCAATGTCAGCTTGACCATAGATTCTAAATTGATCAGAATCAATTTGTTGGATTGGATCTGGCTCTTCAATATCATCATCTTCTTGGATTTCACCAAGAAGGGTTTCAATAATATCATGTAAAGTCACGATACCGGTCATTCCTCCGTATTCATCAAGTAAAACCGCAAAGTATACTTTTTTGATTTTCATTTCCTTCAATAAAACATCGGCCTTCATATTTTGTGAAATAAAGAAAGGCTGATCCATTGCTTTATTGATGACATTATCTTGTTCAATCGAATCTAAACGGAAATAGTCACGTGTATCTAGAATACCTACGACATCATCATTATCCTCATCACATACAGGGTATAATGTGTGACGATTTTCTAGAATGGTCTTTTTCCATGTTTCTTTATCATCATTTAAATATAGACAAACAACTTCACTTCGATGTGTGCAAATTTCTTCAACGGGTGTATCATCAAATTCAAATAAGTTTTCAATAAACTCCTTTTGACTTGGTTCAACACCACCACCGTTGATAACTTCATAAATATCTTCTTCAGAATAATCTTCTTGTTCTTTTTCTACTTCAAAACGCAAGAAGAAAGTAAATGGTGTAAATAAGGATTGAATGCCTTTCGCAATAGACATAAATGTTTTTTCAAACTTGTCTGAATGAGCATTCGCAAATTTTCTTGGTAATAAATCACTCAATAAAATATATACATACACCAATAGAAGTACGACTACATAAAGTAATGGAGTATGGATCATGGGCTGTAAATAGATTACACTCATCACAATGCCAAATACTTCCATGCATAGAGATAACCATTTTAATGTAGCTTGATATTTATAAGATTCATCTTCGATTTCTTTATTTGTAGAAACGATGCTGCTTGTCATTGAAAACAAGATGTTTAGAATAAATGTAAATAAAATTAAGATGGGAAGGTTCATATTAACCCTCCTAAACTATACTGTAACGGGACTGAATCATCCGGATTCATGAAACTATCACTCCTTCATTAATACCCATTATCATACACAATTTAAAGGCTTTTTTCAATGTGATAAAGAAAACAACCAGAATAAATCCGGCTGTTTTATTGTTGCATGTATTTATCTGCATTATTCATTAAATATTGAATAATAGATTGTCGTGTCACAATGCCAATAAAAATTTGGCGATCATCGACTACGGGTACGAAGTTTTGTTTCAAAGATTGAGCGAACAATTGATCGACTGGAACATCGATTTGAACCGGTGGCGTAAAGTCTCCACGAATTAGTTCACGAATCTCCATTTGTTCTAGATCTTCTTTATGAATTGAAGGATGGTCTAATAAGTACCAAAGAAAATCCCCCTCTGTAATGGTTCCTACATAAACGCCTTCCTTATTAATAATGGGCATCGCCGTATATTTGTGCTTGCGCATGAGGGCAAGTCCATCTTCTACACTGATATTATCATATAAATATTTAACACTATTTTTAGCCTTCAGAAAAAAGAATACATTTTCCTGCATTGTCTATCACCTCAGCTTTATACTACCATAATATTTATCATTTAAAAATCATACAATTATGGGAAATTGTACAGAAGTGTGATAGAATTTTTATAAAAGTGGAGGCAAGAAAATGGAACAATATAAAAAAGAGTTTATTGATTTCATGTTGGAATCTAAAGTATTAAAATTTGGTGATTTTACACTAAAATCAGGACGTAAATCCCCATTCTTTATGAATGCTGGTGGATATGTTACAGGTAACCAGTTAAAAAGATTAGGTGAATATTACGCAAAGGCCATCGTTAATCAATATGGTAAAGACTTCGATGTATTATTCGGACCTGCATATAAGGGAATTCCATTGGCTGTTGCGACGACAATCGCATTAGATAATTTATATGGAATGGAAGTTCGTTATTGTTCAGATCGTAAAGAAGAAAAAGATCATGGAGCTGATAAGGGAAGTTTCTTAGGAACAAAACTACAAGATGGTGATCGTGTCGTTATGATTGAAGATGTTACGACATCTGGAAAATCAATGGAAGAAACAGTACCAAAGGTTCGTGGTGCAGCAAATGTTGAAATCGTTGGATTGATGGTTTCTTTAAATCGTAACGAAAAGGGAAAAGGTGAAAAAACAGCATTAACAGAAGTGAGTGAATTATATGGTTTCCCAACAGCTGCAATCGTGTCAATGCCAGAAGTGATTGAATATTTAGGAGATAAATTAGATCCTGAATTAAAATCAAGAATTGATGCATATTATGAAGAATATGGAGCTAAGGAATAGGGTCGAAAGATTCTATTCTTTTTTGTATACTTTGCGCACTGCGGTATATTTCGTACTAAAATACTTTGCGCACTGCGGTATGTTTTGCACTAAATTACTTTGCGCACTGCGGTATGTATGGTGTATAATGTTTTATATAAAGGAGATATCGCGATGGAAATAAAAAGAAAGATTTATTCTAAACTTTTGAAATGGAAACAGGAAACAAATGGATCCAAAGCATTGTTGATTGAAGGGGCTAGGCGTATTGGAAAATCTACAGTGGCAGAAGAGTTTGGTCGAAACGAATACAAATCTTATGTTTTAATTGATTTCAACAAGGCTTCAAATACGATTATTAAAGCGTTTGATAATTTAAACGATTTAGATACTTTTTTTCAAATTATTTCTTTAGAAATGAATGTTCGATTATTTAAAAGAGAATCGTTGATTATATTTGATGAAATACAAAGATTTCCTCAAGCTAGACAAGCCATTAAATATTTGGTTGAAGATGGACGGTATGATTATTTAGAAACGGGTTCTTTGATTTCGATTAAAGAAAATGTTGAAAATATCACATTGCCATCCGAGGAAAGAAAGATTCGTATGTACCCTGTAGATTTTGAAGAGTTCGTGATCTATATGGGTGAGGAATTATTATTTGAATATATTAAAAATTGTTGGGATAAGAAAAAGCCTTTAGATGAAAAAATGCATGCGAAGGTTATGTATTTATTTAAAGAATATTTGCTGGTTGGGGGAATGCCACAGGCATTAAAAGCTTATAAGAACGGAAATAAAGATTTTTATGCGGCGGATGTGGAAAAAAGAGATATTCTTGAACTCTATCGTGATGATATCAAGAAAGCCGCTAAAAGATACAATTCAAGAGTGTCAGCTTTGTTTGAGAATATCCCAGGATATTTATCTACACATGAAAAAAAGGTTGTTTTATCTGAACTGGGAGAATCTAATCGTAGTTTTGACAGGTATGATGAGCCTTTATTTTGGCTAGATGATTCTATGATTTGTAATTTATGTTACAGGTGTACAGATCCAAATGTAGGATTTGCGTTAAATAAAGACGATTCTTATGTGAAATGCTACATGGGCGATACAGGATTATTAGTGAGTTTGGCATTTAGTGAAAATGAGTTGAGTTCTTCAAGATTGTATCAACAAATCATGAATGATAAATTATCATTAAATAAAGGTATGTTGTATGAGAATATGATTGCGCAAATGATTACGTCTATGGGTAAAAAGTTATATTTCTATACAAAATATAATAAGGAAAAGCATAGAAATGATATTGAAATTGATTTCTTATTATCAAATGAGAGTAAAACAAATCTAAAAGTATTTCCAATCGAAGTAAAATCTTCAAAGAATTATTCAGCTACGTCTTTAGATAAATTTAAAGAATTATTTGGTAAGAAAATCGCAACACCATATATTGTTCATCCAAAAAATTTTGCAAGGAAAGATAATATAATTTGTATTCCACCATATATGATATGTGCAGCGTTGAGTGATGATTTAGAATAGGGTCGAAAGATTCTATTCTTTTTTCATGTTTTACGTTACTTTTCACTTGTTCTGAATTAAAATATAAGTAGATAGTGCAGTGTATAAAAGCGAGGTGATGGTGTATGAAAAATGCTGTACCATTACTTACAAAAACTTAATATTTTTGGTAAAATGTCTACAACAACGAGTCTTCTTACGGGATATAATTCCAGTTGTAGAAGGCTCGATTTTCATTAATAGGAGGTATCTTATGATAATTGCAATTACACGTGAATTTGGAAGTGGCGGAAGAACCATTGCCAAGAAATTAGCTGAAAAACTAGGCTATGCTTATTATGATTATGAAATTGTGCAACAAATTGCTCAAGAAAGTGGTTTTGCGAAAGAGTATATTGAAGAAAATGGGGAAGATGCATCAAGCACAAGTACATTTGGTTTTATTTGGAATAATTATGGATATAACTTATCGGACGAATTATATATTGCACAAAGAAATGTAATTTGTGAATTAGCCGATAAAGGAAATTGTGTCATTGTAGGGAGATGCTCAGATTATATTCTTCGTGATCGTAAAGACGTATTGAATGTATTTATTCATGCAGACTTTGAATATCGAAAGAATCGTGTTGTATCGGTTTATGGACAAAATGAATTTGCGCCAGACAAACGAATCAAAGATAAGGATAAACGTCGTATTGCTTACTATAAATATTACACAGATCGTAAATGGGCGGATGCTAAAAACTATCAATTGTGTTTAGACAGTGGTGTTTTGGGCATTGATAAATGTGTAGAATTAATTGAAAAAGCCATGTATTTTACTTTGACAATTAAAAAAATAAAATATAATCACTTCGTAACGAGTAGCGGAAACAGCGTAAATCCAGTTTTCTGCTTACTTTTTTATATTTTTGTAAAGTGTGTTGCTCAAAAGCGTAAGTCCGACTTATGTAGACAATGCACTTTTTTGTGTTTTAAGGAGGAAAAGAATGGAAGAAAACAACAAAATGAAAAATGAGCCAGTCAATAAGTTGATGCTTCAAATGGGTGTGCCCATGATTTTATCTATGGCCCTGCAAGCTGTCTATAATATTGTGGACAGTGCCTTTGTAGGAAATATGAAAGAAGGAAGTGAAGCCGCATTAAATGCACTTACCTTAGTTTTCCCTATCCAGATGTTGATGGTGGCCTTAGCCATTGGTACAGGTGTTGGAGTGAATGCCTTGCTCGCAAGAACTTTGGGACAGAGAAATCGTGAAAAAGCTCTAAAGTAGCCGGAAATGGTTTTTTTCTAGCTACAGTTATTTATATTATTTGTGTGTTGTTTGGATTGTTTGGTATTAAAGCCTATATATCCTCTCAAACAAGGAATGCGCTTGTATTATCGATGAGTGAGGACTATCTAAGAATTTGTTGCCTATTATCCTTTGGCGTTGTGTTCTTTTCTATATTTGAAAAACTGCTCCAAGCTACAGGACGCTCCTTATATTCTACAATTGGACAAGTTGCAGGAGCCGTAATCAATATAATTCTAGATCCTATCTTGATCTATGGCTTTAATTTAGGTGTACAAGGAGCGGCTTATGCGACAGTTATTGGACAAATTTTATCGGCTTTATTATTGGCTGTGTTTCATATGCGTTTAAATAAAGAATTTGATCAAGGTATAACTTATATGAAACCAAATAAGCGTATCATCAAAGAAATTTATTCGATTGGACTTCCAGCCATTATTGCTCAGGCATTGATGTCATTTATGGTATATGCGATGAACTTAATTCTAAAATTTGATGCATCTGCACAAACAGCTTATGAACTTTTCTATAAAGTTCAACAATTTGTCTTATTTATGGCATTCGGTTTAAGAGATGCGATTACACCTATCATTGCCTTTTCGTATGGTATGCAAAATAAGAAGCGTGTTAAAGATGGAATTAAATATGGCTTAATCTATACTATCGTATTAATGCTCTTGGGTACTCTAATTACAGAACTGTTCCCAAACTTTTTTGCGACACTTTTTAATGCAGGACAATCCAGAATATATTTCATCAGTGTTGTTCGAATCATATCCATTAGCTTTTTGTTTGCGGGTGTAAATATCGCATTTCAAGGTGTGTATCAAGCTTTGAATGGAGGTATGGAATCCTTGATTGTATCCTTGCTTAGACAAGCCATTTTGATTTTACCTTTAGCTTGGGGATTTTCAAAACTTGTCATTCAATATGATAGGGATGTATCTTTGATTTGGTATGCATTTGTGATTACGGAAGTTTTATCTTGTGTTGTGGGATGGGTATTTTTAAGACGAATTGAGAAAAAGAAGATGGTGTTTGATTAAGGTCAAACACTTTTTCTTTTGTGTGGTGTATAATAAAGTACATATGGAGGAAACATATGGAACAAGATTCTCTATTTTCAATACAAGAAGATACAAGGCCTTTAGCCGATCGTATGCGTCCGGAAACATTGGATGAATATGTAGGACAAAAACAGCTTGTTGCCAAGGGAAATCTTTTGTGGCAAATGATTGAACATGATCAAGTGACATCGATGATTTTCTGGGGTCCACCTGGAGTAGGAAAAACGACATTAGCACGTATTATTGCACATCAGACAAAGAGTTATTTTGTGGATTTCTCAGCTGTTACTAGTGGCATTAAAGAAATCAAGGAAGTTATGAAACAGGCTGATACGCGTAGGGCCTTGGGACAAAAAACAATACTATTCGTAGATGAAATCCATCGTTTTAATAAGGCGCAACAAGATGCATTTTTACCCTATGTGGAAAAGGGAAGTATCATTCTAATTGGTGCTACAACAGAAAATCCTAGTTTTGAGATTAATTCTGCCCTTTTATCTAGGTGTAGAGTGTTTGTGTTAAACATTCTAAATACGGATGACTTAAAAGATTTGATTATTCGTGCTATTTCCAGCTCAAAAGGATTAGGCAATTTAAAAATACATATTACGGATGAAGATATAGAAGCGATTGCCGCATTTTCAGGTGGGGATGCCCGCTTTTGTTTAAATACATTAGAGATGGTTGTTTATAATAGTCCAAGTGAATTGGATGGTATTCATGTTTCACAGGATATTTTGAAGCAGTGCCTTCAAAAAAGGTCGTTATTGTATGATAAAAAAGGGGAGGAACACTATAATATTATTTCTGCCCTACATAAAAGTGTACGAAACTCCGATGTACAGGCCGCTGTATATTGGTTAGCACGTATGTTAGAGGCTGGAGAAGACCCTTTATATATCGCAAGAAGATTCGTTCGTATGGCTAGTGAAGATATTGGTATGGCAGATTCTAGAGCCTTAGAAATCTGTGTGGCAGCCTATCAGGCATGTCACTATTTAGGTGTTCCAGAATGCAATGTGCACTTAACGCATGCAGCTGTATATTTGGCTTTGGCTCCAAAATCAAACGCTTTAGAAGTGGCTTATAATAATGCGAAAAGTGACGCACTAAAAACATTAGATCAGCCAGTGCCTTTACACATTCGTAATGCGCCGACAAAGCTAATGAAAGATTTAGGTTATAATAAAGGATATGAGTATTCACATGATTATGAATATCACATGACAGATATGCAGTGTCTTCCAGATGCTCTAGTTGGTAAAGAATACTATGTACCAAGTGATCAGGGATCTGAAGTGAAGGTGCGAAATCGTCTTGCGCAGATTAAACAAATCAAGGCCATGGTGCATAGAAATCGTATGATGAAGAAAAAATAGTTGAAAAAAGATATAAGATGGAATAGTGTATTTCAGTAGAAAGAGGTCATTATGAAAATAGAAATTCATAGTTTACAAGAAACGCAGGAATTTGCCACTAAAATGGCAGATCTTTGTAGAAATAAACAATTAGTCATTACATTAGATGGAGATTTGGGTGCAGGTAAAACAACTTGGACAAAAAGCTTTGGGAAAGCTTTGGGTGTAAAGAATGTGATCAATTCACCAACTTTTACAATCTTAAAGGATTATAAACAAGAAGGTGGAGTCCCTTTCCATCATATTGATGCGTATCGTTTAGAAGGAAAATGTCAGGACTTAGGTTTTGAAGATTGTTTTGATGAAGGAATTACTGTAGTAGAATGGTCTGAATTTATTGAAGATCAATTGCCACAAGATCATATCAAAATTTCTTTTGAAGAAGGTATCGATGAAAATCGTACAGTGACATTAGAATATACGGGTCCTGTATCAAAAAGTATTGTGGAGGCATATCATGATTAGTTTATGTATGGATAGTGCTTATAAAGCATTAGTGTTAGGTTTATATAAAGATGGAACATTGATTGATGGTGTATCTATTGAAGCATTCAAGAAACAAAGTGAAACGATTTTTGTGGAATTAAATCAATTGTTTGAAAAGACAGGTTTAGACTATAAAGACGTAGATGAAGTGATCATTACAGATGGTCCTGGATCTTATACAGGCATTCGTATTGCGATGACAATTGCGAAAGTATTCTGTACACAAATGCATAAAACATTAAAGTGTATTAGTACAATGCAGTTGTTTGCGGGCATGGATGAAAGTGCCAATGTTATTTTGGATGCGCGTAGTAAAAGAGCGTATGTAGCACACTTAGAAAAGGGTGTTGTGGTTGGAAAAACACAAATTTTAAAAGTCGATCAATTGGAAGATTTCTTAAACGAACATCCTGGAACTTTATATGGAGATGGATATTTAGTGAATCAAGAAGCTGCAAGTTGTGATTTCTTGAAGAATTTTATGGAGGTACCAAGTCGTACAATTGAAAATGTACATGCTTTAGTTCCTCAATATTTAAAAGAAAGTGATGCTTATAAAGCATGATTTTTAAAGAAATGAAAGACACGGATCTTGTTCGTGTTTTAGAACTTGAACAAGCTTGTTTTAAACAGCCTTGGCTAGAAAAAGATTGTTTATATGAATTAAATGAGAATCCTTTTTCTCATGGTTGTATTTTACTAGATGAAGATACCATTGTTGGATACGCCTTTTTATGGGAAACCTTTGAAATGGCGCAGCTTGCTCGTATTGGAGTCGATCCAAACTTAAGAAAAAGAGGATATGGTAAAGAATTGATGATGCATTTGTTTGATCGAGCTCGAGAAGTGGCTTGTGAATATATGACATTAGAGGTTCGTGCTAGTAATGAGGCAGCCTTGAATCTATATCGAAAAATGGGCTTTATTCAAGTCAATGTATCTAAAAGTTATTATCCGGATGGAGAAGATGCCATTGTGATGACATTGGCATTGTAGGAGGATTATATGATTATTATCGGAATTGAAAGTAGTTGTGATGAAACAGCCGTTGCGGTTGTCAAAGATAAAAAGGAAGTATTATCAAGTGTGGTCGCAAGTCAAATTGATGTGCATACAGAATTTGGTGGGGTCGTACCCGAAGTTGCGAGTCGTATTCATGTAGAAAATATTTCGTATTGTATTGAAAAAGCATTGAAGGATGCCAATATCACTATGGAAGATGTGGATGCGGTTGCTGTTACGCAAGGTCCTGGTTTAATTGGATGTTTACACGTTGGTGTGCAAGCTGCCAAGACTTTGGCTTTTGCCTACCATAAACCATTAGTTCCTGTACATCATTTGGCAGGGCATATTTATGCCAATGAATTAGTGGTGGATATGAAATATCCAGTATTGGCGCTTGTTGTTTCTGGTGGAAATACGGAACTTGTTTATATGAAGGATGAAACAAGTTTTGAAATCTTAGGAGAAACACAGGATGATGCGATTGGAGAAGCCTTTGATAAGGTGGCTCGTGTATTGGGTCTTGGATATCCTGGTGGTCCTAAAATTGATAAATTGGCAAAAGAAGGAAAGCCAGTATATGAACTGGCAAAACCGAAGACACAAGGTCGTTATGATTTTAGTTTTTCTGGATTGAAGAGTAGTGTTCTACAATTTACGAAACGTATGGAAAGACAAGGCAAGACATTTGATATGGCAGATTTAGCTTGTTCATTCCAGGAATGTGCATTGGATGAAATTTTCTCTCGAGTAAGAGCCGTATTAGATGATCATAAAGATATTCGCCATTTCGTTGTAGGTGGTGGAGTAAGTGCCAACTCAAGACTTCGTGAAAAAGTAGAAGAATTAAGAAATGAATATCCAGAAGTTGAGTTTACCGTGCCTCCAATGTATTGTTGTACAGACAATGCAAGTATGATCGGTGTTGCAGGAACTATCGCCTATCTTTCTGGAAGAAGAGGGGATGCAAGTTTAACAGCCGATTCAAGTCTAGAAATCCAATAGGAGGTTTTATGCAAGAGCTACGTTTACTTCAAGAAAAAGATTTAGAAAGTATATATCCAATCTATGTACATTATGTAAAGACAAGCGTTGCGATTTTTGATGTTGTGCCAGATTCTTTTGATGCATTTAAAGAACATATGATAGAAATTTCTAAGACAAATCCATTTTATGTCGCACTTAATGAGGATGTTTTAATTGGCTATGGCTATGTGCACCCGGCTTTTTCTAAAGAGGCGTATAAGTATTGTGTAGAACTTACTATTTATTTTAAAGAAGGAAAACATTATGGTTTGCCTTCAAAAATGTTAGATCAGCTTGAAGCGGATTGTAGAAAATTAAACATGCGTTGGATCATTTCATGTATTACAGATTCGAATGAAGAAAGTATAGCCTTTCATAAAAAACATGGCTTTACTATGTATGGTGCATTGCCATCTTGTGGTATGAAATTTGATGTGTGGCATGGTGTAGTTTGGCTTTGTAAGAGACTGAATGAGGTTAAAAAGGATTTTTCTTGTGCAAGTAATGCAACCATCTTAGGTAATGTTTCAATAGGTGAAGGTTCAAGTGTTTGGTATAACGCTGTGATTCGTAGTGAAGAAGAAGCGATTGAAATTGGGCAAGAAAGCAATATTCAAGATCAGTGTGTTTTGCATACGGATTGTGGTTATCCATTAAAAATTGGTAATCGTGTTACGATTGGTCATGGGGCCATTGTGCATGGTTGTACGATTGCAGATGAAGTGCTTATTGGTATGGGCGCTATTATCTTAAATGGAGCTTGTATAGGAAGCCATAGTATCATTGGTGCTGGTTGTGTTGTACCTGAAAATATGGTGATTCCACAAAAGAGTGTTGTGGTTGGAGTACCGGCTAAAATCATTAAAAAGACTTCAGAATCTCAGGTTTCTGACATTCTTTCAAATGCAGATCATTATGTAAAATTATCAAAAAAATTGGATTAGTTATTTGGCTAATCCTTTTGTATATTGTAAAATCGATGTAGTGAGGTTGATTATGGAAAACTTATTGAATTATGTACATTTAAGAAGAGATATCGATTTTTCTATTCGTCCCTTTAATGATGTGGATATGTTAGTATGTGCCGATCTATCTTATGTGGATTGGGATGGCATTGTGGAAAAGGACGAGGTTTCTTTAGAAAAAGCATGTCGTAAATATCTTTCTTTATATAGTGAAGAGGAATTAAAAAGTAAGTATACATTTTCAATGAATCTTCCACATTTGATTGATGCGTTGCAAGATACGATTCGTTATGGGAATATAAAGTTAAAGAACTATAAAAAAGTCTATAGCGATGAAGATGTGATTCAATTTAGTGTGGTAACACTTGTGTTGCCAGATGGATCTTTCGTTATTTCTTTTAGTGGTACAGATGGTAGTATTACGGGTTGGAAAGAAAATTTAATGATGACCTATAGCAAGGATCTTCCTTGTCAAATCCTGGCGAAGGATTATGTCAAAGAAACTATTGCGGATATTCCTGAAACGAGTTATTTGTTTGGATTAAAAAAGAAAAAAGTCTATCCAAAGATGTATTTGACGGGGCATTCAAAGGGTGGAAATCTAGCGATGTATGCCTATTTAAAAAATCCAAAACTACAGGGATATATTGAAGGTGTGAAAAGTTTTGATGGGCCTGGCTTTGCGGATGGTTTTTGGCAAGGTGATGAGGATGTATCTAAGATCACAAACTATATTCCTAAGGATAGCATTGTGGGTCGTGTTTTAGATCATAGAGAACAAACGAAAGTCATGGATGCCGAAGGTTCTGGCCTAGTTCAGCATGATACGCTTATGTGGAGTGTGGATATAAAAGACTTTAATTATTGTGATGCCCTCACAAAAGAGAGTGATGATTTATTGGAATATGTAAATAAGTTATTAATGGATCGTCCACTGGAAGAAAAAGAGCGTTATTGTCATTTGATTGGAGAATTATTTGATCGTATGGAAATTTATACGATTGCGGATTTAACTGAATTTTCATTTAAACAGGCATTGTCTGGAATTAAGGAGATTCGTCAATTGAATGCAGAAGAAATTAAGTTTATGTTTGAAATTGTGAAATTTATTGCGGTGCAATCCGCTCCAATATTAGTGAAAGGAAGAAAGTAAAATGAGAAAAATAGGTTGGATTGGTGCTGGCATTATGGGCCAGCCAATGGTTATTCATTTATTGAATAAGGGTTATGAAGTGCATGTGTACGCAAGACATCCAGAAAGGGTAGAACAAGCTAAAAATGCAGGTGCCATTTTAGAAGAATCGATTGTGTCTTTGACATCCAATGTAGATGTGATTTGTACAATGGTCGGTTTTCCTAGTGATGTTAAAGAAGTATATGATGTGATTTTTAGTTGTATTGATGCGGGTAAAACTTGTATTGATTTTACAACTTCAAGTCCAAAGCTTGCCAAAGAATTGTATACAAAAGGAAAAGAATTGGGTGTTCATGTATTGGATGCGCCAGTGACTGGTGGAGATACGGGAGCAAAGAATGGTACTTTAACTGTATTGGTTGGTGCAGACAAAGAGGATTTTGAAACGAATAAAGAAATCTTTGAAGCGTTTGGAACACAAATTGAGTATTGTGGCAAGGCGAGTTGTGGTCAACATGTCAAGATGGCCAATCAAATTATGATTGCGAATACGTTACAAGGTATTTGCGAGGCTATGTCGTATTTAAATTGTAAAGATGTGGATGAATCTTTTGTATATCGCTTCTTGCGCAATGGTGCTGCTGGATCTAAACAATTGGAATTCCAAGGTAAGAAGATGTTAGAGAATGATTATGCGCCTGGTTTTTATGTGAAGCATTTTGTGAAGGATTTAAAAATTGCAGTACAAGAGGCAAATTTTCCTTTGTATGGTGTAAATCGTGTCATCAAAGAATATGTGGATCTAATGGATCGTGGTATGAGTGATTTGGGTACGCAGTGTTTGATTGAATATTTTAGAAAGCCACAAATTAAAGCAGTTATCTTTGATATGGATGGTTTGATGTTTAATACGGAAAAGATGTTTAAGGATGAGTTTAAAGAGAAGGCCAAAGAATTAGGCGTTTCTTGTCCAGACTATTTTCCAGAACCTTTAATTGGTTGTGATTCAAGAAAGGTTGCAGAGTTTGAAGCAATGTATCCAGGAGTGACAAGAGTTATGGAAGAAATCCAAGAAGAGCGTGTGGATTATTTCTTTACATATTTTAAAGAGCCTGGTAGTGCCAATATGGTTGGTTTACAGAATCTAATTGAGTATATTGAAGAGAATAAGATTCCTTATGCGGTGGCTTCAAGTTCGCATCCGCAGGCTATTAAAAAGTTCTTGTCGCATGCAGGTTTTGTGTTAAGTCCAAATGTGATTGTATCTTCTAAAGAGGGATATAAATCAAAGCCGGCTCCAGATGTTTTCTTGGCAGCAGCTGAAAGATTAGATGTAAAGCCAGAAAACTGTTTAGTGTTAGAGGATAGTAAGCATGGAATTATGGCAGCAGCCAATGCGAAGATGCATTCCATTTTTATTCAAGATCAGATTGCGCCAGATGACGAAATGAAGGAGTATATCCAAGAATCTTGTAAGGATTTAAATGAAGTAATTGATTATTTAAAGCGTTGTAAATAATTGGTTGCTACTTTATAATATTGTTGAGAAATTAATAGGAGGACGTAATGAAAAAAGAATTAGTCATTGTTCTTGATTTTGGAGGACAATATAATCAGTTAGTTGCACGTCGTGTTCGTGAGTGCAATGTATATTGTGAAATTTATTCATATAAAACAGATTTAGAAAAAATCAAAGCTATGAATCCAAAAGGAATTATCTTAACTGGAGGGCCAAATAGTTGTTATGAAGCAGATTCACCTACATATTCAAAGGAATTATTTGAATTGGGTATCCCAGTTCTTGGTCTTTGCTATGGCGCACAATTGATGATGCATGTATTGGGTGGAAAAGTAGAAAAAGCGGATCACCGTGAATATGGTAAGACAGAGGTTCTTGTGGATAAGACTTCTTCTAAAATCTTTGAGGGTGTATCTGAAAAAACAATTTGTTGGATGTCACACTTTGACTATATTTCACAGGTAGCACCTGGATTTGAAATTACGTCTCATACAGATAACTGTCCTTGCGCATCAAGTGAAAATGCAGAAAAAGGATTATATGCTATTCAGTTCCATCCAGAAGTATTACATACACAAGAAGGGTCAAAAATGTTATATAACTTTGTTCGTGGTGTTTGTGGATGCAGTGGTGATTGGAGAATGGATAACTTTGTTGAAGAACAAATTAAGGCTATTCGTGAAAAGGTTGGAGATGGAAAAGTTTTATGTGCCCTTAGTGGTGGAGTAGACTCTTCTGTTGCAGCTGTATTATTATCAAAAGCAATTGGTAACCAATTGACATGTGTATTTGTTGATCATGGTTTACTTCGTAAAAACGAAGGGGATGAAGTAGAAGCTGTATTTGGTCCTGAAGGTCCATATGAATTAAACTTCATTCGTGTAAATGCGCAACAAAGATATTATGAAAAGCTAAAGGGTGTTGAAGAGCCAGAAGCAAAGCGTAAGATCATTGGTGAAGAATTCATTCGTGTATTTGAAGAAGAAGCTAAGAAAATTGGAAAAGTTGATTTCTTAGTTCAAGGAACGATTTATCCAGATGTTGTTGAGAGTGGTTTAGGTGGAGAATCTGCTGTAATTAAATCTCACCACAACGTTGGTGGACTTCCTGATCATGTAGATTTCAAAGAAATTATTGAACCATTGCGTGACTTGTTCAAGGATGAAGTTCGTAAAGCTGGTTTAGAATTAGGTATTCCTGAATACTTAGTATTCAGACAACCATTCCCAGGACCTGGTTTAGGAATTCGTATCATTGGTGAAGTAACTGAAGAAAAAGTAAAAATCGTCCAAGATGCAGATGCCATTTATCGTGAAGAAATCGCAAATGCTGGATTGGATCGTTCAATCGGTCAATACTTTGCAGCATTGACAAACATGCGTTCAGTAGGTGTTATGGGTGATGAAAGAACATATGATTATGCCATCGCTTTACGTGCCGTTAATACAATTGACTTTATGACTGCTGAATCTGCTCAGATTCCATATGAAGTATTAAATAAAGTTATGTCTCGTATTATCAATGAGGTTCGTGGGGTTAACCGTGTAATGTATGACCTTACTAGTAAGCCTCCTGGAACAATTGAGTTCGAGTAGAGATAAAACGAATAAAAGTGCCTTATATAAGGCACTTTTTGTGTATTTATAGGTTGCTTTGCTACCGAATTGATACCAATAATATAGAGAGCGTGTTCCTGATGAGAAATTGAATGTGTATTTTATATCTCAGTTTTAGTCTGTGGTGTAACTATTTTTGTGATTCTTGTACTTCATGTATTTTATAAATAGATAGATTTCTAGAAATTTCACTTCTTCTAACTATTGGTTTGCTGCTAGTCTTGCTTTGTTCTAATTTCAGAACACTGTATAAGAAACCACGCATATTGATTTATCTATATGAGTCAGTGGTTTATGCTGGAATCCAATCTCCAATCCATTTTTGTTTAGTGTAATTATAAAGACGTTTATATACTCTTCCATTTTCAAGCTTATATCTCCATTCTATGATGTCGGCTCTTGCTTCAATGGCTGGATTTGGTCCGATTTCGTTTGCAAAAACAGAAATAGTTTGAATAAAGTTGCAACTTAAAATTAGTGTTAATAATAAAATAGAATTAATTGTTTTTTTCATAAATTTACTCCTTCACTACTTTTATACCGGATTCAATTAAACTTTTTGGATTATCTATGAAAAAGGATTCTTTTCCGTTACAAAGAGAATATGTCCCATCTTTGTGCTGGATTAAATAATTCTTATTTAGTAGATCTTGCTCAGATAAAGTATCATTCAAATTTTTTGAATTTTCATAATAAGCTTCGAAAATTATGGAATTAGTTAGTATAGGTAATAAAAAAAGGAAGAATAGTAGGAACTTATTTGTCTTTTGTTTGATTTGTTTGTTGTTGATTACCAAATTAATTGCTAACACAGTATTCAAATTAAATGATACACATAATTAGGTATCTTCAAATTATTTATACATATATATTCATATTAAATATGAAACCCAATCATAAAAAAATGGATACTCAATTTAGAATATCCATTTGGTGTTGATATAAGTATTTTAAGGCGTATGAAATTGAGCAGGCACTCTTTTCGCATGGTAATTTCTTATAGATTTTTTGACTGTTCTTTTGTGTCTCATACAAGTTTATCAGTTCAAATTGGAGTGAGTTCACAAAATATGATTCGTCCTCACATTCCATGAATTCATTTATTTCGACTCCTAGCAGCCATTTTAAATCATCTTTTACTAAATGGCATAGATAAGTATGTTCTGAGTTACCGCTATCTTTAACGGTTACTTTAAAATCAATACTTCCTTCAAAATGCACATCTTTTAATTCAGCGATTTCACTTTTTCTTGATGCGGATCCTGTTTCATATACAATCATTTGGTTCGTTTCTAATATCATCCTACTGACCTCTAACTCAATTCATTGTCGTTTACGGCATCCATTACAGTTTCCATACTGATTATCATTTCCTGCTTCTGTTCACCAATCAATAAACTTTTATTACAGATTTGATTGATCATTCGAGGAATGCCATTCGATGCATTGATAATTGCGTTCAGTGCATTATTATCGAACACTTCCTGATGACATCCCACACCATCTAATTTTTTCTTTTATATAGCGTTTTGCCTCTTCTTCATTTAGATTTTCTAAATTATGTGACATGATTATACGCTGTCTTAATGGTTCGTGGCTTGATAGGCGTAACTGATTGTTTAACTGTGGCAGT
>ENA-OPYX01000247-OPYX01000247.1-human-gut-metagenome-genome-assembly--contig:-NODE-247-length-32284-cov-11.628386_pt1 | contig 32284 bp, 32 predicted proteins | sample MGYA00242639_ERZ504486 | MGnify/ENA primary metagenome ERZ504486 (study PRJEB26092, sample SAMD00036296) | human gut metagenome | host: Homo sapiens | study: EMG produced TPA metagenomics assembly of... | reverse complement strand
AGATATCCCTCCTATAAGGAGTAAGACCCCTTGAAGACTACAAGGTAGATAGGGCAGAGGTGGAAGCATGGCAACATGTGGAGCTGACTGTTACTAATAGGTCGAGGGCTTAATCTGGTTAATAACGAAAAAACAAATCGGATTTGTATGAAGTTTTGAAGGTACAAACCTTTATATGGCCTAGTGGCTCAGTTGGTTAGAGCGCCGCCCTGTCACGGCGGAGGTCACGGGTTCGAGTCCCGTCTGGGTCGTTTATAGTGAGTCTTTATTCATGATTGTATGACGATTAAATCAGATGAATTTCATTTAACACTCACTACAAGTAACGCGTGGGATCTTAGCTCAGCTGGGAGAGCATCTGCCTTACAAGCAGAGGGTCACAGGTTCGAGCCCTGTAGGTCCCATTTAACTAATTCTTTTATTAGTTATGCCGATGTGGCTCAATTGGCAGAGCAGCTGATTTGTAATCAGCAGGTTATCGGTTCGAGTCCGATCATCGGCTTTATACAATTTAATATTGAATTGTATTATGGGCAGATTCCCGAGTGGCCAAAGGGGACAGACTGTAAATCTGCTGCAACTTGCTTCGATGGTTCGAATCCATCTCTGCCCATTACTCTTTATAGAGTAACTAAATACTATCGCGGGATGGAGCAGTCTGGAAGCTCGCCGGGCTCATAACCCGGAGGTCATAGGTTCAAATCCTATTCCCGCAACTCGATGCGTAAGCATTGTGCCCAGTTAGCTCAGTTGGTAGAGCAACGGACTGAAAATCCGTGTGTCTCTGGTTCGATTCCGGAACTGGGCATTTTAATTTATTATGGGATATTAGCTCAGGTGGTAGAGCACTTGACTTTTAATCAAGTTGTCCGGGGTTCGAATCCCCGATGTCTCATTGAAAAACGTCTCTCTTAGAGAGGCGTTTTTTAATGCAAGACATCGGAGGGTTCGAACTCCGGACAACGTAGTTGGTCGGGGCGCTAGACGTCCGGGGGACGTCTGTTCAGCGCGGACCGAAGCGGAGCGTAGACCGAATCCCCGATGTCTCATTAGAAAAAGAAAACCATCACTCGTAAGAGTGGTGGTTTTCTTTTTCAATTGATATATGGTGAATTGAACTCCGGACAACGTATTTTAATTAGTAAAACTGCACAAAAAATAATTGAAAATTTGTGCATGTTTGTTAACACTTTCAGAGGCCAAGGTGATACTATAATAACCGTAAAAACCCCCCAATACATTATATATTTTTTACTATCCCCATAGTAAAATACCTTCTCCTAAAAGACAGCAGAACGATGGCTGTCTTTTTTTTGCTCTAATTTAAGAAAAAGACAGCCAAATATTTATTATCAATTATTCTTTTGCAAAGTCGAAATTCTACAGTTGAAATGCCAAAATTACATTATAAAAAAACATCATTAGATTTACACCGTCAGATTTATATTGCTTCCTGTCCGCAGTGATGTGTAGTAATCATCATATGACGAGCTGCTCATCTGGCGTGAGACACGATACAGACTGCTTGTGAAGTCATTGTCATTTCCGAACAGAGAATTAAGAGTGTCTGCGTCGGCTTTTTTGACGAGCTCCTCATTAGCTTTCAGGGTCCCATCGTTGTTTATTGTGATGCCAATGTCCTCAAGCTCGTCGCTGTATTTACTTGCCAGCTTTTTGAGCTGCTTGGCATAACGCTTCATGGAGGTTGAACTGCTGTTTGAGGCGGAATCAATAGAATTGTTGTATGTGTCAACAAGAGCCATGACTGTTCCGCGGATGTTATCGGTATTTTCGTCGTCCGAATACTTGTAGTTCTTTAATTTTTTAGCTGCGCGGTGCAGGGCGGTTGAATCATCGTAAGCGAGCTCTGTAATACTATATTCTTTGCGTTTGGATGATTTCATGGCATCGCGGTTGTTTGAATAAAAATTTCTCATAAAATATGTTGCTGAAAGATTTGTTGCTGAACTTATTCGTGTACTCATGTTAATCCTCTTTATATTTTTAAATTTTAAAGTTTAAAATAATTGCGTTATAACTACGATTTTAGGTTTTATTTTGAACGTATAATTGCACTTAAATATTTGTTATAAATATTTTATCGGATATTTGCACGAAAAAGTTTACTTATGCGATCAAAAGAAGTAAAATACAAAGGAATGCGTAGAATAAGAAAAACGCGATTATGCAATCGAAATGCTACCAGGCAAAGAGTAACAGAACATAATGTAAAAAGCATAATGTACTAAAACAAAATGTAACAAACATAAAGTTACAAAAAATGCAACAAACGTAATGTAACCAAAGGAGGATATGGGGCATGAGTAAAAAAGCTTTCGGTACAACATCAAAAGGAGTGGAGGCATCGCTTTACGAAATCAGCAATGGCGGTGGATTGAGAGTACTTTTGACAGACTATGGCGCTTCAGTTGTATCTATTTTTGTAAAGGACAAGGATGGCAATGAGAGAGATGTCATTTTAGGATATGACAATGTGAAGTCATACGAGAAGGAGTACAGCTATTTTGGTGCTACTGTCGGTAGATATGCAAACAGGATTTCTGATGCAAAGATTAATATTGATGGAGTGGAATACAAGCTTGAGGCTAATGACAATGAGAACAGTCTTCACAGTGGCTCAAATGGTTTTTCTAAGCGCTTCTGGACTGTTAAGGAGCAGAAGGCAGATGAGATTACATTTGAGATAGAGGATGCAGATTTGGAGCAGGGCTTCCCTGGAAATGCAGTCGTTGATGTGACATTTAAGGTAACAGAAGAAAATGCTCTCGCTATTATATACAATGCAAAGGCAGATAAGACAACTACCTTCAATATGACAAACCATAGCTATTTCAATCTGAACGGTCATGCATCAGGAAGTGTATACACTCACGCATTGCAGATAAATGCTGAGCATTACACACCTGTAAAGGATTCCAAGGCTATTCCTACAGGTGAGATTGCACCGGTTGAGGGTACACCATTTGATTTTACAGAGGCTAAGCCAATCGGAAGAGATATTGAGGCAAATGATACACAGCTTCACTATGGAAGCGGATATGATCACAATTTTGCAATAGACAAGACAGCTCCGGGAGTAGAAAAGGTCGCAACAGCATACTCTCCTGAGAGTGGCATACAGATGGATGTATACACCGACTGTGTCGGAATCCAGCTTTATACTGCCAACTTTATCGTGGGACAGGAAGGCAAGGGCGGAGTAAAATACAATAACCGCGATGCATTCTGCCTTGAGACACAGTTTTATCCAAACTCAATAAATGAGACCAACTTCAGTACACCTGTTACAAAGGCAGGCGATACATACCACACAGAGACCGATTACAAATTCTCTGTGAGATAAAATGCCAACATAAGAGAGATACAGAATAGTTAAAGCCCACCATATTGATGAAATTTATCATTAATATGGCGGGCTTTCTTAAGCTTTGTTTAATCAAATACTGATACAGTGGTTTTATTTCCGGAAATGTGGTATAAATATATTTATATGTATGAAATGAACATATGATTACATTTATAAATTGCGCTAATACTATTATGTTAATGCTATTATGCTAGGTAATTTGTTAGTATTTAAAGCAAGCTGTATTTTTAGTAATCATAAACATTGGCAAATAAAGATTAAAATTGTCAAATAACAATAAATAGTGATAAACATTGATAAATATAGATAATTATTGAGATGACTTCGCACACGCAAACCTGCATTACCGCTGACATATGGTGTGTTCCGAAGAAATATATGAACTGCCACAAAGTTCCATTAACCTTCGGTGACGATAAAAAGCAGACTGATAAAACAGACTATCCGGATGCATTTTTTGTGGCTGACTTCATATATTTCTGAGGAATATACCATATGCCGGCGCACCATCACAGCCTGCAAGTGCGAAGTCCCCTAAAAATAGAAATTAAAACAAATAAATATATAGCACAGAGGAAACAAACCATGAAAATAGTATTTTTAGATTCCAAAACAATTGGTGACGACATCGACCTTTCCGAATATGACAAGCTCGGAGAGGTTGTCAAATATGATTTTTCAACAACAGAGGAAGCAGCGGAGCGCACAAGGGATGCTGATGTGATTGTTTTAAATAAGGTCGAGGTAAATGAAAAATCTATAGGACAGGCAAAAAATTTAAAGCTCGTATGTGTAACTGCAACAGGCACAAACAATCTGGATAAAGAATATCTGGCAAAAAGAGGCATTGAATGGAGAAATGTCGCAGGGTATTCTACAGAGACCGTGGCGCAGCATACGTTTGCACTGCTATTTTATCTGCTTGAGAAGCTGAGATATTATGATGATTATGTGAAGAGCGAGAAATATGTGGGTGATACGTCGTTTACGCATTTTTCCAATGTGTTTCACCAGATTAGCGGTATGACCTGGGGCATCGTGGGGCTTGGAAATATCGGAAGACGCGTGGCTGATATCGCAAAGGCTTTTGGCTGCCATGTGGTTTATTATTCTACATCAGGAAGAAATTCGCAGCCGGGCTATGAGAGAGTGGATTTTGATACTCTGCTTGCCACGTCTGATATCGTGTCGGTGCATGCGCCGCTCACAGATGACACACTTGGTCTGATGGACAAGGCTGCGTTTGAAAAGATGAAAAAATCTGCGATATTTTTAAATCTTGGCAGAGGTCCTATAGTGAATGAAGCAGATCTGGCACAGGCGCTTATGGATGGAGAGCTGGCGGCGGCAGGTCTTGATGTGTTGGCGCAGGAGCCTATGAGTGAGGACAATCCGCTCCGTGCGATAAAGGATTCAAACAAGCTGATTATCACACCGCATATTGCGTGGGCAAGCGTTGAGGCAAGAACAAATCTGATGCACATTATATACAGTCAAATTGAGGACTTCTTTGCTAATTAGGAAATATTATTTAAAATCAAATCGCAACATTAAGAGAAAGCACTAAGAGAAAGCCTTAAGAGGAAGCATTTAGAGGAAGCATTAAGAAGCAACATTAAGAGGCAATATGAAGAGGCAGAAATGAGCATCAAATTTGAGATAACAAAACAAACAACATACATTTTGGAATTGCAGCAGTGGCGGCCGCGCTGGTAGGTTACTTTACATCGGCAAGCTGGTGGGTGATTCTTTTGTTTGCGGCAGTATATTTTGGACTTGTAAATGTGAAGCTTGAGCTTCCGGTGAAGCTGTCGTGGCTTTGGGCTGCGATACTGCTTGTCATCGGAGCGATACTATCTGTTTTTTCGGTGCAGTATGTGCTGCTGACTGATGAGGACTTTGTGAAAACCACCGATATGGTATGCGTGGTGAATGTGGTTCTGGCGCTCGCCATATATCTGGTGATACTTTTTATCACAAACAACACGAGGCTGACATGTACCATAGCATTAATTGCCATACTCGCGTTTGGATTTATAGATTACTTTGTCTATGAATTCCGTGGTAATGAGTTTACGTATGCGGATTTGAAGTCAGCGGGAACAGGACTTTCCGTCGTGACAAAATATAAATTCGTCATAGACTACAAATTTTTGTATGTGATTCTGGCGGCTGTTTTGTATATCATGCTGGTAAGGCGCATAGAAGTGCAGTTCGAGTCAGCTATCCATATGAGAATTATTTCGATTCTTCTCACAATAATATGCGTGCTGTATGTCATCATGAATTCCATGTCACTGAACACCGAGACCTGGGAGAAAAAGGGCACGTACAGAAACGGCTATCTGCTGAACTTTGTGCTCGGCATAAGGGACAGCTTTGTGAAGGCACCTGATGGCTACAGCAAGGCAGCAGTTGACAAGATAGCGGGCAATTTCAAGGAAACGGACAGCTCATATTCGCAGTCTGATGCGAAAAATCCGACAATCATTGTTATCATGAATGAGTCATTTGCGGATTTGTCGGTGGTGGGAGATTTTGAGACCAACACGCAGGTCACGCCGTTTATGGATTCTCTGAGTGAAAATACGCTTAAAGGCTATGCTCTTTCGTCCGTGTACGGTGCGAAGACGCCGAACTCTGAGTGGGAATTTGAGACAGGAAACTCGATGGCATTTCTGCCGGATGGCTCGGTGGTTTATCAGCAGTATATAAATGATGACCCGACTTCCATAGTCTCAAACCTGAAGAATATCGGCTATACGACGGTTGCGATGCATCCGTACTATGCGACAGGCTGGAGCAGAAACAAGGTTTATCCGCATCTGGGCTATGATGAGACTTACTTTATAGATGATTTTGACCAGACAAAGATACTCAGGGAATATATCACTGACCAGGAGCTCTATGATAAGATTATTGACCGCTACGAGAAAAAGAGCGATGACGAGAAGCTTTACATCATGGGAGTCACGATGCAAAACCACGGTGGCTACGGTGAGAGATATGACAACTTCAACCAGGAGGTTTACAAGGTTGGAGCGTCATACACTGATGCGAACCAGTATCTGTCACTTTTGAATGAAAGTGACAAGGCACTCGAAAATCTCATCACATACTTTAAGGGTGTGGATGATCCGGTAGAGATTGTGTTTTTTGGAGACCACCAGCCGGGATTATGCAATGATTTTATCAAGCTCTTAAATGGCAAGGGCAATTCCGGACTTACGGAGCAGGAGCTTGAGAATCTGTACAAGGTGCCGTTTTTCATATGGACCAATTACGAGACGGATGCACAGAAAGTTGATGTGACGAGCCTCAACTACCTGTCCACACTGACGCTTGAGAGAGCCAACATAGATCTGCCGGCATACAACCGGTTCCTCGCAGAGCTGATGGAGAAGATTCCGGCCATAAATTCAAGGGGCTATTATTCGAAAAAGAATGAGTGTTTTATGCATGTGGATGACGCAACAGGAGACGAGGCAAAATGGATAAAGGCATACAATATCCTGCAGTACAATTCGATGTTTGACGAGAAGGACAGAAGCTCGCTGCTGTTTCCGTACCTGAAATAATGTTATGATTTGAAGCAGCCATAAATACACATATGAGAAAATGAATTAATATAACTATTCAGGGAGCTAATAATGAAGCTAAGTGATTTATTACAATTTGATAACATAATTGTGCAATGTCATGATAATCCGGACGCAGATGCACTGGCAAGCGGCTTTGGAGTCTATGAATACCTGAGGATGAATGGAAAAAGTCCCAGACTTGTATACGGAGGCAGGAATATTATACACAAGAGCAATCTGGTGCTTATGGTAGACAGTCTTGGCATACCGATAGAGCATGTGGATTTTTTAGACAATCCGCAGCTGCTTGTGACTGTCGATTGTCAGTACGGTGGTGGGAATGTCACATTTTTCAAGGCAGAAAATGTGGCTGTCATAGATCACCACAGAGTATCGGGAGAGCTTCCTGCTATGAACCGTGTCATGAGCTATATGGGCTCATGTGCGACAATTGTGTGGGATATGCTGCGTGAGGAGGGCGTAGAGATAAATCGAAACCTGGCAACAGCACTGTATTATGGACTTTACACCGACACCGGAGAATTTACCGAGATAACACATTCGCTTGATAGGGACCTGCGCGATGAGGCGGATTTTGACAACACTATAGTGGCCAAATTCCGAAATGCCAACATGTCACTTGAGGAGCTGGACATAGCCGCAACAGCATTGCTGGGGCGCGATTATATAGAGGAATATCGTCTGGCAATCGTAAAGGCAGGGGCATGTGACCCGAATGTACTCGGCATCATAAGCGATTTTGTGCTGGAGGTGGATGCTATTGACATATGTATGGTATTTTCAGTGATTAAGAATGGAGTGAAGCTTTCGTTTAGAAGCTGCATAAAAGAGGTGAGCGCAAGCGAAATGGCGCAGGAAGTGTGCAGGGACATAGGCTCCGGCGGAGGACATTATTACAAGGCCGGTGGATTTATTCCGATGGATCTGCTGATAGACAGCTATAATGTCTACTGCAGAGAAAAAGACTTGACACCAAGATTTCAGTACAGCAGCGATGGTACACACAAACGTCCTTCGGATTCTGCAATCAAATCATTATTGGAAGAGAGGATTTTTGATTATTTAAACGATACAAAGATAATTTACGGAGAAGATTTTGATACGAGTGGCTTCAAAAAAGTGGATTATAAAAAACGCCCGATACCGATGGGATATATCATTGCAAAGGATATACTGCCTGTGGGCTGCTGCATGGGAGTGCGGACAGCTAAGGGGGATATCTCCACACCGGTTGGTGAAGATACGGTAGTCATAATAGGAGAAGACGGCAGTGTACGGATTTTAAATCTGGACAGGCTGAACAAAAGCTTCAGGATATACAAGGACTGGCGGTTTACTGTGAAACAGACAGATTATGTCCCGAAGTTCAAGAATAAGGATACGGAGACTATAGTGGATGGAATGGCACATGCCAGAGTGTGCATACCTGTTGAGGAGGATTTTTCAAGAGCATTTGTGCTAAAGCACAAGGTAAAGCTATTTAAGAATAAGGATGACAGCAGTTATATATCAGGCAGACCTGGAGATATTATGGTTCTGCCAAATGATGACAGGAATGAGGCATATATGATAAGCAAGACAGAATTTGAAAAGACACATATAGCAAAGGGTGAGGAGGAAAACCGTAAAAAAGCGGTCGTTTTCGACCTTGATGGAACACTTCTCTATACACTTGAGGATTTAAAAAATGCAACAAACTATGCATTAAAACAAAATGGCATGCCGGAGCGTACACTCGACGAGGTGCGCAGATTTGTGGGAAACGGTGTAAAGCTTCTGATGGAGCGCGCAGTGCCACAGGGGGCAGACAATCCAAAGTTTGAAAAGACATTTTCGGATTTCAAGGAATATTATGAGGCTCATTGCAATGACAATACAGCACCTTATGATGGAATCATGGAGCTTTTAAAGGAGCTTAAATTAAACGGCATAAAGCTTGCTATTGTTTCAAACAAGCTTGACCCGGCGGTAAAGGAGCTCAATCAGCTTTATTTCAAGGAGTATATGACATCGGCAGTCGGCGAGATGGAGGAAGAGGGTATACGCAAAAAGCCGGCACCTGATATGGTGCAGAAGGCACTTAAAGAGCTTCAGGTGAGTGCAGATGAAGCAATCTATGTGGGGGACTCCGATGTGGATATCGCCACAGCGAAAAACTCAGGTCTGGAGTGCGTATCTGTCACATGGGGATTTCGTGATGTAGAGTTTTTGAAGGAGCATGGTGCAACAAATCTGATAGATGAACCGGTCGAATTGTTAAATTACGTATAATCAGGAGAACTTTGATTTATGCTTTCAGAAAAGGGACTATTGATAATTGAAAAGCTGGCAGAGCACAACAATGAGCTTGTCACATCAAAGGCTCTTGCTGCGTCCACAGGTATGTCAGAGCGAAGTGTGAAGACATATCTGAAGGAGGTGGCTGATTTTTGTGAGCAAAACTCTATGACGCTCGACAGAAAGCCGGGCAAAGGCATGAAGCCGTGCTTTAGTGATGCGCAGATAGGAAAGATTCTGGATGTGGCAGGGCGGAAATCGGCAGCAGTATCGCAGAAGAAGCGACAGAACTACATATCGTATATTCTGCTAAGCGGCTGGGATACATACACGTATGCGCTTTTTTCAGAGGAGTTAAACGTCAGCAAAAATGTCATCATGGATGATATAAATGAGCTTGACGCAGAGCTTCTGCTCTTTGGCATTAAGGTGCACAGAACGGCGGGTTACGGAATATATGCGACAGGCAGTGAGCTTGATATCAGAAAAGCCATGAGGCATTTCTGCAGGTATCCAATCAGTGATAAGCAGGTTATCAAGACCGATGACCACAGGCTTTCAAGACGCGCGGCCGAGGTGATAGCCAATAATTTCAGAAGCGTAAATCTGTCGATGGCAGTTGACATGATACATCATGTGGAGAGACGCTTTGATATCATCTTTACGGATTACACATTTCAGATGCTGGCAGAGTATATAGCCATTGCACTTTTCAGGGTGGATGTGGAGAAAGAGCTGAAGCCGGATGAGTTAGATTTGTCAAACCGAATGCGTGATGATGCAAATGATGGGGATGCGGGCACCGAAACAGAGCAGCAGGTACAGAAAAATGGATTCGTAATGACAGAGCATGAGAACATGGCAAAGGAGGCAGCAGGCTTTCTGGACAGACATCACGGCATCAGCCTCTCACAGCCTGAAATCATGTATCTGGCAATGCTTTTTTCCTGTGCCGAGGGACAAAACCGTGTTGTCATGTCCTGTGAGGAGGCACTTAGCATAGAGGATGAGATGATAGTGTATCTGTCAAATCTTCTCGCAGCCAATCTGATTGAAAATGAGCTTCTACGTGAGAGCATGCGTAGCTTTTTACCGGGCTCCATTGCGAGGACTCATTTCGGCATAGAGATAGACAATCCGTTTCTTTCGGATATCACACAATCGTATGCCAGTCTCTTTACGGTATGCTTTACAGTATCGAGATACTACGAAAAGTACACAGGCGCCATGCCGAGCGAGGATGAGATAGCTTTTATTGCCTTGCAGGTGGGCGGAGCCCTGCACAGAAATCCTATGACAGTGCGCGCAGTGTTAATCGGTGCAGCAGGCTATGCGACCGGCAGTATAATAGCGGGTAAAATAGAAAACAGGGTGCCGGATGTAAGGATAGTAAGCATTTTGTCGTCAGACCGCATAGAGCATATTGACGAGTATGACTGCGACCTCATACTCTCGACCATAGACACACAGGCAGATATCCACAAGGATATGAGATTTCTGTATGTTTCTCCACTAATCAGTGCGCAGGATGAGAAAAATATCAGAAACAAGTGCTTTGAGCTCATGACCGGCCAGAGCGCGGAGGTCGGCGAGTTTTCACAGATGCTGTCGGAGGAATTTATCATATTTGAGAAAAAGGCGAAAAACCGCAAGGATGTTTTAAAGCGCGCGTGCCAGCTTCTCATAAACAAAGGAATAGTGCAGAGCGAGTTTGCGAGGGATGTACTGGAGCGTGAGAAGGTGGAGGCAACCGCTGTGGGCTGCAATATAGCCATACCGCACGGAAAGCCTGAGCATGTAAACCGTTGCCAGATACTTGTTATACGTCTCGACAAGCCGATAGAGTGGGGCGAGAGGATGGCAGACATGATATTTCTGCTTGCGATAAACTTTGACAGTGTCAACACGACAAAGGCATTTTTCCATGACTTCACGAAGCTTCTGAATGAAAATGGAGCGACTGACAGGCTCAGGGAGGCTGCTTCACCTCATGAGCTTTGTGCAGCTATCCGGAAGGAGCTGGGATGGAACTGAAGTTGTAGAACGATTTATTAAAATAATCAGCAATGAAATTATAATGAATGAAATTGTGATAAAAAAGTGATAAAAAATTATTTATATCTATTGACAATATGAATAATAAATATATATAATTATGACATAAACAATTTGGGCAAAATAAGGGAAATCTTATGACGCAAATGCTAGAGTCTAAAACATTGTTGTTATGACAGTTCGGTTGCAATAAAATTTTAATTTTATTGCAACCGTTTTTATATATGGGAGTATATTGAAATTTTTAAATCTTATTTATGAGGTTATGAAAGTGTATGTAAAATTAATTTACATAGATAAGGAAATGGTCATGAACATTTCAACATAAGAAGAATGGAGGGAATGCAGATGATACATGTAATCGTAGGCGGTGTAATTGTTGCAATTATTATCGTTGCATCAAAAACAAAGGTATATTAATTGAAAAAGGGGGCTTTTAAGCCCTCTTTTTATATCAAAAAAATTAAAAGTAATAAGAAAAAGTAGGTGATAAAAATGAGCATAGTGGTAAATGTAAAAGACTTAAAAAAAGAATTTAAAATATCGAAAAGGCAGCGAAAAATTCAACAATGCAGAACAAATATTGCATTAAATGGGCTTTCTTTTGAAGTTAATAAGGGAGAAATATATGCTCTTTTAGGAACAAATGGAGCAGGGAAAACAACAACATTAAGAATTCTATCAACTTTACTAAAACCAGATGATGGAAAATGCTATATTGATGGTGTGAATGTATCGGAAGAACCTGATAAAATTCGAAGTAAGATTGGTTTTCTTACAAGTGAATTGAAATTAGATGGCTTTTTTACACCAAATTATTTATATGATTTTTTTTCTGATTTATATGGTGTTAAATCAGAGTTACGTATAGTGCGTAAAAAGGAATTATTTAATACTTTAGGTATTGATAAATTTGCAGAAGTGAAAGTTTCTAATTTGTCTACAGGAATGAAACAACGAGTTGCAATTGCAATATCATTAGTACATGATCCAGATATAATTATATATGATGAACCAACAAATGGGCTAGATATTGTTAGTTCGAAAATGGTAATTGATTATTTAAAAGAATTAAAGACAAATGGAAAAACTATTATAATTTCAACACATATATTTGAAGTGGTTGAAAAAGTTGCTGATAGAGTAGGCATTGTAATAAATGGTAAATTGGAATATGAAGATAGTATTTCAAGAATAAAAAAAGAAAAATCATTAGAGGATGTTTTTTTTGAAGTGTATTATAGTAAAGAAGGAGAACACTAATGAGTAAAATATTAATTATTGTTAAAAAAGAATTATTACGAATACTAACGGATAAAAGACTATGTTTTACGACTATTATTATGCCGGGATTGATGATTTTTATAATGTATGCTTTAGTTGGAAATGTGATGAGTAATACATACAGTACTTTACAGAATAGTGAATATACTGTAGTTATAAATAATGTTCCGAATGACATTAAAGAACTATTATTAAAAATAAATTTCATTTAAGAAAAAATAACCCAAATTATTATATGAATAAAATAAGAGATAAAAATTTAGATTTATATATAGATTTTGATAAGAATTTTGAAGATAATATTTTAAATGGAACAGAAAAAGGTGTTCAAGTACCTAGTGTTTCAATATATTATAACTCACAAAGTAATTCCTCGAATACAGGATATATGCTTTTGTCATCAATATTAAATGAATATAAAGATTGCATTCGAAATGTATTTTATGTAAATTCTGGAAATGACCTATATGATTTAGCTACAACAAAAGATTCAACAGGTCAGTTTGTATCAATGATATTACCAATGTTACTTATTACCATGCTTTTTAGTATTTGCGCATCGGTGGCCCCTGATTCAATTGCTGGAGAAAAAGAGAGAGGAACAATGGCTACACTACTGGTTACACCTATTAAAAGAGAGCAATTGGCAATTGGAAAAATACTTGGATTAAGTATTATTGTTGTGTTAGGGGGAATTTCAAGTTTTATAGGTGCTATGTTATCACTTCCGTTTTTAAGTATTGGACAAGATGAGATTGATACATCTGTATATTCAATCAATGATTATTTGGAGTTATTTATAATTGTAATTTCAACAGTTTTAATAATGATATCATTAACTGCAATAGTATCTGTATTAGCAAGATCTATTAAAGAAGCATCATCATCTATGGCTCCGCTTACAATACTGGTTGCCCTTGTAGGAATTTCAGGGATGTATAATCAAAATGGTAGTAATAGATTAATACATTATATAATTCCATTGTATAATAGTGCGCAATGTATGAATGAGATATTTTTGTTCAATGGCAACATAAATCATGTTATAATAACCGTAATATCAAATTTGTTATATACAATTATTTTGGTATACATTTTATCTAAATTATTTAAGAACGAGAAAATAATATTATGAAATCAGATTACATTTCAGACTTGATTATTATAGCTCTGCTTTGTGTTGGGTACATATATATAAATAATCGTATATCAGAATATCAGGGCGAAACATACTTGTGGAAAAAACTGCTTGGTGAATCGGAAAAGAAAATAATAATTGAGTTTAAAAAGAAAAACATATTGGTTGAGAGTCTGTTTTTGTTGGTATTTGCAGTGATAAATATATCAGGTGATATTTTAAATTGGCTGATAAGCATTATTAATATTGTGATATTGATAAATAATATGCTATTGCTAATGTTTAGAAGAAAATACTGCAGAAATATATCCGGGAAAATATTTATGATAATAGCATATATTTATTTTATTTGGATTTTCTTTACAGTTATTCAGGCAATAGTTGCAGGCGGTGAAGTATATGCAATCGTCATTCGTATAGTAAAAACAAAGTGTATAGGCGGTGTGGCGGAGGTGCTGAAACATCCGCCAATTTCTCTATTTTTGATAAATACAATAATGTGCCTTTATCTGGTTTATACAGTGTCAACTTATGATAACAGAGTGTGCTCAAAAGCTAATTATAAACCGAAAAAAATGGTGTATTAGTTTATCTCAAAATATAATAATGATTCTGGTAATATATGCGGGGTATATTTTTCTTGCTATAAATATTTCACAAAACGCAAATGTTTTTTCTGTGATAACATGCATTTTTGCTATATTACTGAGCGGATGCATAGAAGATTTTTTCCGAGAGGATATCTGCAACAGACAGTGGTACAGGCTTTTAGGTGAAAAATATAGTGGCTTATGGTGCAAAAAAATGATGGTTGAGCTGAAAATCCAATTTGTCGTATTTGCGGCATATCTGATTTGTGCATTTATACATAAATATGATGTTAAAATCGTTTTTATGGTTTTGATTTATATGGTAGAATGTGGACTTTGCTGGGTGACATATTTTGCTTTATATTATGTAAAAATGAAAAAAAGATATACAACTTTAGAAATGATGAAATTGTATGCGGCAATGTTTTCAATTACAGTTCCGGGGATAAATATATTGTTATGTGCATGGTGGTATGTACGAGGAGCCAGGAGGTGGAATGAATATGTTAGAGATTTGTAATCTGACAAAAAAATATGATAAGGAAAAGGGAATATTCGATTTGAGCTACAGTTTTGAAGAGGGAAAAATCTATGCTCTTGTGGGACCTAATGGGGCTGGAAAGACAACACTCATACAGATGATTTCCGGTATAAGTGAGCCTATGAAGGGGCAGATAAGGCTTGATGATCAGGATACATTGTTGCGGAAGAGTAAATCACAGATAGGTTATGCATTGGAATTGACTGGAAATAATACAAAACAGACAGTTTTACAATTTTTACGGATGGTGTGTGATATTAAGTTTGGAGGAGAACATAAAGAAGATATCATGTCATTTCTGACAGATTTTGAATTGGAAGACGATAAAGATACAAGGCTGTCTGAGTGTTCGCTGGGAATGAAGAAGAAGGTTGGCATAATAGCATCATTTATAGGTTTTCCAAAGCTTATTTTATTGGATGAGCCAACGAACGGAGTAGATACAACTGGTCTTATAGTCTTGAAAAAATATATTGAGTCTGCCAGGGAACATAACTGTATTGTTATAATTTCAAGTCATGTACTTGATTTTGTGGATAGTGTTAAGGATGAAATAATTTTCTTGAAGAAGGGGCATCTTGTTGTAGGAAACAAAGCTACAACTGAGGAACAATATAGGGCTCTGTTTATGTAAATATCACATTAATACAAAATTGCACCAGAGATGGTGCAATTTTGCATTTTGGGGAATATTGAAAAAACTCATACCGCACAGTACAATAAAACCATAGAAAGCAACGGACATATGACAGGCTGATGAATAGCAGAGAGCGATACAGTTAATCATATGTGTGAGCGAAATAAACAAACCAATAATTTTAAATTCAGGAGGACAAAACTATGGTAAGCAAGACAATGGTAGTAAAAGCAGCAGAGGGACTTCACATGAGACCTGCAGGAGTTATCGCAAGAGAGGCAGGCAAGTTTGATTCAGATGTAACAATCGTATTCGGCGACAAGAGAATCAACGCAAAGAGCCTTGTAAACATCATCGCAGCATGCATCAAGAAGGATGCAGAGATTACATTCGAGTGTGAGGGAGCTGACGAGGAAGCAGCACTTGCAAAGATGGAAGAGCTCGAGGCAGACAACTTCGGAGATTAATCAACCAGCAAAGTCAATCGGAGGTGTGATATGTACAAAGGAATCGCCGGCTCAGAAGGAATCGGAATCGGAAATGTGGTCATTATCGAAGAGCATGAGATAGTGATTGAGAATAAGAAAATTACAGATACAGACGCTGAAATCGCACGTCTCCAGGGAGCCATTGAGAAATTTGTAAATGATACAAACGCCATGGCAGACAGAATGGAAAAGACAGTCGGAGCAAAGGATGCGGATATCCTTCGCGGACATATCCAGATGCTTCAGGATCCGACCATAGAGGAGCAGATTACAGCGCTCATAGTAAGTGAGAAAATCACGGCAGAGAAGGCATTCGACCAGGTGCTTGAGCAGACAGCAGAGATATTTGCACAGATACCTGATGAGCTTTTGCAGCAGAGAGCAACAGATTTCAGGGATATCAAAGCCAGAATCCTTAAGATTCTGCTTGGAATCGAGGACTATGATATCTCAGCAGCTCCGGCAGGCACAGTGCTCGTGGCACATGACCTGACACCATCCATGACAGCAGGTATCGTGGCAGAGAATATCGCAGGAATACTCACAGAGGTGGGCGGCAGAACCTCCCACTCAGCAATACTTGCAAGAGCAATGGAAATCCCGGCAGTTCTCAGTATTGATGGAATCTGCACAGCTGTCAAAAATGGTGACAGAGTGGTACTCAACGGAACAAGCGGAGAGGCAATCGTAAACCCTGACGCTGAGACAGAGCAGAAATTCGCTGGGCTGCTTGAGGAATACAAAAAAGAGAAAGAGCTCTTAAAGAAATTTGCGGGTGTGCCGACAGTATCAGCAGACGGCACAAAGGTAGAGCTTGTATGCAATATTGGAAAGCCTGAGGACGCAAAGAAAGCTGTAGAGTGTGACGGAGAGGGAATAGGACTTTTCCGTACAGAGTTCCTTTTCATGGACAGAGACACAATTCCTACAGAGGAAGAGCAGTTTGAGGCATACAAATCAGTAGCAGAGACAATGAAGGGCAAGCCTGTCATTATCCGTACACTCGATATCGGAGGTGACAAGGAAATCCCATATCTGGGTCTTGAGAAAGAGGACAACCCATTCCTAGGCTACAGAGCTATCAGATTCTGTCTCCAGAGAACAGACATCTACAATACACAGCTTCGTGCACTTGTGAGAGCCAGTGCATTCGGCAGGATAAAGATAATGGTTCCGCTTGTGACATGCGTAGATGAGCTTCGCAGTGTAAAAGCAATGGTAGCTGACATCATGAAAGAGCTTGATGCAGAGGGCATTGCATACAACAAGAACCTCGAAATTGGTATCATGATGGAGACACCGGCAGCCTGCATGATGGCAGATGTGCTTGCAAAAGAGGCAGCCTTCTTCAGTATCGGAACAAACGACCTGACAGGCTACACAATGGCAGTAGACCGTGGAAACTCAAAGGTAGCATACCTTTATTCAGCCTTCAATCCGGCAGTGCTTCGCGCAATCAAGCGTATCATCGAGTGCGGTAAGAAAGAGGGTATCATGGTAGGCATGTGTGGAGAGGCAGCAGCAGATCCAAAGCTCATTCCGCTGTTACTCGCATTCGGACTTGATGAGTTCTCAGTGAGTGCCACAAGTGTGCTCAAGACCAGAAAGACCATCGCAGACAGCAGCATGGCAGAATGCAAGGCATTGGCAGACAAGGTAATGGCATGCGCTACAGAGGCAGAGGTACAGGCAGTGCTTGCACAGCAGTAGATGCTAAATCTGAACAAGTATAAAAGTTAGTAAAAAAGTATAAATAAGAGTAAAATATAAAAGTATAACATTGAAATTTATTATAAAGACGGCTGAACCGGTGGGGACCGGGACGGCCGTCTTTTTTGTGTATACGAAATGAAAGATGAATATTTAGTCATTTACGATTTGGTTATTTATGATTAACTAAATTACGATTGACTAAACCATATATAAGTAATAAAATATTGTGTATAGAAATGGAGGGAGAAGAGCTATGTTTATAGGAAGAGAAAAAGAGCTTGCAACTTTAAACGGATTATATAATTCGGATAAATTTGAATTCGCAGTAATCTACGGCAGACGAAGAGTGGGGAAGACAGCTCTCATAAGCCATTTTATACAGGATAAAAAAGCAATATATTTTATGGGAGTAGAGAGCAACGAAAAGCAGAATCTGGAGAACTTTAGTCAGGCAATCATGGAATATGCTTCAGGAATAATGCCGGGGACTTCATTCGTGTCATTTCAGGCTGCAATAGAATATGTATTTAAATTATGTGAAAATGAAAGACTGGTGCTTGTCATAGATGAGTATCCATATGTGGCAAAAGCTTCGAAAAGCATGGCTTCAACCTTGCAGATGCTTATTGATAAAAATAAAGATAATTCTAAAATGATGCTTATATTATGTGGCTCATCTATGTCTTACATGGAAGATAATGTGCTGGCGTATAAGGCACCTTTGTATGGCAGAAGAACTGCCCAGATGAAAATACTTCCGTTTGATTTTGAGGATAGCTGCAAATATTTCAACGGATTTTCAGCAGAGGATATGGCTCTGATATATGGTATTGTTGGTGGTACTCCGCAATATCTTTTACAGATGAATGACAGCATAAGTGTAGAGGACAATATAAAAAATGTGTTCCTCAACCCCGCATCAGCAATCTTCGAGGAACCTGAAAATCTGTTAAAGCAGGAAGTCCGTGAACCTGCTGTATATAATGCAATAATAACAGCAGTAGCAACAGGCAGCTCCCGTATGTCGGAAATCGCAACCAAGATAGGCGAAACGACAAGTGTATGCTCACAGTATATGAAAAATCTGATTAATCTTGGCTTAATACGGAAAGAAACTCCATATGGCGAAAAGGAGTCCAGAAAATCAATATATGCAATAGCTGATAATATGTTTAGATTCTGGTATCGGTTTATACCTGATAATAATTCTATCATTAGCAGAGGTGCAACAGAACTTGCGTATAAAAGAATTGCTCCAAATCTGTCAGATTATATGGGCAGGATATTTGAAGAAATATGTATGCAGTATATGTGGAAATTGCTGCTTGATGGGGAATCACCTGTGGAATTTAGCAATCTTGGACGATGGTGGGGAACAGATCCACAAGAGAGAATACAGACAGAAATTGATATAATGGGTGATCAGGATAAAAGCACTGCATTGTTTGGAGAATGTAAGTGGATAAATGAAAATGTGGATGTAAAAGTGCTCGAAAAGCTGAAAAAGAGAAGCAGATTGTTTAGATATGAGAATGTCCATTTATTTTTATTCGCAAAAAAAGGATTTACCCAAGGGTGTATTGAGGAAGCCGGAAAAATGGGAAATGTATCGCTGGTGACATATGATCAGATATATGGGTATTTAAATAATGAAGGATAGTGGGTAAATGTAAAAAGTAATGTTTTGGCTGATACTACATCATACAGAGGGGCATATAATTATGATAACACTGGTAATAAGCAATATAGATTTATCACAATAGTTAAGTCAACACAATGGACTGGAAATCATTATGTTTCAGGACAATCAACAAAAAGTACTTATCTAAAAAATGGAGATATGTTATACTATAGTGAGTCAGGTGGATCTACATATTCATTATCTGTAGGAGTTGCATATGGAATAGGTTCTGTTTCATTAGGAATACCATTGGGAAAAATTACAACGGGAACATTCGGAGCTGCTGTTAAGGCTACAGGAAAAGGTTATTATAAATTGGCACTAAATAAGCAAGTCAAACCAACTGTGATGTTGATACAGTATAGAACAAAGCAAAATGGAAAATGGTCAAGTTGGGGGAAAGCATCAGTATATAGTAAGAGTTATGAAACCGTAAGGATAAAGCCAACATTGATTAAACAATAGGGAGAAGGTAGATAATGAGAAAACGAGTTATTACTTATGTAGTATTTGCTGTTTGCATTTGCGCAATGAGTGTGCTGATTACATATAGCATAATGCAGCAAAAAAATAATGTGACGGTGGGACTTTATTATGGAACTTTTGATTTTTCAAAGTATCAAAATGTAGATAGTACAAAAAAATTTAGCTATCATACATGATAACGATGAAAAACAAGGCGAGTATGAGATGGAAATAGAACATACTGATAAGGTGGAAACCGGAACATGGAGCTGGAACGATGAGGGATATATTACTTTATATCAGGATAATGATGCTATTGCAAATTTTGTATATGTGGATGGTAAATATCTATTTTCGGATGCCGATGTTGAAATCCAAGAACTTTAAAAAGGATATCTGTAAACAGCAAATAGTAAAATAATTTGAGAACATAGGCTTCTTTAGGTTTCTTTAGAATTATTTATTATTTTAAATAATTATTAAGACAATTCTTTATGTGTATATAGTATTGTAAAGCTATAGACGTCTATGATTTTAGTAAACTTATATTCACAGTTTTAAGAGCAAAGGAGAAGCATATGAAAAAATTCAGATTTATTTTAGTTCTGGCAATGGCTGTAGTAATTAGTGGTGGAGTTGTTTCTACATCAAGTGTTGTAAATGCAGCGACAGATGTTGATTTTGGATCAAGGACTGTAACTGCTGGATGTGCACGAAGATGGTTCCCGAAAGGTCAAACAGGATATACATTAACAAATGGACAGAATCAAACCATTTCTGTTACAGTATCAACAAAAGGGAATAATATTGGAATTGGTTTTATGAAATATTCGACAAAAACAAATTATTCATATTATTCAGGAGTGCTTAGTGGAACTTCCGTTACAAAGACAGAAGCTCTAAGTGGAGCTACTGCAAGTTATCAGCCGTACGTTGAAAACTATAATGCTACTGTACAATTAAGGATTAATTCTGGATATGCAAAAATGCAATAGTAGAGTAAAATAGAAACGAAGGAAATGATATTTTATTACATATCATTTCCTTCGTTTGGTAGTATTGAGGAGATGGGATATGATAGAAACAGCTATTATATATATAAAAAGAAATAAAATAAAATCTTTGATTATCATACTAATCATCGCGACAATAATCCTGGGTGAAATTATTGGTCTGCTATTAAGCAATGCCTCAGAAAAATCTGAGAGAGATGCATATTTATATAATGGGGCAGCCTTAGTAATTGAGGATGATAATGGAGGCTTTACAAAGAGTGATTATGATGAAATCAGAAAAGTAAAATATGTTACAGGACTTGGGGCGTGGAGAGAGCTGATTGCAGACCCGGTGGATACAGAGAATGTAAAGGAACATAAAGGAATAGATCCGGAGAATAAAGATGTAAGCAATCGGGCTGATAAAATGGTAATTGTTGCAAATATGGATGTGCAAAAATATAGCCTGTTTTCATGGGAAAAGAATGTATCTCTTATTGAAGGAGAATTTCCTACTTACAAAAATAAAGGAATTATTGTAGAACAGCGATATGCAAAAAAAAATAATCTTAAGGTAGGGGATGAAGTTAAATATACTATAGGAGATCAATCGGAAGCAACATCTTTACAAATATGCGGAATTTATAAAGTGGACAGTGACTTCGAAATATATGACTCAAATGAAGAGGGAACCTCGGTATACATACATAGTCCATATAATTCTATATATGTAGATTATGATTATATTGTAGAGTTACTAGGGTTAGAGTACACCGCGTCAACGGGAAGTGAAGTGTATATTGATAAGATAGAGCATATAGATGCGGTAAAAACCCAGTTAAAGAAAATGTATGGAGATAATGTGGAAATATATGATAATACTTCTAATTATCTCGATTCAGAATGTAAAGTCGTAGGATTGATGGGAAAAACATCAAAAATAATTTGCTGGATGATAATTATAATGGGGGGAATTGTTTTGTTAATCATTTTCTCGTTTTATACTATCCAATACCAAAAAGATACAGGCCTATTTATGGTACTTGGAAGATCAAGAAAATGGTGTATAGGTAGATTTGCATTTATAGGAATGATATATACAATTAGCGGTTTGCTTTTGGGTGTGCTATTATACTGTGTGCTTGGCAATTTCATATGTAGCATTATAAGTGGTATAGGTAAGAATGTCATAATTAATAGTACAGACAGAGCTATAGGTGGATATGATACACCCGGAATATTTCAAGGCTTTGAGGTACGTATAGAAATGAGTGCTTTTTTTACTCTGAAAAATATTATAATTCTATTAATAATTTCGTTGGTTAATTGGATTGCATTTATGGTACTGCCTGTTGTAACAACTGTTGAAGAAAATGCAAAGAAACTGTTAAATTCGAAGGGATAGTGGTAAATATGTTGGAAATGATTAATGTATCGTATGCATATAAATCTAAGAAGGAAATTGTGCATGTGCTGGATAAAGTTACATACAGATTTGAAATAGGAGAAATGTATGGAATATTTGGTCCGTCAGGTTCAGGAAAGACAACGTGCTTATCTTTACTTGCCGGTTTAGAAAAACCGGATGAGGGAGAAATTTTGCTGGATGGAGAAAATATACAAAACATTGGTGGAAGAAAACTGCGCCAAAATAGTATATCATTGGTTTTTCAGGATTATCAGTTATTTGATTATATGACTTCCCTTGAAAATGTAATGGTTGCAGCCCAGATAAGCTTACCTGATGTACCTAAAAAAGAATTGATTAAAATGTGTAGAGACAGTCTTGTACTGGTTGGACTTGATGATAGTCAGATAACCCGAAAGGTTACGGAATTGTCAGGTGGACAGCAGCAAAGAGTTGCAATAGCGAGGGCGCTGATAACAGATGCAAAATATATTCTGGCAGATGAGCCTACAGGAAATCTGGATAAAGAAAATCGAAGAAAAATTGTCGAATTGTTACAGCAGATAGCTCATGAACAGGACAGATGTGTTATAGTAGTAACCCACTCGGATTATGTAAAGAAAAAATGTGATATTTGCTATGAAATGGGAGATGACGATGAGGAATAAATGGTGGCAGGCATGCAAAGAATTATTAGGGAGACCGGGGCGGAATATACTAATTGCTATTTGCATATTTGTACTGACACTGTTTTGCGGAATTGCAACATTTCTAGATTCGGCAATAGAGAGTTTTTACAAATCTTTTGCAGATATGGCAGGATGTTGTGTTCTTGTTGAATTAGACGATTTTTCTACTTTAGATGATTGGAAAGATATTTTAGAATATGCAGATAATAATAAAAATATTGTAGGATATAATAATGCATTTACAAGTGACATTATATGTGAAGCAGCAAATTTTGAAAATGTGCCATATACAGAAAAACAAAGTGATTTTGAGGAAAATAAAATATATGTCAGTGGAAACATAAATACTTCTTATAATGAATATTTCAGTAGTGGTATCTTTAAGTTTTCAAAAGGGAAATATCCGATGTCAGGTGATAAAGGGGCAATGATATCCGATAAGCTCGCCTCTGAAAATAACCTGTCAATTGGTAGTAATATATCTATACAGTATGAAAATAATACAATAAGTATTAAGGTGATTGGGATTTATACTGTAATAAATACTCCAAAGACACAGGTGAGCGATGGCTACTATAAAGAAGTAGCTGACAGTATAGTATTTACTGATTATAATTCATATGTAGAATTAAACAATGAAGCAAGCTGTTATGGGATAAATTTTTTCAGCACAGACTATAAAAGCACATCACTTTTATATGATGATATGAGTAAAATGTTTCAAAATGCTCCGAATTCGGCAGTTGTCAATCAGGTTTTGAATGAGGAACTGCAAATGACAGATGTAATATCAATGTTAAAAAGTATGACAAGTGTGACGTTGAGCGTTATGTATATTGTATGTGTTGTGGTTATGTCGTTACTGACCGTTTTATGGCTTAAAGGACACTCAAAAATGATTGCAATATACAATACACTTGGACAGAGGAAATTTAGGACAATTCAAATTCTGTTATATGAGATTTTGATGATAACTGTTCCGGCACTTGTGGGTGCAGGAATATTGACATTGGGGCTGCTTAATAGATTTTCTGTCAATATTTTTAAATACTTTGTTGAATTTTGTGAGATTTCAAATTTTCAAAAAAGCTTTTCACTTGATATATGGAACTTTGAAATGAATATCTGGCAATTTGTGTATAGAATCGGGCTTTTGGAAATTAGCGTTATTTTAATAACCATGATTGGAAGCTGCATTTATGTTCATAAAAGTTTACGCAAATTACGGAGTAATTAGGAAATTTTATGTGTTAGAGTTTTTAATATAATATGGTGAGGGAGAGAATATGAAAAAACAAATGATAACTTTAGCAATGACAATGTTACTTGGAACTGCAAGTGCGTTTGGTGATGCAACATCGGTACAGGCAGCATCAATAAAGGGTGATATGTCTTATTGTGAAATAACGCAGGAAGTATCAGAGGATGTACAAGATAGTGCAAGAGGAATTTTTAGTGTGTATTATGAGGTGATAGTTGATAATACAGCTATTAAGGAAAAGGCGAAAAGTTCATCAAAAACTATCAGAATAGCACGTAAAGGGGCGAAATATAAGAAAGTTGGGGAGTCGGGGGATTGGATTAAGATAAGTTGTGCTGATAATTATGGATATATAATTAAATCAGCTTTAAAAAAGGTATAGGAGCATATAATGGACAAAATTCTTGTTGTTGAGGATGATAAAACAGTATACAGTGGAATAAAAAAACTCCTCGAATTGCAGCATTATAGTGTGGTAATTGCGCAAAACGGTATGGAAGCCTTAGAAAAAATAGATGAATCGTTCAGCCTTGTAATAATGGATATAATGATGCCTCAGTTAGATGGCATTGAAACATGCAGGAGAATGCGTGAAAGACACAGTGTTCCGATATTGTTTTTGTCAGCAAAATCGGAAGAGCTGGATAAGCTGGAAGGGCTTGAAGTAGGTGGTGACGATTACATGACTAAGCCATTTTCGAACATGGAGCTTATTTCAAAGGTTAAAGCTCTTATCAGACGATATCTGGTATATGACAGTGGAAGTGCAAATCGCACAAACAAGGATGAAACTATAGAGACAGATGGACTTAAACTGTTTACGAATCGAAACAAGGTTGAGTTTAATGATGATGAGATAAAATTAACCGGAAAAGAATATGAGATACTAAAACTTCTAATGAAAAATCCTGACCGGATATATACGATTGAGATGATATACGAGATGGTGTGGGATGAGGTTTTTACATATAATGCAAAGAATACTGTTATGGTACACATTAAAAATCTTAGGAATAAGCTTATAAAAGCATGTGGCGATGCATGCATACACACAGAATGGGGAAGAGGATACCGTTTTGAGAGATGATTTAAAGAGGGTAAAGAAAAAGCTGTCTTTGACGTTTGCAATTGCGATTATAGGGACATGTGTTGTTTTTGGATTATTATACTATCTGGGAATTGATTTGTTGAACAATTATATTGAAGGTACATCTCATTTAATATACTATAATGAAAAGCCATATATAGATGAGTTTCAACAGTATGTGTCTGATAATGATATAAGTACTACAGATGTCGAGCAATATGATGAATGGATGTCGGAACATGATGTTTCGTTTTATAGTATTCAGGAAGAGGGGAAAGTAATATACAATAAATCAAATGTAGATAAGCTTATCTCTCCGGCTAAAAATATGTATGATTATCGATTTACAGGAAGCTATGAGCTGCCTGTTCAGTTCTCCGATATTGAGGCGAAAGTATTTATATATACAGGATTTACGATAAAATATTATATCACTTTGATGATTTTTGATGTGGGATTTTCTCTTATGATGGGAATTGTATTTGTGTATCTACGCATCAGAAAAATTATAGCAGGCTATCAAACAGAGCTTGAAGCATCACAGGAACAGGAGAAAAAAGCGCGACAGGAAAAGGATGAACTGATGCGTAATATGGCTCATGACCTGCGCACGCCATTGACTGGCGTTATGACGTATGTTGATGTAATGAAACTGGAGAACGAAGCATATGCCGAGAATATGAAAAATCTTAATTTTATAAGTGAAAAGGTGTTGGATATCAGGTCTCAGGTAGACAATCTGCTGGATTTCTCAATTGCCGGTTCACAAAGACCTATTGAAATGGATGCATCAATGGATGTTGAGTATATATTTGGAGATTACCTCTCAGATGTGTGTGCTCAGCTTATGAAAAGCAATTATGAGGTTGATGCAGAAAGAATAAGCTTTAAGCAGGTAAAGGTTGCTGTTAATATGGCATTTTTAACCAGAATATTTTCCAATCTGACGGATAATATATATAAATATGCGGACAATAGGAAGCCTGTTGTTATGAAAACAGCTTTTACGAAAAAAATTTTTAGCGTTGAAATTGGCAATGGCGTATGTGACAATAAAACACTTCTTAAAAGTGCCGGGATAGGGCTTAAGAGCGTAGATGCGATGATGCAGCGCATGAATGGAAGCATGAGCTTTAAAAGGGAACATGGGAAGTTTTGGGTGAAGCTTGAGTTTCCGATTGTGAAGTGAATATTTTTTCATGAAAACCTCCATACTAAATAGAAAAGAAGTATGGAGGTTTTTATGAGCAAAAATATAGAGAATCATGATTCGGTGCTCTTGCTTCAGGATTGCATAGCGGGCTGTAAGATGGCACTTGAGAGCATGGACGATATAAGAGAACACACAGATGACAAGCAGCTTCGTGAGCTGATAGACAAGTACTATGATGAGCACACCGGGCTGTCAGTGGATTGCAGGGATATGCTTGACAAAGCAGGTGCAGATATTAAGGAACCGGGTGTGTTTGCAAAGATGGCTGCGAAGCTGCAGACTGCAATGAAGATGGCAGTGAATGATGATCAGTCCCAGGCAGCAAAGTTACTGACGGAGGGCTGTAATATGGGCATAGAGACAATCAGCGGCAGTCTCAATGAATATCGCGATGCTGATTCAAAGAGTGTGGCAATTGCAGAGAGGCTCAGGACGCTTGAGGAAAAAATGGTGGGAGATCTGCAGCCACTATTATAAAAAATATAAAATAACGGCTGTTGTACTGATTTGGTACAACAGCCGTTTATGCGTAGCTGTCAAGCATCATGCCTGAATAAATTGACGAAATATATGGTGTGTTGAAATTGTGTCCGGGATTCTTATATGCCACAACAACCTTCTGCACATAGTTCATAGGGTTGACTGTCACAGATTTTGCTTTGTCACCTATTGCATCCTTTAGTGCTGTAAGAGTGTTGAAGGTGTCATCAGCTCTGTCCGGACTAAGCGCACCGGCGAGGATATCGCGGTCAATAGTGAGCTTGCCGTCATCGTCTGTCATGAGACCGATGTAGGAAAGCTTTGACTGTGAGCCCTTTGTGATGGAGCTTATATCACGAAGCAGCCTTGTGGCATCTGCAGAGTCGTTCACTGAATAATCATCTGCCACGTCTATCATCTTATTGTATGCGTCAACCAGAGTCTGCACATTGTCGGCAACTGCATCGGAATTGGCCTTAAAACCGATGGCTGCGGCACCTGTATCTGTGGTCGGCTTTTTGAGCGTGAGCTCAAAGGTATTATTGATGGTAAAGGTGTTGGACAAGGATGAGTGCGCGGTGCCATTCAGCGAAAAGTCAGAGTTGTGGGCAGGGGATGATACCTTATCAATACCCAGCTGCTTCATCATGCTTATGGACTCTGCGTTAGCTGACGGAGCCACACTAAAGAGAGAATCCTCAGTCTCGCTGAGACCTGTCTGCATTGATGTAAGCTGAAGCGCTGCCTTGCCTGAGTCATCATGGACTATGTCAGCCTCAATGCCAAGACCAGATGCGTTTATGAGCCTCTTGAGCTTGTCCTGCACCTCGCCGTTTGTTTCACCGGTGCTCACTCCGAACTGGAACTCATAGGATGATGCATTGGTATTTATGTCAAAGGAATAGCTGCCCGGTATAAAGGACAGGGCCTTGCTGTCTAAGTAGCTGCCGGTATTGATCTGTGGTGCGGCGAGCTGTCTGACATCTATATCAAAGCCGTCTGCTCCTTTATTCTCTGAGCCGTCACCCACGTAGCGCACGCCTACAGCATCCTCATTAGATGACTCCGCAACCTTCTTCTGGAAGGAGTCAGAGGAGCCTGCGTATTTATCAGAAAGCGAATCCACGGCATTTAAGATGGCCTTAGAGCTTTCCTTTATATCGATAGCATATTTCTTGGCCTCGGACATATTGGAAATCTTGTACAGAGGGGACTCTTTATTTGTCTTTATTATTCTGTTGTATATCTTGCGCAGGTCGCTTTTCTTGTGCGAATCATAGCGCGATACCTCTTTATTGGCATAAGTGCTGGCATAGTAAGCGTAGGCACTGTCTATCTTTGCCATAAAGACCCCTCCTTTCATCCGTGAAAATCGTTTAATCCGTTAAATGGTAATCCTTTAAATATTATATTGTATAGCTGCGATTACTAATGCTTAACTGCAGCTATAATAAGCTATGTAAAATTTTTAATTATCAAATCCTACTTATACACATATATTATATCGTCATAATTGAGGATTTACAACAACAAAATACTTGAAAAATTCAGATAAATGTACTATATTTAGTTATGTATCTGTAAGATTTATAAAAATTAATTGCTGCCGGACATACAAAAAGGTACAGACAGCGGCACTGTTCAAAAGAATTTGCAATAAATTTTAAAATAGCTATTGACGGTTACGGCTCAACTGTGATATAGTATACAGGCTTGGAAATAGGTCTTTTTTTTATGCCTTTTTTTAAGGGTACAAACAACAAAGAATTTAAACGGAGGTGGAAGTCGTGCGTACAAAGATTACATTAGCGTGCACAGAATGTCAGCGTCGTAATTACAACATGACAAAGGACAAAAAAACTCATCCGGACAGAATGGAAACCAAGAAGTATTGTAGATTCTGCAGAACTCATACAATGCACAAGGAAACAAAATAGTCTAGGAACTGAGTGAAGGAGTACATTATGGGACAGAATGAAAAAGTCGAAAAGGCTCCAAAAACAAGCTGGTTTTCAGGTCTGAAAGCTGAATTTCAGAAGATTATCTGGCCTGAGAAGCAATCGGTCATCAGACAGACCATTGCAGTGCTGGCGGTTTCAGTAGTTACCGGTCTTATTATTGCGCTTCTTGACTGGGGTATCCAGCAGGGCGTAGATTTCCTTATTGGTTTACATTTTTAAAACGGAGGCAAAGTGATTATGACAGAAGCGAACTGGTATGTAGTTCATACCTATTCAGGTTATGAAAACAAAGTCAAAGCTAATATTGACAAAACAATCGAAAACAGACATCTTGAGGACCAGATCCTTGAAGTACGTGTTCCGTTGGAGGACGTTACAGAGGTGAAGAACGGTGTTCGTAAACAGGTTTCCAAGAAGATGTTTCCAGGCTATGTTCTTATTCATATGATTATGAATGATGATACATGGTACGTTGTACGAAATACCAGAGGCGTAACTGGATTTGTAGGTCCGGGAAGCAAACCGGTTCCTCTCACAGAAGCCGAGATGAGACCTTTGGGTATTAAGACGGAAAACGTGGTAGTTGATTTTGCTGAGGGTGACATGATAGTCGTTATCGGCGGTGTCTGGAAGGATACAGTCGGTGTTATCACAGCTATGAATTATCACAAGCAGACAGTTACAATTAATGTAGAGCTGTTCGGTCGCGAGACACCGGTAGAAGTAAGTTTCGCAGATGTTAAGAAAACAAATTAAGGAGGCAATTCCAAATGGCAAAGAAAGTAGAAGGATACATTAAATTGCAGATCCCTGCTGGAAAGGCAACTCCAGCTCCTCCAGTTGGACCTGCACTTGGACAGCACGGTGTAAACATCGTAGAGTTCACAAAGCAGTTTAATGCAAAGACAGCCGATCAGGGCGACTTAATTATCCCTGTAGTTATTACTGTATATGCAGACAGAAGTTTCAGTTTCATTACTAAGACTCCACCTGCTCCGGTATTAATCAAGAAAGCTTGCAAGATTCAGTCTGGTTCAGGCGAGCCAAACAAGAAGAAGGTTGCTAAGATCACAAAGGCACAGGTTCAGGAAATCGCTGAGCTTAAGATGCCTGACTTAAACGCAGCTTCACTTGAGTCTGCAATGAGCATGATCGCTGGTACAGCAAGATCAATGGGTGTTGAGGTTGTTGACTAACACTTAGCGAAGCCAACATACCCCTAAAATAGTTGCAAATTTATGCAACCTAAAATAATAACAAAGAAACGTAAATGTGGGAGGGCCCTCTCCCGATATTACCACCAGGAGGTTATTTTTTCATGAAAAGAGGAAAGAAGTATCAAGACGCTGTTAAGGCATTTGATAAGAAAGAGCAGTACGATGTTGCTGACGCTATCTCTATCGTAAAGAAAAATGCTACAGCTAAATTTGACGAGACAATCGAACTTCATCTTAGAACAGGCTGCGACGGACGTCACGCAGAGCAGCAGATCCGTGGTGCGGTTGTATTACCACACGGAACAGGAAAAACAGTTAAGGTTTTAGTTTTCGCTAAGGGAACTAAGGTTGACGAGGCACAGGCAGCAGGAGCTGACTTCGTTGGAGGCGAGGAGTTAATTCCAAAGATCCAGAACGAGGGATGGTTAGACTTCGACGTTGTAGTTGCTACACCTGATATGATGGGTGTTGTTGGTCGTTTAGGACGTGTCCTTGGACCAAAGGGCTTAATGCCAAACCCAAAGGCAGGAACAGTTACTATGGATGTAACAAAAGCTGTTAACGATATCAAAGCCGGTAAGATTGAGTACAGATTGGACAAGACAAACATTATCCATGTGCCAGTTGGAAAAGCATCTTTCACAGACGAGCAGTTAAACGACAACTTCCAGTCTCTTATGGGTGCAATTAATAAAGCAAAACCTGCTAGCTTAAAGGGTCAGTACATTAAGAGCGCAACTCTTACATCTACAATGGGACCTGGCGTTAAGTTAAACGTGGTTAAGATTACACAGTAAGATAGTTAAACAGTTACAGTAAAACAATTTACAAGACCTATCAAACGCCAAGCAAAAGTTTTGCGGAAAGTAATTGACATCCGTAATATAGTTTGATATAATTGCAATGCATATTGCCGAAGACAGTAGGTGCCGCAAGGCGTAAACGTAGAACCTACCGAGGGAATTTTCGAGATTTATCTTGAATTTTGACTTGTACCCTTCTGTCGACAGGCAGGAGGGTTTCTTTGATTAATAAATCAAATACCTCATGTCTTTTATGCGAAAATCTAAAAGGAGGTAAATGAATCGTGGCAAAGGTAGAACTTAAACAGCCAATCGTAGATGAGATTTCCGGTGTTATCAATGGTGCACAGTCAGTAGTAGTTGTTGATTACTTAGGACTCACAGTAGCAGAGGATACTCAGTTACGTAAACAGTTAAGAGAAGCCGGTGTGACTTACAAGGTATACAAGAATACTTTAGTAAACCGTGCAATCCAGGGAACAGAGTTCGAGGGATTAAAGGATGTCCTTGAAGGACCAAGCGCATTCGCTGTATCAGCAGAGGATGCAACAGCACCAGCTAGAATCTTAGCTAAGTTCGCTAAAACAGCTCCGGCTTTAGAGATTAAAGCAGGTGTAGTTGAGGGAACATTTTATGATGCTGAGGGTATGAAGGCAATCGCCGCTGTACCTAGCAGAGATGAGCTTCTTGGAAAATTACTTGGAAGCATTCAGTCACCTATCACAAATCTTGCTCGTGTACTCAATCAGATCGCAGAGCAGGGTGGCGCTGCAGATGCAGCCGTAGAGGCAGCACCAGCAGAGGATGCTGCAGAGGAAGCTCCAGCAGCAGAATAATTCAAATATTATATTTGAACCTTATTATCATAATTAAATTTTTAAATGGAGGAAATTATAATGGCAAAGTTAACAACAGCAGAGTTTATTGATGCTATCAAAGAGTTAAGCGTATTAGAGTTAAATGATTTAGTAAAAGCTTGTGAAGAAGAGTTCGGTGTTTCTGCAGCAGCAGGTGTTGTAGTTGCAGCAGCAGGAGCTGACGGAGCAGCAGCTGAGGAGAAGACTGAGTTCGACGTAGAGCTTACAGAAGTTGGACCAAACAAGGTTAAGGTTATCAAGGTTGTTCGTGAGATCACAGGTCTTGGACTTAAAGAGGCTAAGGACGCTGTTGATGGCGCACCAAAGGTTATCAAAGAGCAGCTTGACAAGGCTTCAGCAGAGGATGCTAAGGCTAAACTTGAGGCAGAGGGTGCTAAGGTTACTCTTAAATAGTCGGATAGGCTACGAGCGGAGTAAAAACATAAAAAAGAGA
>ENA-OPYX01000244-OPYX01000244.1-human-gut-metagenome-genome-assembly--contig:-NODE-244-length-32450-cov-2.610247_pt1 | contig 32450 bp, 31 predicted proteins | sample MGYA00242639_ERZ504486 | MGnify/ENA primary metagenome ERZ504486 (study PRJEB26092, sample SAMD00036296) | human gut metagenome | host: Homo sapiens | study: EMG produced TPA metagenomics assembly of... | reverse complement strand
CGCCGTGCCTCCATAGCTTATAAATGGAAGTGTTACGCCTGTATTAGGAAATACATTGGTTACAACGGCAATATTAACTATTACCTGAATTGCTATATGGGCGAATATTCCAACTGCAAGAAGTGAACCGAACAAATCTGGTGAGTTCTGTGATATATATATAATTCTCCAGAGCATTATTATAAAAAGCATAATAACGCACGCCGCACCAAACAGTCCTAACTCCTCACATATTATTGAAAATATCATATCATTCTGTGACTCTGGTATGAAGCCTAACTTCTGCATACTCTTTCCAAGACCCTTACCAAAAAGTCCGCCAGAACCTATGGCATAAAGCCCCTGCATAGTCTGATAGCCTTTTCCGTCTATGTACTTTTCAGGGTCTACCCATACTAAAAGTCTTGTAAAACGGAACTTCTTAAACTGGACTCCATTTTCAACAGCCTGCTTAAGCCACTGCCTGCCCGCTATATAGCCTGCCATAATAAGTCCGATAATTCCGCCGTGAACCCAGTAATTAGGATATACAACAAATGTCATAACAAACACAATTCCACATACTATGATTGCACTACTTAAGTTAGATGTAATTCCAAAAAGCATAGCCGCCGGAATTACTGCACAGCCCAAAAATATTTTCGCTATCTGTGACAGTTTTTTTATCTTTGTTCCTGACGCACACATCTTAGCCGCCGCCATAATAATAACACTTATCTTAACAAGCTCTGCTGGCTGAAAGCTTATCGGACCAATATATATCCATCTTTTAGCACCGTGGCTTTCACGTCCAAATGGAATAACTGCTAACACCATTAAAAGTGATATAACAAATATCCACGGAGCGGCCTTTTTTAAAATATGGTAATCTACAAATCTTGCTATAAAAAACATACACGCAAAACCTAACAGGTCAAATATAAGCTGTCTTTTAAAATAGTATTCCGGATTGCCATAATTAATCTGCGCTGTGTAAGAACTTGTACTGTATATCATTGTAAGTCCGAAACCTACAATGAATATAAGCACAAACAAAAGACTGTAATCAAAATAGAATCCATTCTTTCTTTTTCTTCTTTTCTTTGCCATAATTAAAGCTCATTGACATATTGCTTGAACATGTCACCTCTCTGTTCATAATTATCAAACATTCCCCAGCTTGCACACGCTGGTGATAATAATACTGCATCACCTTTGTCTGCGCTGGCTGCACATATATCTACTACCTCTTTTAAATCATTAGCAAATACATAGTCCTTAAATCCGTATTTATCACAGGTCTGGGCTATTTTATTAGCAGTCTGGCCTATAAGAACAAGCTTCTTTACCTTGCCCTTGAAGGCTTTTACATACATATCAAATTCAGAGCCTTTATCATAACCACCACCTATTAATATAGTTGGTCTTACCATAGCCTCAATTGCTTTTACAGAAGCTTCCGGATTAGTTCCCTTGGAATCGTTGTAATACCATACATCATTCTTGGTAGCTACATATTCTATTCTGTGTTCTACAGCCTTGAACTTCTTTACCTGCTGTACAATTATGTCATCAGGTATGCCTGCTGCCTTAGTCATTGCTATAGCAGCACATACATTTTCATAGTTATGTGTTCCAAGAAGGTTCATATCGTGTACATTAAGCATAAGCTCATCTGTGGTGCCATCTGTATATCTTATATCATCTCCCTGAACATATGCACCAATCTCAGGCTTTCTCTTGCTTGAGAACCATACAACCTTAGCTGGACACTCACTTCCAAATCTGTATAATTCTTCGTTCCTCCCATATTAAGGACACACACATCATCCTTTGTCTGGTTCATAGAAATGTTTTCTTTAGTCTTGGAATAACATTCCATTGTATGATGTCTGTTAAGGTGGTCTGGTGTAATGTTAAGTATCGCACTTACAACCGGATGGAACTTGTGTATTGTTTCTAACTGGAAGCTGCTTATCTCTGCTACTGTATAAGAGTCATTACTTGTATTAAGCACTTCTCCCGTATATGAATTACCTATATTTCCAACAACAAATGTCTTCTCATTATAGGCTTTCACTATCTGTCCTACCAAAGCTGTAGTTGTTGTCTTGCCATTAGTACCTGTTATGGCAATTATTCTGCCTTTATCATAATTATATGCAAGTTCTATCTCGCCCCATACTGGAACTTCTGCTTTCTTAAACTGTTCAACAATAGGACTGTCAACCGGAACGCCCGGACTTATTACAAGAAGGTCGACCTGATTAGTTATATCCTCTGGCAGCTTTCCAATAATAATCTCTGCTTTATTGCCTTTAAGTTTCTTTGATATATCTTCCCTTGAAAGCTTTTCGTTACCGTCATATATAATACAGTCTGCACCAGCTTTGTTAAGAAGGTCTATAGCACCGATTCCACTTATTCCAGTACCAACTACCATTACCTTTTTTATTATTTAATTCCATAATGTTCCTCCATTACCACGCATATAATACGTTTTTTAAACAACTGTCTTTATTTTACTCTACACCTATCCATCTGTAAAGCGGATAAACACTGTTTTAACGCTTTATTAACGCATTTTCTTACTTGTTATTAAGGTACGGAAGTATATTTTCATATAACTCTCTTATGACCGGTGCTGCAATTGTACCGCCATAATATACCCCTTCTGGCTCATCAATAAGACACATAGCAATAACCTGTGGATTTTCCACACTTGAAAATCCTATAAATGAAGCGATATACTTTCCAGAGCCTCTCGGAAGCTTCTGTGATGTTGCTGTCTTTCCACCTATTGAAAAGCCCTCTATATATGCATTCTTTCCACCGCCTTCCTCAACTACCTGCCTTAATATGTCCCTCATAGTATCACTTGTTGATTTGTCAATTGTGCTCTCAGTTGTAGAATAATAGAACTCATTATAAGTCTGCCCCGAACCATCACTTGTCTTAACTGCAAAATGAGGTGTAACAAGGTTACCACCATTGACAATTGCTGCCGCCGCACGAAGCATCTGGATAGGTGTTATCTGAAATGACTGTCCGAATGACATTGTTGCAAGCTCTACTTCACCAACGTTTTCTTTATTGTGGATAATCGTTGAAGCCTCACCAGCAATATCTATTCCAGTCTTAGACAAAAGTCCAAGCTTGCCGCAGTAATTATAGAAATTATCAACACCTACCCTTCTTCCCCATTCAATAAATGCAGGGTTGCAGGAATTCATAACTGTATGTGTAAAATCCTGTGTTCCATGGCCCGTTGTCTTATGACACCTTATGCGCCTGTCACCAACAAGCGTTGAACCTGAACAGGTATAGGAGTCACTTAAACTTACAACTTTGGTTTCAAGTGCTGCTGTTGCAGTTACCATTTTAAACACTGAACCTGGCTCATAAGTATCATTAATGCAGAAATTTCTCCACATATTATTAAGAAGATCCATTTTATTGCCTGAACTGCCGTCATCTTCCACCTCGTAATTAAGTACATACGGCTCATTAAGATTATATTCAGGCACGTTGACCATTGCATACAACTCTCCATTATTAGGATTCATAACTATTATTGACACCCGCTTAGCATTTTTCTTTGCAAGCGTTGTATATGCTAACTGCTGGGCATATGACTGTATATTCATATCTATGCTTATATATAAATCCTGACCTCTCTGCGGCTCTAACCTTCCCTCTTTTGCATTTTTTATCTCTGTACCCCATGCATCGGTAAGTGTAAGTATCCTGCCATTATTGCCAGCAAGATATACATCATACTTAGCCTCAAGTCCGACTATTCCCTGATTATCACTTCCTGTAAAGCCAAGCACCTTGGAAGCAAGCGTATCATAAGGATAATATCTTTTATAATCCTCATCTACCTTAACTCCGTTTAAGCCAGCTTTCCTTATTATATCTCCTGTATCTTTATCAACATTGGTCTTTATAGTTTCAATTGACGATACCTTTTCAACCTTTTTTCTTACAGCTGCTTCGTCCATATCAAGATTGTCACAAAGCATTTTAATAACTTCTTCCGGCTTATCTATCTGGCTGTGAATAACGGATATTGTACACACAGTCGTATTGTCAGCAAGGACAACTCCATTAGTATCAAGAATTCTTCCGCGCATAGCCTTTATGGCTCTCTCTCTCTCGTGAAGCTCTGTTGCACGCACGCTGTAATATTCAGCCCTGACGGTCATTATATATCCAACTCTTACTGTGAGCAGTGACATTATAAGCACAAGGCTTACTATAACCACCAGAAGCTTCTTTCTATGTCTTGTTCTTACAAAATAACCATATCTCTCATCTTCATTAAGCTTAATTCTTTCTGTCACTAATACAATAACCCCGAATAAACTTACTTATTATTATGAAAGTTTATTCAGGGTTATTCTTATACTTATTATTACTTAACAGCTTAATTAGATGAAGCTGTGCCTGCTGGTATCCCATCAACTGTTAATTCATCAGGACTTGAACTTGTATCCTCATATTCGTCTGAGGCATCCTTGTATACATTCATATATGGAAGAAGCTTTTCAAGTATATTGTGTGTAAGTGTAAGCACATCTGCTGAACTTCCTGATGTTCCTGTAGTTCCATATGGCTCATCAATAACTACATATATTGCAAACTTAGGATTTTCTGCTGGTGCGTGTCCTATAAATGATATAATCCACTTGTTATCCTTTCTATCACCCTTCTGGGCTGTTCCTGTCTTACCAGCAACTGAATATCCTGTAACGCCTGCTTTCTTGGCTGTTCCTTCTTCTACTGTATTCTTAAGATATCTTCTTAAAAGCTTTGATGTTGAAGCTGTAATTGTCTGTCTTACAAGATTAGCCTTATATTCCTTTACAACTTCACCATTGGCTGATTCAATTCTCTTTACAATATGTGGCTGGTAAAGCATACCACCATTAATAATCGAACAATATGCCGCCATCATCTGCATCATATTAACATTAATAGTCTGTCCAAATGAATTACAAGCCGCATCAATAGTTGTCATACGGTCACCATATACGATACCTGTTGTCTCACCTGGAAGATCTATTCCGGTTATCTTTCCAAATCCAAACAATGACTGGTAATATGCAAATCTGCTGTTACCCATCTCAAGTGCAAGATGAATCATATACGGGTTGCAGGAATTCATAAGTGCCTGCTCAACTGTAAGTGAACCATGTGAACCTATTGTACTGAACACATGACACTTTAATTTATAATCAGCTACAGTTTCAAAGCCCTTGCATACATATGTATCCCCATCCTTTACAACACCTTCCTCCAAAGCTGAGGCTACCGTTACTGGTTTAAATGTTGAACCTGGCTCATAACTTTCTGATTACACAATAATTTAGTCCATAAAGAATACAGGTTATTTCTGTATTCTTCATCAGACATATCTTTAATCTCCTCATCTGTATACATACCAGTTAATTTTCTTGGATCATTAAGATTAAAGGTTGGATAACTAGCCATTCCAAGTATCTCACCATTAGATGGGTCTGCCACTACTACTGCTGTATTCTTTGAAGGCTTTTCTTCATTATATTCTAATATGCATTTCTCAATAATCGACTGTACATTATAATCAAGTGTTGTAACTATATTATTGCCATCAACAGCATTTTTCTGTGTCTCTGTAACCTCAAGACCTTCATCTACATAGCTGTATGTTGTTCCATTAGTACCAGTTAATTCCTCATCATATTGGCTTTCAATTCCAAGCTCACCACCATTAGTGGCACTTGCAAATCCAACAACATCACTTGCAAATGTTCCAAGAGGATATTTTCTTATATAACTGTCCTCAAACCATACACCTTTAATATTCTTTCCCTCAGTTGAGTCTGCCATAAGATTTTTAAAATCAGCTATCTGATCTGTAGTAAGGTTTGATAAAAGCTTCTGATACCTGCTCTGTGAATTCTCACTCACCTTTTGCTCAAGCTCACTTCTGTTTAAATTAAAATATTTACAAAGAGCTGATAATGTAGGTTCTTTATATTCTCCGTCTGAAAGCATAAGCTTGACATCTAATATAAGATTATATACTCTCTCACTGTATGCAAGCACAGTTCCATCACCAGTTAATATCTGACCTCTCTTATAAGGTAGTTCTGTTGATGTATATGTCTGGTGGTCTAACACTGCCTTGGCATATGTCTCTCCGTGTGTATAATTAATTCTGAATACCTGTCCACCTAATGCCATAAGAATTACTACTACCATTACAAGTGCAACCATTCCTTTGGTGTGAACACGTTTAAGCATAACTTCGTTTTTTCTTCTGTACTTATTCCTTTTTTAACTGTTCATCGCTTACCATAAGTACCTCTTATTATATTATTTTACCTGAATATTAATTGCTTTCAGGAACATCTTTATACTGCTTTACATATTCGCTCTCTTTAGAATCGTATGTAATAACCTGCTTCTTTTCTGGATACACCATTCCTAATTCATTAACTGCTGTATCATATATAGCATCATAATCTATGCTTGCATTAATATCTGACTCTAATACGTCATTATTCTCCTTTAATGTGCTAAGCTCGCTCTTTAACTCAGCTATCACATCTGAATTAGTCTTAGCTGTTGCCTGAACATTAAGGTACTGATAACATATAAAGAAGACAACTGCAGCAACACTCGCAACTGCAACTGTATACATAAGATTGATCTTATTATTGCGTCTTATCTGCTTCTGTCTCTGCCTTCTTATTTCTCTGTTGATTTCCTTCTGTGTCTGCTGGGATTCATCTGGGGTTTTAAGTGGTTCAGCGATATTTAATTGTCTTACCGCACTACCATATTCATACGGCACTTTGCTTACATTTCTTGAATTTCTTCTGTACTCTGCTCTACTTCTCTTTTCCACTTTACACTACCTCCCATTATACCCTTTCAAATACTCTTAACTTAGAACTCTTTGATCTGCTATTTTCATTAATCTCTTCATCTGTTGGAACTACAGGCTTTCTTGTAATCACCCTGCCCTTCGGTACTTTACCGTCACACACACGCAGGAAAGCTTGGTGGACGGTACAAGGATTCTCGTTATTCCTAAACCTTGTCTTTACTATTCTGTCTTCTAAAGAATGAAATGTTATTATACAAAGTCTTCCTTCTGGCTTAAGCCTGTCAATCATCATATCTATGGAATTCTCTAGCACTTCCAATTCTTTATTAAGTTCAATTCTTATAGCCTGATAAGTTCTCTTAGATGGATGTCCACCTGTCGCCCTTACCTTCATAGGTATAGCTGCCTTTATAATATCGTTAAGCTCAAATGTTGTCTCAATTGGCTTTTCCTGTCTTGCAGCCACTATATGCTTAGCTATATTCTTAGCAAACCTGTCCTCACCATAATCTCTTATTATTCTGTAAAGATCAAATTCGCTGTATTCATTAACAATATCTTTAGCTGTAATCTCCTGTCTTTGATCCATTCTCATATCAAGTGCTGTGTCCACATTATATGTAAACCCTCTGTCAGCCGCATCTAACTGATATGATGAAACACCCAGATCCAGCATAATTCCATCAACTTTATCTATTCCTAACTCATCAAGGACTTTGTCCATATTACAGTAATTATTTCTTACGATTGTAACCCTGTCCATATATGGTTCTAATCTCTTACTTGCTGCCTTTATGGCATCTTCGTCCTGATCTATTCCTATCAATCTTCCACCCTCGGAAAGTCTTCCTGCGATTTCGTATGAATGTCCGCCGCCGCCAAGAGTTCCGTCAACATATATGCCATCGGGTTTAATATTCAATTCATCTACCGTCTCATATAAAAGAACTGACTTATGCTTAAACTCCATACTAATCTCCTTTCCGCCTGCTATATCAGCAATTAATTATATGGTGAATCCCAGACTGTCCATATTCTCTGCGACCTCGTCCATATTGTCATCATAATTGCTTATACTGTCATTCCAGCTTTCTTTACTCCATATCTCTATCCTGCTTCCAACACCTACAAATACTACATCCTTCTGTAACGAAGCAAACTCTCTTAATACAGATGGTATAAGAATTCTTCCCTGCTTGTCTAATTCGACATCTGCTGCTCCTGCAAGAAAGAATCTTGTAAATGTTCTGGCATTCTTATTAGTAAGAGGCAGTGTCTTAAGCTTCTCCTCGAATCTCTGCCACTCTTCATTAGTGTATACAAATAAACAGTTATCAAGTCCCTTAGTGATAATAAAATTATCCCCAAGGCTTTCGCGGAACTTCGCAGGAACGATTATTCTGCCTTTGGCATCTATTGTATGTCCATATTCGCCCATAAACATAGCAATCGTTCCTCCTTTCCCCACTTGTAACCACTTGCTACCACTTTTCTCCACTTTGAGAACAATTCTATACTGATTTTGTGCAAATACAAGTGTTTTCCACTAATTTATAAAATTTTTTTAAACTTTTGCACTATATTATGCCCGTAAAATATACAATCATATGTATATACACATAAAAATAGTAATTTTAACACTCACACCATCTGATTGTATGTAATTAGTTGAGCTTTAGGAAAAGATATGTTAAAATACAGGTTGCGTTACTGCGTATATTTACTAAACATAAATCTGCATATGATACACATTTATGTTGGAAATGAGGAGAATATATGAAACTTGGAATAGTTGGTCTTCCTAATGTTGGAAAGAGTACACTTTTTAATTCTTTAACTAAGGCTGGAGCAGAATCAGCCAATTATCCATTCTGTACAATAGACCCTAATGTAGGAATTGTTGCCGTACCAGATGAAAGACTTGATAAGCTTGCAGCACTTTATAATTCAGCAAAGATTACACCTGCCGTTATCGAATTCGTTGATATAGCTGGTCTTGTTAAGGGTGCTTCTAAAGGTGAAGGTCTTGGTAACCAGTTCCTTGCTAATATAAGAGAAGTTGATGCAATCGTTCACGTTGTCAGATGTTTTGAGGACTCTAATATTGTTCACGTTGATGGTTCTGTCAACCCTGTAAGAGATATTGAGACAATCAACCTTGAATTAATCTTTTCTGATATGGAAGTTCTTGAAAGACGTCTTGCTAAGCAGAAGCGTGCTTCCTACAATAATAAGGACATTGCTAAAGAATGTGACCTTATCGAAAGACTTCTTAAGTTCCTTGAGGCTGGTAATCTTGCCAAGAACTTTGAATGTGAAGATGAAGACGAAGAATCATTTATGAGAGAATACAATCTTCTTACAAGCAAACCTGTTATATTTGCTGCAAATGTATCAGAAGATGACCTTGCCGATGATGGTGCTAACAATGAATATGTACAGAGTGTACGTGAATATTCTAAAAAGGATAACTGCGAAGTATTCGTTATATGTGCACAGATTGAACAGGAAATCTCAGAACTTGATGATGATGAAAAGAAAATGTTCTTAGAGGACCTTGGAATTAGTTCTTCTGGTCTTGATAAGCTTATCGCTGCAAGCTACAGAATATTAGGTCTTATAAGTTACTTAACTGCTGGTGAGACAGAGACAAGAGCCTGGACAATAACTAACGGAACTAAAGCTCCTGGTGCTGCAGGTAAAATCCACAGCGATTTCGAGAGAGGCTTTATCAAAGCAGAAGTTGTCAACTATAAGGATTTACTTGACTGTGGCTCTTATACTAAAGCCAAGGAAAAAGGTCTTGTACGTATGGAAGGGAAAGACTATGTTGTTAAAGACGGCGATGTAATATTATTCCGTTTCAACGTATAATAATATTAGTACATTAATAATTATATATTTATAATAATATAAGTTCTACAAGTCAGATAATATAGGATTTGTTCCAACTTCTGAACTTCTGACAAAGAATTATATAAAAGATGGTGGCACGAATTAACGTGTCACCATCTTTTTATCTACAGGACATAATTTTAATATGTGCTCATTATCTCCTTAAATCTCTTAACATTAGCTCCTGCATCATTCTTAAACACAGCCGAACCTGCAACTATTACATTAGCTCCAGCTTCAAGCACTGATACGAGATTTTCTATATTAATTCCACCATCTATCTCAATATCTACGTTATCAAGACCTTTTTCTATAAGCTTTGCTTTAATCTGCTTAACCTTTTCTAATGACTCCGGTATGAACTTCTGTCCGCCAAAGCCAGGATGAACGCTCATAACAAGCACCATATCCACCAATGAAAGATAAGGCTCAATAGCCTTTACTGGTGTCTCTGGATTAAGTGTAATAGCTGCTTTGACACCACATTCCCGTATCTTTTCAATTGTGGCAACAACATCTTCGCACGCCTCAACGTGGACAGTTATTATATCCGCACCACATTTTACAAATTCTTCTATATAACGGATTGGTTCTTCGATCATAAGATGAACATCAAATACTCTGCTTGTACAGCTTCTTATTGATTTGATAACAGGCATACCATAGGAAATGCTTGGAACAAACCTGCCGTCCATGACATCAATATGTATATACTCTGCTCCTGCTTCATCAATTGCTTTAATATCTTTCTCAAGATTTTTAAAATCTGCTGATAATATTGAAGGTGATAATATAGTCATTATATTCCTCATTTCTGTGTAATTAATATTATTTAACCTATACAGCCAGCCCTGGCATATAGATAATCAATTATCGCTAATCTATAATTAATATTTCTTCTTGTTCTTTACCTCGTCATATATCTCTACATAACTTGTATAACGTCTTCTGCTTATTAATCCTGCCTCAACCGCTTCCTTAACCCTGCAGTCAGGCTCATTAATATGAACACAGCCATTAAATCTGCACTGCCCTTCATATTCACTGAATTCCTCAAAATAAAATCTTATCTGTTCCTTTTCAAGTTCTGGAATATTAAGAGATGTAAAGCCCGGCGTGTCGCATATATATGTAGCATCGCTCACATTAAATATCTCCGAATGTCTTGTTGTATGCCTTCCTCTTCCAATCCTGCTCACATCACCAGTTGCACTCACTTCCTGCGGAAGTATAAGATTGGTAAGTGACGACTTGCCAACACCTGATGGTCCAGCTAATATTGTCGTCTTTTTCTCAAGTGTCTTAAGAACTATGTCTATTCCTTTATTATCATAAGTACTTATAAATATGACTTTACAGCCACATTTTTCATATATGTCAGAAAGCTCTTCTAATGTGTCATCTTCTGCCAGATCTATTTTGTTAAACACTACAACTGTAGGCACATTCTGATAATCCATCATCATTATAAATCTGTCCAAAAGATTATAATTAGGTTCTGGTGATTTTACAGCAAATATTACCATAGCCTGATCTATATTCGCAGAAGCTGGTCTTATAAGCTCATTCTTTCTTGGAAGTATCTGTATGATATTACCTGTCATCTTATCGTTATCTATTATATCTATAATAACATTATCCCCGACAAGCGGCTTTATCTTTTTATTCCTGAATATTCCTTTTGCCTTACATTCATATATACCACAGGATTCTATATGGACATAATAAAATCCTGCAATTCCCTTTATTATCTTTCCCTGCATAAGACTTCCTATACTCTAATTGCTTGTATTGCCCGTTCCTGTATTAGAACTGCCATTGCCACTTGATGTATTGCTTCCACTGCTATTGCCCGATGTGTTAGAACCACTATTATTGCCGTTACTATTGCTATTGCCGTTACTGTTGTTATTGCTGTTACTATTACTGCTGCCTGAACCTGATTCTGTAGTAGAAGTTGTTGAGCTTGTATAGTGGCTTACATATATAGTTATAGTTGTTCCAGACTCTACAGTGTCACCACCAGAGTAAGGTGTCTGTGAAGTAACAGTACCATATGATGCCTTAGATGAAGTCTCATATTTTACTGATACCTTAAGCCCGGCTGCCTCGATAGACTGATTGGCAAGGCTTTCTGTCATTCCTATTACATTAGGAACTGTGGCTTTAGTTACCTGCTTTCCACGGCTTACTTCTATTGTAACTGTTGTACCTTCTGTTACTGTTCCAGATGGGCTGTATTTAACAACCTTTCCGGCTTCTACTGTACTGCTGTATACATAATCAACAGAAACGACAAGATTAACATTTTCAATAAGCTCTTTTGCTTCTTCTTCTGTCTTACCCTTTACATTAGGAACTGTGACATTCTTAGTTTCCCTGCCACTGCTTATTGTAAGAACAATCTGTGAGTTCTTCTCAACCTTAGAACCACCTACATTGCCCTGGTTTATTACACTGTTCTCTGCAACTGTATCTGAACTCTGTGTCACGGCTTTATAGCCAAGACCAACTTTATTAAGTGCACTTATTGCATCGTCCTTAGTCATTCCAACTACATATGGTCTGTACCATATCTGATGCCTTTGAATTGCCAGACACAGCAGTTGTAACCTGATTAGAAGCCTGACTGTTATTGTTAGATGAACTCTTGCCGCTTCCTATAAGCTTTACAACAACAAATATTGTGATAATAAGAATTATAACTGCAATTCCTATACCGATACATTTCATAATAAGCTCTAACTTATCATTACTCTCATCATCAATATCGTTATCATCTTCCTCCTCATCTATATTATCATCAATATCTGCAAATGTATCCTCACCTAATAAGCCGTCATCTTCTTCCTGCTCATCTATATCCTCATCATCTGAATCAGTCTGTGCATAGTTATCATTAACTGATGTATCATACATAGGAGCAAGCTTTACAAAATCGTCCTCCGGCATAACAAGTGACTTCTTTAAATCTACTATAAGGTCATAGGCAGACTGATAACGCCTGTCTGTCTTCTTCTGTGTACATTTAAGAACTATCTTATCAACACTTACTGGTATTCCCTCAACAAGCTGAGATGGTGCTGGTATTGTATCCTGAATATGCTGTACAGCTACTGATACTGCTGTATCTCCGTCAAATGGAACTGTTCCAGTGAGCATTTCAAATAATGTAATACCAAGTGAATATATATCACTTCTCTCATCCGAATAGCCGCCTCTTGCCTGTTCTGGTGATATATAATGTACAGACCCCATAGAAGCTGATGTATTAATTGTTGCTGTTGAAGCTACCTTGGCAATACCGAAATCAGTAACCTTAACCTTGCCCTCTTTAGATATAATTATATTCTGTGGCTTAATATCCCTATGGACAATATTATGTTTATGAGCTGCATCCATACCATTAGCTACCTGTATAGCAATGCTTACAGCCTCTTTATATGGAAGTTTGCCTCTCTTTTCAATATACTTCTTAAGGGTAACTCCCTCAACAAGTTCCATAACTATGTAATATATGCCATTCTCAACACCGACATCATACACATTTACAACATTAGGATTAGTAAGTCCGGCAGCTGACTGGGCCTCAGCCCAGAATTTGCTTACAAATGTCTTATCCTGGCTAAATTCTGACTTCATAACTTTAATTGCAACATATCTGTTAAGCTTGTGGCATTTGGCTTTGTATACATCTGCCATTCCGCCTGTACCAATCTGTTCAATTATCTCATATCTGTCAGCTAAAAACATTCCTTCTCTTAACATCATTAAATTACCTCTCTGCCTATGGTTCAATTAAAATCACTGATATGTTATCTCTGCCACCATTATCATTGGCCCTGCTTACAAGCCTTTCTGCGGCTTCCCTGATATCGTGGCTGCTCTTTATTATATGAAATATCTCCTGGTCTTCTAACATATTAGTCAATCCATCAGAACACATAAGTATCATATCTTCCTTTTTAAGATCAACTGAAAACATCTCGGCTTCGACGGTGTCATAGCCACCTATTGCCCTTGTGATAACATTCTTTTTCTCATGGGTTCTTGCAGCTTTTCTGTCAATTTCGCCCCGCTGTACCATTTCTTCCACCCACGAATGGTCTCTTGTAATCTGGATTATATCTTCTCCGATTACATACAATCTGCTGTCACCCACATTGGCTACTCTTAAAGTATTGTCAAATATGCTGGCTACCACTAATGTAGTTCCCATTCCATTATATTCTTCCGACTCGCCTGCCTTTCTAAGAAGCAGTGTGTTGACAAGCTTAATGTTATTATCTATTGTTGCTAAAGGATCTTTGCCTTCTGACTCTTTTAATAATTCAACAAGCGTTTCAACTGTATATCTTGACGCTGTGTCACCAGCTTTATGTCCTCCCATACCGTCTGCCACAATAAACAGATTAGGCAGACACCCTATATCATCAAGCTTTGCATAGACATAGTCCTGATTGACATTTCTTTCAATTCCTACATCTGTTGTTGCAAATGCGTTCATTTCATTCTCCATCCATTCTTTAATGTATCAGTTTTACTATTAATGAATAGTATCCCATATCAATATATATTATCATACCAGCTATAAAAATGCGACATATTTCAGCCACTTTTTATGCAGCTGGCTCTATATGGCAGAATTCTCATCTATATGATTCTGCCTCAACTGTCCACAGGCACCGTCTATATCGCGCCCCATCTCACGTCTGACAGTCGCATTAATTCCTTTTCTTTCAAGCATATCCCTAAAATTCTTTATAGAATTCTTCTCTGACTGCTCATAATCTCTTTCCTTAATCGGATTAACCGGTATCATATTAATATGACAGTTAAGCCCTTTTACAAGCTCTATAAGCTCATTGGCACATTCTTTAGTATCATTAACGCCCTTAACCAGACTATATTCAAATGATATTCTTCGTCCTGTCTTATCAAGATAATACCTGCACGCATCCATAATCTCTGCTATGCTGTATTTATTAGCAATAGGCATCATAGTCTTTCTTAACTCATCATTAGGTGCGTGAAGCGATATTGCAAGTGTTATCTGTAACTTAAGATCTGCCAGTTCTTTTATCTTAGGCACAATTCCACAGGTTGATACTGTTATATTTCTCTGGCTTATATTAAGTCCTCTTTCACTGTTAAGCAGTTCTATGAATTTAATAACATTATCGTAATTATCCATAGGCTCACCAGAACCCATTATAACAACATTGCTTACTCTCTCATTAGTATCCCTGCTTATTCTGTATATCTGGTCAAGCATTTCTGATGGTGAAAGATTTCTTACACATCCATTAAGAGTTGATGCGCAGAAACGACAGCCCATTTTGCAGCCGACCTGTGATGAAATACATACCGAATTGCCGTGATGATACTTCATAAATACACTTTCTATAAGATTGCCGTCATAAAGCTCAAAAAGGTACTTTCTAGTGCCGTCTATCCTTGACTCCTGCATTTTTACAATCTTAAGACTTGTATACAAGGTATCTTCCTTTAAAGTATCCTTAAGCTTATCGGAAATATTGGTCATCTCATCATAACTTTCTGCCAGTTTCTCGTGCATCCACGAATATAACTGGGCAGCTCTGAATTTCTTTTCATTAATACTCTCGACATATTGTACAAGTTCATTGTAATTCAATGATTTTATATCAGTCTTATGCTGGCATAGCCATACTCCATTCCATTTATCTGTTATTTCTTAAATATATTTACATTCCCCTGTTTAATTCTTAATAAGACGAGCGACAAAGAAACCGTCCATTCCTGAATTATTGGCAGGAAGCAGCTGATGATACTCTCCGTCTTTCGTAAAGCCTAATTCTTTACATATCCAGTCGGCATTATCCTCATTTTCTGCCCTGTTAATTGTACAAGTGCTATACATTAACACTCCACCACTCTTAACATAGCGTGATACAACCTTTAAAATATCTCTTTTGAAGATCTACAAGTGACTGTCAATTTTTCAGGCGAAGCATTATATTTTATATCCGGCTTTCTCCTATTATCCCAAGACCTGAACAAGGAAGGTCAGCTATAACAATATCAGCTTTATTAATCAGACTTTCATCACAATCAAGTGCATCATATACCTGTGTCTGTATATTAGTGATATTAAGCCTCTTAATATTCTCATCAATAAGTGCAACCTTGTAATCTGACAAATCTCTGGCGATTACCCTGCCGCAATCCCCCTGTTCTGACATCTTAAGTGCGGCATTAATTGACTTTCCGCCCGGTGCACCGCATACGTCAACTATTGTATCTCCCGCTTTTGGTGCTGTGTATTCACCTGCAAGCATTGAGCTGATATCCTGAATCTGATACATACCATCCTGAAAGCTTTTAAGCCCTGCGATATAATCATAATCGGATATCTCATACGCATATGGTATATTCTCTACTTCTTTTACTGTCACATTCTCACGCTGAAGAAGTTCTTTAATCTGTTCCCTGGAAGCCTTTGATGTATTACATCTTATATATGTCTTCTTCTCACACTTCATACCCTCAAGCACGGATTTAACAGTATCTATTGACATCTGCCCTGACCACAGCTCAATTATCCACATTGGCATAGAATACTTAACAGACAGATATTCATATGGACTTTTATTATAATCTGGATATTCAATATTGTCTTTATTGCGTGATATATTTCTTAACACACCATTAACAAAACCCTTAAGCCCCGCAAATCCCCTCTTTACAGCAAGCTTGACAGCCTCATTACAAGCTGCACTATCAGGCACATTATCCATATATATTATCTGATATACACCCATTCTTACAATTCTTCTTATAACAGGCTTCATCTTCTTAACTGGTGTCTTTGAATACTTGTTAATAATATAATCTAATTCTATCTGGCTCTCTATAATGCCTAAAGACAGCTTATTGATAAATGATCTTTTACTCTTATCAAGATACTGGTACTTTAAAAGTGCATTGTTGATTATTATATGTGAAAATTCATTGTTACTCTCTATTTCTTCCAAAATATCGAGTACAACCGCTCTTAAATTAACTTCCATACAGATTATTCTCCATTATAATATAACTAATTACCCTAATGCAGTCCCTTCTTCAACGTGGCTTCCAAGAAGAAAGGCATCTGTTGACATTCTCTTCTTACCCTCAAGCTGAAGTTCATTAACCTTAAGATAATCTTTTCCCGCATTTTATAATAAATGTCTTCTTATCTACATAACATACTGTTCCAGCTTCACATTCCTTTGAAACATTATTGTTATTTATAATATCATCACTGTCATTCACAACATCTGCATCCCATATTTTTAACATTTTGCCATTAAGATGTGTAAATGCACTTGGCCAGGGATTAAGTCCTCTTATAAGGCACTCAATCTGTCTGGCACTCTTAGTAAAATCAAGCTCTCCCATTGACTTTTTAAGCATTTTGACATATGAGCTTTCAGCTTCGTTCTGCTTTTCTGGTATAATGCTTCCAGTCTCAAGTCCTTCAAGTGTCTTAATAAGAAGCTTAGCACCAACTATGCTTAATCTGTCAAAAAGGCTTCCGCCTGTCTCTTTCTTATCAAGTTTAACCTTATCTACCAAAAGAATATCTCCTGTATCAAGCCCCTCATCCATCTTCATAGTCGTAACACCGGAATACTCACATCCGTCTATTACTGCCCACTGGATTGGAGAGGCTCCCCTGTACTTAGGAAGCAGTGAAGCGTGTACATTAATACATCCAAGACGTGGCATATCAATAATACTCTTAGGCAATAGCTGTCCAAATGCAACAACAACAAACACATCTGCATTATATTTTCTTAATTCTTCAACAAATGCTTCATCTCTTGCTCTTTCTGGCTGAAGAACCTGTATATTATTCTTAACAGCTTCTTCCTTAACAGGTGAAAATACAAGCTCCTTGCTTCTTCCCTTTGGCTTGTCCGGCTGTGTCACAACAGCCACTACATCATACTGGTTATCAATAAGTTCCTTTAATGTCCCAACTGCAAAGTCAGGAGTTCCCATAAATACAACCTTCAATATTAATCTTCCTCCGTTTCAGTTTCCATAAGTGGACCTTCTGCCTTATCAACATACATTACTCCGTCAAGATGATCAATCTCGTGTAAAAGACATCTTGCAAGAAGTTCTTCACCCTCAACGATAATCTCTTCCATATCTTCATTAAGTGCCTTAACCTTGGCATAAGATGGTCTTGTCACGATACCAACCTTACCCGGAACACTAAGACAGCCCTCCTGTCCTGTCTGTGAACCACTTGTCTCAAGAACTACAGGGTTAATAAGCACTATTGGATCATCACCACAGTCAATTACTACTAATCTCTTTCTTATTCCTACCTGTGGAGCTGCAAGTCCAACTCCATTAGCCTCATACATTGTTTCAAACATATCATCAATAAGTTCCTGTATTCTAGGTGTCATCTCAGTTATTTCTTTTGCTTCTTTTCTTAATATCTCATCACCTAATGTTCTTATATTTCTGATTGCCATAACTTCCTCCATAATCAAATAACATATGCGTATGTTTAATTAACATCATATGCAATGTTAATATTCTTGTAATCTGAACTTCCATTAATATTATTATCCAGCATATCCATAATTAGTTCAAGTGCTTTAAAGCTTGAACTTCTTAAATATATCTGCTTCGTGTATATATCTTTAATCTTGTATATAGAAGCATTTGATGGACCAAGTACTATAATCTTGTCATCTTTAACAGTATTGTTATCCTGAATATACTGCTGTATCAAAGCTTTAATATTTCCTGCACGCTCTGATAACAGCTTCTCATTAATACTGCTTATGTTAATCTTTACCATATTATTAACAGGTGGATATGAAAGCAGCTTCCTGTAAGACATTTCCTGCTCATAAAAAGCTCTTATAATTCTGCTCCGCCGCACATAACAAGCCATAATTATCAGGTGAATATGTCTGTATTACAACTTCACCCTTTCTTTCTCCTCGTCCAGCTCTTCCTGCCGCCTGTGTTATAAGTCTGGAATGTACGCTCAACAGCCTTATAATCACTTGCATACAAGGATATATCTGCCGCTACGACTCCGACAAGAGTAACCTTTGGGAAATCGTGTCCCTTTACTATCATCTGCGTGCCTATAAGTATATCTGCCTGTTCTGTCGCAAATGCACTTAATATATTCTCGTGTCCGTCTTTGCCTTTGGTTGTATCCATATCCATTCTTAATACCCTTGCCGCAGGAAACATCTTCTTAACTGCATCCTCTACAGCCTCTGTTCCTGCCTTAAAGCCAAGAATATACTTAGAACCACATTCAGGGCATAACGATACATTAGGAGTCTCGTATCCACAATAATGACATACAAGCTTTCCATTCCTGTGAAGTGTCATAGATACATCACAATGCGGACATTTCATAACATAGCCGCACGATCTGCACGAAACAAATCCGGCAGTTCCCCTTTTATTAAGAAACAGCATTATCTGTTCGTGTTTATTAAGCCTGTCACTGATAAGCTCATACAGCTTTCTTGAAAATATTGTCCTGTTACCTGTCTTTAACTCCTGTCTCATATCAGCTATATATACCTGTGGCAGGCTTGCCTCTCCTGCCCTGTTATTAAGCTCTATAAGCTTATACTCGCCTGCTTCTGCCCTGTAATAGCTGTCAATTGACGGTGTTGCAGAGCCTAGTATAACAGAAGCTCCCACCTCCTTTGCAATATGTATTGCAAGGTCTTTGGCGTGATATCTTGGGACTTGCTCTGATATATACGCACCCTCGTGTTCCTCATCTATAACAATAAGTCCAAGATTAGGAAACTGTGTAAACAATGCCGATCTTGGACCTATCATAATACTTATTTCACCTTTAAGTGCTCTTACGAACTGGTCATATCTCTCACCTTTTGACATTCTTGAATTAATAATAGACACTTTATCCCCAAATCTGTGATAAAATCTCTGAACAGTCTGAAATGTAAGTGCTATCTCAGGTATAAGCATTATAACCTGCCGTCCGGAATTAATAGTATGTTCAATAACATCAAGATACACTTCTGTCTTTCCGCTTCCGGTTACTCCTCGTATAAGATATGTATTGAACGCTCTATTATCATAATCCTCCACTATTGTATCAACGGCTCTTTGCTGTTCCTCGTTAAGCACAACCTTTTTATTAAAAATGTGCTTATCAGACACAGGATTTCTATAGTAACTTTCAACCTTGACATTTATAATTCCGTCTGCTTCAAGTGCCTTTACTGTTGCTGGCGAAATATTAAGCTTGTCTTTTACTATCTCCATATCAATAACAGGTTCATCAATAAGTGCACACATAAGCCTGTACTTAGCTTTCGCTTTTTTCTCATATATGCTTATAAGTTCTTGTGCCTTTTTAGTATCAACCAAAAGGCAGACAGACTTTTTCTGCTTATGTCCGACCTCGTCCTTAACAGGAATAACCGTCTTTAATGCCTGATTCATAGTACAGCCATAATGCCGTTTCAGCCACGCTGCAAGCTTTATCATACTTTTAGCGACATTTACTTTTCCTGTAACAACACTGTCAATGCTCTTTATCTTATCAACAGGATATGATGGCTTATCAGTTAAACCAATTACATATCCTGTTATAATTCTGTTACCTTTTCCAAAAGGCACTCTTACAGATGTTCCGATATCAACTACTACCATCCATATCATCAGGCACAGCATAATTGGAATGTCTTATCAAGCTGTTCGTGTGAAATATCTATTATTATATCAGCGTACATTTTTCTCCTTTAATTCTTCAAGAACTTCTGATATAAGAACACGTTCGTCCATAGGATATTTAACGCCTTTTATCTCCTGATAATCTTCGTGTCCCTTACCTGCAAGCACGATAATATCTCCAGGTTCACCATTCTCAATAGCATATTTAATAGCTTCTTTTCTGTCTGCAATATCAATATGCTTACCTGTAGTCCTGTTAATTCCAGTCTTAATATCTTCCATAATAGCAAGAGGCTCTTCAAATCTTGGATTATCAGATGTTATAATCGTAAGGTCTGCTAATCTTCCAGACACTTCACCCATCTCAAATCTTCTCTCTTTAGAGCGGTTGCCACCACAGCCAAACAGGCATACAAGTCTATGTGGATTGTACTCTTTAAGTGTCTTTAAAATACTCTCTAAGGACATCGCATTATGAGCATAATCAATCATAAGAGTAAACTTATCAGATACTGGAACAAGCTCTATTCTTCCTTTAACCTTTACATCTTTCAATACATTTTCAACAATAGCATTATCCACATTAAAATGTCTTGTAACAGCTATTGCACACAATGAATTATATACTGAGAACATTCCCGGAAGTGAAAGTTCCACATCCATATTGACAAGACCACTACACTTATAAGTAAGACCTATCTTTCCTCTCTCATGGAACAACTTGATATCACTTGCCTTTATGTCTGCATCTTCTGATATGCCATACTTCTCAACACTGCATACAGAGTCTCTTAATATATCAGCTGTATGCTTATCATCTGCATTGACTATTCCTGTCTTGCACTGCTTAAAAAGCTTAGCCTTACATTCAAGGTACTCCTCAAATGAAGCGTGCTCATTAGGACCGATATGATCAGGCTCAAGATTAGTAAATACTCCGATGTCAAATACAATACCTGCAGTTCTGTCAAGCTTTAAGCCCTGTGAGGATACCTCCATAACTACTGCCTTACATCCCTCATCAACCATTTTCCTGAAGGTTTTATGAATCTGTATTGACTCAGGTGTTGTATTGCAGGACGGAACAGCCTCATCTCCTATAACTGTCTCGATAGTTCCGATAAGACCTGTCTTTATTCCACACGCACAAAGAACATTCTTTATCATATAAGTTGTAGTTGTCTTACCCTTAGTTCCTGTAATTCCAATTGTAAACAACTTCTTATCAGGATTGCCGTAAAATGCTGCTGACATAAGTGCAAGGGCAAGTCTTGTATTATCACATTCTATAACTGCTGCCGGTATCTTCTCTGTATTATACTGTGATCCCTTCTGTACAACTATTACAGCCGCCTTATCCTTAACCTGCTCTATATATTTATGTCCATCGCTTACCGAACCAACTATGCAGACAAAGATACCTCCGTCTGTTACTTTTCTTGAGTCAGAAGCAATACCTGTAACAGTTGTATTAATATCACCATTAACAGCTGTATATTCAAAATGTTCTACTTCATTAGCTCTGCATATATCCAAAATATCTTTTAACTGCATAACTGCTCCTTTCTTTTCAAGACACCTAGAATAATCCTGTTATCTTCTCATTCTCTTCATCATAATCAATGCCTTCTGCCGCTGGCACTTTAGGAAGTCCTGGCATAGTAAGAACTTTTCCTGTAAGTGCTACAACAAAGCCTGCACCAGCATCAACATACACTTCTCTAATATTAATTGTAAAACCTTCTGGTCTTCCTAACTTAGATGCATCATCAGACAAAGAATACTGTGTCTTAGCCATACATACAGGAAGATTTCCAAAGCCCATCTGTGTAATATGGTCAAGTTCCTTCTTAGCCTTAGAATCATATGTAACACCATCTGCTCCATATATTTCTTTAGCTATTGTCATAATCTTATCCTCTAATGGAAGTTCATCTTCATATAAAGGCTTAAAATCGCTCTTCTTATCAAATGAAGCAAGCACCTTATCTGCAAGTTCTATTCCGCCTGCTCCGCCGTCTGCCCATACATTAGATAATGCAAATTCACAGCCTAATTCTTCACAGTGCTTCTTTATGAATTCATATTCTTCCTCTGTATCTGTCACAAATGAGTTGAGTGTAACAACTACAGGTACACCATACTTGTGAATATTCTCAATATGTTTATCAAGGTTTACTATACCATTCTTTAAAGCTTCCATATCTGGCTTTGATAATTCCTGCTTAGGAACTCCACCATTATATTTTAATGCCTTAACAGTAGCTACAATAACAACTGCATCAGGCTTAAGTCCAGCCTTTCTGCACTTAATATCAAAGAACTTCTCAGCTCCAAGATCTGCACCGAAACCAGCCTCAGTAACAGCAATATCTGCCAGCTTTAAAGCAAGCTTTGTTGCTCTTACAGAATTACATCCGTGTGCAATATTGGCAAATGGTCCACCGTGTACAAGCACAGGTGTATTCTCTAGTGTCTGAATCATATTAGGCTTTATGCATCTTTTAATAAAGCTGCCATAGCTCCTGTTGCCTTTAAATCCTTGGCTGTAACAGGATCTCCTGCATAATTATATGCAACAATTATCTTGTCAATTCTTTCCTTTAAATCTTTCATATCCTCAGCAAGACAGAGTATAGCCATAATCTCTGAGGCTACTGTAATTATAAAATGATCTTCTCTTGTAACACCATTAGGCTTGTCACCAAGTCCGATTACGATATTCCTAAGAGTTCTATCATTCATATCCATACATCTCTTCCATACAATCCTCTTAGTATCTATTCCAAGAGCATTACCCTGATGTATATGATTATCAAGCATTGCTGCAAGAAGGTTGTTAGCTGATGTTATCGCGTGGAAATCACCAGTAAAATGCAAATTAAGATCTTCCATAGGAACAGCCTGTGCGTATCCGCCGCCGGCAGCTCCTCCCTTTATGCCAAAGCAAGGTCCTAATGATGGTTCTCTTAATGCAGCAATTGCACTTATTCCTTTCTGGTTAAGTGCTTCTGTGAGTCCAAGACTTATTGTAGTCTTTCCCTCACCTGCCGGAGTTGGATTGATAGCTGTAATAAGAACAAGCTTTCCATCTTCGTTATTCTCTACTCTGTGGATAAGCTCATCTGATAACTTAGCCTTATACTTTCCATACATTTCAAGTTCGTCTTCTGTTACTCCAACCTTTGCCGCAACATCTTTAATATTCTCTAAATGTGCTTCCTGTGCTATCTGAATATCGCTCTTAATTTCCATAATTTCATCCTTTCCCGCAGCGTAATTATAATGACAGGACTAATGCCCTGACTATGATACTTATGCTACTACATATATCATATATAATCTATTTTGTACATATATTCATTATATATTTTTAATAAATTCTTCAAATTCCTCTGCTGTCATAAGCACCTTCCTTGGCTTAGTGCCAATCTCTGGTCCTACAACACCGGCATCTGCTAACTGGTCCATTATTCGTCCTGCCCTGTTGAAGCCAATCTTAAACTGTCTTTGTAACATTCCAATTGAACCTCTCTCTTTCTCAATAACAAAACGTCCTGCATCTGCAAATAATGAATCTCTGTCATCCTGCTGTTCTGCTGCCTGTCCACCGGCTTTTGAAGCTATGGCAGTCTCAGTTATGCTCTCATCGTAATTAACCTCGCCTGACATATTATCTTTAAGGAACTGCACAACCTTTGACACTTCTTCATCTGACACAAATGCTCCCTGAACCCTGATTGGCTTAGGTATATTAGATGGGAAGTATAACATATCGCCTTTACCTAACAGCTTTTCTGCACCATTCATATCAAGTATAGTTCTTGAGTCAACACCCGATGACACGGAAAATGCTATTCTTGACGGTACATTTGCCTTAATAAGTCCAGTTATTACATTAACCGATGGACGCTGTGTTGCTATAACCATATGGATACCTGCCGCTCTTGCAAGCTGTGCAAGCCTGCATATTGCATCTTCGACCTCTCCTGGTGCTACCATCATAAGATCTGCAAGCTCATCAATAATTATAACTATCTCTGGCAGCTTTTCAACAGGAATTTCTCCTTCTTTGAATTCCATCTTTGCAGCTATGTCATTATAGCCCTTAAGATTACGTGCACCAACACTGCAAACTTCTTATATCTTGTATTCATCTCATTGACTGCCCAGTTAAGAGCACCTGCCGCCTTCTTAGGCTCTGTCACAACCGGAAGCAGCAAATGTGGTATTCCATTATATATGCTTAACTCAACAACCTTAGGGTCAACCATAATAAGCTTTACTTCATCAGGGCGTGCCTTATATAAAATACTCATTATAATTGTGTTAATACATACTGATTTACCTGAACCAGTAGCTCCTGCAATAAGAAGGTGAGGCATTCTTGCTATATCTGCAACAATGGTCTTTCCTGCTATATCCTTACCTGCTGCAAATGCAATCTTTGACGAAGTATTCTTAAATGTATCAGTTTCTATTAGCTCTCTTAAGAATACACTGCCTGCCTCTTTATTAGGAACTTCTATTCCTATGGCTGATTTGCCTGGAATAGGTGCTTCTATTCTTATATCTGCTGCCGCAAGGCTTAACTTAATATCATCTGCTAAAGATACTATCCTGCTTACCTTAACACCAAGCTCAGGCTTTAATTCGTATCTTGTTACTGATGGTCCGCAGCTTATATCTGTAATATCGACCTTAACACCAAAGTTCTGCAATGTCTGCTTTAATGTGATTGCTGTATCCCTGTTCTCACGCTCAAGATTAGAAGCTTTCGAATTAGTATTGCGGTTAAGCAGGCTGACTGGCGGGAACTTATACTGCTTAGAACTTTCAGCCGATGAATCAGCTGTATTTTCTTTAACCTGCATATCCTCTGTCTCAGATGGATTAGACACATCTGACGTATTATCCGTATCTGATGTATTAGTCATATCTGATACATTAGCCATACCTGATATATTAGCCACACCTGATATATCAGTCATATCTGTTACATTAGCCATACCTGATACATTAGCCATACCTGATATATCAGTCATATCTGATACATCTTCTGACATATTATCATCTTTATCAGGTATGTCATATGACTCGTCCAAATCAACCATCTCGTCCCGATGTTCGCTTTCATTTTCTTCTGATGCACTATCTGTATGCAGCTCCCATACTGGCTCTCTGCTTATACGAGGCATAGGTGTAATCAACGGATCATATATATCATCACTATACATATCATCTTCATTATCCACGGCCTCTATCTCTGTTATATCTATATCTGAACCTTCATTCCTGTTATCATCATATATTGTAAGGTCATTAGTAACACCCCTAACAACATTATTCATACGTGCATTAGCAGAGGCTTCTTCTCTTGCTTCTTTCTGTGCCATTCTTACACGATTGGAATGTTCCTTATATTCTGAATAATCTTTTCTTGCCTCACTTACTATCCTCTCTCCGCTATTACGGATACCTTTGATAAATGATTTCTCTGTAATAACAATTATACAGATAATAGCAAGAATTATAAGTATAACTAAAGAACCTGCCATACCCAGTGGATTTAACATCTTACATAATATCCCTCCAAACAGGCCGCCTCCAGTCTTATACTCTGAACAATATGTAAAATATGTACCAACCGGCTCTTTTATATCCGGCACATTAGTAACTCTCTGCCACAAAGCTGCCGCAATAACCGACAATACATATGCCATAGCTGCTTTAATCTTCATAACTCCGATAATATCTTTATTGGCAAGCATAAACATAATACTTACAGCTATAATTACCGGAACTATATAAGCAGCAATTCCAAATAGTCCAAACATAAACCATTTAATTGAACGCCCAACAATTCCTGCCATATTAAAATTACTGAGCAGGAGGATAATTGTACACGCTAAAGCTATTAAAAAGAACTATCTCATCCCTTAGCTGGTTATTCATCTGCGATGAATTGCTTCCTGTATTCCTTGAAGATGAACTTCTCGAACCAGAACCTCTTGTATTAGAGCTTTTCGTGCCATTTCCTTTGGAATTAGAGCTTTTCTTAGTTGTATTGCTATTTCCTGAATATGAAGTTTTACCTGATTTGCTGTTAGACGTCGTCTTTCTTTTGGTACTGCTGGTCTTCTTGCCTGTACTTTTACTTCTGCCTGAAGTCCATATATCTAACTCCTCCATATACTACTATTAAAATTAGGTAATAACAGCTTGTGTATACACACTTATATTGCATACATAAGCTATCAACACCTGACTAATACTAATATATGGGGATGCCACATTCGTGACAACCCCATCCTAAGCATTAATAATTAATCTTCATCATCACTTGCAGCTTCTGCAAATCCCTGACGTTTTCTTGCCATCTCATCGCTCTCAAGATACTCATCGTAAGTTGTAATCTTATCAATAAGCTGCCCTGATGGAACGATTTCCATAATTCTGTTAGCTGTAGTCTGAATGAACTGATGATCGTGTGATGTGAAAAGTGCCACACCTGGGAACTTAATCAGTCCATTATTAAGTGCTGTAATAGACTCCATATCAAGGTGGTTAGTAGGGTCATCAAATATAAGTACATTAGAACCCATAATCATCATCTTGGATATAAGACATCTAACCTTCTCTCCACCGGAAAGTACCTTAACCTTCTTAACACCATCATCTCCAGCAAATAACATACGTCCAAGGAAACCTCTTACATATGTAGGATCTGGATCTGGTGAATACTGTGTAAGCCATTCAACAATTGTATCCTCTCTGTTGAACTCTGCCGCACTATCCTTAGGGAAATATGCCTGTGAAGTTGTTACACCCCATTTGTATGAACCCTCATCTGGCTCCATATTACCTGTAAGAATATTAAATAAAGTTGTAGTTGCTAATTCATTAGAACCAACAAATGCAATCTTGTCATCTTTATTAACAATAAATGATATATTATCAAGCACCTTAACACCATCAATTGTCTTAGAAATACCTTCAACCTGAAGTACTTCATTACCAATCTCTCTTGCTGGTCTGAAATCTATATAAGGATACTTTCTGCTTGATGGTCTGATTTCATCAAGTTCAATCTTCTCTAATGCTCTCTTTCTTGAAGTAGCCTGCTTAGACTTAGACGCATTAGCTGAGAATCTCTGAATAAAATCCTGAAGTTCCTTAATCTTTTCTTCCTTCTTCTTATTAGCTTCCTTCATCTGCTTAATAATAAGCTGGCTTGATTCATACCAAAAATCATAGTTACCAGCATAAAGCTGAATTTTGGCATAATCAATATCTGCAATCTGTGTACATACCTTATTAAGGAAATATCTGTCGTGTGATACAACGATAACAGTATTATCAAAATTAATAAGGAATTCTTCAAGCCACGCAATAGCATCAAGATCAAGGTGGTTAGTAGGCTCATCTAATAAAAGAATATCAGGATTACCAAATAAAGCCTTAGCAAGAAGAACCTTAACCTTCTCACTACCATTAAGTTCTGACATAAGCTTATAATGAAGATCTGTAGTAATTCCAAGCCCGTTAAGAAGCTGTGCAGCATCTGATTCTGCTTCCCAGCCATTCATATCAGCGAACTCTGCTTCAAGCTCACTTGCCTTATTACCATCTTCCTCTGTGAAATCTTCTTTAGCATATATTGCTTCTTTTTCTTTCATTATTTCATAAAGGCGTGTGTTACCCATAATAACAGTATCTAATACAGTGTACTCATCATACTTGAAGTGGTCCTGTTCAAGGAATGATAATCTCTGACCTGGTGTAATAGATACATCTCCCTTACTTGGTTCAATCTGACCAGTAAGTATTTTTAAAAATGTTGACTTACCTGCACCATTAGCACCGATAAGACCATAGCAGTTACCTTCTGTAAACTTAATATTTACATCTTCAAAAAGGGCCTTTTTACCTATACGAAGTGTTACATTGTTTGCACTAATCATTAATCATAACCTCCAGTAATGTTAAACATTACAATTATAGATGGAATTGGGATTAATTGCAAGTATTCTGATTGAATATATCATTGACAACATTACACACAATATCATCAGCAAGCTGATACATCTTACAATTCATCTCATAATTGTCCTCGCACTCCTCACAATCACATATAATACTTTCAAGCCAGCCACCTCTTTTGGGCAAATTCTTAATCTTAATATGGTTGTTGACTACATATAATTTAATCTTCCCCTGTTCTGATAATTTCTTAACAAGCTCCAGATAATATACTCCTTTAATGTCATTAAGCATTTCATATGATATAAATAACACAACATACCTGTGCTTAATAAACAGTTCATTATTCTTTCTTGTATTCATCTGCCACAGCAGATTATTAACCCTCCCTTCCTCAAATACATTCAATACATTAATACCCTTAAATTCTAAATGTTCCATCAGACTATCCATATCTGAATTCTTCTTTTGCATCCCCATTAAAAGCAAAACAACACCTCCTGATAATTATTATAACCATATTCTACCACATAATTATATATATTATCGAGAGATGTTGTAATTCATCAAATATATGTTGTAATTGAACCACTTATTGTTGTGCAGGTTCCATTATATGTCACCCAGTTAAGCTGTTATTGTAGTTCCTGCCTTTCCGTCTAAGCCTTCTTTAGCCTGCTCAAGATTAGCAATAACTGCCTTTCTGTCTGAATCAGCTGCAACAAATCTAATTGATGCATCTACCTTAGGGAATGTTGTCTTAGCTGGGAAATGTCCAGCTTTAATATACTGGTGAAGATCTGCTGCTGATACATTGTCAAATACCTTCTCGTCAGCTGTTCCCTTGCCAATTGTTAGCTTATCATAAGCTGTAAGGAATAATAATGTATCTGCTCCGACAAGTTCTGCAAGCTTAGCTGCTGTGTAATCCTTCTCTATAATAGCTGATGCACCCTTAAGGTGTGAACCTTGCTGTAATACTGGAATTCCACCACCACCGGCAGCAATAACAATCTGATCTGCATCAAGAAGTGCCTTAACAGCATCAATCTCATATATATCAATAGGCATTGGAGCTGCAATTATTCTTCTGAACCTGCCTGGTTCTTCTTCAACTACATAGTTACCCTTTTCTTCCTCTGCTTCAGCTTCTTCCTTAGTCATATATCTTCCGATTATCTTAGAAGGCTCAGAAAATGCTATATCAAAAGGATCAACTCTTACCTGAGTTATAATTGTTGAAACTGTCTTATAGATACCTCTGTTAAGAAGCTCCTCCCTGATTGCATTCTGTAAATCATAACCTATATAGCCTTCACTCATAGCACCACATACTGACATAGGAGCAACAGTCCTGTCTTCTGGCTCAAGTCTTGCAAATTCTGTCATAGCTGTCTGAATCATACCAACCTGAGGACCATTGCTGTGTGTAATTACTATCTGATACTTAGCTTCTACTAAATCTGCAATAGCCTTAGCTGCTTTCTTAACATTTGCCTGCTGTTCTGGGAATGTTTCTCCGAAAGCATTTCTTCCTAATGCAACAACAATTCTTTTCTTGTCCATAACGCAACCTCTCACTTTTCACGAATATTATACATATTATCAATGCCTTTAATCTTACATAAAAACTTTCTACTCGAAAATCTCAGATAAAAGCAATTCCAATTACTTAAATGTATTATGTATTTGAATATTATATAAGATTTTAATACAAAAAGCAAATATAAGACATCAATAATCAACGCACCAATCACAATTATTATGAATAAAATATTTATATAGAGCATAACTGAGGATAGATATGAATAATAATATAGGTGTTGCTGTACTTGATACAGGCATATATAAGCATATAGATTTTGGAAACCGGATAATCGCATTTAAAGATTTTATTAATAATAGAGTATTTCCATATGATGACAGCGGTCACGGCACGCACGTTTCAGGCATAATCGCAGGCGATGGCTATGCAAGTCACGGCCGATTCAAAGGAATAGCCCCTATGAGCCAGATTATATCTGTTAAGGTGCTTGACTCCAACGGCAATGGCAATATAGAAAATGTTATTAAAGGCACTAAATGGATAATCAATAATAAAGATATTTACAATATAAAAATAGTAAATATTTCCTTTGGCACTACCCACAACCCCTCCAATACTTCTGAACTAATAAAAAATGTGGAAAATATGTGGAATGAAGGCATTATTGTTGTTGCCGCTGCCGGTAATAGCGGTCCAAAGTCCCACAGCATAACCGCACCCGGCACAAGCCGCCTTGTCATTACCGTTGGCTCTATTGATGATAAGACATTTAATTCCGGCCGCGGTCCTACTCTTGATGGCATTCTTAAGCCCGAACTTGTTGTCACTGGCTCTAATATCACAGCGTGCAGTAATAAAAAAAATGGATATTCCACCAAAAGCGGAACATCCATGTCTGCACCAATTGTAAGCGGTGCAATCGCCCGTGTTCTTAATAATCACGATTATACTCCTGACGAAATCCGCCAACGGCTTAAAAAATGCTGTCACAAAGTCAATCTTGCCACCAATCAGCAGGGCTGGGGACATCTTGATATAATACAATTTATTAAAGGCCCTTGACCTTATAAAGCCAGAATGAATAAGCAACACTTCCTATGCCTGTCACAAGAAATACAACCATAAATATAATAATTGTCACTTCATCACTTAATACATTATTAAGCAATGCAATTATTATTGAAATAACACCTGCTACAACATATAGCTTACCTGCCATTCTATGTGTCATATTCCAATTCTCTTCGCTATTTAATGTCCACGGAACTTTAATTCCTATTGTATAATTCTGTTTCAACTTTGGCATATATTACCAAGCCCTATAAACATAACACCAATGATAAAAAATACTGCCATTGTCATACTTACTTTACCACCAAGTGCTATTATATATATAAGTACATTAATTAAATGGTAATCAATGGAACAATCCATATTGATACAAGTACAGGTTTATGATGAATCTGCTCTTTTCTTGGGTCAATATATAATTTAATAAGTACACCAATCTGGATATTGCACACAGACAAGGCATTATAAATATTCCCTCAGCCTTAGTCGCCAATCTGTCTACATTGCCTTTAATTCCCCAATGAACAGGCAATTCATCGGGAAGCTTATTCCATACGCCCAATCCTATAATAATTGGTAGCAATGTAGCGATAACCGATATTACTGCCATTGAAAGGCTTATATTAGAATTATTACAACTATTATCATTTTGATAATCTGTATTATTATCTTTCATAGATACTTTTCCTCCTAATTTTCTTTATTCTTTAAATCAGATAACCACATCATCAGTTCCTCTAGTACTGTGAGATTTAATTCATAGTAAATAAAATTCTTTTTTTCCTATTTTCTCTTATTAAATCTGCCTTTTTTAATACTTTCAAATGATATGATACTGTGGCTTGTGTCATATCGAACTGTTTAGCAATCTCTCCCGCCGAAAGAGGCTTATTCTTTAACATCTCTAAAATATCCCTCCTTGCCGGGTCAGATAATGCCTTAAAAGTATCTGCAAATGCCAAACATATCACTTCCTAACTTTGCCTAATTATTGTTCCATTCAGCGCTGTATTATAATTTCATTCTATTTAGAAAATTATCTAATTAGAAATCTATCTAAATAGTAAAGCATATTATTTATAAAGTCAATATGTATTATCTATTTTCTTACATTTGTTAATTATCTCCTTTATCTGAAATTGAATATAAGTTTTTTATCAATATATTTTAACCACCATCAAAGTTATTTCAAAAAATGATTAAACCGCCCTCAGCCATTGAAATTAAAGGTCTGAGGACGGTTTCTATCAACACATTTTGTCCTATAAGTCACATTTTCCTATAAGTCTATTTTGTCCTATAAATCTATCTTATCTTATAAATCTATCTTATCTTATAAGTCTTAATTTCTATTTCTAATAACACGTAAAC
>ENA-OPYX01000239-OPYX01000239.1-human-gut-metagenome-genome-assembly--contig:-NODE-239-length-32889-cov-5.313839_pt1 | contig 32889 bp, 29 predicted proteins | sample MGYA00242639_ERZ504486 | MGnify/ENA primary metagenome ERZ504486 (study PRJEB26092, sample SAMD00036296) | human gut metagenome | host: Homo sapiens | study: EMG produced TPA metagenomics assembly of... | reverse complement strand
AAATTATCCTCCCAAAAACAAAAAAGTTTACTCAATTTTTTCAAAAATTGCGGGTTTGGGCAGCGCCCATAAAAATCTTCCGATATAACAATTTATCAGGCGCAAACAGCCACGCTGTTTGCGTGCTAAAACTAAGTTTGTTAAAACAGGCGACAGCCTTTTAGAAAAGAAATCATTAACTTTTCATTATATATCGAATAGCTTTCTTGTTGCTATCGCATTTTTAAAGGCTAACGCCGTTGTGTTCAAGCCGCCAAACAGCAAGCTGTTTGGCTATCGTTAGATTGCGTAAATTGAAAGTATTTGCGGGCTTTGCCCACACCCACGACCTTTGAAAAGGTCGACCAAACCTTTATAATTGTTGGTAAATCATTTTGCTAAACCATATTTACCCCAACCTTTGACAAGAAGCAAAAATAAACCCGTGGCAACAGCCACGGGTATTTTTATGATTCTGAAATTGTAAGATTTGCTTTATAAGAACCAGAAACCCAACACGAAGAACCGTTCTCAATGTTAAATGTTACAGGCATTGAAACCGAGCCTTTCATACCGTCGGAAGACGATACATCAATAACAGCGGTTATATCCGAAGCACTAAGGGAGTCAATCTGACTGCTTGTGCCATAAACTGTAACCTCAAGATTCTTTTGCGTTACCTCCGCAGAATATCCCGATGCAAGACCCTGTACCATAAATTTTTCAACTGTCAGCTTTTTGCTTGACAATGACGACAAATCAAGAGTTACCTTAGCAGTTGAAGTATTACTGATATTCTTGCAATCGGTTGGAATTTCAACAGCAAGGTCAAATATTGATTTTGAATTTGTAAGTGATGTAAAATCAATCGGTGCAAGATTTACCGAATCGGTCTTATTCAATACATCGTCTGTACCTGCAAGCAGTATTGACGAAGGCTCAACAGAAATCATATCGTCGGTAATTTGTAAACCTGACGGTAAGTTTGTAAATGTCGGCTTTAAAGAAACTTCTTTTTCGGGAAGTACAGAAATTGCAGCCTCCACAGTTTTAAAATCAAGAGAAAGTAAATCCGTATTAATTTCTTTACCGTCAGCATCGTACAAAATAATATCTGCATTAACTTTGCGTGACGAATTAAGCGTACCGTCTATATTCGCAGCAGCCACAACCTTAGAAATCTTAGATACTTCAGACTGCGGACCTGTAATATATATGGTTTTTGACGACAGTGTGGTTGACGCATAATAACCGTCGTCAACTTTATAAACAACATTTTCTTGAATATCAAATGTAGCTTCTCGCAGATAATCAATAAAAACATCAATCGTAGACGGTTTTATCGCAGATGAAATCTGAAAATCGCTGTAAGGGTCATTCTTTGAGGCATTAAGATACAATGTATAATTGCCCGCAGAATCAACATAGTTGGCAGCTGCTTTGACGGTAATATCAGACGCCTGTAACGAACCCACAACAGCTCTGTTACCTGTAACCGTAAGTGAGGCTTTATAATCACTGCCCGAAAAAACTTGCAGACCGTTATTAACAGCGTCTTCGGACAATTCAACCTGAACAGGTATATCCGAAATAGTCAAACTTGTATCGTTTCCTGTACTTATACTCATATAAATCCAAATCACAAGCGAAATTACAATTGATACGATAAATAAAAAGTTTGTACTCTGTACAAAAGCCCTTAATCTTGATCTTTTGCTTTTATTTTCCTTCATCCGACTTCCTCCTTATCTTTTGGAGTAAACCGGCAGCTGCCGAATCATCGTCAGTATTTTCAAGTAACAATGCCTCAAGCTTATCGATAAGTCTGTCGCGTGTAAAATTGCGGTAAAGTACGCCGTTAATCGCAAGCGAAATAACACCTGTTTCTTCACTGACAATCAAAACCACAGCATCGCTTTGCTCACTGATGCCAAGTCCTGCTCTGTGTCTTGTTCCAAGATTTATATCAACATTTTTGTTATCTGTAAGCGGTAATATACATCCTGCCGCAAAAAGTTTTCCGTCACGCACAATACTTGCGCCGTCGTGTAGCGGAGCTTTGTTAAAAAATATGTTTCCGAAAAGTGCAACCGAAGTATCTGCATTAACTATTGTGCCTGTTGCGGCTATATCGGAAAGTTTTGTTTCTCTTTCAAAAACAAGCAATGCACCAGTTTTTGAATGTGAAAACAGCAAAGCTGTATCTGCGGCATCTATTATTGATTTTTTAACAGCCATTTTCCACTCATCACTTTTTTCTCGATGAGTAATAAGTTTTATATACTTTTTATAAGTATTATTTCTACCCATTTGTTCCAAATATTTTCGGATTTCAGGCTGAAAAATAATAGCAACAAGTATAACTGATGCCTCGAAAAATGTTCTGAGAAGTGTCGTAAGCATCATCAATCCGCAAAGTGATGATATTAAATATATAATAAGAAGTGCAACAACACCTTTTAAAAGCTGAGCCGCACGGGTTTCTTTTACAAGCTTGAAAAGGCTGAAAATAATGAATGCAATAGCAAGAATATCAATAATATCTCGAATTTCAATGGTTTTTAATACAGCAAATACGCTTTGTATCCATTCCATCATTTTAACCTCCTCTGTTTTTCATTACTTTATTTTAACACACAACAGCATTGAATTGCAACCTTTTTTACATTCTTTTGTAATAATTAATTTGACTGACTGATTTAATAAGATAGTTAACTTCAAACTGTGTCGAAAACGAGGAAATAACTGCACGAACAGTACCTTTTTCAAGCGTGCCAAAGCATTTATGAGCGAGCGGTGCGCAATGAAGTCCGGCACGCACTGCAATATTAAATTTATCATTAAGAATTTGCGCCGTTTTTTTCGCTGTCCGTATTTTTTATATTAAACGAAACTACCGGTACAAATCCGTCATCATCGGGTTTTGGTGTATATAATTCAATATCTTTAATTTTAGACAAACCGTCATAAAGATTTTTTGCAAGACTAATTTCATAGTCAAATATTTTTTGCGGTGATTTATTCATAACATATTTTATGCCTTCGTTAAGTCCAGCTATTCCAAGTAAATTATGAGTTCCGCTTTCAAATTTGTCAGGCAAAATTTCGGGTTGATTTACTTGTGCAGAAAGGCTGCCTGTTCCGCCTTGAATAAGACTTTCGGGAATAGTATCGCTGTTAATAACAAGCAAACCTGTACCCATAGGGCCGTACAAACCTTTGTGCCCTGCCGTACATAAATAATCTATATCGGAATTTTTTAGCGAAATCGGAATTATACCTGCAGTTTGAGCTGCGTCTGTGCAAAAAAGTATTCCGTTTAATTTGCATAGTGCCGCTATTCGTTGAATAGGTAATTTTATACCAAATACATTTGATGCATGGGTGCACACTACAAGTTTAGTGTTCTCTTTAAAAGCTTTTCTGAAATTACCAATTGTCTTTTCTGTGTCATTATAATCAACATCGGCAACAGAGTATTCTACTCCGTTACTTTTTAAATACTCTAAAGGCCGCACAACAGCATTATGCTCGTATGATGATATTACCGCATGATCGCCGGGTTTTAAAATTCCTTTTATAACAGTATTAAGTGCTGTTGTGCAATTGTTTGTGATAATAACATTTTCTGGATTTTCAATATCAAAGAGTTTTGCCGCATTGTTTCTGCATTCAAAAAGCACATCAGAGGCTTTTATAGCCATATTATGGCCGCCTCGTCCCGGGTTAGCTCCGATTTTTGTAATCGCATAATTAACAGCATTTACCACGGATTTTGGTTTTGGAAAAGTTGTTGCACCGTTATCGAAATAAATCATTCTAAATCAGCAGGATAAACTCCCTGCACAGGTATATTCATTGCCCTTAGTATTTCTACGCTTTCATCGACTCTGTTTATAACCAACAAACTGTAACCGCATGAACCATTACGATATTGCACGGGAGTACGAATAATTTTTGTAAGAATTCCACGCCGTCGCAATGCCTCTCTTCCCCTTTGAGTATAAGTTAAAGTACCAAAAACAAATACTGCTTTTTTCATATTATTCACCACTTTATAAATCTTATTTTTTAATATCTCCCTGCTATATAATATGAATTTCTTGTTATATGGTTATCTTATAATGTTTCAAACATTTTGAATCTTAGCTGTTCAAAATGTTTTGATAAACAGATAATTTCAGTTAAATTATGGTTTAGCGGAGTGTCGGTCGGGGATTGAAATTTAGCTAACGCTAAATTATCCTCCCAAAAACAAAAAAAGTTTACTCAATTTTTTCAAAAATTGCGGGTTTGGGCAGCGCACATAAAAATCTTCCGATACAACAATTTATCAGGTGCAAACAGCGTGGCTGTTTGCATGCTTGCACATAGTTTGAAAAACAGGCGACAGCCTTTTATAAAAGAAATAATTAATTTTTCATTATATATCGAATGTCTTTCTTGTTGCTATCGCATTTAATGGCATTCGCCGTTGTGTTCAAGCCGCCAAACAGCGAGCTGTTTGGCTATCATTAGATTGTGTAAATGGAAAGTATTTGTGGGCTTTGCCCACACCCACGACCTTTGAAAAGGTCGACCAAACTTTTATAATTGCTTGGCAAATCAATTTGCTAAACCATAATTTACCCAAACTTTAATAAATAACCACGAATTACAACGCAAAAGCGGCACTCAAACGAGTGCCGCAATGCAATAAAAATTATTTATTATTTAAGGAAAGATGATGTGCCACCGATCTGACCGTCAATGCCTGTAAAGCCGTTTGCACAACATACATAAACTCTCATATTTGCCTTACCGATATCTGAAACAGTAAGTGTTCCGTTTGTTACATTCTGAACATCACCTGTAACAGCGTCAACATATCTGCCGTTAGGAATATTCTTAAATGTAGCACCACTTGAAACTGTTACAAGTGCAAGGCTGTCAATACCGTCTTCTGCACTTGTATAACGGCGGATATAAGACATATCGCCACCTGTTACATAAGATTCAGAAGCTGTGTACTGACCTTTCTGAAGAGCAGGAATAGCTCTTCTGATAGCATTAAGCTTTGAAAGATGAACGCTAAGCGGGCTTGCAAGTGTTTCAGCAACTGTACCAGAAGCTGTGTACTCGCTAAAGTCTGTAGCTGTTACATTACCCTCAAGATAATCGCCGTAGTAAGCACGACCTGTTGTTGAAAGAGGAGCGTTAGGACCAACATCAATAACTGCGCCCTTCTGGAACTCAACCTCTGAACCATAGTAAACGCATGGAATACCACGGAATGTAAACATAAGGTCAAGGTTCTCAGCCCAAGTCTGTGTACCGCCAGCAAAACGGCTCTTTTCATCAGGCTGTTCAGGAGCATAGTCATGAGAATCAACATACATTACATTGTATGTTGCATCATTATAATACTGGTCTGTGCTCTTAGCAAAGTTATAAGCACTGCTTGCGTTACCAAACATTCTGTGCATCTGGAAGTCAATACCCTCCATACCCGATGCCATAGATCTGTCAGGTGTGTGGTATGTAATACCGTTTAAGAAAGCATTGTCTGAAGTAGGTTGATCTGTAGGATCATCTTCTGCGAGATAATGATCAAATACAACATTCATATTGTTGTTGATATCTTCAGCAGAAGTGCCGTAACTCCATAAATCAGCCCACTTATTGTTTGACTCTTTCCAAGTGTAGTAAGGTGTAGATTCCTCTGCGTGGCCACGATACCAAATCTGTGTGTAACGAGTACAGATTTCGCCAAACATAAGGAAGTTGTTGTTACCCGATGCCTTTGCAGCAGCATAAAGCTGGTCATTGTACATAAGGTTAAGTGCAAGTCTTGGAATATGTCTTACTGTATCAACACGGAAACCGTCAACGCCCATATTGATATAGTCTGAGTATACATCTACGATGTGTTCTGCTACTGCCGGATTTTCTGTGTTGAGGTCAACACAGTCACCTGCGATTTGAGCAAATTTACAGGTCCAGTCGTCCCAGTTAAGGCTCTGGAAATAACCTGTATGATAATAGTTGTTTGCATTAAATGTGTCAGAATTTGAAATCTTTGCAGAATCATAATCTTTTGCATCCGGCATGCTGCCTGTTGAGTTACCTACATCCGAAGAGTATGTTGTATTCTTCATAAGGTTAAGTCTTTGAGAATACTGAATTCCAGGCTTCTGTGCCCAGTATTCCTCTGCTGAATTAAGTCCGTATGTGTCAAGAAGTAAGTCTGTAGGAATCATTGACTCTTCAAGATTTGAAAGGTCTTTTGTTGTATCTTTTTCAAAAAGATTGCAGAAATAAGCCTCACCGAAGTTACCGGTATGCTGGAAAACTACATCCTGAACAATCTTCATACCTTTTGCGTGAACCTCATCAATAAGATCCTGGTATGTAAAATCATCACTCTCATAACGTACATCAACGGTTGAGAAGTCCATAGCATGATAACCGTGATAATCATAGCCCGAACCGTTTGTAACTACAGGAGTAATCCAGATAGCTGTAAAGCCAAGTGCCTTTATATAGTCAAGCTTGTCTGCAAGACCTCTGAAGTCACCACGCCATGCAGGGTCTGAATCAGGGTTATTTGCCTGTGTGTCATCCCAGCAATGAACATTATTGCCTGTATCTCCGTCATAGAAACGGGTTGTCATAACAAAGTAGATAGACTCTTCACGCATATCCACTGAATCAACAGGGTCAATTTCATCAGGATTGTACTTTGTCCATCTCTTGTTTTTGTACCACCACTCACCGGTAGTTCTTCTTAATTCAGGTGAATACTGTTTGCCGTCTTTATCTGTAAAAATCATATTTACAGCTGTAACATCGTTGATTACATAAGTAAACCAACCGTTTGAAGAGGCAGTCATTTTTTCACCCGGATATGAATCTGACATTGCGCTGTTTGTTGGAAGTGAATTCCAAAGGTAAACATATGGCTGTGCAAGTTCACTGTTCTGATAATGTATAGTAATGCCTGTTTCAGCTGACGCAGCACCAACCTCTTCAGTTGTAGCGTCAGCGTCAGCAGCGTTTACAGATACTATGCCTGCTGTAATAACAAGCATTACAGAAAGTACTAATGCACACCATTTTTTAATCTTTGTCATAATAGTACCTCAATTTATTTTAGTTAATCGTCGTATGTTTTAAAAATTACTTTTCTGCAACCATCTTCTGAAGCATTGTTGCGTCTATAACATCAAGAACACCGTTACCGTCAACATCACATGTCTTGAAATCATATTTCATACCGCTGTATTCAGCAATGATCATCTGGAGATATGTAGCATCGTTTACATCAACTTTGCCGTCACCGTCGCAGTCGCCAAGCATAAACGGAGTTGTTGTAGGCTGTACTGAAGTTGTAGGCTGTGTAGTTGGTTTTGGTGTAGTTGGTTTTGGTGATGTTGTAGGAATAACAGATGTAGTCGGCTGTGTTGTAGTCGGTACATTCGAATCAGCTGTATAAGTATAAGTCTTTGAAACCTTTGAGTTGTCAGAACCTTCAACATATACTTCAACTGTGTATGTTCCCTTTACTGTTGGTACAAATGAGTATGAATCGTTAAGTGTGTAATAAGGAATATTCTTATTACCGTTTGGATCTGTAACTACATACTTATAGAAAAGAAGGTTTGTACCTGTATTACCGCCGCCTGCAAGAACTTTAACTGTAGCTTTTGTGTTGAGCTTGATAAAGTTAAGATTAAGTGGCGTTACATTTTTAATAACAGGCTTAACGAGTGTTGAGTCATCTGCAACAGTAAGTGTGAGTGAACGCTCGTTTGTGTTGCCCTTTGTATCAGAATACTCAAACTTGATTGTATATTCACCAACTGCTGATGGTGTCCATACATACGAGTTTGTCGAGCTCATAGGAGATACTACCTTGCCGTTTACAGAAATCTGATAGCTGATAGTAGCATTTACAAGGCTATTTGCTGTTGTTGAAAGTGTAACAGCTGTACCTGTATAAATTGTTTTCGATGGGTCTGCTTTATAAGAAGTTACCTGAATATCACTTGTATCATATACAGACCAAGTATTTGTCTTGTTGTTGTAAAGGTCGCCTGAACCTACTGTAAGGTCATTTGACTTATTGCTGCCTGAACTGAAGATAACATTCTTATAAGCCTTATTAGGAGTATAAGACCATACATTATCGCCGATTTCAGTCATTGGTTTGCCCGGCCATGCAGCGTTGTTCTCTGTGCTGCTGTTCCACATATAGCAATATACATTTGACCAACCTGCATCATTCTGGCAGTAAATTGGTTTTGCATTGCCCGAAGAAGTTGCCGGCTGTGTAGCCTGTGTCGGCTTAGTTGATGATGTTGCCTGTGTTGGGTTAGTTACATCAGAGTAAGCTGACCACTTGCGTGTGCTGAGGTCATAAATCTGACCGTTGCCTGCATAAGTAAGGTCTGTTGTCTGATTGCCGCTGCCGTTGTTGAAAATAACATTCTTAAAATCACCCGAAAGTGTGTAAGCATAAACGTCATCTTCAACCTTTGTCATAGCCTCACCAGGCCATGCTGCGTTGTTGCCTGCACCATCTGTCCACATATAGCAGTACAGATTGGCCCAGCCGTTGTTTGCACGAACGTATACAGTATCGCCTGTTGCTGCTGATACTGCCATACTGCCTGCACAAACTGCAGATACTGCAAGCATAATACAAAGTATTAAGCTGAGTACCCTGTGCTTTGTTGTTACCATAAGAATTTCCTCCAAATTTTTTTTTATGGTTTTTGTGGATAATATAATCCCACGTTCTGACAATTATATTATACAACAATGTTTGCTAATATTTTTTTCTCTTTGAGAATTATTTTGATTTTCTTACAGCCAAATTTATTAGTCTATATTTGTATATATTCAACAAAAAGGCGAGAAAAAGCATTTATTAATATCAATATGCACAAATACAAGATGTTGTTTTTGTGACTATCTATAATACTATCTGTTCTTAATTTTATCCCAATAGTTCTTATATGCCTGTTCGTTTTTGTTGTCACCGTATTCGTAATAAACTCTGTCACGGATAATGTCCGGCAAATATTGCTGATTTACATAATGGTTCGGATAATCGTGCGGATAGTTATAAAACTGTCCTTTGTTATTATTATCTTCCCCATCATAGTGCATATTTTGAAGCTGTCTTGGTACAGGACCGTAATTGCCTGCTTTTAAATCCTGTGTTGCACGATTAATCCCCATATATGCGGAATTGGATTTCGGCGCATTGCATACCATTATAACTGCGTCTGCAAGCGGTATTCTCGCCTCCGGCAAGCCGACAGCCTGTGCAATATCCACACATGATTTTACAATAGGAATAAGCTGTGGATACGCAAGTCCTACATCTTCGCAGGCACACACCATAAGTCTTCTGCACGCACTCGGCAAATCCCCTGCCTCAAGCAGCCTTGCAAGATAATGCAAAGCCGCATTACTGTCACTGCCACGCATACTTTTTTGATATGCGGAAATTATATCGTAATGCTCGTCACCATCCTTGTCATATCGCACGGCGCTTTTTTGTACAAGTTCCGCAACACTTTCTTCGCTGACTTTTTTTACTCCGTCAACTTCGTCAGCCACAAGAATAGCAAGTTCAACCGCATTCATAGCTTTTCTTACATCACCTCCGCAGCCATGAGCGATTTTTTTACGACAACTTTCGGGAAAATCCACCTCTACCTCCTGTTCCTCGGAAATAATTTCCGCCGCTCTCTGCACAGCTCTTTCTATTTCTTCGGGCGGTACCGGTTTAAATTCAAAAACAGTCGAACGGCTTAAAATAGCATTATATACATAAAAATACGGATTTTCGGTAGTCGATGCAATAAGCGTAATCGAACCGTTTTCTATATATTCAAGCAAAACCTGTTGCTGCTTTTTATTAAAATACTGAATTTCGTCAAGATACAGTAAAATGCCGTTCATTCCCGAAAAAGTGTTCAACTCCGAAACTACCTCTTTTATGTCGGATGTTGATGCGGTCGTGCCGTTGAGTTTTTTCAGAGTTCTGTTCGTTCTTTTAGCTATATATGTAGCAAGAGTTGTTTTTCCCACTCCTGACGGACCGTAAAAAATCAGATTCGGAATTTCTCCGCTTTCAATTATTTTTCGCAGTGGCTTATTCGCTCCGAGCAAATGCTTTTGCCCCACAATATCATCAAGAGATTGCGGTCTTATTCTGTCTGCAAGAGGAGTATTCATATAATCAGCCTCATTTCAAATTTAGTATATATTTCATAGTACATTTGTTCGTAGAATTTGTCAAGATTTTTAGCAAAAAAATCCGTTCCGCCTTAAATTTGACGGAACGGAAAATAAACCGAATTTTATTATTCGTAAAGCGGATACTTTTTGCAGATTTCTTCAACGCCTGCTCTTACCTTGTCGGCACTGTTTTCAAAATCATTGAGAACAAGTGTAATATACTCGGCAATCTTGTCCATATCCTCTTCGTTAAGACCTCTTGTTGTAACAGCGGCAGTACCTATACGAACACCGCTTGTTACGAACGGAGAAAGCGGTTCACCCGGAATAGTGTTTTTATTTACTGTAATATAGCACTCATCAAGGCGAGCCTCAAGCTCTTTACCTGTAACACCTGTATCACGAAGATCCATAAGAAGCACATGGTTGTCTGTACCGCCCGAAACAAGCTTATTGCCTCTCTTAAGAAGTCCCTCCGCAAGAGCCTTACAGTTAGAAACAATCTTTGCACCGTACTCTTTAAATTCAGGCTTTAATGCCTCACCAAAGCAAACTGCCTTAGCCGCAATTGTGTGCATAAGAGGACCGCCCTGTGTACCGGGGAAAATTGCCTTGTCAATCTGCTTAGCAAATTCTTCACGGCAAAGGATAAGACCGCCTCTCGGACCACGGAGTGTTTTATGAGTTGTGGATGTAACAAATTCACAGTACGGAACAGGGTTTGGATGAACGCCTGCCGCAACAAGGCCTGCGATGTGAGCCATATCTACCATAAGATATGCGCCTACTTCATCGGCGATTTCACGGAGTTTTGCAAAATCAATAATTCTTGGATATGCAGACGCACCGGCTACAATAAGTTTTGGCTTACATTCCTTGGCAATCTCAAGAACCTTATCATAGTCAATTCTGTGTGTTACGCTGTCAACACCGTAAGGAACAAAGTTAAAATACTTACCTGAAATGTTTACAGGTGAACCGTGTGTAAGATGACCGCCCTCATTAAGGTTCATACCCATAACTGTATCGCCCGGGTTGAGCATAGCAAAGTAAACTGCTGTGTTAGCCTGTGCACCCGAATGTGGCTGAACATTTGCGTGTTCAGCGCCGAAAAGTTCGCAAGCTCTCTTGCGTGCGATTTCCTCAACAACATCAACGCACTGGCAACCGCCATAGTAACGCTTTCCGGGATAACCCTCTGCGTACTTATTTGTAAGCAAGCTGCCCATTGCTGCCATAACAGCAGGAGAAACTATATTTTCGCTTGCAATAAGCTCAAGATTTCTTCTCTGTCTTTTAAGTTCAGCTGTCATTGCCTCGCCAACAGCAGGATCATAGCTGTTGAGATAGTCAAGAGCTGCAATATTTGTTTTTTCACTCATAATTATTCTCCTTAATCTAAAAAATATATAAGTTTAAGCATCATAAACAGATGATAAAGCCTTATTTTTCAGTGCGTACAAATCATTAAGAGTACACACTTTTCCTGATTGATTTCTGAGTTCTGCCGCACCGCGCATTCCCTTAAAATAACCTGCTATAAGTTTTCTTGCCTGCAGCATAGCCATATGCTCGCCTTTGTATTCAACCATTTTTTCAATATGTCGGCACATTACATTGAGTTTTTCTTCAAGAGTAGGTGCTTTTATAATACAGTCGGGATTCTCAAGATAAGCATTTATTTCCGAAAAAATCCACGGATTTCCCAAAGAGGCCCGTCCAACCATAACAAGCTGACAGCCTGTGTAATCCATAACTTCCTTTGCTATTTTTGCAGAGGTTATGTCGCCGTTTGCAATTACGGGGATTGACACCGCATTATTAACCTCTTTTATAATATCATAATCGACAGGAGGTTTATAATACTGTTCTCTTGTTCTTCCATGAATTGTAATTGCCGCTGCGCCTGCCTGTTCACAGATTTTTGCAACTTCAACCGCATTTACGGCAGAATTGTTCCAGCCTTTACGAATTTTGACCGTAACAGGTACATCAACGGCACTTGTAACTGCCTTTACAATTTCACCGCAAAGCAGCGGATTTTTCATCAAAGCACTGCCGCTGCCGTTTGAACTGATTTTAGGTGCGGGACAACCCATATTTATATCAATAATATCGGGCTTGTTTTCCATAGAATGAACAGCCGCCTCAGCCATACATTTAGGGTCATCTCCGAAAATCTGAATACCGCAGGGGCGTTCATAGTCGGAAATTTCCATAAGCTCCTCACTTTTCTTACTGTTGAAAGAAAGCGCCTTTGAACTGACCATTTCACTTACGCAATAGGCGGCGCCAAATTCCACGCAAAGCTCACGGTACGCCCTGTCTGTAATGCCTGCCATAGGAGCAAGTACGGCACGGGACTTAAATTCTACATTTCCAATTTTAATTTTTTCCATACTGCTCTCCTTATGAAGAATAAATATCTCTCTGCTCTCTTCTGCGTTCAAGCGCATAAGATATTTTTGTACTGAGCAATACGAAAATCAAAACAATTATACCTACAATTACGCAAACCCAATATACAACACCTGCGGCATCATTGGTTTCGTAACGCTTTGTACTTACTTTTGAAGTTGAAAGCTGTGTAGGCGACACCGTTTCATTGACTACATTATTATTAAAATCATATTCTGTTGTTTCTTCGTAATACGGCTCTGTAGGTTCTTCTGTATATACAGGTTCCGTATATTCTTCTGTATCTTCTTCGGTATAATATTCAGTCGGTTGCTCTGTATATTCAGGTTCGGTTTCGGGATAAGTTTCGGGTTCGGTATACGGCTCTGTATATTCAGGGTCTGTATATACCTCTGTTTCAACTATATCTCCGTCATCAATTCCGTCACCGTCAATGTCTACAGCATAGGCACTGATTGCAACAACAAACATAAATAATACCGCAAACAGCACACAGACAGCAGATTTTGAAATTCTGTATTTTTTCATTACATTACTCCTTGCGGATACATATATTAAAATTATACCAAAAGTCGCAATATATTGCAAGCTATTTTTACATTTAATTATAACCCGTGTTTAAGCACCTCATAAAGCACATTTCCGAGCAATTCTCCGCTGTATTCCGCCTCTTCTATTGTATTTGCGTCTGTTCCTATTTCTATAAGCAAAGAACCGTCGCAAATATACTCGTTGTACGCAAAATATCCGAAATTCAGCGGTCTTGTCATACCCGGATACATTTCTTCCGCTTTATTTTGAATTTTAAGCGCAAAATTAAGATTATTCTCCCAGCTTAAAAAATTCATCTCGCCGTCGGTATCGCAACCCGAAAGAATCATTATCTGTGCCCCCTGCTTACCGTCATATGTAAAAACAGGTTTTACCTTTTGAGTTTCAGTACCGATTGCGTCACGGTGAATATCAATTATTACCTTAATATCCGTGTTGGTTTCCATAATACTTTCAACGGTCTGCGCACTTCTGTCATAAGAACCGCTGTATGTTGAGTCGTGCACCGTGGTATCGTGCATAGTTTTTATTCCTCGCTTATTAAGCACATCGGTAATAGCATCTCCCACAGCCGTTACATTATAATCATTATTCTGCGTGCGTGAATAATAGCTTTCGTAAAAATAATCAACATCTTCGTCCATATAGCTTTCACTTGTGTGCGTATGATAAATAAGCACCTGCGCCGTTCCGTTTGAATCGACATGAAAAGGCAGTTCACTGTTTAAAGCGGAATCAAAATCGTAATCAAGTCCCGTATTGTTTTTCACATAAGCGGTACCGCATTTTACACCGTTCGCACCAATCTGTTCGGCAAGAATATCATAAACCGCCTCTCCGTCATGGTTTCCGAAAGAATCATAATATCCGCTTTTGTCTTTTTCTCCGTTTAGATTTCTTGTAATCGTAACAGGTTTCGTAATCGGCTGTGTTTCCTCCTGTTTCTTTTGTGTGGTATCGGTATTGGCAAGGGTTGTAGTTTCAGTATTGGCTAATTTATATGTACCGTCGGACAGAGTAAGCGCCGCAACCGCAAGCGCCGCAGGTTTGTCGCTTGCAAAACACTCCGGCATTCTCCGACAAACGCAGAAAACGGCAGTCGATACAAGGATAATCGACGCCGTTATTTTTAATGCTCCTAACTTTTTCACAAAATCACCGCCTCATAAAAATATATGCCGATGATTTTAATATATGACCGAATTCCTACATAAGCGAAACAAGCTCGGAAATATTAAATTCATTTTGAAGTGCGCCGTTAAGCGCAAATGAAATCAGTCTTGAGGCTCTCTCGGTAAGCAAATCTATTTCCCTCGGTATTACTACCATCTGCCTGCCCTGCGGTGTGATTTTCTGCCTTGCCCTGTGCGGGTCATTGACGCTTAAAAGGTCAGATGCAAATGTGGCTGCATCTACAACCGTGGGCACTCCTATTGCTATTACGGGTACTCCTATAGTTTCTTTGTTAATCTTTGTACGGTGATTTCCAACGCCCGCCCCGGGTGAAATTCCTGTATCGCTTATTTGCAAAGTACAGCCGAGTCTTTCAAGTCTGCGTGATGCAAGTGCGTCTATTACAACAACTGCATTCGGTTTTATTCTTTTTACAATACTCAATATATATTCGCCTGTTTCAATGCCCGTCTGCCCTGTTACTCCCGTTGCCATAACCGCAACCGGTCTTAAGCGGTCAAGACCGGTACTTCTTGCAATCTCACCCGAAATATGCCTTGTAGCAAGCACTCTGGAGCTTGTTTTCGGGCCGAGAGAATCGGGAGTGATTTCAGGATTTCCGAGTCCTACTACAAGTACAAGACCGTTGACCGGCAAAAGCCTGCGAATTTCCTTTCCTATAGTAATAAGTCTTTCGTCGGTTTCGGTAAAATTATCGGTAAGTGACGGAAGTTCTACTGTTATATAAGTACCCTCTTCTTTTCCGAGCTGCTGCCTGGCTTTTCTTGTTTTTACTTCAAGTCTTGAAATATCAAGTCCGTTTTCACTGTACTGAACAAAATCCACACCTCCGACATCTTCTCCCGCTATTTCACGAGCTTCTACCGCAAGGTCAGTTCTAAGTTCCATAAAGTCGCCCCTTTTATCTGTAAATATTGCTATTATCTTGTGTATAAACAGCGTTTATATTCTTTACAAGAAAGAAAATTTTTGATATAATAAAATTTGATATATATAAACAAAAAGGTGTGAATGTAAAATGATAAAATCACCTGTTATTAAGGCGATAACGGCAACAGTATCTGCACTTATGATATTTTCTGCTGTAAGCGTATCGGCTAATGCCGCAAGCATTGATAACAATTCAAAAACATTAAGTAAATTTCAAATTAAAACTTCAGACAATACAAAAAATGATATTCCGTCTGCATACAGTTCAGTGGAGCTTGGCATTGTAAATTCTCCGAAAAGCCAAAAATACAACGATTGCTGGATATATTCCTCGCTCTCGGTACTTGAAACAAAACTTTTAAAAAAAGATTTTACGGCTAATAATTTTTCTGCCGAGCATATGAACCTTTGGGCAACAACAAAAAGCAACGGTAAAGGCTGGCAGCGCAATGTCACTTCCGACGGCTATGCATTTACCGCACTCGGATATTTAAGTTCCTGGCAAGGCGGAATCGAACAAAGCGACTACGACACTCTTGCAGAAAAATATACTCCCGACAAAGACCTTTCCGCTTTTGTAAATTACGGGGTGACCGCTATAAAATACCTCGACGATTGTGCACAAGAAGAAATTAAGCAAGAGATTATGGATAACGGTTCAATCTATGCGGCATATTCTCACAGTCCTTATTACGAAAATAATGACAGAACAGCGTATTTCTGTCCGCAAGGTTCTCCAAAATCCACAGGTCATGCAATAGCTATTGTCGGATGGGATGATAATTATTCAAAAGAAAATTTCAAAGCAATAAACGGTGTTTTACCCGAAAATGACGGAGCATGGCTTGTAAAAAACAGTTGGGGCGATTACAACACTTTAAACGGTTACTTTTGGCTTTCATACGAAGATTCTTATTTGTTTAGCAGTACATTTAAATACAATTTTGCTGTTGAAGATGTCACGGAAATCACCGATGATGTTAAACTTATGCAAAATGAAATTTACGGTGCAACATATGAATTTAACTACATAAATGATGACAGCGTCACATATCTTAATCTTTTTAATTTTTCCGAGGGTTACAACAAACTTGATTCGGTAATGTTTGAAACCACCGCAAAAAATTCCGACTATGAAATCTACTATGTACCTGCCGAAAATAAAATTCCTGTGTCAGATGAAACCAAATGGACTAAATTAAACAGCGGAAAAGTTCCGTACAGCGGATATTTAAATATTGATACAAACGATTTTGACTTACCTGTAACTTACGGTGCAATCGCCGTTAAAATTAAAAAAAATAATGAAAGCGAAAAAAATACTATAGGCGTCGGTGAATGGCTTAACAAATCAAACGGCCAGTTTGCATTTATAAACGAAAGCCAAAAAGGCGAAAGTTTTATTTATCAAAACGGAACTATGACAGACCTTCTCGATTGGTACAAAACGGAGCGTGACGATAATCTTGGCGGCACATTCGTTATAAAAGCTGTTACAAATAAAACCGAACTTGCAGTCACACTGCTCGGCGACATTGACTTAAACAACAAAATTGACATTAAAGATGCAACCGATTTGCAGATAGCTATTTCAGGCGGTTCAAAACTTTCGGCTGTTCAAAATTTAAATGCCGATACTGACGAAAACGGCGAAATTAATGTAAACGATGTTACACAGTTACAATTTATGATTGCAAATAATAACTGAATACAGATGCAAACAGAATTTTGGGACAACTGCCTCTTTACCTGCAAATCGACAAATCACAAACATTCAACTTTAGACTAAAAGGAAAACACAACTGCTCATCGGAACAGTTGTGTTTTTCATTTTATCTCATTTGAGGACCGCCCCGCATATCTCCGCCCGGGCCGCCCATTTCGTTTCCGTTCATATCGCCGTTGCCCATATTTCTGCCGCCCATACTTCTGGGACCACCCATACCGCCTGAACCGTATATGATAGAAGTCATTTCAACTTCTGTTGTACTGTCGCCTGTTGTTACAGTATATGTCTGACCTGTTGTAATACCTGGGCAACTGATAACCACACAAGCGTATGTTTTGGTAGGTGTGAACGATACAAGAACATCGCCGTCACTGTTTTTGACTGTGATTTCACCGCTCGAATTTGTATTTACAAGCATTGAACCTTGAGTTGAATTTTCTCCAAAGTTCTGTGCCATTTGAGATGAACCTGTGGCAATGAATATGCCACCTGTTATGGTTGCTTCTCCGTCATAATCAACCGCTCCGTTATCTCCGTTTGTCGAGCCAAAGATATAGGTTTCCCCGTCTGTAACGGTAAGCGAACCGTTTGAATCAACTCCGTCACCGTCAGCGTCAATTGTTATTTTGCCGCCCGATATTGTAATGGAAGCATCTGATGAACCGAAATTGTCACAGTCAAATCCGCCACCGAATCCGCTTTCGTCTTTTCCGCCTGCGGCATTTATTCCGTCATCACTTGCTTTCAAGGTAATTGTGCCGCCCGAAATTTCAACCTCTGTTCCCTCTATGCCCTCATAGCTTTCGGTAATATTAATTGTTCCTCCGCTGATGCTTGTCTTGCTGTCGGCGTGGATACCGTCATCACCTGTTGAAATTGTAAAAGTACCTCCTGATACGGTTACATTTGAATTTGAATGTAAACCGTCATCTTCGCAAGTAAGATTAAAAGTACCTCCGCTGATTGTAATATCTCCTCCTGCTTTTATTCCTTTTACACTTGCAGAATCTGTTGAACTTGAAGATGATGAATCTCTGTTTGAAGTAATATTAAATGTGCCGTTTTCTATTTGAGCCGTCGTGCCAGCATCAATGCCGTCACCTTTGCAATTAACGGTAAATTTACCGTCTGCTATATACACAAATCCTTTTGAAGTATCGTCTGTATTTTCTGCGTGCAAACCGTCTTTACCCGAAGTTAAAGTATAAGTACCGCTTGCAATTCTGATACTGTTTTTACCGCTTAATGCATGGCTTGCGGCTGTAATATTGTATTCTCCGCTTGTAAGTTTTAAATCATCTTTAGAAACAATGCCGTGACCTTTTTCGGAAGTTACAATCAATTTGCCCTCTCCGTTAAAGGTAATATCATCTTTTGCAAATACCGCCGCATCTACATTGTTGTCATCTGTCTGAACATAGTCACCTGTTGACGCAAGTGTATTTTCTGTGTCTTTTGCAGTTGTTACAAATACCTTATCTGCCTGTTTTACATATAAAGCGGCACTTGATTTACAGGTTACAGAGGCGTTTTTAAGTATAATCTGCACTTTTGTTTTATTGTCGGCATCTACAATAATCTGACCGTCGGATGTTGTACCCGTAACTATATATGTGCCCTCACTTTTAATAGTAACCTTACTTCCGCTGACAGAAACGCTGTCAGAGCTTGCGGTTGCACCTGATGATGAAAAAGCAACCATTACCGCCGAACTTTCATCATAGCCTACCTCTTTGTCACGGTCGGTGAACATATCGCTGTCAAGAGATTCATCCGAAGCGATTGAAGCAGTAGAAACACTGTCTTTTGTAACAGTTGAAGAATTTGTCGAGGATGTTTTTTCATCTGTATTTGCGCAGCCTGTTACACTTACGGATATAATAAGTGCCACAAGCAATGCTGCAAATTTCCCTTTTCTTTTTAAATTAAAGCTCATTATTAGTTATCTCCTGTCTTGCCATACTTATTTCAAGATTGCCGTTTCTGCATCTCAAATCATCAATAAAATCTTTTTCATCGTTCGGGTTTTTGAGAGTTACATTATATGTAAGTTTGAACAAACTGCCCATATTAGCGGTTCTTACCGATACCGTTTCATATTTTACGGTATATTTTTCAAAAAGGTCGTCAAAAGCACCTGTATAATTTAAATCCTCGGGAATTGTGATTTTTAATATTCTGTCCTGCTCAAGTCTTTTGTCTGCACCGATATTTACTTTATTGAGGATAAACATTGCAATTCCTAAAATTAATGAGAACAGCACTGCGTATCCGAGATAACCCATTCCGCAAATCAAACCTGCACCCATTGCAAGGAAGATTGTGCCGATTTCTTTAGCGGTGCCGGGCACGGAACGAAATCTTACAAGGCTGAAAGCACCTGCCACAGCAACGCCTGCACCGACATTACCGTTTACCATCATAATTACCACACAAACTACGGCAGGTAAAAGTGCAAGAGTAACAACAAAGCTCTTTGTGTATTTGGTTTTGTATGAATAGACCGCCGCAAGAAAAATGCCGATTACAAGAGCAACTGCTATGCCAAGCAGAAATTGCGGCACTGCGATTGTTTCGGTTGTTGAACTGAAAATTCCTGAAAATAATGTATTAAGCATATTTTTTACCTCCGTTTGCTCTTTCGCTCATAATTGCAACATAAGCATTGCCGTATTTTGAAAAAGATGTTTTATAAATTTTGTTTTCGCTTAAAATGTTTGTCATCCACAGCGGAATTGCCGTGCCTGTCTTTATTTCCATAAGAGAATAATCATTTCTTAATATCGGTGTTCCGTAAATACCTTTACAAAGTGATAAATCATAGTTACGCCAAAGAATATTATCATCAAAGGTTACTCTGAAATCATAATCATTTTTTTGAATAAAAGGCCTCTCGGTTGTATGAAATTACAACCTGCGGTGCAATGCCTTTGTAATGCTCAAGAAAATAATTGACTTCTCTTAAAATCTGACTGTCGGCAATATGTTCACCGTTACAAAGATAACGCATACTCTCGTTCTCACTCATTTCGGTTCTGCGTTTATAGACAACACGCTTATATTTCTTTTTGATTTCTATAAAAGTTGTGCTGTCGTGTTTTGCAACTCCGTAACTTCTCAATCTTAACTTTTCCTTATAAACGGGATGTTCAATGCGAGCGTCTTATCAGTAAAAAATCAGGTGTGTCAAAATATATGTTGCAAATTGTGCTTTTGCCGTATTTGTCGGCATACATATATTTTTGCATTTCCCGCATAATCATTTTCTTTTGTTCGTCAGTCACAAGGTACTTTATTTCATAGCGTTTAAATACGCTTTGGTAACTCACATTTAACTCCCCTTTTGTTTTGATGAGTATATTGTACCGTTGTAACTTTAAATGAAATTTAATTTTACTTAAATTTACCTAAATTTAAAAATAATAAAAGAGAGAATAGTTAGGACGGACTAACTATTCCTCTTTAAATCAGCGAACACCAAGTGCCGTTAGTGTTCGCTAACTTATTTGATATTATATCAATAAATACATTATTTGTCAATTAAAACATAAATAAAATTTTATTTAACATCAAAACCTACTTCTGTTTGAATATAATTAAAATAACTTACATCATCATCGGTATAAGAAGTTCTGTTGTTAAAACCTTTTTTTATATTAATATTTCTGTCAATAAAAATTCTTCTGCACCACATACATGCCCATGAATACGGCAATAAAATCGGCATTTTCTCCACAAACGGATATTTATTTGCCATATATGATTTATTGGGAAAAAGCGATGAAATAAAATTAGCAAATCTTGATTTTTTTCTGCCTGTTTTAGTATTAACTCTTTGTCTTTCCATTTCGGACATAACCGCAACATCTACTCTGCCGAGAGTCATACTTAATAAAATATATTCTTCAACATCGTCAAAATCTTTAACTTCACTGCCTTTTGAAAACCATTTCAGTGAAATATCACGCAGTTTTTTCTCAAACAAGGTTATTCCTAATTTTTTCAAACTGTTCACTCAAATATTTTTGATTAAGTAGATCCGAATATTTTTTATAAAATACATATTCGTCGGCAATCATTCTTATGCCGATTCCGCCTTCGGAAAAATGTTTTGCACTGTGAAGCAACATATAAATATAATAATCCTCAAGCGTCATTTCTTTTGAATAAGAATACCCGTCACGCACCTTAGCTTTTTTAAGTTGATTTTCCAATAAATAATAATTCTTATCATTCTTTTTTTAAAAGCGAACGGTGCATTTCAATATACATAAACGGCGCTTTTACAAAATGATATTGTTGATCGTCATTTTGTAAAAATTTGTACCCGTTTTGTTTAAATATATTTTTTATTCTGTCAATATCGTTTATATCAAACAAAATATCATAATCTGAAATTGAGCGTTCAAATGAGTTGGGATAGTCTTCCTTAAGAAAATAGCCTTTCATAGGGAGATTATATATTTTCCCTTCATCAAAACATTTAAGCAAACTTTCAATTTCATATTTCATCATCGTATCAATATAAATCCAATGATTAAGATTATTTTTTACATAAGATAACAATTTATCTGAAACCGAATATTTTTTTGACAGCATTAAAACAGCCTCATCAAAAATTGCGTCCATTCTGGTATCATTAGAAATCTGTCTTATGTGGTCAAGATTACAATTTTCATACGGCAGCTGCGGTTCTGTTCCGTTTAAAACACTTGATACAAGCGTCAAATAATATGCATATTCTTTTTTTTGAGCGTCATTAAGATGTTTTTTCATTATACAAAAACTACCTTTTCTTTTTTATATTTATCGACTTATTCATTCTGTGCGCTGAATAAAGCATACGCATTGGCGCTTTGATATACTCCCACGCTGACTTATAAAATCTGTATGAAAGCGAATTATCGGTATAGTGTTTTCCTTTTCGATAAAATGCGGTAACCACACCTATAATATTTTCGTCAGTAATTCCCCGTTCTTTATGAAACTGATTATCACCGCAAAAAATATATTTGCCGTCCTTATCAAAACCGATAACCCTGTGCAAAACAAAATCGCCGTTACTTCTTCGGTATAAAGCAACATCAAGATATTTTAGCCTGCCCTCCGGCTTTTTCAGGACAACCACATCTTCACCATTTCTTAGCATAGGATACATACTTGTTCCGTGCGGAGTAAATGTAACCGTGCCTCCGCTGTTAAGTTTTTCTTTAATAATTTGTATTACATCTTCAAGCTGAATTTCTTTATTATTCAAAGACATTTGCATCCTTTAACTTATTAATAAATATATCTATATCCGCACTTGCTTTTTCTTTTGTTACATCATACTCACTAATCATTTTAGCAATAAGTTCGTCTTTCTCAATTCCTTTTTGCAACTGTTCAAATAAGAAAGCACCCGTTTCATTAAGATTAATAACACCGTTAAAATCAAGTGTAAGACTGTTTACCGGTACCACTACATATGAATCGGCTACTTTTCTTAAAACAAAATCATCTTTAATTTTCATACTCTTTTCTCCTCATATATGAATATAATACTTTTTAATGTGTTGATAATAATATTGTAATACATAAAGCATAAAAAAGCAAGTAATGAGAGAGTTTTGAGCATACAAAAAGCTCCGCAGAAAACTCTGCGGAGCTAAGTGATTAAGTATTAATTATCTGTTAAGATAAATTAGTTCTCTCTTCTTCTAACGAGGAAGAATACACCTGCAGCTGCAACCATTACGCCGGCAAATACGAAGAAGATTGTTGTCTCCTGACCTGACTGTACTGAGTTAGAGCCTGATGATGAACCATTAGATGAAGAACCGTTTGATGATGAACCGCCGTTTGAAGAACCACCATTTGATGAACCGTTTGATTCAGCAGCATCGTTCTTAGCCTCTGCATTCTTAATCTCATCTTTGTTAACCTTTTCGCCACCCTTTGTTGGGTCTGTGCAGTTACCAAGGATACCCTCGATTGTTGCCTTCTTCTTGTCAGCAACATCCTGAGTCATTGTTTCAGCCTTAACAAAATCCTGAAGTTTGTAATTTACATTAGACATTACAGCGAGTGGGCTGATCTTGAGCTGGTTGATAAGATCCTGTGTCTTATCTGTCTTACTTGTATCAGCAGTACCATCGTCAGAAACATAATCGAGAAGGTAGTCAGCTAAAAGTGTTACATCTGTTGTACCGTCTGCAAGAGCTGTACCGACTATTTTTGATGTTGAAGTAATAACCTTCTGCGGACCACATTCCGGATGGTTCTTCCATGCAGCCTCAGTATCTGTCTTTTGGCTGTCCTTAGGGTTCTCGATCTGGTTACCTGTTACATACACAGTATCGCCAATGCAGTTACCGTTCATGATTGTGTTGTAAATCTGAGAACCTGTATCAGCACTGAAGATTACGCAATATAAGTTCTTGCTGCCGGCATTCTGAATTTCTTCAGCGTTGCCTGTCTTTGTTATATCATAAGAATAAAGATCGTCGCTTTCCTTTTTGCACACTTCTTTCTTTGTCTGCCAGCTTGGCCATTTACCTGTACCGTCAGCTCTCCAGACGTGGCAATAGATCTTGCTAAAGTTTTTCCAACCTGCACTCTTTACATCAAAGTAAATCTTTGTGCCGGCACCTACCTGTGACTCGTCACCTGCTGCTACTGCTGAAGAATCGTCAGCTGCTACTGCAGACTCGTCATTTGCTGCTACTGCGTCCTCTGCTTCAGCTGCACTTGCTGCAAATGCGCCTGCTGAAAGTACTAATGTTGAAGCAAGAGCAAGACTCATTACTTTTTTGAACATTTTAAATCTCCTCCATTGTTCATTAACTTTTAGGAATACACTATTCCATTGGAATTATTATACATCAAACATTACAAAACTTCAATACTTTAATTTCTTTTTATCGTTGTTTTAATATACAATCTTGCTAGTCTGTTTTTAGTAGTTCTAAACAATAATAGCAATAAATTGCAAACTTTCAGACAACAAAAATCAAATTATGTGGATTTCGCAACATTTATGCCTTAATCATACCATATACAGTTTCTTTAACGATAGCAAGTGCTTCATCAATCTTTTCAGGATTTTTTGCACCTGCCATAGCCATATCTGGCTTACCGCCGCCGTTGCCGCCCGCTGCCTGTGCAACAGCCTTAACAAGTTTGCCTGCATTTACGCCGAGTGCCTTAGCATCTTTACCGCAAGATGCGGCAAATGTAACCTTGCCGTCATTTTCACAAGCAAGTACGACTACAGAAAGCGGAGCAACATCTTTTGTTCTCTCGCACATTGCACGAAGTGCGTCAGCGTTTGCATTGTCAATTTTTTTAGCAATAATTCTTACGCCGTTTTCAATTTCAGAATTAATAAAGAGGTTGTCAACCTGCATAGCAGCAAGCTTTGTGTTAAGCTCTGCAATTTCTTTCTGCTGATCATGAAGTAAGGTTGCAATCTTCTGTGCGCCCTCTGTGATCGCTTTTGTATTTGAAATCTTAAGAGTTTCGCAAACGTTGAGTACAGTTTCACGGACATCGTTCATATACTTAAGAACTCCGATACCTGTAATAGCCTCAATTCTTCTTACACCTGATGCAACAGAACCCTCCTGACGGATTCTGAACAAGCCGAGGCTTGATGTATTTGTAGCATGTGTACCGCCGCAGAACTCAACTGAGAACTTACCGATGCTTACAACTCGTACAACATCGCCGTACTTCTCGCCAAACAATGCCATAGCGCCGAGTTTCTTTGCCTCTTCGATTGGCATTTCCTTTGTAACAACAGGGATAGATGCAAGAATCTTCTTGTTTACAAGGTCTTCGACTTTCTTAAGTTCTTCATCTGTGAGAGCCTCAAAGTGAGTAAAGTCAAAACGAACCGAATGGTCTGTTACAAGCTGACCTGCCTGATGAACATGATTGCCGAGAACTTCACGAAGTGCGGCCTGTAAAAGGTGAGCCGCTGTGTGGTTACGCATAATATTTGCTCTTCTGTCAAAGTCAACGATTGCACGAAGTTCTGTGCCGACCTCAAGTGTACCGCTCTTAATTGTACAAGAATGGAGATAAACACCCGAAGCATCCTTAGTTGTATCGTCAACATCGACCTCAAGAGTACCCGATTCCATTACACCTGTGTCGCCTACCTGTCCGCCACTCTCTGCATAGAACGGAGTTTTGTCGAGAACAACAAGAGCTGTTTCGTTTTCGCCGACGCTGTCAACTCTGATACCGTCTTTAATGATGGCAAGAACCTTGCTGCCTGTATTAAGGTCAGTATAACCGCAAAATTCTGTTTTAGCAATATCAGAAAGGTCTGTTGAATCCGAAATCCAAGCGTCTGTATCTTCTTTCTTTCTTGCATCTCTTGAACGCTGTTTCTGCTCTTTCAAAAGCTCGTGGAAACGGTCAACATCAACATCTATGCCCTGCTCTGAAAGAATTTCTCTTGTAAGGTCAATTGGGAAACCGTAAGTATCGTTGAGCTTAAATGCGTCCTCACCGCTGAGAACCTTAATATCCTGGTCGTCAACAATGCCCTGTAAAAGCTTAAAGCCCTGGTCGATTGTCTTTTGGAAGCTTTCTTCCTCGACTCTGATAATCTTTGTAATAAAGTCCTGCTTTTCTCTTAATTCAGGATATGCTGATTCATTTTCTTTTATTACAGTTTCGCATACCTTATACAAGAATGCGTCTTTGTATCCTAAGAGTCTGCCGTGACGGGCTGCTCTTCTGAGCAAACGGCGGAGAACATAACCCTTACCCTCATTTGACGGAAGAACACCGTCGCCAATCATAAATGTTGTGCTGCGGATATGGTCGGTGATAACTCGGAGTGAAATATCCTTTTTATCGTCTTCACCGTAATTTACACCTGTAATTTCAGAAATCTTCTTCATAATATTCTGAACAGTATCAACCAAGAAAAGGTTGTCAACACCCTGCATTACGCAAGCAAGTCTTTCAAGACCCATACCTGTATCAATGTTAGGATGAGCAAGCGGAGTGTAGTTGCCGTTGCCGTCGTTTTCAAACTGTGAGAATACAATGTTCCATACCTCAACAAAGCGGTCACACTCGCAGCCGACATGACAGTCAGGCTTACCGCAGCCCTTTTCTTCACCACGGTCAAAGTAAATCTCCGAACAAGGACCGCAAGGACCTGAACCATGCTCCCAGAAGTTGTCTTCTTTGCCGAGTCTTACCATATGAGATGGCTCAACACCGATTTCTTCGGTCCAAATCTTGTAAGCCTCGTCATCGTTTTCATAAATAGATACATAGAGCTTATCAACAGGCATTTCGAGAACTTTTGTAAAGAACTCCCATGCCCAAGCTGTAGCCTCGTGCTTGAAATAGTCACCGAAAGAGAAGTTACCGAGCATTTCAAAGTATGTGCCGTGACGGGCAGTAATGCCTACCCTCTCAATATCTGGAGTACGGATACACTTCTGACAGGTTGTTACACGCTTTCTCGGCGGTGTAACCTCACCTGTAAAATACTTTTTCATAGGAGCCATACCGCTGTTAATAAGCAGAAGGCTGTTGTCGTCCTTCGGAACAAGTGAAAAGCTCGGAAGTCTTAAATGACCCTTACTCTCAAAAAATGAAAGAAACTTTTCACGAAGTTCGTTAAGTCCTGTCCATTCCATTAAAAATCTCTCCTTAAAAAATTTGCAAAATAAAATCCTGCCCCATAAAAATGGGACAGGAGAATAATTCCTGCGGTACCACCCAAATTGGTGCTTAAACACCCTCTTTGAGTAATCTTACGATTACAATCCTTAACGCAGATATACGCTGTGCTTAGTCACACAGAGCTCAGGGGCAGCGTGCTGTAAACATTCATAAAGTCTTGCACCGACCGACTTCTCTCTGAAAGAACGAGATACAGCTAATCCCGTCAACGCCAATTACATATACTTTTTATTCAGTAGCATTATAAAACTAATTATTCACAATGTCAAGTGAATATCGGAAATTTTCTGATATTTTTCTTTTTTCGTACCACAACAATCGCATTAATTTTGTTGCATATTGCGACACAAAATGATATAATACATTTATATATGTTTTTATATCGCTTTGGAGGAGATTATTTTGAGTGCAAAAGTCACTTTACTTACTTATACGCCAAATCCCGAAATGACGGTTGCAATGGCAGCAAAACTCTGCTACTCACCGTCCGAAATATCAAATATAAGAGATGGTCTTACTGAGGAAAAGACCGCTGATTTTATAGATATGCTTGCAAACATCGGGCACGGCAGTCCGTTTGAACACGCTTCTTTTACCTTTGGCATTGAGGGCATTTCAAGAGCCTGCTCACATCAGCTTGTAAGACACAGAATCGCTTCTTACAGTCAGCAGTCGCAGCGTTATGTTGACGGAACAAAGTTTGATTTTGTAACACCGCCTGAAATTGCAAAAAACGAAAAGGCGCTTGCCGCTTATAACAAAGTAATAGAAATGCAGTCAAAGGCTTACAGCGAAGTTCGTGACGCACTTGTTGCAGGATATATCAGAGAGGCAACAGGAAACTGTGACGATACCGATGAAGAAGTCATAGAAAACTACAGAAACGAAAACAAAGCAAATTTCAATGCTTTTGTAAAAAAAGCAAATGAAGACGCAAGATTTATTCTTCCTAACGCATCAACCACAAAAATTGTCTGCACTTTTAATGCAAGAAGTCTTGAGAATTTCTTTGCACACCGTTGCTGTAACCGTGCACAGTGGGAAATCAGAGATGTTGCCGAGCAAATGCTTAAACAATGTCTTGAAGTTGCTCCGCATTTATTCAAAAACTGCGGTCCTGCGTGTTTGTTTGGCGCTTGCCCCGAGGGTAAAATGAGCTGCGGCAAAATGAAAGAAGTACGCAAAAAATATGGCAGAGAGTAATATAGAGAGTAATATTTTAATTATATTTTAGAATAATAGAAATGGATAGGAATAAAAATGAGTGCAAAATTCATTGTAATAGAGGGTCTTGACGGAAGCGGAAAGGCTACCCAAACAAAAATCCTCTTTGATAAAATTTCAGCAATGGGAAAAAGCATTAAAAGACTTGAATTTTCCCCGATTACGCAAACGAAAGCTCGGCACTTGTTAAAAATGTATCTCGGCGGAGAATTCGGCAGTAATCCGAATGATGTAAACGCTTATGCCGCTTCGTCCTTTTATGCGGTAGACAGAGTGGCAAGTTTTCTTAAATTTTGGAAAAAAGATTACGAAAACAGTGATGTGATTTTAAGCGACAGATACGCTACATCCAATATAATTTATCAGATGTCTAAACTTGACAAATCGGAGTGGGACAACTTTATTGAATGGCAGGAGGATTTTGAATACAATAAACTTTCTGTTCCCAAGCCCGATAAAGTTATTTATCTTGATGTTAAACCCGAAGTATCGCAAAAACTTATGAGCAAGCGTTACGAGGGTGACGAAGGCAAAAAAGATTTACACGAAAAGAATTTCGCGTTTTTGCTTGAATGCAGAAAATCTGCTTTATATGCCGCTGAAAAATGCGGTTGGACAATTATTGACTGTTGTGAAAACGGTGAAATCAAGTCGATAGAATCAATAGCAGAGGAAATAGAAAAGGCGGCTGAAATTAATACTTTATGCTAAACTTTAAGCTGATAGAAAAATCCGATATAAATAAATTTCAGAAATACTACGACAATCCGGAGGGAATTTCACTTACTACCAATATTTTGAGCGCATACCTCTGGAGAAATGAATATAATATAAAATTTGCTTTGTACAACAACTGTTTAATAAAAGCATATTTTAATAACGATGACAGCGTGTGGGGATATTGCCTGCCGCACGGCGAAGATATAAAACCCGCTGTCGAAGAAATCATAAAGGACGCTCACGAGCGTGGGCAAAAACCTTTTATCGTAATGCTGACAGACGCACAGAGAGTTAAACTCGAAACCCTTTTCCCGTCAGAATTTAACTATGAATTTTCACCCGAAAATCAGGAATATGTCTATTTGTCAGAAGATTTAATAAATCTTTCGGGCAGAAAATTCCACGCAAAGCGCAACCATATTTCAAAGTTTAAGAACTGTTATCCCGATTACAGATTTGAAGAAATAACAAATTCAAATAAAGAGGACGCTTATAAAGTAATGCTTGATTGGTGTGCCGAAAATGAAATTGATATTGAGCACTACGAAGAAAAAAATGCAATCAGAGAGGCTCTTGACAATATAGAAGAATTTAAAATGCATGGCGGAATTGTTTATGTAAAAGACAAAGCTGTTGCCATGACTCTCGGATGCGAAATCTCCCCCATTGCATTTGATATATGTTTTGAAAAAGCTTTGCGTGAATACGACGGCATTTATGCAGTAATTAACAATGAATTTGCCAAAACGCTGTCTTCTTATAAATATATAAACCGTGAAGAAGATATGGGGATAGAGGGACTTAAAAAGTCCAAACTCTCATATAATCCCATAATTCTGATCGCGAGGTATAACGCAACATTAAAAAATGATGGAAATTAATTTTTGCAAACCCGACAGTTCCGATATTAAATCACTTAAAAAGCTTTGGCTTTCATCTTTTGATGAAGAACCGAAAGCTGTCGATTTATTTTTTGACAAATGTTTTAACGCAAAACAAACTTATATTGCAAAGTACGGCGGAAAAATCATTTCCGCACTTTATCTTATAAGTGCAAGTTTTAACGGTCAAAAAGCTCATTATCTTTGCGGTGCGTCAACCCATAAAGATTTTCGCAAGCAAGGCATTATGAGCAAATTAATTAAATACGCTCTTGAAGATTCGGCAAAAAGCGGAGACAAGTATTCCTTTCTTTTCCCTGCAAACGATAATCTTTATAACTATTATCAAAACTTCGGTTATCGTGAAAACTGCATTGCTTATATTTCCGATTTTTCAAGAAATGATTTACTTTCTTTGCAGGAATTAAATTTCAGCGAAAATAATATTCTCAAGCAGGGTAATGACTTTAAGAATTTTGCTGTCGAATATTATTCAACATATAATATAAAAAATGTTAAAAGCAAAAATTATTTTGCATTGTTTGAAGAAAATGAAAATACAGCAGAAGTATTTTACTTTGAATTTGAAAAAAACAATTTAAAAAATATGATAAATGATATTCTGCAAAATACCGATGCCGAATATTTCAGATTTACACATAACAAATTATTTGAAAACGCACAAAAAATCCGATATGGAATGGTAAAATCGCTTGACAGCAAAATCACCGTGCCAAAGGATATTTATATAGGAATAACATTAAATTAAGTATAGAAAGGGTATTGCTATGTTTTATTTATTTTTAGCAGACGGATTTTGAAGTAAACCGAGGCTCTTGCACCGCTTGATATGATGCGCAGAGCAAAAATTGAAGTTAAAACAGTAGGAGTTACAGGCGAATTTGTAACAGGCTCACACGGTGTTACCGTTAAAGCCGATTTAAAACCCGAAGAAATATCATTTAATAACATTGACGGCGTGGTTCTTCCGGGCGGTATGCCGGGAACCGTTAATCTCGGTAAATCGGAAACTGTGACTAAAGCGGCTGTTTACTGTGCAGAAAACGGCAAAATTACCGCTGCTATCTGCGCCGCTCCGTCGGTTTTGGGTAACCTCGGAATACTTAAAGGTAAAAAAGCAACCTGTTTCCCCGGATTTGAAAAAGAACTTGAGGGAGCAACATACACCGCTGCTCCTGTTGAAATTGACGGCAATGTAATTACAGGCAAAGGCGCAGGCTGTGCAATTCTCTTCGGCAAAGCTATTGTAGAAAAAGCAGTGTCTGCCGAAGCTGCAAACAAAGTCTGCGGTGATATGCAATGCCCATAATAAATATAAAAGAGCAAAAAAATTTACTGAGAGCAAAGCATAAAAAAATCCGAACAGCCTGTTCGGAAGAAATCAGAAACAGTCTTGATAAAGTTTTATTTGAAAAATTTATAGAGCTTAAGGAATACAAGGAGTGTAAAATTCTGTTTGCATTTGTTTCTATGCCGATAGAAATTAACACCTACCCTATTCTTGAAAAAGCTATTGCAGACGAAAAAATACTTGCTCTGCCAAAATGCAGACAAAGCGAGCCTGTTATGGACTTTTATAAAGTAACATCGCTAAGTCAGCTTATAGAGGGCAAATATTCCATTATGGAGCCTGATACAGAAGTCTGCGGCAAAATTACCGATTATTCAAATGGTCTTTGTCTTGTACCCGGATTAAGTTTTGACTTATACGGCTATCGGCTCGGTTTCGGAAAAGGCTATTATGACAGATTTTTAGAACAGTTTGGCGGTACAACGGCAGGTCTTTGCTACTCAAGATGCATTGAGCAAAAACTACCGCACGGAATATATGACAAGGCTGTTGACATAATAATAACTGAAAAATTCACAAACGATACACGAAATGTGTTTGAAAAAGGAATGGTGTAAGTGAACGAAGAAAATAATATTCAGAACCTTGAAGAAAAGCGTCGCCAAAAAGCAAAAAGCTTTACTTTAAATATTCAGGACGACATCTATGACGAATCCGCAAAAACAGAAAACAACGAACCCGAAGAACTTAACTCTTACAGCGGCGAAGATGTTAAGGAACAGATGGCAAAAATTCTAGCAGGCTTTAAAAGAAAAGAAAATGATAAAAACTTTCAAAAGCCAAAAATAAGCGTAACCGTCAGAGTTTCAGAGTTATCTGGTTGGTTTCCGTTATAATTGTCGGTGCTATGGCAGGTATGTTCTTTGTGGCAGGCATTGACGATATGCTCGCTATCAACCGTACCGAAGAAAAAAATGTAAGAATAGAAATCCCTGCAAATCCGAATCTTGACACAGTTGCAACCGTTCTTGAAAAGAATAATATCATTGATGATAAAAACTATTTCAAACTGTTTGCAAAATTTACAAAGGCAGATGACGATTTTACACAGGGTACATATGACATCAAAACAAATTTGGACTACGAGGCAATTATCAACTTCTTGCTTAGCAGTGTAAACCGTACAGATACAGTTGAAGTAACAATTCCGGAAGGCAGAAATGTCCTTGAGATTGCTAAGTTACTTAAAGAAAAAGGTGCTCTCGCCGATGAAGACAAGTTCCTTGAGCTTTGTAATTCAAACCATTTTGACGATGAATATTCATTCTTAAAGGATATTACAAATGCAGATGACCGTTACTACAAACTTGAGGGTTACCTGTATCCTGATACTTATACATTCTATGAAAACGAAGATGCAGAGAATGTTATTTATCGTTTCCTTAATAACTACGAATCAAAACTTACCGAAAAACAGGATGTTCCGGGTTATGATAAGGTAACAACCATTGAAGATATGCTTAAGAAGAACAGAAGCGACTATACTCTTGACCAGGTTATGATAGTTGCGTCAATCATTCAGTCAGAGGCTGCCGATACAGACGATATGTATTACATTTCTTCTATTATCTACAACCGTCTTAATGCCGATGAAGATATGGGTGTTAAGTATCTCGGTCTTGACTCTACTAAATTCTACCCGTACAGAACACAAGCTGATATTCCTGAAGACGCAAGAGATACTTTTGAAAGTTCATATGACACATATTCTAAAGAAGGCTTACCGGCAGGTGAAATCTGTAACCCGGGTATGAATGCAATTATCGCTGCGCTCAATCCTAAGGATACAAATTACTACTTCTTCTGTCACGATAAAGACGGTAACGCTTATTATGCTTCAACAATTTATGAGCATAACGAAAATCTTGCAAATATTGAATAATTAGGAGATTATAATATGATTACAAGACCGGAAGTGCTTGCACCTGCAGGCGATATGGAATGTCTTAACTCTGCGCTTT
>ENA-OPYX01000233-OPYX01000233.1-human-gut-metagenome-genome-assembly--contig:-NODE-233-length-33676-cov-11.428001_pt1 | contig 33676 bp, 30 predicted proteins | sample MGYA00242639_ERZ504486 | MGnify/ENA primary metagenome ERZ504486 (study PRJEB26092, sample SAMD00036296) | human gut metagenome | host: Homo sapiens | study: EMG produced TPA metagenomics assembly of... | reverse complement strand
GTGACATTTACAGGAAATATGTCAGCTATGCTTATCGGTGAGTACATTTTAAGCCAGAAGAGTGCCAATGGTACTTTGCCTGAGAAGCCTGCATTTGTTGAGTCAATTGTTTCAACAGATATGGGTACAACAGTATTTCCGCCATTTCTAATTCTCATTATCCTCTAATCACCCATTTTTTTGCAAGATTTTTTCACAAAAAGTCAGTCAATCTCCTTTTTAGAAATCACTCATTTTCCTTGAATTTTACAACATTTCTTAGAAATCGCCAAATTCACCTTGAGACTGACCGACATTTTTAATTCCTTCCTTTTATTTTGCTTAAGCTAACTTTCTTTCCTTAACAATAATGAATCCCATCCCAGTAAACACATTCTTTTACTATCGTCTCCGGCAGAAATTCTACCCCTTTTAAAGCATACTCCTTAAATTTTTCAAATCCAACTCTATCAATAATATATCCAATATGCTCTTTTCTCGCAGGTGCATCCGGAGAGATATACTCTTCAACAAATTTATACGTATTCTTAATAATCCTAATAATGTTTTCTTCATCTGCCCACACAAGAAAATCCTGTCCAAGTCTTGGATTTTTCTTTCCGGTTCTTCCCATAATGGATAATTTGTAATATTTTTTCTTACTTCTTGTCCATGCTCTGGTCGGACATTTTGTGACACAGACCCCACAGCCGATACATTTTTGAGTATCTCTTTCAATTCGATAATTTTCCATACGAAGTGCGCCCACTGACAAACTGTTACAGCCTTTTATGCACGCCTGGCAGCTGACACAGCGGGCTGCATCATACTGTGGCATTGTCATTCCGATAATTCCAAAATCATGCATTCTTGCTTTTGCACAATCATTGGAACAGCCTGTACATGCAATTTTAAAATGCAGGTCGTTTGGAAAGATTTCTTTATCAATTTTTCTTGCTAGTTCTGCTGTATTATAATTAGCAAATGGACAGACATTATTCCCAATACATGCCTGAATATTTCTGGTCCCAGATGCTTCGTATCCTTTTTCACGATTCGTTTCAGCTTGATTTGTTTCTACCAGCTCAATAATCGGCTGAAGTTTCTGATTTACTGCTTCCATATCTTCAAGATGGATTCCTTCTATCTCAAATCCCTGTCTTGTTGTTAAATGCACATATCCATTTCCATATTCCTTTGCAATCTCCTGTACCATTCCAAGCACATCGGCATTTAAATATCCGCCTGGCACACGGATTCTGGATGCCCCGATTCCTCGTTCTTTTGTAATTCTCCAGGCATTCTTTTTCGCTTTTTTTGTATTGATATCCAAACTCATTTCGCTTCTCCTAATCTATCAACTCCCTGGCTTCTGTATAATTAAATACCGGTCCATCCAGACAGACATATTTTTCGTTCATTCTACAATGACCGCATTTTCCGATTCCACAACACATTTTTCTCTCATAAGAAGTCCAGATCTGCTCATCTTTAATTCCAAGTTTCTTAATCTCCATAATCGTAAATTTAATCATGACCGGCGGTCCTACGCAGATAAATACCGCATTTTCAGGATTTTTAAATCTCAAATCCGGAATATATTTTGTTACCATTCCAACCGAACCTTCGTATCCTTCCGGTGCTGTATCTACGGTCTGAATTACATAAAGTGTTTTTTTCCATTCTTCAAAATCTTTCTTAAACAGCACATCTTCCGGACTTTTAAATCCAGCAATTAGTGTTGTACTGACTGCCTCCTCTGGATGAGCTGAAAAATACTGAATCACCCCACGCACTGGAGAAACTCCGGTTCCGCCTCCAATAATTACGAGTTCCTTCCCCTTATAATTTTCCAGTTCAAACCCATTGCCATAAGGTCCTCTGATAAACAATTTATCTCCCACATAATTTTCAAATACCTCGTTTGTCACAGTTCCTACTCTTCGGATGGTAAAATCGACCAGACCATCTCCAATTCCACTAACAGAAATCGGAGCTTCTCCATACTTCGGAATGGAAAGTTCAAAAAACTGTCCCGGTTTTACTTCTCCATCATACTCCATTCGAAAAGTATATTCCAAATCCGTATGTTTTATCACTTCTTTTATTTTGGAAAGCTTAGGAATGTATTCATTCTTCATTTCTTTTTTCCTCCTTGCTCAACCGGTTAATCAGATTTGAATAGGAAATATACTCTGGGCAGACATTGTCACATCGGCCACAGCCTACGCACATCGGATATCCAAACCGCTTCTCATAATGATAAATTTTATGTAAAACTTTAAAACGTACCTTATCTGCTTTTTTTGTACGGAACTCATGCCCGCCCGCAATCGTATCGTATTTATCTACCTGACAGGATGCCCACACTCTTCGGCGTTCTCCTGCCTTTTCATTATCTTTATAAAAAATATCCTGCATTGTAAAACAAGTACATGTCGGACAGACAAAATTACAACGTCCGCATCCGATGCAACGTGCTCCATACTCTTCCCAGATTGGAAGCTTGGCACTTTCTTTTGATAAATGTTTTGGAAGTTCTACCTTTTCTAAATTTGCTTGTACAAATTCCGGTAACACCTCTGCTTCCGGCATACCTTTAAAATATTTCTTTAACTCTTCATCTGAAACATCAAGACAGACACGGTTGTTTTTCAATTTTAAATAGGCATCATAGTTCTCGCTTTTGTTGGTTCCCATGCTGACACAAAACCCTGTTTCACAACTTTCCTTACATCCCATCAAGATAAATTTTGCTTTTTTACGCATTCTCGCATAATAGAAATCTTCTTTTCCACTCTTTAAATACATTTCATCCAATCGTTTTAATGCATGCATTTCACAGGAACGAAGAAAAATGAGCAAATCTTTTTCCTGCTCTTTCGGTACGATTGTCTCATCTTCTGTAAAATAAAAAATCGTCTCTCTGATTTTAAGCAACGATTCCTTAAAAGAATAATCTGAACGCTTTTCCCATTCAATTTCATCCAAATCTTTTATCTTATCATATCGAATCACATCGATTTCTGAGAAGGTTCCCTCTCCTTCTTTTCGTACCGGAGCCCAGATATCATATTTCTTTTTTATGGACTCAAATATTTCTGAAAATGCTTCTCTAGCTAACTGATATCCCATAATCGTTCCTTTCTTCTTACTATTTTCATATTTTTTTATACAAAAAAAATCTTTTGTTAATAATCATTTTTATCAACAAAGATTTTTCTTTCCGTGATAATCATCACGTTTTATTATTCTTTTTCATGAATTTTTTTCAACAACTTATCAATATCCGGAACGAGAATCAGCTTTTCTTGATATTCAATTAAGTTTGATTTTTTCAAATGTCCCATCACTCTTGAGACAGATTCTCTTTTTGCCCCTAGCATGTCTGCCAGAAATGTAATCGTTACTTTAAATGGAATCTGTATTCCCGATGGAGTCTCTATCCCATAGTCTCGAGCCAATTTCCAGACCTTTGCTATAATCTGCTTTTCAAGCCTAAATGAATTTGAAGTGTTCGCCAGCTGATGATACATTTTACGAATTTTCTTTGTGCTTGAATAGACCACTTCTCTTGAAAATGCTGCATCTTCCATATAGTCCATAAAATATTTTCTTGGAATCTTTAACATAAGGGTATCGCAAAGTGGCTCTGCACTGATTGACGCGATTGGTTTTTCTACAATTACTTCATTTAAAAGTGCACCATCTGTATAAATAAAGATATTTTTCCGGTCTCCACGGTGATTATGACGGTACAGCACCACATAGCCTTCCACAATGAAGTATAATGTATCTACTCGTTCTCGCTCCCGAAAAATAGGAACACCTTTTTCCTGAAGCACTATTTGTCCGTTCTTTTGCACTGATTCTTTTATTGTTTCACTCGCATTGTTAAGTATCGTACATTTTTGGATTGCTTCACTGATTTCCATTTTTCTACCTTACCCCTGATATCCCGCAAGAAACTGTGCAATCAACTCAATGCACCCTTCCACATCTTTTTCATCTGCCACTTCCGCCGGCATATGCATATAGCGCAGCGGAATCGACACTAACACCATCGGAACACCCTGATTAGAAAAATGAATTTGATCTCCATCGGTGTAGGAAAGTCTGCTTGCCGCTTCTCTTTGCACAGAAATGCCTGCTTTCTTTGCACACTCTTCCATCTTTTCATTGAGTGCTTTTACCACGATCGGACTGTTACAAAGCACCGGGCCTTCTCCAAGGCATACCGTTCCCATCTCTGCCGGATCCATTCCACTGCAATCACTTGTATATGTAACATCTACTACAATTGCCATGGTCGGCTGAATTCTGGCACTGGTCCAATATGCTCCGGTCTTGGTTGTCTCTTCTCCTGTTGTGGAAGCTGCGTAAATTCCAACTTTACATCCCAACTCTTTTGCTCGTTTCAGTGCTTCCATGATAATGTAAACACCCAGTCTGTCATCTAACGCACGAGCAGTAAATTTTCCGTTTGCCAGTTTACGAATCGGTGTATCCGGTACGATTGGATCCCCTAGACTTACATAATTTAAAGCGTCTGCTTTATCTTTTGCTCCAATATCGATCAAAAACTGTTTCGTTCCGAGATTTTCATCTTTAAAGAGACTGCGATATGCTTCAACTACCCCATAAACTTCTCCGTTTTTGGTCTTAATTCTCACCTGGTGTCCCGGATAGGTCGCCGGCACGATTCCGCCTCGGTCAATCACCTGCAATCTTCCGTCTTCCCTGATATTGGAAATCATAAGCCCGATTTCATCTGCATGTGCCGAAAGCATGATTCTTACATCGCTGTCCGGATTTAAAACACATGTTAAGTTCTGCATTTCATCACGACGGATTTCATCTGCGTAGTTTTTCATTTCTGCTTCTACAACTTCTTGTACCGGTTCTTCATAGCCGGATACGGAAATACTGCTAAGAAGGTTCGTTAAAAATGTTTCGTTCATTTGGTTCATCTTCTTTCTAGTTTTCTACAACTTTTAATAAATCTGAAAATGTAGCCAGATTATACGTTCCAAGTCCACATCCGACTGCATCTCCGATTGCTGCGCAATCCATTCCTCCTGCAATTGCTGCCTTAAGCCCGGCCTCTGCATCTTCTACGACCAGACAATGCTTTTGTGCTTCTTCTATATATTCTGCTGCTTTTACAAACACTTCCGGATCCGGTTTTGATTTCGAAATGTTGTTTCCGTCCGAAATTGCATCAAAATATTCTCCAAGACCCAATTGTCCAAGAATGAATCTTGCGTTCTTACTTGATGATCCAATTGCAAGCTTATGACCACTTTCACGTAAGCCATCCAGAGTCTCTTTTACTTCAAGCGATAAATCCGCCGGACTCATATTTTTCAGAAGTGCTTTATAGATTTCGTTTTTCTTTGTAATCCAATGTTCTTTGTCAGCCTCGCTCATCTCTTTCTCATAACGCTCCAGGATAATCTCGAAACTTTCCATACGACTTACGCCTCTGAGTCGATTATTGATTGCTTCATCAAAATAGATTCCCAGTTCGTCTGCAACCGCTTTCCACGCTTCATAATGATACTGATCCGTATGACAGATTACTCCGTCTAAATCAAAGATTATCGCATTGTATTTCTTCATTTTTCATTTCTCCTTCTGCTTCCGATAAGTTCGAAATAATGACTGCAATCAAGATAATGATGCATCCGATTACCATACGCAGTGTGATTACTTCATGAAGAATAATGATAGAGAAAATCGTTCCAAAGACGGACTCCATTGAAAGCACAATTGCTGCTTTTGTCTCATCCACATATTTTTGACATGCTGTTTGCAATAAATAGCAAACAGTCGTACTTATTATACCCAAATATAAGACACTTAGCCATCCTTTTGTGGTAACTTGGAACTCCATTTCTTCAAAAATCACAAGACTCGCTGCGGATAATACAAATGCGGTAATCATCTGAACCATATTTAATACCGAAGCCGGATATTTTTTCACAAATTCACTGGTAAAGAAAATCTGAAATGCAAATCCTACAGCACAAAGAAGCGTAAGTCCGTCTCCCAAACTCAGCGTAAGATTGCCATTTAAGGAAAGCAGCGCTACTCCGACAACTGACAGAATTGCCCCAACGATTCCTTTTATTCCAATCTTCTTTTTTAAAATAAGAAATGCGATAAATGGCACAATCACTACATTAAGCGCTGTAAGAAACGCATTCTTGGAAGGTGTTGTATATTGCAGACCAATTGTCTGCAATGAAAAGCCCATAAAAAGCGCAATTCCCATTAATATGCCTGCTTTTATTGCACCCGCACGTTTGGTTGCCTGCTCTGCTTTTTTTCGATTTCCCAGACCAAGCATTCCCATCAATACAGATGCGACCAGGAATCTTACCATCATAATCTGGAAAGGCTTCATACTCTCCAGTGCCATATCACTTGCTACAAATCCTCCGCCCCATATGACCGTAACCAGTATAAGTCCTCCGATTGCCAGCCATTTTTTCATCACTCATCCTCCTGTTTCTTCTAAAATTTCTGTTTTTATATTTCTTTTACAACTCCATTCACTTCAACTTCTACCGCTTCTCCGGCAAGGCGTTTTATCTCTGCCTGATTTGCTCCATCCACTGTGATTTCAAGCCATGCACCTCTATAATGCAGACGGAAGGTTAAATTCTGCCATTCTTTTGGCATATTTGGACGCACTTTTAACATACCGTCTTCTCGCTGGGACACTCCCGCAAATCCAAATACAACGGTCTGCCAAACACCACCGGTGTTTGCGGCATGAATTCCCTCTCTTGTATTTCCCTGCATATTCAGCAAGTCAATAAAAGCGGCACGACGCAGATAACGATATGCTTTTGAGTCATCACCCACTTTAAGCCCCATAACCGAGAAAATACTCGGGCTTAAAGAGGAACCATGAAGCGCACGTTTTTCATAGTAAGTATAATTCTCTTTCATTGTCTCTTCGTCAAATTCCTCGCTCAGAAGATGCAGCAACATTACAACGTCTGCCTGCTTTGTAATCTGAGTCTCACTTGCCTTCCTGGTTTTAAGTGCTTCCGGGCGCACCGGCCAGTCATTTTCATCGTATTTTTCAATTGTTACATTATCCAACTCAAAATATCCCTCAAACTGTTCTAGCAACTTTGTGCCTTCTTTTCTTGGGAGATACATTTTCGCCTGTACTTCTCTCCAAGTCTCCATCTCACATTCTGTAAGCCCTGTTTTTTCAACCAACGCACGATAAGCATCCGCCTTTTCTTCTTTCATTGCAGTTAAAAGTGAAAGCACATATCTTAAATTCCATCTTGCAAGATAATTGGTATACAGATTGTTATTCACCGGCTCATGCCATTCATCCGGACCTGTTACTTGATTAATTTCATAGCAATCCTTTGCTTGATTGTATTCACAACGACTTGCCCAGAATCTTGCGGTCTCTGTCAATATTTCTGCGCCTTTGCTATAAAGGAATTCCATATCCTGCGTAATCTTTATATAATTGCAAATTCCATATGCCACTGCGGCGGTTACATGATGCTCATAGACTGCCACATAACAGCGATAGCAGGTTCCATCCGGTTCAATCGTCCAATCCGGGCACTGTTCTGTTCCGTCATCTGCGGACTCCCATGGATACTGCGCTCCTTTATAACCATTCTTGTGCGCATTTGCGCGTGCAGCATCTAAAAGATGATATCTGTAATTCTCCAGGTTTTGTGCGGTCTTCGGGAACACCCATGCAAAGAATGGAAGCATAAACAGCTCGGTATCCCAGAATGCGTGTCCACCATACTCTTCTCCGGTTAAGAGTTTTGCTCCGACATTTACATGCTCATCGTGTTCATTTCCGGTACTCATCAAATGGAAAATATTAAACCGAATTGCCTGATTTAATTCCGCATCGCCTGTAATCTTAAGATCCGCATTTTCCCACATTTGCGCATACACAGCTTCATGCAATTTTAGTTCTTCTTCAAAACCGGTTTCAATAAATTGTTCGATTTCTTTTTCAACGGTTGTATGCAGTGCGTAAGCCGGACATTCTCTTTCGGTATACATAGAAACATATTTTACAATCTCTACTTCTTTGCCTTCTTCGACATGAATATCACCAAATTCTACACACTGTTCGCCAAATCTACTCGTCATACGATTTCCAAGCACCGGTTTACCGTCTACATACGCTTCGATTCGGCAGCCACAGCCTACATGCAAATGATTTTCTCTGGTTGCCACTTCGATATAACATCCATCTGTTGCCAATTTTTCATTTGCGGTCATATAAGTATGTTTTACTTTAAATCGCGGTGCATCATAAAAATTAATGATACTGCCATCAATGATACTTTCCACTTCAATGATTCCACTATAGTTAAGCGGTGTTACATGCAGTTTGATTCCCATGCGATGCACATTATTTCTGCTGACAAAACGGATTCCTTCAATAAGAGTTTCTCTTCCTTTTGAATCTCTTAAGTGCACTCTCTTTCCAAGGAACGCTCCCTTCATATCGAGCACTCTCGCAAACTCTAAAATTTCACAGTCTTCAATTCCAATTAACTCTTTTTCTACATAAAGCTTGATTCCAAGCCAGTTCGGAAGGGTCGCAAGCTCTCTCATAAATGTCTCTGACTTATCAAATACTCCATTGATATAAAGATATGGCAGTGTGATTTTTGTGCCTTCCTCATGGCTGCCTCTAATTCCAAGGTAGCCATTGGAAAGTGCAAACAGACTCTCATATTTGAGATTTTCTTTTGCTTCATACTGCTCTTGCCAGATAAGCCATTCTTCACCATGTAACTTGCTTTGCAGATTTTCTGAAAACATTGTTTTACTCATGTACAATTTTCTCCTTTTTAATCGATGTACTGTTTTCTCGCTTCTTCAATCTCTGTTCCGCATTTTACTGCCGAAACGGTAAAGACCATTGCAAAGTCTTGAAGCTTCACTTTATTTTCTTCTAACTGTTCTTCGCCACAGCTATTACTTCCAAGCCCGGAATGCAGATAATCCAAATGGATGATGACATGCTCCGCTTTTTCAATTTCAAACGGATGCTGTGCTTTTTCCAAACTTTCATCTGTATAATTTGCAAGATTTAATCCCAATTTATTTTCCATCTTACATAACAAGCCATCTGTTGTATCTCCGATTCTAAACCATTTGACCTGTTCACGATGACCGTTTTCCTGTGGAAATACATAATCTGTCATCATTTGATCTACTGTACTTTCATAGATACCCATAACCGAAGCTGCCTTGCTGTCAATATAACTTTCTCCCGGTCCCATTCCATACCACATGGTTTCTTGTAAGGCTTTATTTGCTTTCATTGTAATTCCAATGCGCGGTAAAAATGGCGGTTCCAGCTTACCTCTTTGAATGGCTTTGCCCTGAAGTTCTACTTTCATCTGTCCGCAAGAATAGATTTCATAAGTATAATCACATTCAAATCCCCATGACTGGTTATAACAGCTAAAGAATGTTTTGATTTGCACAGTCACTTTATCGGCTTCTTCCTGCCAGTGTATAGATTCCGTCTCTTCTACCGGTTTTTGAATAAAATATTTATTCATCCAGTCTTCTTTTTTATACATATCATTGTCGATGGTAGCACGATATACGTTCATTCTCGGACCTTCACTCAGATATTCTTTTCCATTTGTTTCAAAAGAGAGCAGCTTTCCAAATACCGTACTAAATTTTGCTGTAATACAGCTGTTTTTTACGGTAAGCATGCCTTGCGACTCAGATACCTGAAGTTTATCTGCAACTTTTCTGACTGCAAACTCATCTTTTCTGATTTGTAACGGAATCTGAACTTTTTTGATTTCATGACCTGCCAAAGCATATCCTGTATCCGTTTTCTGGCATACGGTCAAAGTCAGATAATAATCGGTATTTGCCTGCACTTCAAACTCAGCAATCGGCAACGTAATTGTCTTTTTCTCATGCGGAGCCACAAAAAGATTTTCTACGACTCCTTCTTGTACAATCTGGTTTTCTGCTTGAAGTTTCCAATCAAGTACCACCGTTTCTAAATTCAGGAAATCATAATAATTCGTAAGCTGAATTTTTTTCATGCTTCCTTCTACTGCTATAATCTCAACCGGCGCAATAATCTGCTTATATTCCTCCATTCCTGGAGATGGAGTACGGTCCGGCATTAAAATTCCATCAATACAGAAGTTCCCGTTTGTCGGAAAATCTCCATAATTTCCGCCATATTTATAATATTTTTGTCCCTCTTCTTCGGTATAAATTCCATGGTCGTACCACTCCCACAAAAATCCACCTTGAAGACGTTTATATTTGCGATATAAATCCTGATATGCCTTTAAACCACCCGGTCCATTGCCCATCGCATGCCCGTACTCACACATCACATGTGGTTTGTCACCTTTCACCTGATATTCGGCAATTTCTTTTAAGCCTTTTAATCGGGTATACATGGTGGAATATACGTCTGTTACTTCTGCTTCAAAATCCCCTTCATAATGAACCAGTCTGGTATCATCCAGCTTACGAATGGCTTCTGCTGCACTACGGAAATTACATCCAAATGCAGACTCATTTCCCATAGACCACATAATAATGGATGGATGATTTCGATCTCGCTTCACCATACGCACGCTACGATCTACATAAGCTGCTTTCCAGGTTTCATCGTCTGTAATCCAGGTATAATTCTCTACCCACTCAAAGCCATGGCATTCCAAATCTGCTTCATCAATAACATAAAGTCCATACTCGTCGCACAAATCATAAAAATATTCATTTGCCGGATAATGGGAACAACGCACCGCATTGATATTGTACTGTTTCATCAAACGAATATCCGCTTCCATCAGCTCTCTGGTTATAACTCTTCCTTCTTTTGGATTATAATCATGATGATTGACTCCATTTAATAAGATTACCTGATTATTTACACGGAAATTTTTGTCTTTTATCTCAATTCTACGGAAACCACATCGAACCGTCACTTCCTGCGTTGCGCTCTCAACCGTAAAGTCATACAGATTCGGTGTCTCTGCGGTCCATTTATAAACTTCCGGAAGTTTTGCTTCTATGCAAGCTTCTTTTGTTTCCGAAGTAAGCTTTTCCTCAAGCACCACTTCTCCTTTATAGGAAAGTTTCCATTTAAAGCTTGTGCCTGCCTGTTTCATTGTAATTTTTGCGGTAAATATACCATCTCTATAATTCTCATCTAAGGTGCCGTTCACCTGTACATCGAGAATTGCATTTTTTTCTTCATTAATTAATTCGACATCTCTATAAATTCCGGATAGCCACCACATATCCTGATCTTCCAGATAAGTACCATCTGACCATTTATAAACTCGTACTGTAATGTCATTTTCACCGCATTTTACAAAGTCGGTGATTTCAAATTCCGATGGCAGGCGGCTTACTTTACTAAATCCCACATGCGTTCCGTTTACCCAGACATCAAATGCACTATCAACGCCATGGAATTTTAAAATCGTATCTTTTTGTAACCATTGTTCCTCTAAAACTACTGTCTTTTTGTAAATTCCGGTAGGATTTTCATCCGGTACATACGGTGGATTTACCGGAAACGGATAGAGCACATCGGTATAGTGCATTTTGTCATAACCTCGAAGCTGCCATACCGATGGAACATCAATCGTATCCCATTCTCCACATACTTCAGGCTGTTCAAATCCTTCCGGTGAAAGTTCCGGAGCCTCGACATATTTAAACTTCCATTTTCCATTTAAGCAGATTCTTTTTTGCGAATCTCTATAAAAAGCAGTTCTTGCTTCTCTTCTCCCAATTCCGGTAATCCGATGGTTTTCCCATCTTTTTACTGTTTTTCTTGCCATAATTTTCTCCTCTCAGCTCTTCTTTTACCGACAATAACGGCCAGACAGTTCCAGTCTGCCTGACCGCTTTATAAGTCTGTCTTATTTAATAGAGCCACTGGTTCCTTCAACAATATATTTCTGTGCGATAATAAAAATAATAATCGGCGGAATAATCATAATGATCGTAATACAAAGCATCGGAATAATCTGTGTGCTGTGAACTCCCTTAAAGGAAGCAAGTCCAAGTGCCAGTGTATATTTGCTTCGATCCTGTAAGAAAATGAGTGGACCAAGGTAATCATTCCATACCGTCAGCATGTTTAATACACCAACTAAAATCAATGATGGTTTCATAATTGGCATAAAAATTTTCCAATAAATCTGGAACTGATTTGCTCCATCAATGCGTGCTGCTTCTTCAAAGTCTTTCGGAATTCCCATCAAAAACTGTCTCATCAGGAATACATAATAAGCCGAACCAAACCATGCCGGTACAATCAACGGTTTCAATGTATTGATCCATCCAAATAATTTAAATTCCATATACTGTGGAATCATGGTAACGTCCCATGGAATCATCATTGTTGAAAGTAAGATCATAAAGAGTACGTTTTTCCCTTTAAAATTAAATCTTGCAAATCCGTAGGCAACTAAGGAACAAGAAAGCACCTGACCAATCGTTGTCAAAGCCGTTACCAACACCGAGTTTAAAAGATACGTACCAAACGGCTGTGATTTCCATGCATTTGCAAAATTTTCAAAATGCCATTCGGATGGAAACAGCTTCGGTGGATATGCAATCGCTTCGCCCTCTGTCTTAAATGCTGAAAACAACATATAGATAAACGGTGCAAGAAAGTAAAGTGCCACAAGCCCGAGTAAGATATAAATCACTGCTTTTGATTTTTTCGACATCTTCATTACTTGCTACCCCCTTTTTTCTTTTTGTTTTCTTAGCTCCGCTATTTCTTGCTTCGGTTTCGTAGAATACCCATGCGGAAGATGATCTAAACACAAATGCAGTCAAAATCAGAATAATGATGAACATAACCCAAGCATTTGCACTGGCATATCCAAGTTTATGATGTTTGAATGCATTATTGTAAGTATACAAGCCATAGAAATACGTTGACTTCAGTGGTCCACCGCCGGTTAACAGCATAACCAGTGTTACCTGCTGGAAAGAATTAATAATCGATGTAATCAGGTTAAATAAAATCGTCGGTGTAATGATCGGAAGAGTGATACTGAAAAATTTTCTTGCAGGACCTGCTCCGTCAATGGATGCCGCTTCATATACGTCTACCGGAATATTTTTGATATCGGTATAGAAAATAAGCATCATTGTTCCTACACCAAAGGCACTTGCTATGATAACTGCAAGCAATGCCCAAGCCGGGTCAACCAGCCATTTTGGTCCTTTAATCCCAATCAGTGATAACAGATAATTCAGTACACCGTAATCTCCATTTAAAATCCAGCCCCAGATAATAGAAACGGCTACACCGGAAATAACGGCCGGAATATAGAAAATTGTACGGAATACTTTTACGCCTCTTACCGGCTGTGTAATCAGCATTGCAAGAAACAATGCGATAACCATATTAAGTGGTACAAAAATCGCTGCATATTTTAAACTGATTACCAAGGATTTCCAAAACTGTTTATCTTTTGTAAACATGTCAATATAGTTTCCAAGTCCACGAAAAGTCGGCGCTGTAGTAAGTGGCCAATCAAAGAAACTCATAATTAAGGACAAAATCAAAGGACCGATTGTAAATACAAGAAATCCAATAATCCACGGCATAATAAATAGGTATGGTGTTGCCGTTTTCAGAAATTTTTTCTGTTTCATCTTATCTCTCCCATTGATCGGCATCGGCTTATGCAAATCTTCCGACGCCGATTTACTCAGATTTGGTTACTGTGCATCTGCTGCTTCTTTTAAAACATCTTTTACATCCATATAAGAACTTGGATTAAAGATCTGTTCGAATGAAAGACTAAGGTTTTCTGAAACTTCTGACCAGTCTTCAATCAGAAAACTTGCCGGTGTATGTCCGTCACTCTGCTCTAACATTTCATAGAATGGTGCATATTTGGCTTCATCCATAATTCCTTCAGATTCTACAACACTGTTTAATACCGGAAGCTCGATACCGATTCTTGCTTTATTGCATTCTTCGCCTGTCCAGTATTTTACGAATTCCCATGCAGCTTCTTTATTTTTACTGTCTTTTGAAATAGAAAGTCCGGAAGAACTTAAAATACTTACAGATGTTTTTCCGTCAAAAGAAGGAATCTTAGCAATACCATAATTCATTCCATCTTCATCTAATGAGTTAATTGACCATGAACCATAGATATACATTGCTGCGGTTCCGGCACGGAATTCATCGGTTCCGTTCTTTTCTGTAGCAATTGCGTATCCGTCTTTTTCCATATCCTGGAACATCTGGAAGACTTCCTGAGATTCTTTGGAGTCGATCTTTCCTGCCATCACGCCTTCCTCATCGCAATAAGCAGCTCCATTACTCCACAGATACATTTCAAAATCGTATGGATCTGGTTTCATCTGGAATGCAAACCCTTTCTGACCGGTTTTTTCCTCAATTGTCTTAGCCGCAGTTTGAAGGTCACTCCAGGTCCAGCTATCTGTCGGTTCTTCTACACCTGCCTCAGCAAACAGGTCTTTGTTGTAAAAAAGTGCATGTGTGGTAAATCCTACCGGAATACCATAAGTGGTGCCATCGAATGAGTTATAGTTCCACAGTGTACTGTAAAAATTGTCTTTATACTCTTCGCCCTCTTTATCAATGTATTCATCCAACGGTTCAAGTCCATCTGCATATGCCGGATAGTTCCACATATATACCACATCCGGTGTATCTCCTGAACCCATACCTGCACTGAGTTTTGTATCAAAGTCACTTCCGTATGCTTCTAAAACTACTTCAATATCATCATGTTCCTGATTAAATTTGTCTACTAATTTTTGCTGTGCATCAACATCATCTGCTACGTCCCAGGTTGCAAAACGAACTTTTGTCTTTCCGTCGCTTGTTTTTTCGCTGCCTCCCTCTTCTTTGCTGCCACACGCAGTCATCATCATCGTTCCGGTAAGTGCCGCCACACAAATAATTGCAATTCTTTTTCTCATAATTATTTCCTCCTCTGTTTTTATCTCTTTTTAACTGGTAAAATCATTCTACTATTTTACTGGTTAATTGTAAATAGTTTTTACCAAATAAATGTATTTTCTACATTTTATCCACTATTTTTTAGTTTTTTTTAATACATTTTTTCACAACTCTTTTTCTTCAAAAAGCTCTTTTTCTTCGGTAAAAAAATTATCATTTACTAAGTTAATATTTTCTTCGTTTTTACAAATAAAAAACCATGAGCTTTTTCTCATGGTTTCTTTATTTCTCAATTTATTATTTTACTGTTTTAACACTATCACGCACATAAAGTTTCGTAGGAATCGATACTTTTACACAAATTTCTCTTCCCTGCACGATTCGTTCTTCCAAAAGCTTTACCGCATACTCTCCCATAAACTCCATATACAACCTCACTGTCGTAAGCGGCGGAACCATATATTTTGCGGTTGGAATATCATTAAATCCAATGATGCTGATATCATCCGGTATCTTAAGCCCCAGTTCATATGCCGCCCGATAACTTCCTGCTGCCATCGAATCATTTGCAACAAATAATGCCGTTGGCATATTTCTTTCATTATAGAGTTCTTTTAGTAACCGATAACCATATTTCGCATAGTAATCGCCAAATTTCGTATACTCCGGATGATACAATCCCCTCTTCATTAGCGAATCCTGAAAACACTGCATTCGTGTATCTAAGATTTCTTCGCCATTTTGATTTACTCCGCGACAGCCAATCATTCCGATCTTCGTATGCCCACATTCCACCAAATACGATACAATCTCTTCTACTGCCTGATTATAATCTACTACAATCGAATCAAACTTCTTATGATTCGGATCTGCATCAATAAATACAACCGGGCACTCCCATTTTTCTATTGACTCTATCATCTTTTTGGTAAATGTACCTGTACAGATTACTCCATCAATGCCGCTAAGTACCTCTGGCTTGTCATCCGGTTTTACAATCTGCTTTATATGTTCTTCTTTTTCCAATTTTTTCTCAATTGCCAGACGAATACAAAGGTAGTACGGATCTTGAAGTTCTTCTTCCGGTGAGTATGAATAGAATACCCCAACCTTCATCTTTTTTCTTCTCTTTTTCTGCGTACGAACTTCGTATTCTAATTCTTCTGCAATTTCAAAAATCTTTTGCTTCGTCTCTTCCTGTGCATTTAAGGTTTCATCATGGTTTAACACTCTGGAAACCGTTGCAATTGAAACCCCCGCTTTTGTTGCTATATCCTTAATGGTCGCCATATCTTCCCTCTTTACTCTTTCTTTTTACTTTTCACTATCGTTTGTAACAACCATTATATCATATTTTTTCATAAAAGGAAGATTTTTAGATAAAATTTTTATAGTTTTACTGGGTTTTTGTTTATTTTTTTACTAACGAATATTTATAGGTCAGCGTAAGCAGTTTCATCACAATTCGTTTTTTAACGGATATTCATATTTACTTTACTACGTGGTTTTACATCAGCTAACTGTTTCACAACTTCATTTAATTATAAACCTGACAAAGTTCTCATTACCAAATCCACATCTTTATTTTCAAGTTCCGGGAATACACCGCTGTCATCTGCATGGCAGAGCGTTTGTTTACCTGTTTGCCGGAACTGCTGCCACCCATGAATTAACCCCTCCCATGCGGTGCAGTGGCTCCTATGGACGTGGTACTCTGCCTATGAAGATAGGCATACCATGCAGGACAAAGTCCCACAAATGACACAAATAGCAAATAATCACTTTGAAGAGCTATGCAACACGAAATGCAACACAAAATAAAAAAAGTCCTTAAAACTAAGGACTTTTTCACTGCCGCTGGCCGGACTCGAACCGGCACGGTGTTACCCGCTTGATTTTGAGTCAAGTGCGTCTGCCAATTCCGCCACAGCGGCAAGCTGATTTGTTTGGCTGAACCGTATATTATAATATCATGCTTTGCTACACAATGCAAGCTTTTTTTTAATTTTACGGGCAGATTTTTTTATTTTCTCTGCCCGCCTTGTCTTTTTTACTGCTGAATCAGCTTATCATAGATATCAAAACAGTCAAATGTTGCAAAATAGTCTTTTGGCTCTTCTGCTCTGCGGATTAACTGTGTGCTTCCATCTTCTTTTAATAAGACTTCTGCTGATTTCAATTTTCCGTTGTAATTATATCCCATTGCAAATCCGTGTGCACCGGTATCATGAATTACCAGTAAGTCTCCCATATCAATTTTCGGAAGCATACGGTCTACTGCAAATTTATCATTGTTTTCGCAAAGAGAACCTGTTACATCATATTTGTGGTCGCAAGGTTCCTTTTCTTTTCCCATTACTGTGATATGATGGTAAGCACCATACATAGCCGGACGCATTAAGTTTACTGCGCACGCATCTACACCGATATATTCTTTATGAGTATGTTTTTCATGAATTGCTTTTGTTACAAGACAACCATACGGTCCCATCATGAAACGTCCCATTTCAGAATAGATTTCTACATCACCCATTCCAGCCGGAACAAGTACTTCTTCATAAACTTTACGGACACCTTCTCCAATGACACGGATATCATTTGGTTTCTGGTCTGGTGTATAAGGGATACCAACACCACCGGATAAATTGATAAATTTAATATTTGCTCCTGTTTCTTCTTTTAATTTTACAGCAAGTTCAAACAGACGTTTTGCAAGTTCCGGATAATATTCATTTGTTACAGTGTTACTTGCAAGGAAAGCATGAATACCAAATTCTTCTGCACCTTTTTCTTTTAAAATACGAAACGCATCAAAAATCTGCTCGGTTGTCATTCCATATTTTGCATCTCCTGGATTATCCATGATTCCATTTCCAAGTTCAAATGTTCCGCCTGGATTATAACGGCAGCTGATTCTCTTTGGAATTGTTCCGATAGTATCTTCCAAGAAATCAATATGAGTAATATCATCTAAGTTAATGGTTGCACCTAATTTATAAGCATAAGCATATTCTTCTGCCGGTGTATCATTTGATGAAAACATAATATCTTTTCCTGTGCATCCGATTGCAGAAGACATCATAAGTTCTGTATAAGAAGAACAGTCACAGCCACAGCCATACTCTTTTAAGATATTAATCAAAAATGGATTTGGGCAGGCTTTTACTGCAAAATATTCTTTAAATCCTTTATTCCAGGAAAACGCTTCTTTTACTGCTTTGATATTTTCACGGATTCCTTTTTCATCATACAGATGAAATGGTGTCGGATACTGTTTTACAATTTCATCCAACTGTTCTTTAGTAACAAATGTTTTTTTCTCCATTTTGTTCTATTCTCCTCAATTTTTCTCTCTAATCACATATACACGGTTATTATATGTCACATGCTTTCATTTTTCAACAAAAATTTTGCAGATTAAAGTGATAAACAAAATCATTACTGATTTACGATCACCCAGGAAAATGCTTTTGCAGTTCTTTTCTCTGCATCTTTAAAATGATTTCCTTGATTCCATTCCAAAATACACTTCACTTTATTTTCTTTCATAATTTTCTCCACTTCTCTAATATTATCTCCAACTGTTGACAGCATCGCATTTTTGGTTTTGTCTTCTTTGTCTCCAAGACTCAAATAGATACATGGACTTTTTACTTCATTTTCTTTCAGATAAGTAAGGAATCCTGGAAACCATACTGACGGTGATGCAGCCGCTATCCCTGCAAATTTATCACTCTGACAGCACGCCCAAAGTACTAAATAGTCCTGCTAAAGAATATCCACCCAGATAATATTTTTATTTTTATCTGAGCATAATTGCGGTATCTCTGTAAGCAAATTTGATGCTCCATCACCAAATGCTTCTTTTCCAAATACTGCCGGTGCTTTCCATGGTGATAATTCTTGATTCCAGTTATCTACCTTTATTGCAAGCATTTGTATCTCCTTTTTTTGTATTTATTTTTATTCGTTCAACTTGATTTGGTATTTCATTCAGATTATGAGTTCCAACAGGTTGGATTAGTACAATATTTGATTCTGGATTTCCATATTTATATAGCTTCATTCAAACAATTTCTCCTCACATCTTTCATTCAAATTCCTGCTTTTTATCATTAGAATTCTATAACTATACGCCACCACTTTTCATTTGCTGACCGATTTTCACTCTAAAATTTCCACTCCTGCTACCACCCCATTACATGATATCTTTCTTTTGATGCAGTATACATTACTATTCCTCCTATACTCTCAAATTCTTTCGGGTTGTTTTTATACTACTTATGTTGTAATTCTTTTTACAAACATCAATTCATGCCTTTATTATACATTAAAATTTTCTCTACTCATACTACAAATATTTATGCTACAAAAGGAGCTGTCCATCCGGACAGCCCCTTCTATCTGTTTCTATCTCTATTCTAATCGATTCTTATTTTACCTCAATTACATGAAGCATATTGGTAACATTCTGTTCATTTACAGAACTGTTTGTTGCCGGGTCACCGGCAGTTAAAACTACTAACTGACCTTTTTTCACCAGACGTTTGCGTTTTACTGTTTCCATTGAATTGAGCAGAATATTTTCTGTTGAGTCTTTTGTATAACCTTTTAATGGTTTTACACCCCAGTAAAGCTGCATCTTATGCTGTACAGATTCGTTTGGTGTAATCGCATAAATCGGCATTGGAGGTCTGAAACTGGATACCAGACGTGCCGTCTTACCTGACATTGTCGGTGTAATAATGCAGGCTGCCTCCAGATTTCTTGCTGTACGCACAGAAGAGATTCCAATTGCACTTGAAATTTTTGTCTTCCGATACATACTTCTGTGTGTAACATATTTATCATAATCTACATACTGTTCGGTGCTTTCTGCAACTTCTGCCATCATCTTTAAGGCTTCTACCGGATATTTTCCTGCTGCGGTTTCTCCGGAAAGCATAACAGCGTCTGTTCCGTCATAAATTGCATTTGCTACATCGCCAACTTCTGCACGGGTTGGACGTGGATTACGAATCATGGAATCCAGCATCTGAGTCGCAGTAATAACCGGTACATATTTTTCATTACATTTCTGAATGATTGTTTTCTGAATATGTGGAACTTCCTGTGGCGGAATTTCTACACCAAGGTCGCCTCGTGCTACCATAATTCCATCAGCCGCTTTGATGATTTCATCAATATTATCAACACCTTCACGGTTCTCAATTTTTGCAATGATTGCAATATGCTCTGCATGATGTTCAGTTAAAATCTTACGAATTTCATTGACACCTGCTGCATTTCTGATAAAAGAAGCGGCAATAAAATCAATATCCTGAGAAATTCCAAAGATAATATCATTTTTATCTTTTTCTGTAATTGCCGGAAGTTTAATTTTTACATTCGGCACATTGATTCCTTTTTTCTCTCCAAGTTCTCCGCCATTTTCAATCAGACAGACAATCGAATCTTTCTTTGTTGCCTGTACTTCGAGTTCAATCAGACCATCATCAATCAGAATCTTGTCACCTTTTTTTACATCTTTCGCAAGACCAGGATAGGTAATAGAACATCCTTTTTCATTTCCCACGCACTCTTCTATATAAAGAGTAAAGGTTTCTCCCTCTTTTAATGTAACTTTCTGTCCGCCTTCTAAAACTCCGGTTCTGATTTCCGGACCTTTCGTATCAAGAAGAATTGCAACCGGTCGGTCTAATTCCTCTCTTACGTTTTTCAGCAGATTCATACGATTTTTCTGTTCCTCATAGTCACCATGCGAAAAGTTAAATCTTGCCACATCCATTCCATTTTTTACGAGTGCACGCATTATCGTTTTTTTATCGGTATTTGGTCCCATCGTACATACAATCTTTGTCCTGCGCATAATATCATATCCTCCTGATTATTTGATATGTGTATGTGTAAATAAATGTTCCTGACAATATTCATAGTTTCCATTGCATTTGGAACAGAAACGAAATTCCAAATCGTCCCCGTCATTTTCTGTTCTGCCACAAATTGCACATTTATGTTTTGTTATATTTGGTGTCATCTTTGGATGAACCGCCTTCTTAAACTGCTGTTTTCTGTGTATTTCACGTGGCGAAATCGTTTTATAATTTCTTGTCATAAAGAAGAAAATAATAAAATTCAGTAACGACACAAGAATCATCATACGGACAGCCCATGCACCATATCCGGATACACGAATAAAGTTATAAGCCAGATATGCAATATCAAGATATGCCATCCATTTAATCTTAATCGGTATTACAAAATATAACAGTACCTGCATATCCGGATAATTTGCCGCAAATGCAAGGAATATTGACAAGTTAATATAATATGTCGAAATTATGCTTGCTCCATAAAGGGAAATCTGAAGTCCGCCAATGAAATACAGCAAGAAAGCTCCAATCACAGTGAATAAAATTCCACTGAAAATGTACACGTTATAACGGAACTCTCCCCATGTTCTTTCAAGCGCTGTTCCCAGTGAATAATAAAAGATCAGCATAATAATTGTAAAAATATCCAGTCCTGAAGGCGGAATTAACACCCAGCTCACCAGTCTCCAAATTTGTCCATGCAGTATATGGTACGGACTCAAAGCCAGATAGCCCATAATACCTACTCCGGTCATGTTTTGAAAAACCTCCAGGGCATATCCAATCACATAACACAAAATAATATATTTCGTCAATTCCGGTATTGCATACCTGCCGAATTTCCGTTCCATTTTATTTAAAAAATTCATTTCATTTCCTCATTTCCGGTTTATTCCCGCCCTCAAGAAATTTTCTGATTTCACTTTAAATTAAAGGAATGAACCCTAAAACAGGTCTTTCTTTGAAAAAATAATTGCCACAATCAGACTTAGTATCAAAGACAACACAATTACAATAGCAAATCCATACGGACTGTCTGCAAATGGCATCCCGAATGATTTTACATTCATTCCATAGGCACTGAAAATCATAGTCGGAATGGACATTACAATTGTAACTGTTGCCAAAAATTTCATGACAATATTTAAGTTGTTTGAAATAACAGACGCAAACGCATCGGTCATTCCACTTAAAATTCCACTGTAAATATTTGCCATCTCAATCGCCTGCTTGTTCTCGACAATAACATCCTCAAGCAGGTCTGTATCGTCGGGATATTTTTTAATCCGGTCTACCTTTAAAAGCTTTTCCAGCACCACTTCGTTAGAACGAAGGGAAGTAATAAAGTAGACCAGTGATTTTTCCAGTTCAAGAAGTTCTATCAGCTCCTGATTTCTGGTCGAAGCATGCAGTTTCTCTTCCACTTCTTCACTTTTCTTATCTATGATACGCAGATAATGCAGGAACATGCTTGCATTATTATACAGAATCTGTAAAATAAACCGCGTTTTCATATAAGTATAAAAATTGCGTACACGCCCGTCCATGAATTTTCCAAGAACCGATGTATCTTCCAGACAAACTGTAAAAATCATTTCATTTGTGATTATAATAGAAAGAGGAATGGTTCCAAACCAGTCCTTGTCTCCTCTTTCCTCTATAATCGGAGTATCCACCAAAATCAAGGTATAATTTTCTTCAACTTCTATACGGGAGCGTTCTTCTTCATCCAGAGGTGCACGTAAATCATCTACTTCTATCTGAAACCGATTACAGATTTCAAAAATTTCCGTAGCAGTCGGATTTGTCAGGGCAACCCAGCAACCTTCACATGCTTCCTCCATCTGATGCATTTTTCCATCAATGGTTTTAAAAATTCGAATCATGGTATCTCCCTTCGTCTGCCATGAATATTATTCTGCGTAATCACATTTATGGAAAATAATACTGTTTGGAGTTTCTACCTTAAGCGGTTTTCCTTTCATAATCAACAGCTTTTTCTCATAATCAATTGAAAATGTTGTGATAGAGTTTGATTCATGATTGACAACAGCCAGATGACGACCGTCCGGGAATACATCAAGGTCTTTTGGATATTCTCCACTGATTGGCAGTACGAACTGTCTTTCAATATGACCTGTCTCTTCATCTACTTTATACATTGCAACCGTATTTTCTCCGGCTGTAGAAGTAAACAGATATTTTCCATCTTCAGAAAGACACATTCCAGAAGTTGCATCATGTGCCTCATCTTCATGGGAAGCCAAAGTGCTTTCTGTCTGAAGCAGTTCAAATTTCGGATTTTTACCGCTTCCATCATAACTGTAAACCTGAATTTCATTTTTTAATTCATAGTTTACAAAGGCAAACTTTCCATTCGGGCTGAATTTAATCAGTCTCGGACCAGATTCTCTGACACAACGAAGAACGTCAACCAAATCCAGCTTACTGGTTCTCTCTGTCGGACGATAAATCTTAATCTGATCAATTCCATTATCAACTGCACACAGATATTTTCCATCCGGAGTCGGACGCACACAACTGACATGAGGACGGAAGTTTCTTTCTGCAACACTGCCAAGACCTTTATGGAAGACACCATCCATAACACTTCCAAGTCGTCCGTCTCTATGTGTGTGTACTACGGTAACTTTTCCATCATGGTAGCCTGCAACATACAGATATTTTCCTTTTGTATCGGTGGAAAGGTGACAGCCTCTCATTCCATCAATACCAACTTTATTAATAAAGGTTAAATCCCCATCCGGCTCGATTGCAAATACTGCCACACCTTCATCAGCGATAGAGTACAGATATTTTCCGTTTACAGAGATAGCCAGATGGGAAGAATTATTTACAGGAACTACTTTTCTCTCTGTCATAGTTCCCTCTTCCACATTTACGTCATATAAATGAATTCCAATACTGCTTCCGTGAGTATAAGTTCCAACATAAGCAACATACTTTTCTTTCATTATAGTAATACCCTCCTGTCTGTTTTTTATTCGTTCCGTTGTCCGGTCTACCGACATTCTACCACAAAGTTTTTTTTTATACAATGCAATTTCCCCCGATTTTACAAACATTTATCTCGCCCTTCTATTGACAGGATTTTCGGTTCTAGTATAATGAAATTTAAAAGCCTGGTAGGAATCATTCCGTTTCTGCCGGCATTTTATTTACTATACTTTATTTAAGGAGACTGCCATGAAAAAAACACTGGTGGATTTTATCCATATCTCAAAAGGATTTGGGGAACAGCTTGTTTTAGATGATTTAAATCTGTCGGTTCATGAAAATGAATTTCTCACTCTGCTTGGTCCAAGTGGATGCGGAAAAACAACCACTCTTCGTATCTTAGGAGGATTTGAATCCCCGGACAAGGGACAGGTCATTTTTGACGGTCAGGACATTACGCATCTTCCCCCAAATAAGCGGAATTTGAACACCGTATTCCAGAAATACGCTCTTTTTTCTCACATGAGTGTATCCGAAAATATTGCTTTTGGCTTAAAAATTTCCGGAAAATCTGATGCCTATATTAAAGATAAAATCCGATATGCCCTGAAACTTGTAAATCTGGAAGGATATGAAAACAGACTTCCGGATTCATTAAGCGGCGGTCAGCAGCAGAGAATTGCAATTGCCCGCGCAATCGTAAATGAACCACGTTTACTGCTCTTAGATGAACCACTTGGTGCTCTTGACTTAAAACTTCGTCAGGACATGCAGTATGAACTGATTCGTTTAAAAAATGAACTTGGTATTACCTTCATCTACGTCACTCACGATCAGGAAGAAGCCCTCACCATGTCCGATACGATTGTTGTTATGAATCAAGGTTATATTCAACAGATGGGTTCTCCGGAAGATATCTACAATGAGCCACAAAATGCTTTTGTAGCAGACTTTATCGGAGAAAGTAATATCATCGAAGGAGTTATGATACAAGACCGCCTGGTACAGATTCTTGGTGCAAAATTTGATTGTGTCGATACCGGATTTGGACAGAATAAACCGGTCGATGTAGTCATCCGTCCAGAGGATGTTGACCTTGTAGAACCGGAAAAAGGCACAATTACCGGTGTAGTCACACATTTAATTTTTAAAGGTGTCCACTACGAGATGGAAGTGCAGGCAAATGGATTTGAATGGCTTGTTCACAGCACAGATATGTTTCCGGTCGGACAAAAAGTCGGCATTCATGTAGACCCGTTCGATATCCAGATTATGAATAAACCGGAATCGGAAGATGAGGAGGCGATAGGAGTTAATGAATAAGAAAAAATTGCTTGCCGGACCTTATCTTTTCTGGGCTCTGGCATTTATTCTCATCCCGCTTGCTATGATTGTCTACTATGGTCTTACTGATGCAAATGGTCATCTGACCTTTGAAAATCTTCTGGCTATCGGAACGGTTGAGAATTTTAAGGCACTCTGTCTTTCCCTCCTGCTTTCTCTCATCAGCACCGCCATCTGTCTGCTCCTTGCCTATCCTCTGGCAATCATTCTTTCCAATATGAAAGTTGGTCAAAATGGATTTATTGTGCTCATTTTTATTATCCCTATGTGGATGAATTTTCTTCTGCGCACACTGGCATGGCAGACCCTGTTGGAGAAAAACGGAGTCATCAATCAGGTGTTACACTTTTTCCATCTGCCCACACTCCAGCTAATCAATACGCCTTATGCGATTGTTCTGGGCATGGTTTACAACTTTTTACCGTTTATGGTTCTTCCGCTTTACAACGTTCTCTCCAAAATTGACAAAGATGTCATTTCTGCCGCAAGAGACTTAGGGGCAACAGAGCTTTATACGTTCCGTAAAATTATCTTTCCTTTAAGTATTCCCGGTGTTGTAAGCGGTATTATTATGGTTTTTGTTCCTGCACTTACCACCTTTGTTATTTCTGATTTACTTGGTGGAAGCAAAATTTTGTTAATCGGAAACGTCATCGAACAAAAATTCAAACAAGGAAGCAACTGGAATGTCGGAAGTGGTCTTTCTCTGGTGCTGATGGTCTTTATTTTGATCAGTATGGTGATTACAACCAAATATGATAAAAATGGAGAAGGAGGCATGTTCTAATGAAAAAAACAGCACGTAATATCTACCTTGGATTCATTTTATTTTTAATGTATGCCCCGATTGCGACTTTGGTTGTACTCTCTTTTAACTCATCCAAATCCCGTTCAAAATGGGGTGGATTTACGCTCAAATGGTATTCTTCCCTGTTTCAGGACGACGCCATTATGAGTGCCCTTTATAATACCCTTGCAATTGCGTTTCTTTCTGCCTTAATTGCAACCATTATCGGCACTTGTGCCTCTCTTGGCATCACCGCAATGAAAGCAAAATGGCGCACCGTTATCATGGGAATTACCAATATTCCGGTTTTAAATTCCGATATCGTAACCGGAATTTCCTTAATGCTGCTTTTTATTGCGTTTCGTTTTACTTTAGGCTTTTCTACAATCCTGATTGCACACATTACTTTTAATATTCCTTATGCAATCTTAAGCGTCATGCCCAAACTAAAACAGACCAATAAAAGCACTTACGAAGCTGCCCGCGACTTAGGTGCGGGACCATTTCAGTCATTTATGAAAGTCGTATTTCCAGATATCCTCCCGGGTGTATTGTCCGGATTTTTAATGACTTTTACCATGTCACTCGATGATTTTATCATCACCCACTTTACAAAAGGTCCCGGAGTTGATACACTTTCTACAAAGATTTATTCTGAAGTACGAAAAGGAATCCGTCCGGAAATGTATGCACTTTCCACTCTTTTATTCTTATCGGTTATGGTAATTATGATTTTAATGAACACCTCACCAAAAGAAACAGATTCTAAAAAGGCTGGTTCAACCTCAAAAGATTTTAAACGAAAGCGAAAAATTCCATGGCATCAGGTAATCCCTGCCGGATTTATCTTATTAATCGCAGTAACCGGATTAGTTCATCATGTAAGAACAACCGGAAGTGTCTCCGAAGAACAGGTAATTGTTTACAACTGGGGAGAATACATCGACCCTGATGTGCTTGACATCTTTGAAGAAGAAACCGGAATTCAGGTTATCTATGAAGAATACGAAACCAATGAAATCATGTATCCTAAAATTCTTTCCGGTGCTATTGCTTATGATGTAGTATGTCCTTCGGATTATATGATTCAACGTATGCGTGAAAATGGACTGTTAAGCAAATTAAACCTTGATAACATTCCAAATCTGAAAAATATTGACCCTGCCTATTTAACCCAGAGCCAAAGTTTTGACCCTGATAATGAATATTCCGTTCCATATTGCGTTGGAACAATCGGTATTCTCTACAATAAAAATATGGTAGATGAGCCAGTTGACAGCTGGAATATTTTATGGGATGAAAAATACAAGGATCGCATCTTAATGCAGGATTCTGTACGTGATGCGTTTGCTGTTGCCTTAAAACGTAAAGGCTATTCCTTAAACTCAGTCGAAGTTGATGAACTCATTCAGGCAAAAGATGATTTAATTGCCCAGAAACCACTTGTACAAGCTTATGTAGTAGACCAGGTTCGCGACAAAATGATTGGAAATGAAGCCGCTCTCGGGGTTATTTATTCCGGTGAAGCGCTTTATACACAAAGAGAAAACCCAGCACTTGAGTATGTCATTCCAAAAGAGGGTTCCAATATATGGATTGACTCCTGGGTGATTCCGTCCAACGCCAAAAATAAAGAAAATGCTGAAAAATTTATTAATTTCTTATGCCGACCTGATATAGCTCTTATGAACTTTGAGTATATCACTTATGCAACTCCTAATGCGGCTGCAAGGGCTTTAATCGAAGATGAAAGTATCCGAAACAGTGAAACTCTGTTCCCATCCGATAAAGATTTGGCACGCTGTGAAACATTCCGTTTTCTTGGAGACGAGGCAGATTCTTATTACAACGAACTTTGGAATAAAGTAAAATCAAATTAGGAGTGATACCTTGAACCGAACCTTTACTTATCTTATTACTCAAAAGGATTCCCCTTGCACAGTGGAATCCTATTTAAAAAAACGAGGTTATTCTCATCCGATTTTGGTTCAGTTAAAAAAGACCCAAAACGGAATTTTAGTCAATCAAAAATGGGCTTATGTCAAAACAATTCTAAATCCCGATGATAAACTTGAAATTCATCTGGAAGAGACCGCTTCTTCTGAACATATTGTTCCGGTTGAGCTTCCCTTCTCTATTGTTTATGAAGATGAAGATATCCTTGTTGTAAATAAGCCGGCAGATATGCCGATTCATCCCTCAATTAATAATTATGAAAATACTCTGGCAAATGCAGTTGCCTACTATTATAAAAAACAGGGAGAAACTTTTATTTTCCGCTGTATCAACCGCTTAGACCGTGATACAACCGGACTTTTAATCATTGCAAAGCACGCTTTAAGTGCCTCGATTCTTTCAAAACAGATGAAGGCACGTGAAATCCGCCGGACTTATCTTGCAGTCTGCAAAGGTCAGCTTCCGGCCGAAGTCGGCATTATCAATGCCCCAATTGCCAGAAAAGCAGATTCTGCGATTGAACGCTGTGTTGATTTTTCTAATGGAGAAAGCGCAGTAACCCATTATCGGGTGCGGTATTACCAGAATGGCTATTCCCTTGTGGAACTTCATTTAGAGACTGGACGCACCCATCAAATCCGGATTCATATGCAGTATCTTGGAAATCCACTTCCGGGGGATTATCTTTACTGTCCGGATTACTCTAAAATCTCACGCACTGCCTTACATTCCTACCGGCTTGCATTTTGTCATCCGATTACCGGAAAGCGAATGGATTTTTACGCACCGCTTCCCACGGATATGGCAGCATTTTTTCAGTAAATAAAAAAGTACTGCGTATTTCTTTCAAATCACGAAATACACGGTACTTTTTTATTGCTCTTTATTATTTTTTCTGGCTGCTCATACAGATAAGCCTATGGGGGTTCTCCACCAATTTATAATGCCCGAATTCTCGGCACTTCATCTACATGCAGATATTTTCCAATTGTTTTTACAATAATATCATGGTTGATAAATGGATTCTGATCTGTCACGACAATTGCTCCAATGACTCCCACTTCCTCTACACGAATCGGAAATCCTCCACCCATGCAGGAAAACTCTTTTTCATCAAGTCCAATATCTTCTAAGGTTTCTTCATTTTGCTTTAATTCGCTGTATAAAAGCAGACTGCTTTTTTCCATTATTTTTACGGTATTGAAGGTCCGGTCTGTAAAACGGTCACTGTTTAATGTAGTCGTATTTCCGGCATACTTAAATACCGTGCTGCCATTATTCTTTCGAATTGTAATCGAACAATCCAATCCACGTTTTTTACTCTCTGCCACCAGCATAATTCCTAACTGCCATGCATCCTCATTTGTAAAATGATTGAACTGTAAAATCTCTTCCTGCAGACTTAAAACATTAATTACTTCATCCATTGTCATACGCCATTCCTCCTGTCTGACTTTATGTGAAATACTTTTTATATTTAACGGATTCTGTCTGGAAAACCTACTTTTCGCTGTACTTTGCGGAGTGTTTTATTTGCATAATAACTGGCTTTTTCTCCATTTTCTTTGATAATAGAATCTAAGTAAGCTTTATCTTTTTCCAGTCTGGCAACTTCATCCTGAAGTGGTTTTAACACACTTACTACAGCTTCACCGACTGCCATTTTCAGTTCTCCATAACCTCTTCCTTCAAATTCTTTCACCGCTTCATCCGGTGTTTTTCCGACACATGCGCAGTAGATATCAATCAGGTTTTTCAGTCCCGGCTGCTCCTCTCTATAAGCAATATTTGCCTCGGAGTCTGTCACTGCACGTTTACATTTACGGATAATTGTATCCGGATCATCCATCAGATAAATACTTCCATTTGGATTTTCATCGGATTTAGACATCTTTTTAGACGGATCCTGAAGACTCATGATTTTTGCTCCAACTTTTCCAACATAAGCTTCCGGAATAGTAAATACATCCCCATAAATATTATTAAAACGAGTAGCAATATCTCTGGTTAATTCCAAATGCTGCATCTGGTCAATTCCTACCGGAACAACATCTGCCTGATATAACAAAATATCAGCAGCCATCAAGACCGGATAGGTAAATAAACCTGCATTGATGTTATCTGCATGTTTTGCTGATTTATCTTTAAACTGCGTCATACGATTGAGCTCGCCCATATAGGTAAAACAGTTCAAAATCCATGCCAGTTCTGCATGCCCGGATACATGGGACTGATAATAGATACAATTCTTTTTCGGGTCTAACCCTGCTGCAATGTAAAGAGTCAGAAGTGCTCTTGCTCTTTTTCTAAGTGTAGCTGGGTCCTGACGCACCGTAATAGAGTGCATATCTACAACACTGTAGAAACATTCATACTCGTCACTTAACTTTACCCAGTTTTTTAATGCCCCAAGATAATTTCCAAGAGTCAGATTTCCAGTTGCCTGCATACCACTAAACAACACTTTTTTATCATTAATCATCTTTTTGTCCTCCAAGTTTTGCTAAAATAAATTGTAACATTGTGCCACTGTAAAGTCAAATATACTTGCACGAAAATTTAATTCGATTTATAATAAATTTTGAAAAAACAAACCCTGAAAGGAGAATTAGCTACATGGAAAAAATTGCAAGCTTTACCATTGACCATATAAAATTACAGCCTGGAGTTTATGTTTCCAGAAAAGATCACATTGGAGACGAAGTAATTACCACTTTTGATTTAAGAATGACTTCCCCAAACGAAGAACCTGTTATGAATACTGCTGAGATGCACACAATTGAACATCTCGCTGCTACTTTTCTTCGCAACCATAAAGAGTATGGCACAAAAACCGTTTACTTTGGACCTATGGGATGCCGTACCGGATTTTATCTGCTTTTAGCAGGTGACTACGAATCCCGCGATATTGTTGATTTAATGGTGGAAATGTTTACTTTCATCCGTGACTTTAAGGGCGAAGTGCCTGGGGCTTCCGCAAAAGACTGTGGAAACTATCTTGATATGAATCTCGGTATGGCAAACTATCTTGCTAAAAAATATCTGGATGAAGTCTTAATCGATATCAAACCGGAACGTCTGGTTTATCCAGAATAATTCCAAGTTCAAATCAGACAATATAAAAATATAAAAACACCAAAAAGAGGAAGCAAAGTTTACTTTTCTGCTTCCTCTTCCGGTTTATAATCATAATCTTTTAATTCTGTTTTCTCTTCTGCTTCACAAAGATACACATCTTCCAGATGACGTTTTAATACCCGTTTTCCTCCGGTATCTCCCTCTAATTCCAGCAATTCTTCTCGGTATTTCTCATGAAAAATTACCGGATTTCCAATCTGCTCATTCCAGACTACTGCTCCGATTCCTTTTTCACTTCTTTGAAAGCCTTCCAACAGACGAAGAATGGTCTCTTGTTTTAAATGTGGCTGGTCTGCCACAACAAAGCAGTAACATTCTCCTTTTACATTTTCTTTATGAACCGCCCGAATTCCTTTTTTTATCGAGGCAGAAATTCCCTGACTGCTGTCTGGATTATCCACTGCCAAAAATCCATACTCTTCTGCTGATTTTCGAATTCGTTCATACTGGGATACCACACACACTCCTGCCACATGTTCTGAATGTTGTCTCACCCAGTCCAACTTTTCCATTAGAATTTGATACATTGGTGTTTTTTCCATCGAATAAATCAGCTTATTTCCACCAAATCGTCTTGAAAAACCGGATGCCAGCATAATCAGAAAAAACTTCTTTTTTTCCGGCATTTCCAATTTTTTCTCATAAATCACCGGAACAGACAGCTTTTCTTCAAATGTTTGTGAATCCTGCTGATTAAAAATCACTCCAATTTTTCTTTTTGAATTTGATAAAGAACCGGTTAATTTTTCAAGATACCCTTTTTCTAACAGCTTTGCCACAATTTCCGGCGTCAACAGTTTTTCTCTACAATCCGCCTGATTTAAAATTTCCTGTGCTTTTTCCAGTCGGAAACAGACTTCTGATAATGGGTGATTAAATGCCTGCATGCTCTCTACAATTAAAATATGAGTTGTTATCTGATAAATCACCGGCTCATGTTCTGCCGGCACTTTAAAGGGATAATGTTTCGCTCCATCTGCTTCAATAACTACTGCATCATAACTTTCTAACACTTCTTCTAACTGTGTTTCCAAAAGCCCCGCAATTTTCTTTTCCTGCTCCAGTTTTCGCCCTGCAATTACAACTTTTCCGGGTACTCCTGCCTCTTTTATGGTCTTCGTATCTGCATCAAGAAGACCTGTCCTTCCAAGATAAAATGGATGCTGAATATGCGTACTTGTTGTTACCAATACTTTCATTCCCAGACCTGCCAGCTCATCTGCCAGCTTTAATACACAAGTGGTTTTTCCTCCTGCTCCCACAAAAGAAAACACTGGTTTTTCTGGCAGTTCACCCATTGTTTTTTTATTTTTTCAACAGACTCATAGACAGCCTTTCTCATAGGCACAGACTAATTCTAATACGCTTCCTGCCAGACATCTCGCCTTATCTGAAATCAGGGCGCAATGTTTCTGCGATTCTTTTCTTGGGTCAACATCTGCACTCTTAAACCCTTTTGTCACTGGAAAACCATCTGGTAAAATTCCACGAATCACACCCGTAATTTCTGTTTTTACTTCTATTACTTCTCCTGTATCTGTTTGAACTTCTCCAATACAGGCTTTCGCTTCTACCCAGTCTCCAATATCAAACTTTTTAAAAAACACACCCTCTGCCGGTGCATGAATGACTCGCTCTTTTCCGTATCCGCCAATGACTCCGGGAATCCCCGTATTTTCAATTGCACTTCCTTTGTCTAAAATTTTCCCAAGGTAATGCCCTCTTTTGGTTTCCACTACATAATCCACATCTTTTCCTGCTTCAAATCCTGGACCAAGTGCAATCGTAAGAGGTGCCATTTTTCTTGTTGTTCCAAGATTTTTTTTCGCAATAATTGCATCAATTAAAATTTCCGGTTTTAATAGAGGAATACTTTCTCCTTTCGGGTCAACCAAAAGCACCGGATGCAGTGGTTTTGCCTCTTTAAGTGCCTCTTTTACACTATTCACGCAAACGCAGGTTATCCCTTCTACACATGCACTGCCATTTTCTACAGCTTCCGAAAATGCAACCAGACGCCGGATAGCTGACGGCTTATCTGTCTCTAAAACAATCACAGAATATCCGCTTTTTGAAAGACGGTGAATCACTCCTGTTGCCAAATCTCCGCCGCCTCTTACTACGATTGGCTTCATTATCCTATCCTCCTGTTTTTTCATTTCTTTAAGGACGGATGACCTTCGTAGCTCCCGCCATTTTCTGTGCAATTTCATACATATTTGTCACATTTCCAACTACAAGCTTGGACTGCATTTGATAATGATTTAAGCAAGTTCCACAGGCTAAGATTTCCACACCATTTTTTTCTAATGTTTTTAAATCTTCCAGACTTTCTGAACCTTCACATGCGAGGAAAATTCCGCTGTTATACATTAAAACTGTCTTTGGAAGCTCCTCTAACTGGGTTAAGGCATAGATATATCCTTTGATTAAAATTTTTCCAAGTACTTCATCGCCCTCTCCCATCTTATTTGAGCACAGTACCACCACTGTTCCCTTCCCTGCCGGTTTTACTTCCTGTGGCTGTTCTTCTTCCGTTTTTTGCTGACGAGAGTTCTGTCTTATCAGTCGGGACAATATGTACCTCATATTTCTTTTCCTCTAATCTGGTATAGGTCAAATTTCACAATTTTGAGAAGACGCAAACTTTCTCAGATTATC
>ENA-OPYX01000225-OPYX01000225.1-human-gut-metagenome-genome-assembly--contig:-NODE-225-length-34029-cov-6.825438_pt1 | contig 34029 bp, 34 predicted proteins | sample MGYA00242639_ERZ504486 | MGnify/ENA primary metagenome ERZ504486 (study PRJEB26092, sample SAMD00036296) | human gut metagenome | host: Homo sapiens | study: EMG produced TPA metagenomics assembly of... | reverse complement strand
TTTCGGCTTCTTTTTTAGCTTTAAATTCATCAACCTTGCTTACAACCGTGTCTTTAAACTTTCTTGCGCCGTTTTCAATGTCACCGGCTTTTTTCTTGAATTTATCAATAACACTTTGAATATTAATCGTTTCGTTCAAATTAATTCTTTGAGTGTTTTCAACAGGCTCTGCGTCGGCATCATTATCTGTTTTTACATCGACATTTTTCAAAAATTCTTCATATTCCTCGTCAGTGCCTGTGTAAAAAGCGTCCTGACCGTCATATGATTCTATGTTCATTCCCTTTTTATCCATCTTGTCACCCTTATTTCCGTGAAATTTCTTAGCTATATCTCTGCCCTTTTCATAGGCATAAACAAAAAACTTATCAAATCTACCGGACATATAATTAATCCTCTTCTGTTTCAGGTTTTTTAGCGTTTATTATAACAACTTCATCATCGTCATAACTGTCTGTATCGTCTGAATTTACGTTGTAAATTCTTTCACCGCACTTTGAGCAGTACACATCATCAGAATGATTATACGCACCGCATTTCGGACACTTTACGTTTTCTTTAAGCTGATAAAGCTGTTCTTTAAGCTCGTTAACTTCCTCAGTCATAGCGTCGATTTTAGCGAACTTTTCTTCCATATCGTCAATCACTTCGCCTGTTGATTTATAATTTTCATATACAGACTTACCGATTTCGGTATAGATGTCCTTAATTTTGCTTTTCGTTTCGCTTATTGAAAACTTTAATTTTGTTTGGTTTACTATGTTGTTTGTTTTCTCAATGACTGTTTTTGTCACCTGCACCGCGCTGTCCTTAGCTTTGTTTGCGTGTTCCTTTATTTTATCAAATACTTCTTCCATTTTAAAATCGCTCCTTCCTAATTTATTATATGCCGATTAAATTAATTATTTATATTATAACATAAAATGAGTGCTTTTATATGACATTTTCATTATTTTTTCGTTTCACAACAAATTCTGACATTACGTTATTTTGAGTAAAAAGGAAAAGGGGCTACCTTTCGGTAACCCCCGTTGATTGATTATGGAATACAGAACTTTATATTCCGCAATCAATTATATACCTATTTCCGATAAATTTCAACAATTAGTTTACACCTTTATAAGCGTCTCTCATAATCTGTTCAATTTCCTTAACAAGCGGCAACTTCGGATTTGCAGTTGTACACTGATCCTCAAAAGCCTTGTTTGCAATGTCAGGAACATTTCTCATATAAGTTTCTTCATCAATTCCGCATTCAGAGAATGACAACGGCTCATTAACTTCTTTCATAAGGTCTATAACCGCATTTATAAGGCTCTGTACACCCTCTTCTGTTGTTTTTGCAGGAAGTCCCAAGAATGCTGCGATTTCAGCATACTTTTCATCTGCAATGAACTTCTTATACTTAGGGAATGACACAAACTTTGAAGGTGTCGACGCATTATACTTAATTACGTGCGGCAACAATACTGCATTTGCTCTGCCGTGAGGGACGTGATACTCACCGCCGATTTTATGAGCGATTGAGTGATTTAGTCCCAAGAATGCGTTTGTAAATGCCATACCTGCCATACAACTTGCATTGTGCATCTTTTCTCTTGCCTCTGCGTCCTCAGCACCGTTCTTGTATGCTCTCGGAAGATACTTGAATACAAGCTGAATAGCTTTCATTGCAAGACCGTCTGTGTAATCCGACGCCATTACAGATACATACGCCTCAAGTGCGTGTGTAAGCACGTCAAGACCTGTGTCGGCAGTTGCTGATTTCGGAAGTGACATTACAAACTGCGGGTCGATAATCGCAATATTCGGTGTTAGTTCGTAGTCTGCAAGAGGATACTTCATATTATTCTTCTTATCCGAAATAACCGCAAAACTTGTTACTTCACTACCTGTACCGGAAGTTGTCGGAATAGCTACAAGTTGTGCCTTATTACCCATCTTAGGGAACTTAAACGCACGTTTTCTTATATCAAGGAAACGAAGTCTCAGTGAATTAAAGTCTACATCAGGGTGTTCATAGAACAGCCACATACCCTTTGCGGCGTCCATTGCACTGCCTCCGCCAAGTGCGATAATTACGTCAGGCTTAAATTCGTCCATCATCTGTGCACCGCGTTTTACTGTTTCGATTGACGGGTCAGGCTCTACATCTGAGAAAATTTCACAATGAACGTGCTCCGTTCTCTTTCTTAGGTAATACAAAATCTTATCTACATAACCAAGAGAAACCATACCCGGGTCTGTTACGATAAATGCACGAGTGATATTCGGCATTTTTTCAAGGTACTGAATTGAATTATGCTCAAAATAAATCTTATCCGGAACTTTAAACCACTGCATATTTACTCTCCTCTTAGCCACTCTCTTCTGATTTATAAGGTTCACCGTTGTAACGTTACCGCTGACACTGTTACCGCCGTAGCTACCGCAACCAAGTGTAAGTGACGGCATATTTGTATTATAAATGTCACCGATTGCACCGTGTGATGACGGTGAATTTACGATAAGACGGCTTGCTTTCATTGTTGCAGCATACTTTTGAATTACATCTTCATCATTTGCGTGAATAACAGCCGAGTGTCCCATACCGTGGAACATAACCATTTCTTCTGCTCTGTCGATTCCTTCTTCTGTTGAATCAACGATAAAGTATGCAAGTACCGGACTCAACTTTTCTCTTGAAAGCGGATATTCAGGGCCTACGCCGTCAAGTTTTGCAAGAAGAATTTTCGTACCCTCAGGAACTTTCACTCCCGCTTGCTCCGCAATCCATGTTGCAGGCTTACCTACAATTACAGGGTTTACAGCACCCTTTTCACTGTCGATGCAGTAATCGCTAAGCTTTTTAATTTCGTCAGGCTTTGCAAAGTAGCAGCCGTATTTCTTCATAAGTCTTTCAAATTTCGGTGCGATTGCCTTATCTACGATTGCGGCTTGTTCAGACGCACAAATCATACCGTTGTCGAATGTTTTTGAAAGGATAAGGTCGTTAACCGCTTGTTCAAGGTCAGCACTCTTATGAATGTAGCAAGGTACGTTACCCGGACCGACGCCAAGTGCAGGCTTACCTGTTGAGTATGCCGCCTTAACCATTCCGCTGCCGCCTGTCGCAAGAACTGTTGCAACACCCGGATGATTCATCAGTGCGTTTGTTGCCTCGATTGATGGGTATTCAATCCACTGTATACAGTTTTCAGGTGCACCTGCCGCAACTGCCGCATCAAGAACTATCTTGGCAGCCGCCGCACTGCATTTTTGAGCGCCCGGGTGGAAACCGAAAATAATAGGGTTTCTTGACTTAACGGAAATCAAAGCCTTAAACATTGTTGTTGATGTAGGGTTTGTAACAGGTGTAACACCACATACAACGCCTACAGGCTCTGCTATAATTTCGTAATCTTCAAGGTCGTTTTCAGCAATAACACCGACTGTTTTTTCATTCTTGATTGAATGATAAACATATTCTGTTGCAAACATATTCTTTGTTATTTTGTCCTCATACACGCCTCTGCCTGTTTCCTCAACAGCCATCTTTGCAAGCTCCATATGCTTGTCAAGACCTGCAAGAGTCATTGCCTTTACGATTGCGTCAATCTGTTCTTGATTAAGTGCCATAAATTCGTTCAAAGCCTTTTGTGCTTTTGTAACGTAGCCGTCAATCATTTCATTTACGTTAATCTCTGCCATAATAATTCCATAGCCTTTCTGCCTACGGGTTGTTAGTTTTTCTTTACATCTTATTGTAGGCTGATAAGATGTTTTTACAGAAGACTCTGTTTTGACATAGTATGAAATCTTCCGAATTTTTATTATTGACTTTGTTTATTTGGATTGATAAATTTTTATCGTTATTTATTTATCAATCTTTACAATATTATTATACGAGATTGTTAAACTTTTGTCAATAGTTTTTTTTGATATTTTTATTCTTTGTAAGTTTTTTCATATATAATTCATTACTTTCTTATTTAAAACAAACAAAAAAGTATTGCATTTTCAGCAATACTTTTTATATACATTCTTTTATATACTTTCCAATCTGTTTATCGACTCGATATCTCCTACAAGCACGACAATATCGGTATCTTTAAATTTGTATTCGGGTTCAGGTGAAATATTCACCTTACCGCCGTTATTACTCTTTATCGCAACAATATTTACGTTATATTTTTTTACGAACAGACAATTCCATAATGCTCTTGCCTATCCACGTATTCGGTACAACAGCGTCCACAATACTGTATTCGTCCGACAATTCGATTATATCAAACAATCTGTCCGAAACAAGTTCTATTGCGGCTTTAATGCCTGCCTCCTGTTCGGGAATTATAACATTATCCGCACCGACTTTTTTCAGTACGGTTTTGTGCATATTATCCTTTGCTTTACAGACAACCTGCTTAACTCCCATATCTTTTAGTGCAAGAGTTGTAAGTACGCTGTCCGTTATATCGTCACCGCCGATACACACGATTGCACAATCCGAGTTTTTCACTCCAAGTTGTTTTAACAAGCTTTCGTCTTTTGCGTCGGTACAAGCCGCTCTTGTTACCAAATTTGCAATAGCGTTTATTTTATCCATATTTTTGTCTATCGCAAGCACTTCATAACCCATATTAAAAGTTGCATTGCAACAGATGTTCCGAACCTGCCCAATCCTATTACTGTAAAAGTTTTCATAACAAATCCCTAGCCTTTCTGCTATCCGACAATGAAACTACATTCCGGATACCTTATATCATTAGTTTTTCTGATGCGAGTCATAAACACAACGCTTATCGTCATAATGCCCACTCTGCCGAAGAACATATACACTATAAGCAAAATCTTTGTAAATGTGGACGCGCTCCCCGATACACCGACCGAAAGACCGACCGTACTGTATGCCGACGCAGCTTCGTATATCGAATTTATCAAATCTTGATTATCAATATAACTTATAAGCACCGAACCGCCCACAACAAGCATAAGCCACAATACAAGCAATGCCATTGCGTGAAGAATAGTCGTGTGTGCAACTCTTCTGCCGTGAATAACAACATCAGATTTGCCACGCAATACGGAAATCAAAGTCATTATTACAAGTACAGCCGTTCCGAGCTTTACGCCGCCCGCAGTCGAGCCTGAAGCGCCGCCTATCATCATAAGCACCGTTCCCCAAGCCTTTGACAAGTCGGTTAAATTATTCTGTATAAGTGCGTCAAATCCGGCCGTTCTTGTTGTGACCGACTGGAAGAATGACGCCAATATTTTCTGACCGACACTTTCAGCACCGATTGTATTTATGTTGCCGTATTCAAGAATGAAATACACAAATGTACCCACGGCAATAAAAATATCTGTGCCAAAATTATTACTTTTGAATACACGTTAAGTCGTTTCCACGATTTTTTTGCGATAATATCCTCCCACACAATAAAACCCAATCCGCCTATGGCAACAAGTATCGCAAGCGTACAAAGTACAAGCGGATCGTGTCTGTATGAAAGCATACTTTTTCCGTCACCGATTATATCAAATCCCGCATTGCAAAATGCCGATACGGAATGAAATATACTAAACCACATTCCTTTAAAAAATCCGTATTTCGGTACAAAACGTATTGAAAGCACTATCGCGCCCAACAATTCTATAATTCCCGTTATATACAAAACGTGCTTTGCAAGTTTGACTATTCCCTCAAGGCTTTCCGTACCCATTGTCTGAGCTATAAGCATTCTGTTTCTAAGTCCGATTTGTCGGTTTGAAACTATAAACACAATACAAAGTATCGTCATAAATCCCAAACCGCCAAGCTGAATTAAAAACAGTATCACCGCTTGTCCGAACAAGCTGAAATATGCACCGACATTTATAAGCGTAAGTCCTGTTACGCAAGTTGCGGACGTTGTTGTAAACAGTGCCGACAAAAACGGTGTCACAACTCTTTCTTTTGACGAAATCGGCAACATTAAAAGTAATGCTCCGACAAGGATAATCAACGCAAATCCAAACGAAATACACCTTGCCGTATTTATTCTTTTGTGAAATAAATTTTTTCTGATAATATTCATATTTATTTGCTTCCTCCAAAAAATACTCAAAAATCACATCTTCCGATGTGATTTTCGGAGCTGTCGTCAGGCTCTTTAAGTTCGTTTCCACGCATACGGTGAAAACAATATAAGTATCGGATAAAATTCAAGTCTGCCTACAAGCATACCTATTGACATCGCTATTTTTGACAATGCCGAGAAATCGGCAAAACTGCCTGTCGGACCTACCAATCCCAATCCCGGACCAATGTTGTTCATAGTCGCAATTACGGCAGTAACCGTTGTTGTAAAGTCCTTATTATCAAAGCTGATAAGAAGAATTGACACAGCCGCAAACAACATATATACAACGAAATATCCCAACACACCGTTTACAATATTCTTTTCAACCGTTTTGCCGTCAACCTTAACCGAAAATACACTTCGCGGACTTACCGCTTTTTTTATTGAGTGAGTGGCTGTTTTCATAAGTATAATAAATCTTGTAACTTTCATACCGCCGCTTGTTGAGCCTGCACACGCGCCGACTACCATCAATAATACAAGTATAATCTGCGAAAGCATAGGCCAACGCACAAAGTCGGCAGTTGAATATCCCGTCGTTGTCATAATTGACGACACTTGGAAGAATGAATATCTGAACGCTCTGCCAAATCCGTGATACATAGGCATAATATTAAGTGCAATAATTACCGTTGCACCTATCATCATTCCTATATACCACTTAACTTCGTCATTACTCTTTATCTGCGAGAATTTTCTTGCAATTATCAAGAAATACACGTTAAAATTCAATCCGAACAACATCATAAATATACCGATAACATAATCGATATATGCACTGTTATAATACGCAACGGAACCATTCTTTATTCCGAAACCGCCTGTACCGGCTGTGCCGAACGTATGGAGCAAGCTGTCAAATACAGGCATACCGCCGAACAGCAAAAGCACAAATTCAATGACCGTAAGCGCTATATATATTCCGTAAAGTATTCTAAGCGAAAACTGCCATCTGCTTGCAAGTTTGCCTACAACAGGTCCCGGCATTTCCGCTCTCATCATATGAGTTGTTCTTGTATCCTTTGACGAAAAAATCGCCATTGCAAACGCAAGTACACCCATACCGCCGAGCCAATGAGTAAAACTTCGCCAAAAAAGCAAGCTCTTGTCAAGTGCCTCGACATTTGTAAGTATAGATGAACCGGTTGTTGTAAAACCTGACACCGTTTCAAAAAAACTGTCCACAAAACTCGGTATCTGACCGCTGATATAAAACGGCAGACAACCGATTATTGATATTACAATCCAGCCTATCGCAACGATAAACATTCCGTCACGTCCGTAAAGGCTTTTATTTTTCGGTGCTTTTGCAGATACACAAAGTCCGATTAATACGGATATTACTATCGGTATTACATACGCCAAAGCTATTGACTCACCGTAAAGCAAAGACAATCCCAAAGGTGCAAGCATTGTTGCCGCAACGGCTACAAGTATTCGTCCTACGGAATATGCTATCATCCTATAATGCATATCTTTTCCTTTCGTAACCGCTATGCAAGTATATCGCCGAGTGTGGCAATATGATGCGTTGTCATAATCACAACCGTATCACCGACTTCAAGTTTACTTTCACCGTCCGGCAGCATAATCTTGTTATTTCTGAGAATTGCCGCAATCAAAGCATTACGTTTCATCTTAATCTGTGAAAGTGACTTTGAAGTAAGCTCGGATTCTCTTGTAACTCTGAATTCCATAGCTTCAGCTTTATTGTTTACTATTCGGTAAAGACTTCTCATTTCCGTATCCTTTGCCGATTTCATCGCTCTTGCGTAACCGATTATAATATTTGCGGTTATGTTTTTAGGCGTAACAATACTGTACACGCCTGTGTTTTCCATAAGCTCCGCAAACGAAAGACGGTTTACCTTTGTTACTATCTTATCGACAAATCTTGACTGCGAATACATTGATATAATCATATTTTCTTCGTCAATACCCGTCAGTGCAACAAGCGAATCAACTCTGTCAATGCCCTCTTGTGCAAGAACGTGCTTATCTGTTCCGTCGGCACACACAATATCAGCTTTCGGCAAATGCTCGGTCAATTCCTTACATCTGTTCATATTGTGTTCTATAATTTTAACCCTTATGCCGCTTTCAAGAAGCTGTTTCGCAAGATAAAACGATATTCTTCCGCCGCCGATTATAATTGCGGTTTTAACCTTCGTGTTTATAACACCTATCTCACGCATAAATTTCGCAACATCTCTGTGAGATGCGGTTATGTGAAGTTTATCTCCGCTTTCGATAACAAAATCACCGTTCGGAATGTACACCTCATTACCGCGTTGCACCGCACATATAAGAAGTTTTATCTTAAACTTTTTGTATATCTCAAAAATAGCTTTTCCGCAAAGTGCATTATCCGAACTGATGTTAAATTCAATAAGTTCAATTCTGCCTTTTGCGAAAGTTTCTGTTTTAATTGCGGCAGGGAAACGAAGTATTCTCGATATTTCGCAAGCAGTTGCATATTCGGGATTTACTATAAGATTTATTCCGAGAGCGTTACGCATAAAATCAAGCTGTTTAAAATATTCTCTGTTTCTCACTCTTGCAACACATCTGTCCGCACCGAGTTTTTTAGACATAACGGTGCAAAGTGCGTTAAATTCGTCATTTTCCGTAACGGCAATAAATATGTCCGCCTTGTTAGCCTCCGCCTCGCGCAAAGTTTCAAGGTCAGTACCGCTCCCGCATACGCACCTTACATCATAATCATCTTGAATTCGGTCGCAGATTTCACTTTTAATATCAATAAGAACTACGTCGTCGCCCTCATAATTAAAATCCTCTACAAGCTTTCTGCCGACCTTACCGCCACCTACTACGATGACATTCATTTTTCTTCTCTTTTCTCCCGTGTCATAAGCAATAATACCGCTTCTCTTGCATTTCTGCCATTGTACAAAATATTATAAGCTTCTTCAACAATAGGCATTTCAACATTATATTTGTGTGCCATTTCATATGCCGCCGTTGCAGTGTTTACACCCTCAACAACCATATGAACACTTTCCAAAGTTTCCTTTAAACTCTTGCCTTGACCCAACAGTATTCCGGCACGTCTGTTTCTCGAATGCATACTTGTGCAAGTAACAATCAAATCACCTACACCGCTAAGTCCCATAAATGTCTTTTCATTTGCACCCATAGCCTTGCCGAGTCTTGCAATTTCAGCAAGACCTCTTGTCATAAGTGCCGCTTTTGTATTGTCGCCGTAACCAAGTCCGTCACTTATTCCCGCACAAAGTGCGATAACGTTTTTAAGTGCTCCGCCAAGTTCAACACCTATTATATCGGTTGAAGTGTACACTCTGAACATATCGCCCATAAACACGTCTTGAATAAATTTAGCCGTATCAATATGCTCCGACGCAACAACATTTGTTGTAGGAAGTCCTCTTGAAACCTCCTCTGCGTGTGAAGGACCGCTCATAACAGATATATCCGCCTGCGGAATTTCTTCTTTATACACCTGTGAAAGACGTAAAAGTGTACCTTCTTCAAGTCCCTTTGATATATTTACTATTTTCTGTCCCTCTTTAACGTGCGGTGAAAGCTGTTTTGCCGTTGTTCTCGTTGCCGGTGACGGTGCGGCTGTTATAATAAGCTCCGCTCCGTCTGTACATTCAGCCATATCGTGACTGCAATAAATTGTATCCGGAAATTTAACTCCCGGCAAAAATTCTTTGTTTTCTCTGTCTTTTTTCAGTCTGTCCGTTTCTTCCTGTATCCACGACCATAAATATACATTATGTCCTCTTGAAGATAAAAGTATCGCTATGGCAGTTCCCCAACCGCCTGAGCCAATTACTGCAATTTTCATTTTACTTCTCCTTTTTTTGCTCCAAGTTTGTTTTCCGTACCGCTAAGTAATCTCTTTATATTTGCATGATGTCTTGCTATTAAAAGTCCGCCGATAATAACAACGCACATAAGCTGAATTGCATCAACGCTCTTTGTAACAATCATTTTAACGATTTCTATAACTATGTACATTGCACCGCCCAAGATTGAACCGAGCGATACATACCTTGTTACTGCCATAACCGCTATTGCAACGACAGCCACAATAAGTCCGACTTTCCAGTCAAGCATTAACACAACACCCAGCGAAGTCGCAACGCCTTTGCCGCCTTTAAATCCGAAGTAAAGCGGAAAATTATGACCGAGAATTACGCATACACCTGCGATATAGCTTATAACAGGATATATTTCATCTGTACCCGCAATATTTTTTACAAGTCTTGATAAAAGTATCACGACTATGCCTTTTAACACGTCAAGCAACAGTGTTATAACACCCATTTTCTTGCCGTATGTCTTAGCATATTCGTTGCACCCGCATTTCCCGAACCGCTTTCACGGATATCCTTACCGCTCAGCATTTTTGAAAGCAGTATAGAAAAATTAACCGAACCGATTAAATATGATACTATCGCCGTCAAGGCAATTATTAAATATGTCATAACTCTCTCCCATTACATCTTCTTTTCATTTTTCTCTCTTACGATAAACTTTATAGGTGTTCCCTCAAAACCAAATGCCTCGCGCACTTGATTTTCGATAAATCTCAAATACGAATAGTGGAACAAATCCTTTGAATTTGCGAACAAAATAAATGTCGGCGGTGCTGTTGCAGCCTGTGTACCGTAGTAAACCTTTAAACGTCTGCCCTTGTCTGACGGCGGCTGTTGCTTTGCCATTGCTTCGTTTAAGACGTCGTTAAGCATACCGGTTGTAATTCTTCTCTTGTGCTGATCATTTACTTTCTTGATAAGTTCCAAAAGCTTGTCAACTCTCTGACCTGTCTTTGCACTGATGAATATAATTTCCGCATAAGACATAAACGCAAATTCTTCACGCACACGCATTGTAAAGTTTTTCATAGTCTTTGTGTCTTTAGAAACAATATCCCACTTATTAACCGCAAAAATACAAGCCTTACCCTGCTCGTGAGCATAGCCGGCAACCTTTGTGTCCTGTTCTGTAATACCCTCGTTTGCGTCAATCATAATAACACACACGTCACTTCTGTCAACCGCCGCAAGCGAACGTACAACACTATAACGCTCTACGTTTTCGTCAATCTTACCGCGTTTTCTCATACCGGCGGTATCGATAAACAGATACTTGTCGCCGTTCTTTTCGTAATGTGAGTCGATTGCGTCACGCGTTGTTCCTGCGATGTTACTTACAATAACTCTGTCCTCACCCAAAATTTTATTTATAAGCGACGATTTACCTGCATTCGGTTTACCGATTACCGCAACTTTAATTTCGTCCTCGTCATCTGACGTATCTGCGTCCTCAGGGAACAAGTGAGTAACTTCGTCAAGCAAATCACCTACACCCAAACCGTGAGTTGATGAAATAGCAATCGGATCGCCAAGTCCCAAATTATAAAATTCATAAAATTCAAACGGCGGATCGCCTGTATTGTCAACCTTGTTTACGGCAAGCACAATCTTTTTCTTCGCCTTTAAAAGCATTTGTGCAACGTCCTGGTCATTTGCCGTAACACCGTCTTTTACGTTTGTCATAAGCACAACAACGTCTGCCATTTCAATAGCAAGCTGTGCCTGACGGCGCATTTGTACAAGGATTTCGTCCTTTGACGCAGGCTCGATACCGCCTGTATCGATAAGCGTAAAGTGCTTGTCAAGCCACACTGCGTCAGAATAAATTCTGTCACGCGTTACACCCGGTGTGTCCTCTACTATACTTATTCTCTTTCCTGTTATCTTATTAAACAAAGTCGATTTTCCGACGTTCGGTCTGCCGACTATCGCTACCAATGGTTTCATATTCTTCTCCTTTAAAATTCAAGTTCTTCTCCCAAGATTTTCTCAATAAATTCATATCCGTCATTTATGACAGGCTCTATCTTCACATTCAACGCTTTTTCAACGTCTGATACAGTCAAATCATCAAGGAAAATCCCATCTTCATCTCTCAGCATACTATGCGGAATAAGCATTATATCCCCTATAGGCTTGTCTTTAAGCTGGTCGATTATATCTCCGCCCGTGACAAGTCCCGAAACGTTTACGCCTCCGCCGAAAAAGTTATTTTTTATCGCATAAACAGTTATCTTTACGTCTGTCTTTTCCATAAGACGTTCCGACAAACCCGTTATAAAAGATGCCGCCGCCTCACCTGTTACAAGAGTTACATTTCTGTCATACTTTTTGTTTTTCACAAGTTTAATTGCCGAATCAAATTCTTCTGCCATACTGGCAATCAATCCTACACCGTTTTCAAGCTGCGGAAAACCCTCATACACTTCTGCGTCAGGTATAGGCAATTCCGCATTCAAATAAAATTCGTCAGAAAGATAAATTAGCCTTGTTCCAAGTTTATCATACAGTTTTTTCTGCCAAGTCTCAACTTGCTTTATTGTTTGTGCGGAAGTTTCCTTTGTAAACGGTTTCAGCGAATAAAGTCCGTCACGATAGCGTGTAAGACCGACAGGAACGATTGATACACTGTTTACATTCGGGAACAGTGCCGCCAGCTCGGATATTGACCTGTCAAGTTCCTTGCCGTCATTAATTTCGGGACAAAGCACTATCTGACAGTTCATATAAATATTATTAGCCGCAAACTTTTTCATTATGTCATAGCACTTACCCGCAAACCGATTATTCAGCATTTTACATCTAAGTTCTGGATTGGTTGCCTGAACCGATACGTTAATCGGCGAAACACGCATTTTTATAAGTCTGTCTATTTCTTCGTCTGACATATTCGTAAGCGTTACATAGTTTCCCTGCAAAAACGATAATCTCGTATCATCATCTTTAAAATAAACCGTTTCACGCATACCCTTAGGCAACTGATCTATAAAACAGAATATACACTTATTTCGACAACTTTGTGCCTCGTCAATAAGTCCCTCTTCAAATTCAATACCTATATCGTCGTAATCATTTTCAACCGTTATAACTTCGGTAGTACCGTCCTTTTTCAGTATTTCGAGAGTAACTTCATATTCGGCTGTAAGATAACGATATTCAAGTATATCGTGAAAATCGTGTCCGTTAATGCTTATCAGCTTGTCCCCGACTTCAATTCCGGCCTCTTCCGCAATCGAATACGGTTCTATATATTTAATTGTGGTATTAACTTTTCTCATATTTTATCTCCGCATTATTATCCAATATGTATTATTACACAAACACAGAAAAAAATCAAGGCATTTGGCAAAAATAAAGACAACCAATGTAATCAGAGGTTGTCTTATCTAATGTTTATTCATAAATTATCCATACTTTTCTGCCAATACCACACCCAAAATTATCAAACCACCGCCGATATACTGCACCAATCCCATTGTTTCGCCCAAGAATATCGCACCGAGTATTATTGAAGTAATCGGCTCAAATGCTGATACTATTCCGGCGGTTGACGCACCCTCACAGCGTACTCCCACTTGAAAAAGCGGCACTGCTCCAAGCGTTATAATAAGTGATATAGCCACCGACAGTATCCACGCTTTATAATTCATTTCCGCAAACACCAAGCTATCAGTTGTCAAACCGAAAATATATGTGCCGATACTCATAATAATCATAAGATAAAACGTAAGTTTTATATAGTCCATTTCGTCAAGTTTGGAACGATACATATAAACGACATAAAAGCTATAAAATATTCCCGATAAAATCGCAAGTATCACGCCGATTTTATCGGCTGTATTATTAAGGTCAACAAATATAAACATTCCGAGCGTGACAAGCATAACCGCAAGAAAGTTTTATCTTCTTGATTTTTTCTTTGTAAACCACCGCCGACGTTATTACGATTATAAGCGGATATATAAAATGGAGCGTTGTTGCGAGTCCGGATTGAGATATAGTCATATGCGGCATAAAGTGAAATCATTGAAAATGAGCCGCCCACCACACCAAGTAAAATTATATCTATAAGTTCCTTTTTCGTAAGTTTAAACGACACTTTTCTGAAAATCATTATAAAAAATAAAAGCGGCAGCATTAGGAATGTACGCAAAAAAGTAAGCGTAATTCCGTTTGCTCCGCTTTTGTATGCAAATTTAGCCAGTATCGGTGCAAATCCGTAAATAAATGCCGATAAAATTAAACAAACTTTACTCTTTGACACCGAAATCCCTCCATAGAATAGGGCGTTAAAGTGTTTCAAGTTCCTTCGCCCAAATTTGATATGAGGCGTCGGACGGCATTCGCCAATCGCCTCTCGGAGAAAGAGCAACACTTCCTACTTTCGGCCCGTCAGGCAGGCACGAACGTTTGAATTGCTGTGCAAAAAATCTTCTATAAAATACCTTTAACCATTCAAGTATAACTTCTCTGTCATATATCCCCTCAAACGCAACTTCAGCCAATCTCAGTATCTTTGACGGTTTTGAACCAAAACGCATAAGATGATATAAAAAGAAATCGTGAAGTTCATACGGACCGACAATATGTTCAGTCTTTTGAGATATTTTTCCGTCTTTCGGCGGAAGAAGTTCGGGACTTACAGGTGTATCCAATATGTCCTGTAATGTTTTCTTCAATATATCGTTATTTGTACGTTTCGCTTCGTAATCAACAAGATAGCGAATAAGCGTTTTCGGAACACCTGCATTAACGCCGTACATCGACATATGGTCGCCGTTATACGTTGCCCAGCCAAGTGCAAGCTCGGACATATCACCGGTACCGATTACCAAGCCGCCGCTTTTGTTTGCAACGTCCATAAGAATTTGAGTTCTTTCTCTCGCCTGAGAATTTTCATATGTGACGTCATAGACATTCGGATCGTGTTCTATATCCGCAAAATGCTGATTTACCGCCGCTTTGATATTTACTTCTTTTAATGTAACACCAAGCGAATTTGCAAAATTAACCGCATTGTTATACGTTCTGTCCGTTGTACCGAAACACGGCATTGTTACCGCGATTATATTCTTTCTGTCAAGATTAAGACTGTCAAATGCACGCACGGTTACCAAAAGTGCAAGTGTCGAGTCAAGTCCTCCGCTTACACCCACAACCGCCGTTTTGGCATGTGTATGGTCAAGTCGTTTTTTTAGTCCCAGCGACTGAATTGAAAGGATTTCTTCACTGCGTTTTTCACGCTTTTTGTCGTCTGACGGAACGAACGGCTGTTTATCGACATATCGTGTTATTTTAGTGTCCCCGATATTAATATCAAGTTTTACACTCACATATTTTTCACTGCCGACTATATTATAGGTATTGCTCTTTTTTCTCTCACCCACAAGTCTTTCCAAATCAAGCTCGGTATATACACATTCGTTGTTAAATCTTTTACTTCTTGCCAAAATCGTGCCGTTTTCAGCAATCATATTATCACCTGCAAATACAAGGTCAGTCGTTGATTCGCCGTATCCCGCATCGGAATAAATATAACCGCAGTAAAGTTTTGCAGACTGACTTTTTACAAGCATTTCGCGGTATTCATCTTTTGCAATAACTTCGTTGCTCGCAGAAAGATTTGCTATAATCGTTGCACCTGCAAGTGCGTGGTTGACCGACGGCGGCATAGCTGTCCACACATCCTCGCAAATTTCAACCGCAAGAACAAAATCTTCACACGCATCTGTTTTAAATAATATATTCGCACCGAACGGTATTTCTTCACCGTTTATATTCACATATGTCACTTCATTTTTACCGGCCGTGAAGTGTCTTACCTCATAAAATTCGGCATAGTTAGGAATATTAAGTTTCGGAACAAGACCTTTTATGTGTCCCCCGTTTACCACTGCGGCACAATTATAAAGCGTCTGCTCCGCAACGTACGGAAGTCCGACAACGGCGGTTATATCAAGATTTTCCGTTGCTTTTGCTATTTTGATTAAGCTGTCTTTTGCACTGTCAATCAATATTTTCTGCAAAAACAAATCACCGCAAGTATATCCCGTTATGCAAAGTTCCGGAAATACTATAAGCTTTATATCATTTTGAGCCGCGTCTTCGATTGCCTTTATTATATTTGATGTATTATAATCAGTGTCCGCAACCTTTATATCAACAGTTGCGCTTGCACATCTTACAAATCCGTCTTTCATAAATCAATTTCCTTTCTTTATTCTGTCCCAATAAACTTTTGCCGACTGTTCGGTTTTATTGTCCCCAAAATCATAATATTTAGTGTCCCTAATGTTATTGGGCAAATACTGCTGTTTGACATAATGATTTTCATAACTGTGCGGATATTTGTACTCTGTTCCGTGACCGAGTTTTTTTGCTCCGCCGTAATGCGAATCTTTCAGATGTTCCGGTATATCGCCCGTATCCATACCCTCAATATCACTCAACGCACTGTCAATCGCCATTATTGCCGAATTTGATTTTGGTGCGGTTGCAAGTAAAATAACCGCTTCCGCAAGCGGTATTCTCGCCTCTGGAAAACCAAGCTGCAGGGCACTGTCAACACAAGCTTTCACGACCGATATAGCCTGGGGATATGCAAGTCCTATATCCTCTGCCGAAATAACCAAAAGTCTGCGGCAAATGCTCGGCAAATCACCTGCCGAAACAAGTCTTGCAAGATAATGAACTGCCGCATCCGGATCTGAACCTCTTATTGACTTTTGAAACGCACTTAAAATATCATAATGACTGTCACCGTCACGGTCGTAACGCATAGCCTTTTTTTTGCGTTGCCTGTACCGCCGTGTCAAGCGATATGTGTATTTTTTTATCTTTGTTTGGCGGTGTTGCAATAAATGCAACTTCAAGCGAATTTAAAGCCTTTCTCACATCTCCGTTTGAAACGTGTGCCATATGCCGTATTGCGTCTTTGTCAACGGTTACGTCAAAGCCTTTATAATCCGATTGCTTTAATTCTTCAACCGCTCTTTCAAGTGCCTTTTCAATCTCGCTCGGCTCAATCTGTTTAAATTCAAACACAACACTTCTCGAAAGCACCGCATTATACACATAAAAATACGGATTTTCCGTTGTACTTGCGATAAGCGTTATCTTGCCGTTTTCCATAAATTCAAGCAAAGACTGTTGTTGTTTCTTATTAAAATGCTGTATTTCGTCAAGGTACAGCAATACTCCGTCCATTGCCAAAAAGCTGTCAAGCGTTGATACAATATTTTTTATGTCAGCAACGGACGCAGTTGTCGCATTAAGTCTATGCAAAGTTTTACCCGTTTTTTGAGCGATTATGTTTGCAATGGTAGTTTTACCGACTCCGCTCGGACCGTAAAATATCATATTCGGTACTTCGTCATTTTCGATTATGTTTCTTAAAATTTTTCCTTCACCTATAAGGTGCTTTTGTCCGACAACTTCATCAAGCGTCTTTGGACGTATTCTATCAGCCAATGGTGTTTTCATTGTGATTCTTTACCTCTTGTATAAGCTTATTAACTTCTTCTTCCGTAACCGTTGTCATTCCCGAACGCTTACATTCTTTCAGCTTTTCGGCATATTCTGCGGCTTTATCGTACTTGTTAAGTTTCATTGCAATCTGTATGCCGTGATAAAAACCCTCAACAAAGTTTAGGTGCCGACCCGACAAGTTCATCAGATATTTTTTCTGCTTTTTCATATTCGCCTTTTCTGAAATAACAAATTGAAAGATTATCTTTTATGTCCCTGTCATCACTGTTGTAATCATAAGCTTCTTCACAAAGTTTTGTTGTTTCGTCAAGGTCATCGTTTCTAAGCAATTTAAAATAGCCAAGCATACCGTAAATACTTGAATTTCTGTAACCTTCGTTCATCATTGACTGTGCATCCTCAATCGCCTCGTCAAGTCTGCCTTGCTTATAGTAAACCATACATCTTTGTTGCTTTGCCAAATTCTTTTTTTCCGGTGCAAGCCCTTTTACTCTTATAATCGGATCAAGAACTTTTTTCCGCCTCGTCGGCATAACCTGTACGTAAAAGCACATATGCGTAAGACGATTTCAACTTTACATTTGCTCTGCCCGTTTCACACGCCTTTTTATACCACTCTCTCGCACGGTCCTCGTCACCGATTTCAAATGCTTTGTTGCCGTTTATCGCATAATAGGTCGGCAAAAAATTATATATTCCCACACCTATAGCCACAATCGCAACGGCTATTCCAAGAAATACATTAAACTTAAACGCTACAATAATTATAGCAAGTGCAATAAGAACTGCAATTAAATTCATAAAAATCGTACCTTTCTTTATAAAAATCAAGAGGCTGCAAGCAGCCTCTTAAAATAGTAGTCAAAACCGCTATAGTTTTGTCTTGATTAATATTCGGCAGTACCGACTGTTCTTGGGAACGGAAGTACGTCACGAATGTTAGAAACACCTGTAATATACATAACAGCTCTTTCAAAGCCAAGACCGAAACCTGCGTGTTTGTTTGTTCCGTATCTGCGAAGGTCAAGATAGAAATTATAATCTTCTTCCTTAAGACCAAGTTCTTTCATTCTTTCAACAAGTACGTCGTAATTTTCTTCTCTCTGGCTTCCGCCGATGATTTCTCCGATGCCCGGAACAAGCAAGTCCATAGCCGCAACCGTCTTTTGGTCATCGTTAAGTTTCATATAGAAAGCCTTGATTTCCTTCGGATAATCTGTTACAAACAACGGACGCTTAAATACCTGTTCTGTAAGGTATCTTTCGTGTTCTGTCTGTAAATCGCAGCCCCATTCCACCTTATTGTCAAACTTAACCTTACCGGCTTTTGAATCTTCGATAAGTATATTTACAGCCTCTGTATATGTTACGTGAGCAAACTCACTATTTACAACGTGGTTTAGACGGTCAAGAAGTTCCTTGTCGATAAATTGATTGAAGAACTGCATTTCTTCAGGAGCATTTTCAAGACAATAGTTAATGATATACTTTAGCATATCCTCTGCCAGTTCCATATCGTCTTTAAGGTCTGCGAATGCGATTTCAGGCTCAATCATCCAAAATTCAGCCGCATGACGTGTTGTGTTTGAATTTTCGGCTCTGAATGTAGGACCGAATGTGTAAACATTTCTAAATGCCATACAGTATGTTTCAACATTAAGCTGACCGCTTACCGTAAGGTTTGCCTGTTTGCCGAAGAAGTCCTGTGAATAATCAACAGTTCCGTCATCATTCTTAGGGACGTTGTTCAAATCAAGTGTTGTAACTTGGAACATTTCGCCCGCACCCTCGCAGTCACTTGCAGTGATAATCGGAGTATGAACGTATACAAATCCTCTCTCCTGGAAAAATTGGTGAATTGCATACGCAATCATTGAACGCACTCTGAACACTGCCGAGAATGTATTTGTACGCGGTCTTAAATGAGCGACTGTACGCAAATATTCAAAGCTGTGTCTTTTCTTCTGTAACGGATAATCCGGTGTAGATTCACCGTCGATTACAACGTTTTCAGCCTTTAATTCAAACGGCTGTTTTGCGTCCGGTGTAAGTACTAGTGTACCTGTTGCCGTAATTGCAGCTGCAATGTTTAGCTTTGAAAGTTCCGCAAAGTTATCAAGTTTATCCGACTCAATTACTATCTGCAAATTCTTAAAAAATGTACCGTCATTTAATTCGATAAAACCGAAATTCTTTGAAATTCTTATGTTTCTTATCCAACCCGATACTGTTATTTCTTTTTCCCCAAACTCATCCTGTTTTCTGAACAAGTCTTTTACAACTGTTTTCATAATCTAAATAATAATCCTTTCAATAGTTATTAAATATAGTAGCTCTGTGCCACCGCTTCGCCTTTTAGGCACCTCCCCTTAAGGAGAGGCTTATTATAGTAGCTTTATTCCGTTTTCTTCACAAGTCTTACGCATATCGTCCGGCCATACAGATGCCTGTACTTCGCCTATATGAGCCTTACCCAGCATATACATACACAATCTTGACTGACCGATACCGCCGCCGATTGTATAAGGAAGTTCCTTATTAAGAAGTTTCTTATGGAAATCAAGTTCAAGTCTGTCCTCACAGCCTGCAATCTTAATTTGAGAAAGAAGTGAATCTTCGTCAACTCTGATGCCCATGCTTGAAAGTTCGTAAGCCATATCAAGAACAGGATAATAAACAAGAATATCACCGTTAAGCTCCCAATCGTCATAATCCGGTGCTCTGCCGTCGTGTCTTTGACCCGACTTCAATTCTTTACCGATTTGCATTAGGAATACTGCTTTCTTTTCACGAAGAAGTTTATTTTCTCTTTCTTTCGGTTCAAGATCAGGGTACATATCCTCAAGTTCTTGCGTTGTTATAAACGTAATTTCCTCAGGGAAATTATTTTCAATACCGCTGAACTTTTGGCATACTCTGCTTTGAGTCGACTTCATAGCGGTATATATACGTTCCACAAAACGCTTTAAAGTTTCAACAGTTCTGTCTGACTTATTTATAACAGCCTCCCAGTCCCATTGGTCAACGTACATAGCAACATTTCCATTTTGATAAAAACAATAGTAAAATTAAATTCACTTTAAAACAAGGAAGCACAAGTGCACTACTTGATGGATTAGAAGAAGAAAAGTATGATTTAGTTCTTTGTTCCTATCAAGAAAATCGAAACAATATCAATTTTGTTCCTATCACAACTGAAGAATTAGTCGTTGTCGTATCAAAATTAAATCCATTGGCATTAAAAAATGAAATTGATTTGCAGGAACTACAGAATGAATATTTTATTTATTATAGTAAGCAAAGTGGATTAAGACCTTTGATTGATGATTTATTTCATTCCAACAATATTGAACCCAACATCATGTTTGAAGTTGAAGAAGACAGTGCCATCCTTGGTTTAGTTGACATTAACTATGGTGTAGCTGTTGTACCCAACATTCCCATGATTGATCATTTTCATTTAAAGAAGTTAAAAATCAAGAACCCACAAAAGAAACGTATTATTTATATGGCTACAGTAAAAAATAGATATGCACCTCCGGCTGTACATTCATTTTGTAACTTCATTATTCAAAACTCGAATATAGATTAAAAGAAGAAATCTGAAATTGATTTCTTCTTTTGTCTAATAAGTTTTCATATTGAATATAGTTTCTTAAGAAAGTAACATGCACATAAGTATACCAGGTCAACTCATTGAAACAATATGGATTTTTTCTTTTCTTTAATATAACATCAATCCAAACACATCTGTCTTCATGTTATCGAAGCCTCCTTTTAACTCTATCATTTCCTTTTTAACTTTGGTAACGTTAAAAGTGAAGTTTTTGCGTTAAATCATTTCAGGCATAATAAAAGGCAAAAACGTCAACAATTTCAGGTTTATGAAGTACGCTTTTGCCATAAATATTATATTAAATCAAGAAAAAACGTGAATTTCTTCTTTTAGTCCAATAATAAGTTTTCATATTGAATATGATTTCTTAAAAAAGTAATGCCTGCTAAAGCAAGTGCACAGCCTAGTCCTGAATAAAAGAAGACAATAAAGATATCTGAAAAAATGCCCCTAGCTCTAAAGCCAATACCTCCACCCATCATGCAAGCCATGATCATATAGGTTTTTAAATCAAAGAAGTACCAGAATGGACGTATTTCTTCATAGCCCATAATGCGTTTTGTATATTTTTTGTTCATCTTGATAAACATCATTCCAAATACATAAAATACAACAACTGTTAATATATATAAACTTTCATTCTTTCTGTCAACACTTATATTGAATCATGAATGTATTCGAAAAGTTTCTCATATACATTTATTGAATCAAGGACTTTTCAAACGCCTTTTCGGCATCCAAATTAAAATTGCGAAAGAATAATATTAACCAAACAAGAATAGCTACAATTGCGACATATGCACTTAAATAATAAGATAGAACAGATCCTATACATAGAATCACAAAATGGATAAAGCATTGATTGCGCATATCTCTAGAAATATATGCCTTGTCATACTTTTCTGGATGGTTCAATGTATTAAAGCCAGAAACATAATTTGCACCTTTTTCTTTTAATAGCGCAAATATAATGCTTAATATTAAAAACAATAAAGCTAGTATTGTGCATGTACAAAATCCAATATTCATAATAATCACCACTCTTATTATACTCTTTTGAAACCATTTTCTGCTTTTTACATTTATTTTCATTTAAGGGTTGCCAGTTTCAATGAAATGGTGTATCCTATGCATATGAACAATTCAAGACAATATTACTACTACTTTAAATAGCCCTGAAAAAAGCCATATGTATACGATGGTTATTTTTAAGTTTCAGGGCATTCAAAAAAGCATTTCTAATTCGAAATGCTTTTTTTCACATTTAAAGAGCTGTTCTAGAAAAGAGGAAATGATATGAAATACGGATTGATAGGTGAACACTTGGGGCATAGTTTCTCCAAACAAATTCAGACAAGAATTGCAGAGATTGTAAATGTAAAAGATTATGACTACCAATTAGTAGAATTAAATAAAGAAGAATTCAAAGAATTTATGGAAAAGAAAGATTTCAAAGGAATCAATGTGACTATTCCATATAAAAAAGATGTCATTCCTTATTTAGATGAAATGGATGAGAGTGCTAAAGCCATTGGTGCTGTCAATACAATCATCAATGTAGATGGCAAATTAAAAGGATTCAACACAGACTTTGGTGGATTCTTATATATGGTTAAAGCACACAACGTACATATGGAAGGCAAAAAAGTCTTGATTATTGGTAACGGTGGCGCTTGTGCAGCTGTTAAAGCCGTTTGTGAACATGAAAAAGCCAAAGACGTTGTGATTGTATCAAGAAGTGCAGATCGTGGTGCCATTGGATATGATGAAATGTATACATCCCATTTAGATGCAGATATTGTCGTCAATACAAGTCCTGTTGGAATGTTTCCAAATATTGCGAATGCACCAATTGATGTAAGCTGGTTCCATAAATTAGAATGTGTATTAGATGTTGTATACAATCCCATTCTTACACGTTTATGTTTTGAAGCTCAAGAAGCCGATATCAAGCGTGTGATTGGTTTGGAGATGTTGATTGCGCAAGCCAAATATACATTTGAAATTTTTGAAAATATGTCTTTTGACGACTCTATCATTGATGAAATCAAAAAGGAGATGTTGAAAGATCGTTGTAACATCGTATTGATTGGTATGCCAAGTGCTGGTAAAACAACAATTGGTAAAATGCTTGAAGAAAAGCTTGGAAAAGAATTTTTCGACTTAGACGATATGATTATTGCCAAAGCCGGCAAAAGCATTCCAGAAATCTTCCAAGAATCTGGAGAAGCAGGATTTAGAGCGATTGAAACAGAAGTTGCGATTGAAGCGAGTAAAATGAACAATAAAATCATCGCAACTGGTGGTGGTGCCATTAAACATAAAGTCAATATGGACTTCTTACGTTTAAATGGAATCACGATCTTCATTGATCGCGATATCGATAAGTTAATTAGTTCCGATCCAAATAGACCTTTATCAAGTTCTAAACAAGCCCTTCAACAAATGCATAAAGAAAGATACCCATTGTACCAAAAATACGCAGCTTATGTAGCTGTCAACAATGCGAATATTGAAGAAACGGTAGACGATATTGTGAATGCCTATCACAGCATTTTAATTGATGCCGTTGCAGAGTAGCGAGAAGGTTTATTATCTTCTCGTTTTCTTTTAAAAGGAGAAATCATATGGAAAATCAAGTTACTCAATTATTAAAAGCTATGGTAAAGCCAGACTATACAGCTTGTAGCTATGCCTTCATGCAAAATGGAAAAATTGTATGTGCCGATGCGATAGGTGTCATAGACAAAATCAACAATCAACCCATCACGACGGATTGTACATTTAATGTATGTTCCATTTCTAAAATTTACTGCACTGTATGCATCATGCAGTTAGTGGATGAAGGATTGATTCAACTCGAAGATAAAGTTGCAGATATTCTTCCTGAATTCACAATGAAAGATGAAAGATACAAAGATATTACAGTACGTATGTGCTTAGATCATTCAAGTGGACTTCCTGGAACACAATGGAAACATTTTAGTGTGAGTACAACTTCTAAGTTTGACTATTATAGCGAAGTATTAAACTATTTATCAAACAGCACCCTAAAGGCAGATCCAGGAACTTATAGTACATATTGTAATGATGGTTTTACACTCGCTGAAATGGTTGTTTCAAAAGTTCGTAATATGCCTTATGAAGATGTTTTAAAGAAATATATTACAGAAAAGATTGGTGCAACTAGCACAAATACAACATATACAATCCATTCAGATTGTCCTTTAGTTTCTGAAGGTAAGAAACCAAAAGAATACTTCCCAATTCAAGGAGCTGGTGGCATCACTACTTCTATGATTGATTTATGCAAATTTGGTCAACTCTTTCTAGAACCTAATTCTATTATTAGTGAAAAGTCAAAAGCTTTAATGGCTAAATCCTGGGGCACTACATTTCTTGAATCGGATCTAGGCGCCATTGATTTTGGCTTAGGCTGGGATCTAGTCAAACACCATGATCCAGACTATGATTTTGGTGATGGAGTTCTGGCAAAAGGTGGAAACAGTATGTTCTTTAGTTCAAGACTGATCATTGTTCCTAAATACAATGCCGTACTCGCATTCAGTGAAACACATGATTGTGGATTAGAAGTTCCGACAACTTTAATGCGCCTATTCAATACTTATTTAGAACCAAATACATATCCAGATTATTCAAGAATTTATGCCCATGCCTTTGGTTTACAAAAAAATCACAACCATAAAATCAAGTATGGTTGTGCAAGACAAAACAGAAAAAGGCTGGATCATGAGTGATTTATTAAATTATTCCAATGGCAAATGGACCAATGAAAAAGGAAATCAAATCTTCTTTGAAGGGGATTATCTTTTAAAGACAACAAGAAATCGTACGGTTGCGTTTGCACAAAAAGCCAAAAAACAAGAACTCAACTCAGTCTGGAAATCTAGATTAAACAAGAAATATATTGTGTGTGATACAACTTATTATGATATTGTCACAAACCAAATGTTATGCAGTGTTGAATTTAATAGGACAGAAGATACACTATCATTGATTGTACATGGTAATAAATCTGAACCAGTCGTATCTGAATTTCCAATTGAAGTAATCGATGATACACATGCCAAAAGCTATCTAAATACACCTTGTAATGGTTCTAGAGATCGTGTGGAACCTTATTTTGAAAACAATAGACTTTATTGTGCTAGCTACACCTATATTTGTGAGGATGATATCGAAGTGTATGATTCTCAAACTTTTAAAGAAGAAAACCAAGTTTTTAAAATTGCGAATCAATTAGAAACTTTACCAACTATTTATAAGAATCACCGAATTCTAGTATTAGATGCAAATGGAGATCTATACTATGATTCAATGGATGTCGAAGAATATAAACCTATTGAATCTGGATTTATCATCTTGGTTTAACCTTAACGTGGATGGAAGTAATATACTCCTCCACTTTTTTTGTTTCATGTATATCAATCAATAAAAATTCTAAGAATGGTCCTTCGATTTTATAATTGTGTTCTTGAATCCAATCTTTCATTTTATAAAAGAGCTGGTTTGTACGATCATATTCTCCTGAATAAGTATATGTACAATACATGCCTTCGTCTAGAATAAAGTCATGTTTTTCTTCTTGAGTTAAAATAAATACACTTGTATAGACGAATTCATCATTTTTATATTCGACTACACTGCCTGAATCCATATTTCCAAGTACAGAAATATCTTCTTCCATCGATTCACTTAGTTTCGTCAATAAAAAGTCAATCTTTTCATCTTGATCAATTTTTTCTTTTAAATACCGGCAATATCTTTTGGGATATGCTTCAATTTTGCATGTATTAAAATCAATTTGTTTGGTACGATCCAAATCTTCAATACGTGTTTGAATGGAAGACAATGTAGATTGTAAATCTCGAATCTGTCTTTGAATCAGCTTCTCTTCTTCTTTTAAAAACGCAATCGTATTATTTACGCTTCGATTGTCTAAATATTCCTTGATTTGTGATGTATCATACCCTAGTTTTAAACAGTCACGAATAATATTTAAAATATAGATATCATTCAGTGTATATAATCGATAATTCGATTTAGAGCGCATAGGACAAATTAATCCTACTTCTTCATAGTATCTTAAAGAGTCTGTTTTAATATTGTATAATTTAGCGATTTCATTAATTTTATAATATTTTTTCATATTGTCACCCTTGACCTTAGTATTATACCAAGGTTTACACTGTAATTGGTGATTTTTATGTTGAAACAATATCTTAAGTTTGTCATACCATCCATATGTTCGATGGTTATCTTTAATCTATATACTTTAGTAGATGGTATATTTGTTGCCCACTACCAAGGCGATACGGCATTAGCTTCCATAAACGTGGCTAGTCCATATGTTACAACCATTTTCTCCATTGGAGTCTTATTTGCGATTGGATCAAGCACTGTCATGTCGATCTATCGAGGTGCAAATGAGGAAAGAAAAATGCATGAAGTATTCACAATGAATACCATCACAATTTCTTGTGTGGCCCTATGCATTGCGATTTTATCTTTTATAAATTCACATCATATTACAGAATTTTTGGGAGCCAATGAAGATGTATTTAATTATACAGATACCTACATAAAAGTATTATCTTGCTTCTCCTTCTTTTATATTGTCTCTTATTGTTTTGAAGTTCTCTTAAAGGCTGATGGCTTTCCACAAAAATCTATCATGGGTATTTGTCTAGGCGCTGGAACCAACCTTGTTCTTGACCCATTATTTATGGGAGCTTTCAATATGGGAATTAGTGGTGCTGCCTTAGCTACAGGTTTATCTCAACTTGTAACTTTCTGCTTCTTCTTTTATCATTTTGCGTTTAGCCACAAATCGCATTTCCATTTTGTGAAGGCAAACTATCCTTGGCATGAATATTCTAGAATTCTATCTTTAGGACTTCCCGATTGTATTTCTGAAATTTCTCCAGGCATAATGATTACAGTATTTAACTATCGTATCAATCAACTCCTTGGTACTAATGGACTCGTTACTTTTACCGTCTTAATGTATATCTATAACTTAGTATTGATGGTGATGGTGGGAACCAGTCAAGGAACGCAGCCTTTGGTTAGCTACTACTATGGTCGAAGCGATAAAAAAGCCGTTTCAACTTTCCATAAATATGCACGTGTTTTAGTCTCTTGTGCTGGAGTTTTATTATTCTTAATTGTAGAAGTATTTGCACCAAATATCACGACTGCCTTTATTCCGGTAAATACAGAAAACTACTTTAATACCATTACAGCCCTACGCCAATTTAGCTTTGTCTTCTTGATTATGGGACATGTCGTGATCACTAGCGGCTACATGGTCGCTTTAGAAGAGTCTAGAAAAGCCTTTGTGCTTTCGATTTCTCGTGGTATTCTCTTTGTCTTATTATCTCTATTTGTTTGTACAACATTATTTAAGGAAAATGGAATTTGGATCAGTTGTACCATCTCTGAAATCTTCTGTTTAGGTATTGCACTTTATGATTTAAAAACACAAAAGAAAATATAAAAAAAGACAGATATTCAGTATAATTTTGAATATCTGTCTTTTCTAAGATTAAATGCCTAAAAACAAATGGCAGAACAAAGCAGCAAGCAATGCACCTACAAAAGGAGCAATTCCTGGAACTAATAGTCCATATTGCCAATCATTATTAGCTTTATTTTTAATAGGTAATAATTGGAAGGCCAAACGAGGTCCTAAATCACGAGCTTGATTCATCGCAAATCCAGTTGTTCCTCCAAGACCCATACCAACAGCCCATACAATAAGTCCAACACCAATAGGTAATTGTGTTTCATATTTTGTAGCAACAGCTAAAATTGCACTCAAGAAAACTGTTGTTGCAAGTGTTTCGACAAAGAAGTTTCTTGGCAAATTTCTGCAGTTTGGATTTGTAGAGAAAATATTACGAATGGCGATTGGCTTTACATTTCCTTCGCTTTCTGTAAAGTGATCTTTATACATCACATAACAAATCAAAGCTCCTACAAGTGCACCTAAAAATTCGGCAATAACATATGGAATAAAGCTTGTCCATGGAAGCATGCCTAAAACACATTGTGCAAGTACCATGGCAGGATTCATGCATACGCCACCAAAAATGTATAGACAAACACTTATGCCAAATGCCCATGTTGTGATCGCAAAGATGTGTCCGCTTCCGTGGTATTTTGTGTTTGTCAAAACTTCATCACAATGTACTCCCACACCAAATAAGATCATAAGTCCTGTTGATAAAAATTCCGCAATTAAATTGTGTAACATAAATTCAAATTTCCTTCCTTAAATATTTACAACGACACCCAAACCATCAGGAATGACGGCAACTTTGGCATCTTTTCCTTTTATTTCAAATGCTTTTTCTAAAGCTTCATCTACAGTTGTAGCTAAATCCATATGCATATCTTTCACAAGTTGAGGATCTACTAAATCGGAAACCAAAATAACTTTATGATGAGCTAGAATACGTGCACAGATTTGTGATGTCCATTGATCTGGAACGGTTTCTAAACGAGGAGTATGAATAGCTTTTTGTTCAAATTCTTCTGGATCTTTTACATCCGCAATATTGTGGTAGAATCCAATTCCACCATGTCCATCACGACATCCTGCAATCATAATGATAATACCATCAGGATTTAATGTAGCTTCAGCAGCTGTCATACCTTTAATGGCTTGATAAATATTTTGATCCAAAGGATAACCACCATTCGTACTGATTGCGATATCGCAATTGACTTTATTTACACTTGCCAAAGAACGAACAAAATCACAACCTTTTTCATGAGCTTTTTCCATGTCTCCGGCAAAAGAGCCAATAATCTCATGATTTCCATTCAATACGACATTGACAATAAAGGCAAGTTTAGCCGTTCTTGCTGCATAAACCATATCTTCATGGACTAAATTGTGCTGCAAATTTCCTGGACGTGACATTTTATCATTGATAAATTCACCACTATGATTTGCCATGATTGTTTTATAAGATGCAATGCCTGGCAATACAGATTTTCTTCCTCCAGAGAATCCTGCAAAGAAGTGGGCTTCAATAAAGCCTTCAGAAATCAATAAATCAGCTTCAGCTGCAACTTTGTTGATAATGCAGTCTCCTCCACTTGGTAATTGCCCGATTTTTACCATGGAAGAATCATCTGTTGATACGTGCATGACGATTTCTTCATTTTTTACAATTTCTTCACCATATTTTGCCACAAGTTCCTCGTGCGTACTTGGTCTATGAAATCCTGTCGCAACTAAAATACGAATACGCGCATCAGGTGATACACTACGAATTCTTCTTAAAAGAATAGGTGTAATAATTTTTGAAGGCACAGGACGCGTATGGTCTGAGCTAATAATGACAATATTTTTCTTATCTTTAGCTAGTTCTTCTAAGCTTTTTGAACCAATTGGATTGTCCAATGATTGTTCTACAATTTCATTTTCTGAAAGTGTAGTTTTATAATCGCTTTGTCTTCCCTCTAAAACACCAGCTAAGTTCTTATCTTCTAATTTGATTTTCATTTGGCCTTTATCATAAGGCACATTCATTTCAAACATTTTTATCTCTCCTTTTTTTTTCAGAGATTAATATAATCCGAATTAAAAAATTGTGAAACCTCATTTCATGTTAACATTTGTTGTTTCGCAAAGTTTGGAGTATTGTTATAATCCAAAACTGGTAAAGGAGAGCGAATATGGACAACGAATACTTATTAAATTTTTTAAAAGAGAAAAATGTGCCTATTATACAGAAAAAAAGGCACACCTATTTAGCATATTATGGGCTTGAACAACAAGATACCTATGTGTTAAAAGAAGGGGTAATTAAGACAAGTATCATCCTGCATGATGGTCGTGAATTCAACATTTCTTATATCAATACACCTGATATTATTTCTTTATTAAAAGATGAAGTAAGTCAATATACATCTGCTCCATTTAATGTTCGTGTTGAAAGTGATGTGGCCACATTCTATAGAATTCCTCGAGTGTTATTTTGGAGTTATGTAAATCAAGATCAAAAACTACAAGATTATGTAAACGCATATTATCGAGAAAAATTAACGGAAGCTATTTTTCGCCAACAACTTATGATGATGAATGGAAAAACAGGTGCAATATGCTCCTTCTTATATCAATTAATCCATTTATTTGGTCGAAAAGTAGAGGCGGGTATTCTTATTGATTTTCAAATCACAAATGATGATATTGCAGGATTTTGTGGAATTTCCACTCGAAACAGTGTGAGTCGAATTCTTTGTGAGCTAAAAAAGGAAGGCGTCATTAAGATTGTAAATCAAAAAATATTAATTCTAGATATCGATTATTTAAAACAATATGTGCAATGTTAAATCTTAATCTGTCCATACATCCTTACCAAGTATTTTTTAGAAGAAGAGGTATTTAATGATGAATAGTATCACCAAAAAACTAGTATCTTGCGCTTTATGCATCGCTTTAGGTGTATTGCTTCCAATGGCATTTCATGTGATCCCAAATGCTGGAAGCATATTTTTACCAATGCACATTCCTGTATTAATTTGTGGATTATTTTGTGGATGGCCATATGGTTTAGCATGTGGAATTATTACGCCATTTCTTTCAAGCGTAATGACAGGTATGCCACCTGCAATGATGTTGCCACAAATGATGATTGAACTTGCAGTATATGGTTTAGTAGCTGGTTTATGTACACAATATATTTCAATGAAGAATGAAATGACAAAACTATATATGAGTTTGATCATTGCGATGCTTGCAGGAAGAATTGTGAATGGTTTAGTCAATACATGTATTCTTAGTACACAAGGATATACATTATCTGTATTTATGATGGCAAGCTTTATTACTTGTCTTCCAGGTATCATCCTTCAATTGATTGTCATTCCTGTTTTGGTTCGTATTTTAAATAGAAATATTTATAAACAACCAGAAAAAGTTTCAGCTTAATGACAAGAAAGACCGAATATTCAGATTTTAATCTGACATTCGGTCTTTTTTTCATCATTGCCTATCAAAATATTTCTTACCAGAATCCGGATTGAAATAAGTACGAATATACCCATCCGTGGATACAACCACAAATTCATTGGTATCTTCTTTATAGTAGACATCATCGCCATCTTCTTTTTCTGTTTTATGTAAAGAATCTGGATCATTCACAACATCACTTGCACTAGTTTCGTATTCTTTTGATGATGAAAATCCCATTTCTTTTCCATGTTTTTCATAATGAGACTCTAACAAATCTTCATTACGAAAATAGTATTCTTGATAGTCTACGACTACTTGTTTTTGTTCCTTAATTTCACATCCTGTTGGAAGTACAAGTGAGAATATACAAAGGAATAAGAGCAAATATTTATTCATGATTTTTTTCATATTGTTTTTTGTACTCCTTTAAACTTAAGCGGTTCGCTCCACCTTTTAAATTTGGATCTTTATATTGTGCTTTATCATCTTCCCATCCACATACTGGACAGATTTCATAGCTTCCTGGTCCAGATTGAAATGTATATTTTCCACAAACGGGACATTTAAACACAAAAACATTTGATAGTGTTTTAATAACTTTATCCATATCGATTGGCTTTGCGATATGTCCGTTCATTCCAATGGATAATGCTTTTTGTTTATCCTCTTCAAAGGCATTGGCCGTCATCGCAACGATTGGAATATCACTAAATTCACGAATTTTTTGTGTTGCTTGATAACCATCCATATTTGGCATTTGAATATCCATTAAAACTACATCGTATTCTTTTTCTTTGACTTGTTTTACACAAGCAATTCCATCACTTACGTGATCTACAATCAATCCATAGTCAAATAAAAGTGTCATCGCAATTTCTGCATTTAAATCATTGTCTTCAGCTAGTAAAATGTGTTTTCCTTTAAGGTCTATAATATTCGTTTCTTGATTTTTTTCTAACTCACTTTCTTTGGCAATTTCAAAATGAAATTTCATTCGAGTTGTTGTCCCTTGATTGACTTGACTTGAAATTTCAATTGTACCATGCATCAATTCAACCAAAGATTTTACAATAGATAAGCCAAGTCCTGTACCTTTTACACTCGTTTGCGTACCCGATTTTTCTCTAGAAAAGTCTTCAAAGGCATGTGGCAAATACGCTTCACTCATTCCAATACCTGTATCTTGAATCATGCATTGAAACTGGCCGGACTCTGTTTCTTCTATTTGAATTAAAACCATACCTTCATCAGTATATTTAATGGAATTACCTATAATGTTCAATAATATTTCTTCAAGTTTAATTGGATCACAATAAATATATGGATGTTGAATTTTTGTCGTACATTGATACTCTAATCCTTTTTCATGAGCTAATTTTTCAAAGACAGAATTCAAAGAATCTAACACATCAAATATATTACATGCCTTTATATTTAATGTTTCTTTTCCACTCTCTATACGCGCCATTTCTAAAATGGAATTAATCAAATCTAAAAGAAATTTACTAGAAGAGTGAATTTTAGATAGATAATCTTTTTCTTTTTCAATATTTCCAACATTCTTTTCCATTAATTCCGTATATCCCATAATTGCGTTCATAGGTGTACGAATATCGTGTGACATACTAAATAAGAAACGAGATTTGGCAGCACTTGCTTCTTGTGCTTTTTTTGCCTGCCATTCAATTTGACTTGCATACTCTAAATCTTTTCGATGGCGAATTTCAAATTGAGCAATGGCTGCCGTTACTAGAAAATCAATTAAAACACTCGCAATAACTAAGCTTCTTATTACATATGTATTGATCCAACCTTGTTTTGGCACAATTTCAAAATTCCATTTATTGTTGGGAAGCTTACATTTAATTAACAATGTATTTGAATCTATATTTTTTGAGCTTTGTGCAATTACTATCTTTTCCTTTGTACTACGATCTTTTTTCCAAATCACAAAATCATAAGATGCTTTTTTCAAATCACTTAAGTGAATTTCATCTAAAAATGCATCCCAATCAATGACTAAAATGGAAAATCCCCAGAACTCTTCATTCACATAGATTGGATCGTACAATAAAGCTCCTTTTCCACCTTGTTTTAAATCGTAAGGACCTTCTAATGTATATTTCCTTGTATCTTTTGCCAAAGTAGCAGCCTCTTTACGTTCATGTTCTGCCAACATATTCATGTCAATAGCTTTTTGATTTTCTTTAAATGGATATACATTTTGAATAATTCCGTTTGGCGCAAGTTCAATTGTCTTAACAGCCGGATCATCTCCATACAGTCTAGATGCGATAGATTGAAAATATGCATCATCTAATTCAATGCCCGATTCAATCGTTTTCTTTAGAAAATCCACTTTTTGTATATACGACTCAAGCTTTATTTCAACACGATCGATTGTTGAGTTTACTGTATATTCCGCTTTTAATTTTTCTTGTTGAATTACGCTGTTACGAATAAACAAACATACCACATTCGTGATAACAGAGATCAACACAAAACCAATCAGTATTCGACAAACTAAATATTTATTTTTCATGGTTTCATTATAAAACGAAAAAAGGTGTGTGACAAAACAAATATCACACATCTTTGACGTTAAACTTTTCACTATAATGCGACTGCATAGCTTGCCAATCCATAAATAAAACATAGAAAACTCGACCAAAACGTTCGCTTTCCACAATCCTTCCTTGATCAAGTACAGGAATATAGGTTCCATCTTGTCTTCTTAATTGATAATGAATATAGTCGTCCATATTTCCACTTTCAATTTGATTCCAAATACTAGTTTCTACCGCTTTTTGTTGATCTTCACAAATTAAGTTTCTAAAACTTCTTTAAGCCTTCCACTGTTGCATCTAGATTTTCATATCCTAGCCAAATCTAAAAATTCTTTATTGGCATAAAAGATTTCATCATCCTCTTTATCCGCAACGATAGATCATAAAGGCTCCAGGTAAG